>Ga0181579_10000378_pt1 | contig 35258 bp, 32 predicted proteins | sample 071ome_24_FD_132996 | JGI IMG/M metagenome (GOLD analysis project Ga0181579, IMG submission 132996) | Coastal salt marsh microbial communities from the Groves Creek Marsh, Skidaway Island, Georgia - 071402CT metaG (megahit assembly) | ecosystem: Environmental > Aquatic > Marine > Intertidal...
CATGGCAGCGAGCCGGCGGAATTTTGCGGCAGTTTCGGTTTGCCCTACTGGAAAACACTCAGGGCCAAGGATCCTGCCAGTTTGCCAGGACTGGCCCGGAAATACCCGGAAGCAGGGGGTATCCTGCTGGATACCTGGCATCCGACCAAGGCCGGCGGCACCGGAGAGACCTTCGATTGGTCGATACTGGATGATCTCGACCTGACGCAGCACCTGATTCTGGCCGGAGGGCTCAATCCGGGTAATATCCGGGCAGCCATCAACCAGGTCCAGCCGTGGGCCGTTGACGTTTGTTCCGGTGTTGAATCCAGCCCTGGCATCAAGTCCGTACAACGCATGAAGCAATTTATTGAAGAGGTAAGACGTGTCTGACAACAAGCAGCCGGCCATCGAATACAGCGGACCGGACGAACATGGTCATTTCGGTCCTTACGGAGGCATTTTCGTGGGCGAAACGCTCATGCCCGCCCTCGAGGAACTGGAAAAGAAATACCTGGAGCTGAAACAGGATCCGGCATTCTGGGCGGAATTCAACTACGATCTCAAGCATTACGTAGGCAGGCCCTCGCCGCTGTACTATGCGGAGCGGATAAGCAACGACCTCGGCGGCGCCCGCATTTACCTGAAACGGGAAGACCTGAATCACACCGGCGCACACAAGGTGAACAACACCATCGGCCAGGCGCTGCTGGCGAAAGCCATGGGCAAGACCCGCATCATCGCTGAAACCGGTGCCGGCCAGCACGGTGTGGCCTCGGCTACAGTAGCGGCCCGCCTTGGCCTCGAGTGCCACGTGTACATGGGCACGGAGGATATCCGCCGCCAGTCCGCCAACGTCTACCGCATGAAAATGCTCGGTGCCAATGTCATCGGCGTTGATTCGGGTTCCTGCACACTCAAGGATGCGATGAATGAGGCCCTGCGCGACTGGGCCACGAATGTCGACAATACCTACTACATCATCGGCACCGTTGCGGGCCCGCATCCTTACCCGATGCTGGTGCGCGATTTCCAGAGCGTTATCGGGCGTGAAGCCCGCGAACAGTGCCTGGAAATGACCGGCAGGCTGCCCGATACCCTGGTCGCCTGCGTGGGTGGCGGCTCCAACGCCATCGGCCTGTTCTATCCCTTCATTCCGGATGCCGGCGTGGCGATGGTCGGCGTGGAAGCAGGCGGTTTCGGCCTGGCGACTGGCAAGCACGCCGCGCCCCTCAGTTCCGGCAAGCCTGGTGTGCTTCACGGCAACCGTACTTACCTGATGAGCGATGAGAACGGCCAGATACTCGACACCCATTCGATTTCCGCCGGTCTGGACTATCCGGGTGTGGGTCCGGAACATTCGTGGCTGAAGGACCTGAAGCGTGCCACTTACACTGCCGTTACCGACGATGAAACCCTTGCCGCATTCAAGTACCTGACCCGGATGGAGGGAATCATCCCGGCACTCGAGTCCAGCCATGCCATCGCCTGGGCAATGAAAGAAGCCGGCAAATTGCCAAAAGACCATATCGTCATCATCAACCTGTCAGGTCGAGGCGATAAGGACATGCATACTGTCGCTGAAGTCGAAGGTATCAAGGTATAGCTGTATGAGCAGGATTTCAGGGTGTTTCGAGCAACTGAAGGCAAACGGGCGCAAGGCGCTCATTCCCTACCTGACCGCCGGTGATCCGGATACCGGGACGACGCTGGCACTCATGCATGCACTCGTGGCCAATGGCGCCGATATCATCGAACTGGGTTACCCCTTCACTGATCCCACCTCCGACGGTCCCGTCATCCAGCGGGCAGTCGAGCGCGCTCTGAAAAACCATACCAGTCTTCGCGATACGCTCGAGATCGTCAGGGCGTTCAGGACAACCAATTCCGATACTCCGGTGGTGCTGATGGGTTACCTCAATCCCGTCGAATGCATGGGTTACCAGGCCTTCACCGATGCCGCTGTCGCCGCAGGCGTGGATGGCGTATTGATAGTCGACATGCCGCCTGAAGAGTCCCATGATCTCAAGGTCTTGCTTGATCAAACCAGCCTCGACAGCATCTTCCTCGTGGCGCCCACGACCTCCGATGTGCGTGCCAGGCGCATATGCGAACAGAGCAAAGGCTATGTTTACTATGTATCACTCAAGGGCGTTACGGGTGCCGGCAATCTGGATGTCGCATCGGTGCAGGAGAACCTCGCCCGAGTCAGGGCCAGCACCGACCTGCCGGTGGGCGTCGGTTTCGGCATCAAGGATGCCGGCAGTGCCCGCCAGATCGCTGGCATCGCCGATGCGGTCGTCGTTGGCAGTGCACTGGTTAGCCTGATCGCGGGGCTCGAACCGGGCAAGACCTGGGAGCAGGAAGCGTTACAATCCCGTATTGGCCTGATACGGGAAATGCGCGAGGCCATGGATACTGCCTGACGGCAGCGCTAATTGGCAATGAATAACGGATAAGCGGCGGGAAACATGAGCTGGATAACCAAGATTCTGCCTTCTGTGGGCCGCAAGGGTGACAGCGGCCGCAGTCGCAGCATCCCCGAGGGGCTGTGGAAGAAATGCCCGCGCTGCGAGGCGGTGCTGTACCGGGACAATCTCGAGGAGAATCTCGACGTCTGCCCCAAGTGCGATCATCACATGCGCATTTGCGCCAGGCGCCGCCTTGACATGTTCCTGGACAAGGAGGGCAGGGAGGAACTGGGCAAGGATATCCTTCCGAACGACGTTCTCAAGTTTCGTGACCTGAAAAAGTACAAGGATCGGTTGTCTGCTGCCACCAAGGCCACCGGTGAAAAAGATGCCCTGGTCGTCATGAAAGGCAAGGTGAAAGGCCAGAGGGTGGTGGTTGCCGCATTCGAATTCGGTTTTATTGGTGGTTCCATGGGCGCAGTGGTCGGTGAAAAGTTCACCCTCGCTGTCAACCGCTGCCTGTCGGAAGACCTGCCGCTCGTATGCTTCGCCACCAGTGGTGGTGCGCGCATGCAGGAAGCGCTGATCTCCCTGATGCAGATGGCGAAAACCTCGGCAGCATTGGAAAAAATGAAACAGCGAGGCCTGCTGTACATCTCCGTGCTGGTCGACCCGGTATACGGCGGCGTCTCTGCCAGTCTCGCCATGCTGGGTGACGTCAATATCGCCGAACCCAATGCCTTCATCGGTTTCGCCGGGCAGGATGTGATTCGCCAGACCGTGCGCGAGAAGCTGCCCGAAGGTTTCCAGCGCAGCGAATTCCTGCTGGCACACGGTGCAATCGACATGATCGTACATCGCAAGGCCATTCGTGATCGAATCGGCGCACTCATCGGTAAATTCATGCATCGTTTCTCCGATCGGCCCGACCAGCAGGAGCTGGTCTGAAACAATCACGCCAGGTTGTGTGCAGCGCCCGGAGAATCGGTGAATGAACCTTCCGCAATGGCTTGAATACCTCGAACGCCTGCATCCCAGCACCATAGAACTGGGGCTCGAGCGCATCAACAGGGTGGCGAGCAAGCTCCCTATCGATTTTTCCGGCATCCAGGTCATTACCGTGGGCGGCACCAACGGCAAGGGTTCGACGGTGACCATGCTGTCCGCCATCCTGGAAGCTGCCGGTATGCGTACCGCCTGCTATACCTCGCCGCACATCCTGCGTTACAACGAACGGGTTCGCCTTGGTGACCGCTATGCCACGGATGCTGAACTGTGCGAGTCTTTTGCCAAGGTCGAGGCTGAGCGTGGCGACATCCGTCTCACCTATTTCGAGTTCGGCACGCTGGCTGCCCTGCAGCTCTTCTCCGATTACGCACCGGATGTCGCCATTCTTGAAGTCGGCCTGGGTGGTCGTCTCGATGCTGTCAACATACTTGACCCGGATATTGCCATCGTTACCAACGTGGATCTCGATCACATGGACTGGCTGGGAGATACCCGGGAAGCTATCGGCTTCGAGAAGGCCGGCATCTATCGTGCCGGCAAGCCTGCTCTGTACGGTGAAAAGGATATGCCGGCCAGTGTGCTCGATCGCGTGAACGAAATCGGCGCAACCCTGTATGCCAACGGCAGGCAGTATGAGGCGGCAGAAAACGGTTACGGGACCTGGCAATGGCAGGGCAAGGACAGTGCTGGTAAGGCGGTCACTTATCCGGCCTTGCCACTCAATGACTATCCCCTTGATAACCGCGCGGTCGCCGTTCAGGCCATTACGCTGCTGGCGCCACAGGTCACGCCCGCCCAGATCGCCCATGGCCTCACGCATGCCATACTGCCCGGACGCTTCCAGGTGTTCGACCGGGGCTATCCGTTGATTCTGGATGTAGGGCACAATCCCCATGCCGCCAGGCGTGTTGCACAGCAGGTTTCTGACCGTTTCCCCGGCCGCCAGGTGGTCCTGGTCACGGCGATGCTGGCGGACAAGGACTACCGTGCCGTGATGTCCGTATACCGGGCCCTGCATCCGCGATGGTATGTGGCCGGAATACAGGAAGAACGGGGCCTGCAGGGAAAAATGCTATATAATTACCTGTCTGAATCAGGGGAGACCGACGTGCATTGCTACACGACGGTTGCCGAGGCATTCGAAGCCGCCGAAAAGGCCTGCAGGGCTCTGGCGGTGGACGCGGACAATGCCCCGGTCCTCCTGGTCACGGGTTCATTTTTTACCGTCGCCGCGGTAATGGAGTTGGTTTGAAATCAGCGATGAAACAACGGCTGGTCGGCACGATCGTCATCGGCTCCCTTGCCATCATTTTCATCCCCATCCTGCTTGATGGAGAAGGCGTTTCCACCCCCGCGCTGACCACCAGCATACCAGAGCCTCCGCCCATGCCGGTCGTACCCGATATTGTGCCGGAACGTCCTGACATAACTGCCGACACCACCAGCACCGCGCCTGAACCGGAGACGATCATCGCCGATAGCAGCACTGAACCGGAGGTTGCGGAGTCTGCACCGCCGCCGGCACCCGAGCGTCCACAGCTGACCAGTGCCGGGGTACCTGCCACCTGGGCAGTGCGCCTGGGGTCATTCGGGGAGGCGGCCAATGCCGAGGCCCTGGTGGAGCGCCTGCAATCGAGCGGTCACAAGGGTTTCAGCCGGCCCCTGCAAACCAGTCGCGGGCCCTTGACTGGGGTCTACGTAGGCCCCGTGCTGACAGAAACCGAGGCGGCCACCCTGCAACAGGAGCTGGCCCGGTCCTTCCAGCTGGAGGGCGTCGTGGTCCAGTTCAGCATCGAAGAATTGCAGTAGCAGGCTCGCCACTTGGCCCTCATCGACATCATCATCCTGGTCATCATCGGCATCTCGTCCCTGATCGGTGTCTTCAGGGGGCTGGTAAAGGAAGCACTGTCACTGGCAAGCTGGTTTGCCGCCATCGTTGTAGGCACCTTATTTAGCGCGCAACTTGCTGATTTAATGGTGAATTTGATTAATAATGCGAGCTTGCGCAGAATCGCTGCATTCGCCATCCTGTTTATCGTTGTCATATTCGCCGGAACCATTCTCAGCAACCTGGTTTCAAAACTGACACAGGCGGCGGGGCTCAAGGGAGCAGACAGGACACTGGGCGCCCTGTTTGGCATACTACGCGGGCTCATCATTGTGCTGGTAATCGTGCTGGTCGGCAGCCAGTTCGCTCTTTCCAGGAACTGGTTCAGCGATTCATTCCTGGTGCCCTATGCGCTGGCCATAATCGAATATCTCCAGGGGTTTTTCGGGATCGGCCAGCCGGCAGCGGATACTGCCGGGAGCGTGCCGGCCTGAGTGCCTGGCAGCAGCTTCCCGGCTTTTTGTTAACGACGCGGGTTGACGACTCATATCAACGACGTTGGTTAACGGCATTAGTACACAAACACAGGGTTAAGGCATGTGCGGCATTATTGGCATAGTGGGTAAATCCAACGTTAACCTGGCGCTTTATGACGGCCTGACCGTCCTGCAGCACCGGGGCCAGGATGCCGCAGGCATCGTGACGAGCGACAAGGGCAAACTCAACCTGCGCAAGGACAACGGCCTGGTGCGCGACGTGTTCAGGACGAGTCACATGCGCAGCCTGACGGGCAACATGGGAATAGGGCATGTACGCTATCCGACGGCCGGCAGCAGCGGCCCGGCGCAGGCCCAACCTCTCTATGTCAACTCCCCGTACGGGATCAGCCTCGCCCACAACGGCAACCTCACCAACTCCGAAGAACTCAGTGAAGACATTTTCCGCGACGACCTGAGGCACCTGAACACCGATTCCGATTCAGAGGTCCTGCTGAACGTGTTTGCCCATGAACTACAGGTGCTGAACAAGATCAAGCCCACCGCAGATGATGTATTCACCGCCGTGGAAGGGGTGCACCGCCGCTGCCGCGGCGCCTATGCGGCAATCGCCATGCTCGTCGGCTACGGTATCGTCGGTTTTCGGGACAAGTACGGCATTCGCCCGCTGGTCTTCGGAAAGAAGCGTACACGCAAGGGCGATGAATACATGATCGCCTCAGAGAGCGTGGCACTCGATTCCCAGGGCTTCAAGCTCATCAGGGACGTCGCGCCGGGTGAAGCGGTGTATATCGACCATCAAGGCAATATCGAAACGCGGATCTGCACGGATGACAGCAAGCTCACTCCGTGTATTTTCGAACATGTGTATTTCGCACGGCCGGACTCCATGATCGATGGCATATCCGTTTACAAGTCACGCCTGCGCATGGGCGAGAAACTGGCACAGAAAATACTCAGGGAACGTCCTGACCACGATATCGATGTTGTGATTCCCATCCCGGACACATCGCGCACCGCAGCGGTAGAATTGGCGAATTCACTGGGTGTGAAATACCGGGAAGGCTTCGTGAAGAACCGCTACATCGGCCGTACGTTCATCATGCCGGGCCAGAGCCAGCGCAAGAAGTCGGTAAAGCAGAAGCTCAATGCCACGCCGCTGGAATTCCAGGACAAAAATGTTCTCCTGGTCGACGACTCCATTGTCAGGGGAACGACCTGCAAGCAGATTATCGAAATGGCGCGTGACGCCGGCGCCAAGAAAGTTTATTTCTGTTCGGCGGCTCCACCCGTGCGTTTTCCGAACGTTTACGGCATCGACATGCCGGCAGTCAGCGAACTGATCGCCCACGGCAAGACCGTGGAAGAAGTGCAGAAGGCCATCGGTGCCGACTGGCTGGTCTTCCAGGATCTCGAAGACCTGATTGCCTCGTGCGCAGAAGGCAGCATTATCCCCATGGATTTCGAATGCTCCGTCTTTAACGGTGATTACGTCACCAGTGACGTCAGTGAAGCCTACCTGTCCAAGCTGGAGGAAAAACGTAACGATGCGGCAAAGCGCAAGCGTGTCTCTTCAAACTCAGGCGCCACCGACAATACCGAGGATGAAGACATCCTGGAATTGCACAATGCCGGTTGACCGCTGAAGCAGGTTGCCGAAAATGCATGGAACCAACGCATGGAACAAGTGATTAACAACGACGAAATACTCGAAAGCAGCGACACTGAACCCGTCCGCATACAGGACAAGATCGAGGAAGCGGTCAGTGAAATCGGCACAGTGGTGCTGGGCAAGGAAAAGCAGATACGCCTGTCCCTGTGCTGCCTGTTCGCCGGCGGGCACCTGTTGATGGAAGACAAGCCGGGCATGGGCAAGACGACCCTGTCCCAGGCGCTGGCAAAAGTGTTCGGCCTGGGGTATTCCCGCATCCAGTTTACCAGCGACCTTCTGCCGGCCGACATCCTGGGTGTCACTATCTACGACCAGAGTACCGGCCAGTTCTCGTTTCACAAGGGGCCCATTTTCTCCAATCTGGTGCTGGCAGATGAAATCAATCGCACCACGCCCAAAACCCAGAGTGCCCTGCTTGAAGCCATGGAGGAAGGACAGGTGTCCATCGATAACAACACCATGGTCCTGCCCAAGCCGTTTTTCGTCATTGCCACCCAGAATCCTATCAGTTTCGCCGGCACCTATCCCTTGCCCGAGTCCCAGCTCGACCGTTTCCTGATGCGCCTGCAAATTGGATATCCTGACCCGGTCGCCGAAAGGCAATTGCTCAACAACCGCGACCAGCGTGAAAACATCGCGCACATGAAGCAGGCGCTGACGCCTGCAGACGTGAACCATATCAGTGAGCGGATTCCCGAAGTGCATGCCACGGACACCCTCCTGGATTATGTGCAGCGTATCGTCGCCTACACCCGCCAGGACAACCTGTTCTCGTTTGGCCTGTCACCCCGTGGCGCGATGGCGCTCATCCGCAGTGCGCGCACCTGGGCGCTAATGCATGACCGCATGCATGTCATTCCGGAAGATGTACAAATGGTGCTGCCTGCCGTGGTCGACCATCGTCTGCGCTCCATTTCCGACACTTCCGGCCGCAGCGGGGAATCCTATTCCCAGCGCCTGCTTAACGAGGTGGATATTTTTTCCACCTGACTTTGAAATGACCACGCCCGGTATTTATTCATGACTACAGGGGTGCAGCAAATTCCGGCCGCAGGCCTGCGCCAGCTTCTCGTTAACCGCTGGCACAACAATTTCCACCGCTGGGTCAGGCGCCGCATCCCGCCCGCCAAACATGTCATTCTCACCCAGCGCAACATCTTCATCATTCCCAACAAGCAGGGCCTCGGTTTCCTTAGCGTGCTGGCACTGATGTTCGTCGGTGCGATCAATTATGAGGCGAGCCTGGCTTTCGCCCTCGTGTTCTGGCTGCTGGGATTGTTCATCCTGTCGATTTTCTACACTTTCCGGAACCTGTCCGGGCTGCACGTGTCCGCCGTGGCGGGAGGATCCGTGTTTGCCGGTGAGCATGCCGAGATCACTGTCATACTGGCCCGGTATGGCACGCGCACCCACGAAGCCGTCAGCCTGAAATTTCCCGGTTCCCGGGAAGCGGTGGCAAACCTCATCGACAATACCGAGGAGCGCACCGGACTGTATATTGTGGCGGACAAGCGCGGCTGGTTTTCACCCGGTCGCCTGACCATTGGCACCATATTCCCGTTTGGCATTTGCCGCGCCTGGTCCCTGGTGGATCTCGACCTTCGCTGCCTGGTTTATCCCAAGCCGGTGCCCTGCGACCTGGACTGGCTGTCCTCGCAGCAGCAGCACAGCGGGCATACCAACATCACCCGCGGCAGCGACGACTTCCATGCCTTGCGCAACTACCAGCAGGGCGATTCACTGCGTCACGTCGCCTGGAAGATCGCGGCTCGCGGCAGGGGTATGTATACCAAGGAATATTCCTCCAATGTCGATGACAAGATCTGGTTGAAGTGGGACATGTTCCCGGACATGGATATCGAGGAACGACTGTCACGGCTGAGTTACTGCGTCCTGCAACTCGATGCTGCGGGCCTGGATTACGGTATCGAGCTGCCCGGCGTGCGCATCCCGCCTGCCAAGGGCAATGAACATTATTCCCGCTGCATGGAAACCCTTGCACTGTTCGGTATCAAGGATGACGTGCAGGAGTCGGGCTCATGATGCAGGGGTTCCTGACCTGGTTTAAACGCCGTCCGGATATCAAGGTCCGGGCCGGCGCTGATATTTACCGGCTGCCGCGAACCGCGCTGGTATGGATTCTGTTGTCATTGACGTCGGTAATCATGCCGCACGTACTGCGCATGCCGTTCTGGCTGACCGCCCTGTGCGGTTTCTGCATCAGTATCAGCATCCTCATTTTCCAGGGCCGGATTTCATACCCGGGCTCCAGGATCAAGACGGCCATCGTTTTTCTGGTCCTGTTCGCCATCATCGCCCAGTACGGGCGGGACATCTTTTCCACCGACGCTATCGTTGGCGTGCTGATCGTCGGTGTCGCCCTGAAACTCCTGGAAATGAAGAAAAAGCGCGACGTCCTGATGGTGATTTATCTCTGCTATTTCACGGTGCTGGCCGAATTCATCTATTCCCAGTCCATACCCGTGGCGTTCTACATGTCGCTTTGCGTGGTCATCATTACCTCTGCGCTGATGTCCACTACGCAGACGGAGGAATTCCAGCGCCCCATGCGCACCCTGAAGCTGGCGACCATTGTGCTCATGCAGAGTATTCCGCTGATGGCCTTCCTGTTCATCCTGTTCCCACGTATAGGTCCGCTCTGGGCGATGCCCCTGCAGACAAATTCCGGTATCACCGGCCTGTCGGACGAAATGTCACCGGGTGATATCGGCAATCTTACCCGCTCCGGAGAAGTGGCCTTCACGGTGGAATTCGAAGGCGAAGTACCCGATTACAACCAGTTGTACTGGCGGGGAATCACGCTGGATATTTTCGACGGGGCACAGTGGACCCGCGGCAGGAACAGTTTTGGCCAGTTTCTCGGGCAGAATCCCAGGCAAATGACGCCCTGGTTCGAGAATATCAGGTACCTCGGCAACTCCGTCGATTACAACGTGATCATGGAGCCTACCCAGCAGACATGGATCTATACGCTCATGGTGCCCCAGATGGTGGATGACCGCCTGATGATGCGCCAGGATTACCAGGTTGAAACCAGGCGTCCAATCTCGCAGCGCTACAGCTATGAAGCCCGGGCATGGCTCGATCATTCGGTCGACCTGGGCATGACCGACAGAAACGGCTTCTTCCTGCGCAATATCCGTCTGCCGGAAGACGGCAACGAGCAAAGCCGCTCATTCGCCGATGCGTTATACACCGCGGCAGGATCTGATATTGCCTATATCAATGCTGTGCTCGATTACATTCGCGAGGAGGAGTTTTTCTACACACTCAGCCCGAGCCTGTTGGGGGAGGACAAGATCGACGATTTTCTATTCAACACGCGGGAAGGTTTCTGCGAGCATTATGCAAGTGCATTTACCTACCTGATGCGGGCTAAAGGCATTCCTTCCCGTGTCGTGCTTGGCTACCAGGGTGGCGAATTCAACAAATACAACGGCACGCTGATCGTGCGCCAGTATGATGCCCATGCCTGGTCGGAAGTCTGGCTCGAGGACCGCGGCTGGATACGCATTGATCCTACCGCGGCGGTGGCACCCGGGCGTATCGAATACGGCAGCCAGTTTGTGTTCCAGGAAGATGAAAACTTCCTGGAGGGCGAGGTGTTTTCCATGCTCAAGTACAGGGGGGCCAGCGCGCTCATCAATGACCTGATCCTGCGCATGGAAATGGTCGAATATGCCTGGAACCGATTCGTACTCAATTATGACCAGAGCATGCAGTTTGCGCTTTTCAGCCGCCTGTTCGACCGCGTGTCAAAGGAAAAGATATTGTTCACGATCCTTGCCGTCATCTTCATATTCATTGGCGTGACGGCCTGGTTTGTGTTGCGCAAACCCGCCAGCAAGCCACAGTACCCTGCCAATGCACTGTACCTGAAATTCTGCCGCTTCCTCTCCGACAACGGCATCAGCCGCAAACCCGGCGAAACGCCTGTGCATTACAGCCAGCGTGTTGCCGCGGTACAGCCGCAATGGGAAGGATCAGTGGCGGAAATCACCGCCATCTACATGGACCTGGCATTTGGCCGGAACAGCCATGCCTCGCACGATGAAAAAATCGACCGGCTCAAGCAGGCTATCCGCAAATTCAGGGTGATGAACTAGTTCAGAGTATGATGATGGCTAGGGTGGTTCCCATCAGGCTCCCGGCCAGGATGTCGGTCGGGAAATGAACATCAAGGATCACCCGTGAAAGGCCCACCATGGCGGCCCACAGGTATAACGGCAGGAACAGCGGGCTGACTCCCTGGCACAGGAAGGTCACATAGAAGAAGGCGGCCGAAGTATGGCCGGAAGGCAGGCTGAATTCGTCCGAGGCCTGAATCAGGGACTGGATTCCTTCCAACAGATGCGGAGGACGGCGCCTGCGGAACGACAGTTTCAGTACCAGGTAAATGATCCGTTCCACGGTAAAACCGATTAGTGACAGCAACATCAGTGATATTGCCGAATCCGGGCGGAGCAGCCAGATGATCGGAACCAGGCTCAGATACAGCCAGCCGTCACCAGTGAAGGAGACGATTCGGGCAAAACGGGAGAGGGAAGTGTATCTGTGATTACTGAAAACCGAATGGAAGATCTTGGTGTCTGCGGCTTGTATAACCCTGAGCATTGGCGTGTCGAGCCTAACCAGAATGTATACCACTCTACGCCTGCCTGGTTAAAACCTGATTAAGCCTGCTTTAAAATATCATTAATGCAATATAATTTAACTACATGAAATCATTGATAAATCCAGGAATTTACCGGCACTATAAGGGACGGGATTACCAGGTCATTGGCTCTGCGCGCCATAGCGAGACTGAAGAAACGCTGGTGCTGTACCACCCCCTGTACGGAGATGAGTCCGAGCGGGAATACTGGGTGAGACCGCTGGCCATGTTTACCGAGACTGTCAGCGTGGACGGCAGGGATGTTCCCCGCTTCGCACCGGTTTCCGCCCCAGCCTAGGCCGGCGGGACATGCGCCCTTGATTCGCGCCATCACGGCCGGGGATCTCGACGCCATCACAGACATCTACAACTACTGTATCGATGAGACTTTCGTCAGTTGCGAGGAAAAGTCGCTGTCACGGAAAGTGCCAGCCATGCCCGACAGGGTGACCCTGTGCAATTGTTCCATCTGTAGGCGCTTCCGGTTCGGTATTTCGACGACATGGATACCTTCACGGAAATCAGGGATGGCTGAAGCCGGCCCGAGCAGGTAAAGTCTGTTACAGACAAATAACTTTCGACTGACAGCACAGCAAGGAGACGATGCGATGCCGGGAATGACTATCGAGGCCCTGAGCCAGGAAATGCTGGCGGCGGCCAAAAGCATTTTCAAGGAGCAGTGGCCTTTCATGGAGGCATTCGCGACACCGGAATTCAACAAGCTGGCCATGACCATCCTGCAGATTCGCAACCTGACCGAAAATGAACAGATCGGGGAGGGTGAAGCGCTGGTCATCCTGGAGATGCAGAAGCAAGTCGCCCGGGGCGTCATGATGTCTCGCGAGGGAACCGGCCTGCTGAAGGTGGAGCAAGCCATCAACTCGGGACTGGGCATGGTGAAAAATTCGGTCAACACCACGCTCGGATTCCCGCTGATCTGACCCCTCAATGCAGGTGCAACTGCCCATCTTCCTGCTCAGTCTGGTGATTCATGCAGGCATTTTCCTGACGTCACAGGCCACGGATCGCCGCCTGCGCCTGATGGCTGGCCTTACCCTGGTTTTCTGCACCTGGCCGGCCTGGTACAGCGGCATGGTCATGACCACATCCCCTGGCGATCCCCTGGCATGGTTGTCCGTGCCGCTCATCCGGGCGCCGTATTATCTTCCGGTACTGAGTTTTCTCGTGTACTGGCGAGGCAAGACCGGCCGCTGAAAATTCTCCCGGGCATCCTTGAAAACCAGGAGGCCGACCCTATCTCTTCAGGACGAAGGCTCGAAGAGCTTCGTTTAGCCGGCCTGGTTCCCCGGAACAGGCTGAAAACATGCATATGATTATTGCTTGAACCAGAGGATAAACTCATGACATCTTTCGATTTCGCCCCCCTTTATCGCTCAGGCATCGGTTTTGACCGCCTGGCTTCCATGCTCGACAGCATCAACACAAGCGACCGTACCGCGACGGGTTATCCGCCGTACAACATCGAGCTGGTCGATGACGACAATTACCGCATTACCATGGCTGTTGCCGGGTTTTCCGAGGATGACATTGCTGTAGAAGTTGAAAACAACACCCTGACGGTAGCCTCCGCCCGCCCAGAGGGTAAGGAGGACTCGGGCAAGAACTACTTGCATCGCGGCATTGCCGAGCGCAACTTCCGCCGCCAGTTCAAGCTGGCCGACCATATCAAGGTCACCAGTGCGCAAATGGAAAACGGCCTGCTCCATATTGATCTCGTCCGCGAGATTCCGGAGGCCATGAAGCCCCGCCAGATTGAAATCAACGGCAAGAGCAGACGGTTGCTCAAATCTGCCTAATTCAAAAGCACTATGAAAAAGCCCGTAAATATCCGGGCTTTTTTCTTTGTCAGGTATTTTTTTCGTCGAGCAGGTGGAGTTATGAGAGAAGGTCAGGCGAGGCAACAAGTTTTAAATAACACCATAGGCTAACATGGCGTCGGCGACTTTAATGAATCCGGCAATATTGGCTCCGCGCGAATAATTGACGTAATCCTTTTCGGTGCCGTGGGCCACACACTTGTCGTGAATATTGCGCATGATGGCTTTCAGGTGCTGCTGGAGTTCCGGCTCCGACCAGCTCAGGCGTGCCGAATTCTGGCTCATCTCAAGTCCCGATACCGCCACACCGCCTGCATTGGCTGCCTTGCTTGGTGCGAACAGGATATTGTTATCCTTGAAGATGTCGATAGCGTCCTTGTAGGTCGGCATATTGGCGCCCTCGACCACCGCTATGCAGCCGTTCTTGACCAGAGCCTTCGCATCGTCGACGCTGATCTCGTTTTGCGTGGCACATGGAATGGCGATGTCCGCTTTTACATGCCAGGGGGTGCTGTCGGGATGGAATTCGGCATCGAACGTCTTGGTGTATTCTGAAATTCGCGCCCGGCGTTTGATTTTCAGATCCTTGATGTATGCCAGCTTTTCGGCGTTGATGCCGTCCTTGTCATAAATATAGCCGGAGGAATCCGACAGGGTTAACACCTTGGCGCCCAGCTGGTTGGCTTTTTCGGCGGCAAATATGGCGACATTGCCAGAGCCGGAAATCAGCACACTGCGTCCCTCGATATCCTGTTTGTGATGCTTGAGCATGTTATCGAGCATATACACGGCGCCATACCCGGTTGCCTCGTTGCGGATCAGGCTGCCGCCGTACTCGATGGCCTTGCCGGTCAAGGTGCCGGTAAATTTGCCTGTCAGGCGCTTCAACTGCCCGAACATGTAGCCGATTTCACGCGCGCCGACGCCGATATCCCCGGCGGGAATATCGGTATCCGGGCCGATATACCGCTGCAGTTCGGTAGCAAACGACTGGCAGAAACGCATGACCTCGGCGTCCGATTTGCCCTTTGGATTGAAATCAGAACCGCCCTTGGCGCCACCCATCGGCAGGCCGGTGAGTGAGTTCTTGAAGGTCTGCTCGAAGGCGAGGAACTTCAGGATGCTGACCGTGACATTGGAGTGGAAGCGGATGCCGCCCTTGTACGGACCGATTGCATTGTTGTTTTGCACGCGGTGGCCGCGGTTGGCGCGAATGTTGCCCTCATCGTCCACCCAGCATACGCGGAAACTGATGACACGGTCAGGTTCCGCCAGGCGTTCAAGGATCAGGGCATCCTTGTATTTTGGATTGCTCTCGATGAAGGGAATGATGTCGGTCGCAACTTCCTCGACAGCCTGGTGGAATTCAGTCTCGCCGGGATTGCGGCGCTGCAGCCCACTGAGGAAGTCTGACATGTAGTCGGAGGTATCCATGTTTCACCCGTGTGCCTGTACTGCCGGCGCGGCGCCGGTATCCAAATACTTTCGTTCAGTATTTATAGAATGTTTGCGTTCAGTTTTTGTAGAGGGGAGGGAGACTGTATTCCTTGCTCGAATTCCGGCTGCTGCGCCCCAGGCGGTGAACCCGGGTTACAGCCTGTTCCAATCGGCTGCGGTCGAGCCCGTCTGCTGCTTCGATACTGTATAGGGATTTTTCCAGTTCTGCCAGCAGGGCTGCCAGTTCGGCGTCACCGCTGTTTTGTAACAGTTGACCCAGGGTCAGCAATGTATTGTCCTGGTAGAGCGCCTTGCCCCAGGCGATGAGGCACCGCTTGATCTCGGCGGCGCTGCCCCTGGACATTGCCGTACGCAGTACTTTCAGGGCGCTGTCCGCATTCGGGGTGGGGGCAGTGCGGGTGGTTTCGGTCTTGCGCGGCATCATGGCGGGTGTGGCCGTGGTCATGAAGGCCAGCAGGCGGCGGTTGCGCATCCACATGGTGGTGGAAAAGAGCCAGGCAACGGCGAACACGGCGGTCGCGGTAATCCAGAACAGGTAGAGCCCCGAGGTTTGCGTGGATGGGGAGAGCGCGCCGCTGCTGCCGGTCTGGATATTGCGATTGGGGCTGATATCCGGTGCCGGGGGCTGTGCCGGTGCGGATCCCGGTATCACACTCAGAGTGCGGGCGGGAATCACGGCACGTTCCAGTGTATCGGTGGTCGTGTTCCACCAGGGCACGACCACTTCGGGTATCACAAATTCACCGGCTTCCGATGGCACGATAGCGGTACCCTCGGTACGGGAGCCGGTGACCCCGAGATCATCAGCGGAATCCTCGCGCACTGGCTGGTCGGGATAGAATTTCAGGCCGCTCATGTCCTCGTAGGTTATGCCGGGCAGGAGCGAGCTGCTCAGGCCGGTTGCTGTGAGCCGGATATTGCGAGTCACCGAATCGCCGATAGCCAGGCTTTCAACCGGACCGCTCCAGCTTTCCTCAATGCTGAGATCGGCAGCGGGCAGCCAGGTCTGGCCGGGGAAATTTGCCGGCTTGCCCAGAACGTCGATGGCATGGGTATCGCTGGCCAGGTTGATTTCCCGCACGCTGGTACGGTTATTGAAGAAGCGGGTGAGCCCCCCGCGGCGCCCTACGGTGGCAGTAAAATAAACCGGCGGAATAGTGAGTTCGCCGCTGCTCTGCGGGAAGATGACGAACTTGCGCTCAGTGACATTGAAGCGAATACCACTGGCGATTTCGGAATAGGTCTCATCGCTGCCCAGCTGCTGCACAACGGCATCGGCGACCTGTGGTGAGGTCAGCTGTGCGCCCTGGTCAAAACTGATCGAATAATACAACTTGATGGTATAGAGCAGCTGTTCCTGAACATAGATTTGCTCCTTGCTGACGCTCGACTCGATGAAGATTTCCGAATCGCCGGCATTGCTCACCTGGTCGGGCTCACCCACGTTTATGCGAATGGGGGCGGTAGCCTCGTTGTTAATGCGGAAGGCCGGGATGGTCAGGGCGCCGGTGGACAGTGGCCGCAAGCGGACGATGTAGTCGACGAAGGACTGCACGGTACCGTTGATATTCGTATATGAACTGCGTGTGCTGACATTGCCGATCTGCTCGAAGTCCCGATTGAGACCCGACAGGGAGGGCCTGGAATTGCCCAGACTGTTGTCGACACGAATGGTCAGCGTGATGATTTCATTCAGCGTGACCTCGTTGCGGTCCACGAAGGCACTCAGGTTCTGGATGTCGTTCTGTGCCACCAATGGCAGGCACAGTAGTCCCAGAGCAAGGCCCAGGGTTGTCAGTAGGCGTTTTACCATCGTTGTTGGTTTCCTTCCTGTTCCGCCAGGTTCGGATTCTGTATTTCCTCGAAGCGCCTGCGTGCAGCCTGGTACTGGAACTTGCGCCTCAACAATTCACCCGGGTCATCCGGAATCCTGCGCAGCCACTGCTGCATGGCCTGTTCTTCCTCCGAGTCGGGTTCCTCGCCTTCCTGTGGCTCAGGCATTTCCTGCTCCTGGGGCTCGGATTCGCTTTCCTGCTCGGACTGCTGCTGGTCCTGGTTCTGCTGGTCTTCCTGTTGCTGCTGGTCCTGTTCGGACTGATCCTGCTGGTCCTGGTTTTGCTGTTCCTGCTGCTGATCTTGCTGCTGCTCGCCTTCCTGTTGCTGCTGGTCCTGATTCTCGCCGTCCTGCTGTTGTTGCTGCTGTTGCTGCTGTTCCTGCTCCTCCATGATGTTTTCGAGCAATTCCTTGTTATACGCGGCATCTTCGTGATCCGGAGCCAGCGCCAGGACCTGGTCGTAGGCGGCAATGGCTTCCGGGTAGCGGTTCAGCCGGGCCAGCGCATTGCCGCGATTATAAAGGGACTCGACATCTTCCAGAAGGGACAGATCGGCCAGGGCGTTTTCAAAATTGCCGGCTTTGTAGTTGGCGGATGCACGCCAGGCGTCATCCCGGAACAGGGTGGCCGCTTCCGCATACTCCTCCCCGGTGAATGCCTCAACACCCTGCTTGTCCTTGCTGACCCACAGGTCCCTCAATTCCCAGGCATACGCATCACGATCCGGGGCGAACAGGAAGGCGAAGGCAAGCCCGAGAACCCAGCCGCGGCGGAATGCCAGCGCCGCCAGGGGCAGCGCCAGCAGCAGGAGCCAGGGCCCGGTTTCGTACCAGATGTCGAATTCACGTTCCACGTCCACCAGGTTTTCGTTTTCATCGAAGATGCTCTGGTCGAGCAGGTACTCGATATCCTCATCGGTGAGCAGGGCATCGGCATAGCGACCGCCGGTGGTCGTTGCCAGTTCCTGCAACAGGCCGCGCTCGAGGCGTGGTATGACAATAGCGTTGGCGCTGTCGCGCAGGAATCCGCCTTCCGCCATGGGAATGGGTGCGCCATCCTCGGTGCCGACACCAAGGACGGACAGGGTATGCGCGGTACCGTTGAGCAGGTTGCGAATGGAGCCGATATCATCGTTGTTGATGCCATCAGTTATCAGCAGGATCTGCGCCTGCGGAAGGCTGGCGTTATCCAGCAGGCTGATCGCCAGTTCGATGCCGGTCGCCGGTCTGCTGCCCTCGATGGGCATGATGTTCGGTTGCAGTGACGGCACCAGGTTATTGATGGTTTCCACGTCATCGGTGAGCGGGGTTACGGCATGTGCATCACCCGCGTAAACCACCAGGGCGGTCTGGCCTTCCTCGCGCCGGCTGTTGAGGACGTCGATGATCTTGCGTTGTGTGCGCACGGCCCGGTTAGGTGCGACGTCATTGGCATACATGGACAGTGACATATCCGCCACGATGACCAGGGCATCCTCGCGTTCCTGGACCGGAACCGGAATCTGCTGCCATACCGGTCCTGCCAATGCCACCAGCCCGAGGCTCCACAGGAGCAGCAAACCGAATACAGGATAGGTGGCTTTCGGGGAGGAATCCTTATCGAGCAGGAATGGCAGCAGGACTGGATCGATGGCACGCGTCCAGGTGCTGCGGTTACTTTGTATAAAAAGCACCAGGCAGACGAGCAGGAAGGCCGGTATCAGTCCATACAGGAATACAGGGCGCAGGAAGTGGAAGTTGTCCATGAATTCGGCGGGCAGCAGCGGCATCAGGCTTCCACCTCCGCCAGGTTTGCGTCGGCAGGCAATACGCTCCTGGGTTCACGACGGATGCTGAACAGGATGCCCCAGGGAATGCGCAATAGGGCAATGAGGAAACTAAGAGCCATGGCCACACCCAACGGGTAGAAGAACAGGGCCGATGTGGGGCGAAATGTTTCAGCCTCCTGCTCGACAGGCTCAAGCTGGTCGAGGATTTCGTAAATCTCCTCGAGCTCCGCGCGGTCACGGGCGCGGAAATAACGGCCGCCTGTATTGACGGCGATTCGGGTCAGGGTGTCCTCGTCGAGATCGGCCGACGGATTGATGGTGCGCGGGCCAAACAGGGAATTGGTGGTGGAGGCGTCGGCCCCGATACCGATGGTGTAGATCTTGATGCGCTCGCGCATGGCCAGATCGCCTGCCTGCACGGGAGTCACTTCCCCGGCATTATTTACACCGTCCGTGAGCAGGATGAGTATGCGACTGGCTTCTGGGCGCTCACGCAGATGCTTGACGCCCAGCCCGATAGCGTCACCGATGGCCGTGGCGTTTTCCTCGATGATGCCGATCTCGGCTTCCACAAGCAGTGTCTGCACTGTGTCGCGGTCAAAGGTCAGCGGTGCCTGGGTGTAGGCCCGGGCAGCAAACAGGATGAGCCCGAGACGGTCGCCGGTGCGTCTTTCCACGAAGTCGCCCACGACGGACTTCACCACCTGCAGGCGCGTGGCATTCTGGCCATTCAACTGGATATCCTGGGCTTCCATGGAGCCGGAAATGTCGACGGCAAGCATGAGGTCACGGCCCGTGGTCGGCAGTTGGACCGGATCACCGACCCATTGCGGCCTGCTGGCAGCAAGCACCAGCAAAAGCCAGGCGAAGATGGCGAGCACGGCGATCAGACGATTACGCGCGCCTACCTTCGGCGCGACAGATTCGATTCGCGACATGGACTTGAAGAAGGGCACGAAAAGCGAAGCGTCACGGTTAGCGGCACGTGGCAAGAGGCCATGGCAAAGCCAGGGGAGGGGCAGCAGGACGAAGACCCAGGGCCAGAGGAACTGGATCATGCCGCGACTCCTGCTGCCGGCGGTCGCTGCGCGGATGTTGTGTAGCGATTCGCCACCCAGTTCCTGGCGGCCTGGTAGAGCGCATCGCCGTCGGCATCGAATACGGGGCGGTAGGCACCATCCGCGAGTACCGCACCCGGACCCTGGCTGAAGGCGCTGCCCTGGTCGCACGCATCGAGGAAATGCAGCCAGTCCCGGCCGGTCAGGCTCGAGCAATTGCTGTCCGGATACATGACCTGGGCCACCCGTTTCAGGAGGGTGTTGACGGCGGCGAGAAACGCGAGCCCGGCCTGGTTGCGGGTCTTGTCGAATGCCGACTGTTCGGTAAACACGGTATAGGCCTGATCCAGTTCGCGCAGTACGCTTTCCAGGCGGCGGCGCCGTATCATGGCCGCGAGGGTATGCCGGCAAAGAAACGCCAGGCCGATCAACAGGCATAGCAGCAGAATCCACCAGCCGGGAGCGGGAGGCCAGAAAGACACCGGATCAGGCAGGTGTATGTCCCGGAGTTGGCTTAAGGGGTCTTCTGCTTCCATGTTTCCAGCTGGTCCAGTACCACCTGGTCGGTGCGCAGGGGTATCAGTGGGACCTTCATCTTGTTGAATTCGTTGAGCAGCATGGCCTGGCGGTCGGTGAACTGTTCGTGATACAGCGAGCGCACCGATTTCTTGTAGGTATTGATCGTGCTGCGGTGATGCCCGTCCGTAATACTGTAGACACCGGGAACCGGCAGGTTTTCCTCCAGCGCGTCATATATAAAGATGCAGGTAACGCTGTTGTGGATCGCCAACTGGTGCAGGTACTGTCTGCAACGGTCGTCGAAGGTCTGGAAATCGCTGATCATGTACACATTGGACCCGGGACGGGTGATCCGGTACATCTGTTCCAGTGCCTGCAGCAAGTAGTTGGTTCCGGTTGCCGTCTGTTCGGTATGGTGCTGGACGAGCTCCTGGTTGTAGCGGGCCAGGATATCCAGAAAGCGCAGGGCGGACCGCTTGCTGCGCCGGGGCTTGATGAGCTCCTGTGCACTGTCGCTGAAGACCACGCCACCAACCCGGTCGCCGTTGTCCACCGTGGTCCAGCAGATGATGGCCGCGGCTTCCGCGGCAACCACTGACTTGAAGGCCACCTGGCTGCCGAAAAACATGTTATGGCTCTGGTCGCAGCCTATGATCACGGGCCGCTCACGTTCCTCGCGAAATACCTTGGTAAACGGGCGACCGGTCCTGGCTGTCACCCGCCAGTCGATCTGGCGGATATCATCACCAGGCTGGTAGGCACGGAATTCCTCGAAGTCGACGCCACGCCCCTTGTGCTTGGATATATGCGATCCGGACATGCCAAGGCGGCTGCGCGACTGGTAATCCAGTTCGAGGGACTTCGCCACGTGCCGTTGGTCGAACAGTTGTTCGAGGGTGATAAAGGCACCCCGGCTTCGGTACTGGTCCTGGCGAACGTTTAACTGGCGTTTATGGGACAAGGGAATTCCTTGGTCAGGCTGCAGGCACCAGTTCCAGGATACGGGTAAGGACCTGGTCGGCATCGACGCCGGCCGCTTCCGCTTCGAAGCTGAGCAGCACGCGATGGCGCAGGACATCATGGAATACTTCATGGATGTCTTCGGGGCTTACGAATTCCTTGCCCTTCAGCCAAGCATGGGCGCGCGAGCACAGGTCGAGTGAAATGGTGCCGCGGGGGCTGGCGCCGAAGTCGATCCACTTGTCCAGTTCCTCGCTGTAGGGCGCCGGGTTGCGCGTTGCCATGACCAGTTGCAGGATGTATTCCTCAACGGTATCGGCCATGTGCATGTTAAGCACCTCCTGGCGCGCCTCGAACAGGTTGGCCTGGGCGACTATTGACGGCGGGGTGATGCCGATATTGCGGGCTTCATCCCTGACCAGGTGCAGGATTTGCCGCTCGGAGTCGGTATCCGGGTAATCCACTGTCACGTGCATGAGGAAACGATCGAGCTGGGCCTCGGGCAGCGGGTAGGTGCCTTCCTGCTCGATGGGGTTCTGTGTGGCCATGACCAGGAACAGTTTCGGCAGTTCGAAGGTTTCGCGTCCGACACTCACCTGATGTTCCGCCATGGCCTCGAGCAGGGCTGACTGCACTTTGGCGGGGGCGCGGTTGATCTCGTCGGCGAGGACCAGGTTGTGGAAAATCGGGCCTTGCTGGAAGCGGAAGCTGCCATCCTCCACATGATAGACCTCGGTACCGGTGATATCGCTTGGCAGCAGGTCCGGGGTGAACTGGATACGGTGGAAGTCGCCTTCGATGGCTTCGGAGAGGTTCTTGATGGCCTTGGTCTTTGCCAGTCCCGGCGCACCTTCCACCAGCAGGTGGCCATCGGCCAGCAATGCGATCAGCAGGCGGTCGATCAGTTTTTCCTGCCCGATGATGTGCTGTGACATCCAGTTTTTCAGTGCAGTGATTACTTCGATTTGGGTCATGTAATGGACTCTCTTGCTCTTGCTTCCAGGCTACTGCTGCGGGCCGGCGGCTGCGCCTGAACGGCGCCGGAAATGCATCCCCCAAGGATGCCGGCTCGACCAAAAAACCGATTCTATAGTGAATCCCAATGCATTGAAAATGTTACTTGTGGAGCCCCAAGGTGACTAATAGTGTGGGAAAATAACCACCCGCCAGGCCCCGAAACCCCCAGGAAGGACTCCGTCATCCATGCCAGCCCCGTATTCCACACTGATTCTGTACTCGACGCCGGCCTGTCACCTCTGTGAAACAGCCCATGCCTTGATGGCGAGCCACCTTGAGCGGCTGGGCATTGTCCTGGAGGAAGTGGACATCAGTATGTCGGATGCCCTGGTGGACAGGTACGGGATCCGGATACCGGTAATCCGGTTTGCGGACGGGGAAGCGGAGCTGGGCTGGCCATTTACCGAGGATGCGTTTCTCGGCTTTGTCGGGAGTAAGGGGGGCTAGATGATCTTGATATGCCAGGGCTCGTAACGTACGCCGTAGCGGTTGGTATCGGTATAGCGGATATCGACATAGCCGAGCCTGATCAGGCGCTTGAATTCTTCCGTGTTGGAAAAATCTATGGTGAAGTTGGCTTCGCCCAGGCCGATCTTGCCGACGTCAAAGTCACCGATGCCATGAAAAGAATATCCCGGCGGCGCCAGCGAGCGTGACGCTTTGGAAAGATTGCCGTTGGACTGGCGCGTCTTGGACAGGTAGAGGTGCATCTGCTTGACCACATTGCGGATGCCCGAGGTCAGCAGCAGGTTGTTGCCGACATCACGGTGAATCTGCTTGTACTGATTCAGGGAATCGCCCTTGAGGAGGAAATGCCCGCTGCCACCGATCTTTTCCACTTCACTCTGCAGGATGCGGTGAGTCAGCTCAGGTGTGACCTTTTCACCAAAGAAGCCGTACTGGGTGGCATCGTTGAAGAAGATTTCCTCCATGAACGCGATCTCGGCCGGATCGAAATCGCCTATTTCCTCGTAGTTGCGTGCGAAATAGAGCATCTCGTCGAAGCCAATGAGGTTGAAATTGCCATGGCCGATGAAGCGCTGCACCCGCTCCAGGCGCTCGATGGTCGGTGACAACAGCAGCTGGTTGATTTCGCTCAGGTAGATATCGCCCGGAAAGTCGCCACCGAAATTGCGGATCTTTTCCAGGTAAATATTGACGTCTGTGTCCTCAAGGCTGTCGATCTCGACTACGTCGACCCGGCGCTCGGTATGCTTGAATCCTTCCTGCAGGTCATTTTCCGGCGCCACGACCATGATGCCTTCCTCCGCCGTGGGCAGGGCTTCAGAAGCCAGTTGCCGGGTTTCATGGGAAATGGCGGTGTCGGGACCGATAGGGAGCGGTTCGTGGAGACCCGGCATGTCGCTGAAGGACAGGCGGTTGTTCTTGTACTGGTCATACAGCCGGGAGCTGAGGAAGGAAATGCCCCCACCTGCGATGACTGCTGCCAGAAAGTCCCGTTTTTTCATATCCCGCGGAATATAGCAAAGATTATATGGCGAAAAAATCCCTGGCCGTCCGGGTTGTCTGTTCGGCAAGGCTTTTTTCCGATTTGCCGAGGCACTCGGCAACGGCAGCCAGCACGTGGACCAGATTGGCTGGTTCATTTCGACGGGTTTTGGGTTTGGGCCGGATGGTGCGCGGCATCAGGTAGGGAGAGTCGGTTTCAAGCATGAGCTTGTCTGCAGGGATCAGGCCGACAATGTCGTGCAGGTGGTGACCGCGCCGTTCATCGCAGATCCAGCCGGTAATGCCGATATGCATGTCGAGTTCCAGGTAATCGCGCAGTTCTGCTTCCGTGCCGGTGAAGCAATGCACGACACCGCGGGGCAGGGCATTGCGGTATTCACTGAGGATTTCCAGAAAATCGGCATGACCGTCGCGCTGGTGCAGGAACACCGGCATGTCGAGTTTCGCTGCCAGGGCCATCTGGGCGGCGAATGCCTCCCGCTGCCGGTCGCGAGGGGAGAAATCCCGAAAATAATCCAGCCCCGTCTCACCCACGGCCCGGACGCAGGAATTGCCGGCCAGCGCCTCGAGGTCGGCGATGGCTGAGGGATTCTCGTGGGCCGCATCATGGGGGTGGATGCCCGCGGTGCAGTAAAGAAAACCCGGGAACTGGCCAGCCAGGCTGGCGGCGGCGCTGCTTGCAGGAACGGAGGTGCCGGTGACGAAAATCTGCTCGATGCCGACCGCCCGGGCTTCGTCCAGGACCTGATCCAGGTCGTGGCTGAAACTTTCATGGCTGAGATTGGCACCGATGTCGACCAGCGGATATGGATTTTTTGATCTCATGGGCGTGGTGGAGTACTGCGATACATTCGTCGGTATGGTACCTCAAGGGACAACGCGCAAGGAACAAGGTAGCGTGCGGCACCTGGGCGCCTTGCTCCTTGTTCCCTGTTCCTGTAAAAACTTGAGAGAAAACATGATTTCGCCGCTATAATAGCGACCTTTTGAATTTCGGACGCCTGAATCTTGGTTATGAACGCGCAAGAGAAAAAGCCCATCGACTGGAAGAGCCTGGGTTTTGAATATACCCGGACCGACTACCGTTTTGTCGCCCGCTGGCGCAAGGGTGAATGGTCTGTGGGTGAGCTGACCACGGACGAGATCATGCACATCCATGAAGGCTCTCCGGCGCTGCATTATGCCCAGCAGTGCTTCGAAGGCATGAAAGCGCAGACTGCAGAAGACGGCCGCATCCTGTTGTTTCGCCCGGGGCTTAATTTCGAGCGTATGCGCAATACTGCTGAGCGCCTGTCCATGCCGGTCGTACCGGAAGAGCTGTTCCTGCGTGGTGTAAAAGAAGCCGTCAGGGCCAATGCGGCCTGGGTGCCGCCTTACGGCAGCGGCGCTTCCCTGTATATCCGGCCGCTGCTCATCGGGATCGGTGAGAATATGGGCCTGCGCCCGGCCAAGGAATACGAATTCCGGGTAATGGTTTCCCCGGTAGGACCCTATTACAAGAGCGGGGGGCTGTCTGTCATCAAGCTGGCGGTGTCGGATTTCGACCGTGCGGCGCCCCATGGCACCGGCGACGTCAAGGCCGGGGCCAACTATCCCGGCGGCCTGTATGCCACCCGCAAGGCCCAGGAGATGGGTGCCAATGAGGCGCTGTACCTGGATGCCGCACACAGGCGGTATATAGAAGAAGCAGGATCGGCGAACATTGTCATATACACGAACAACAATACCCTGATCACCCCGCAATCGGCTGCGATTCTGCCCAGCATCACGCGGCGCTCGATCATGGATATCGCGGCCAAGGATCTGGGGCTGGCCACTGAAGAACGCCCCATAGACCTGCGTGCTGAAATCAACAGCTTCGCCGAGGTGGCGGCTTGTGGTACTGCTGCAGTATTGTCACCGGTCGGCAAGATCTGGTTCGATGATGCCTGGCACAGTTTCTACGGCAATGGCGAGAAGGTCGGGCCGGTCATGCAGCAGTTGTATGACCTGCTGCGCCAGGTTCAGAGCGGTGAGAAGGCGGACACCTACGGCTGGACCGTGGAAGTCTGAACCGCTCCCGGCTCCGGGCCAAAAGTCACGGCAACACAGTCCGAGCCTCCTGATTAATCTACGATTTTCATCGTGCAGGCCCCGTAATTTCATTTCGTCGGATCGCCAGGATGAACCATGCCTGTGCATGCAGTTTGTGAGTTGCGCCATGAGCTACCTCTTCCTTTTTCCGGAATCCTCTGCTTTAATGCCGGCCTTTTTTGGCGGTCACACGGGAAATTATTCTCATCGTTGGTGTTGATGTGTAAAAAACCCCGGTAAATACAGCGTATTTCGTACTGAAAAAGTGTACAGGACTGCAGAATCGACAAATATTTAATTGACGGCCCTTGACCCCGGCAGGACTTGTCATTAATTATGTCGCCTGTTTTTGCATTGACACGCAAGAATATTTTTTAACACATCACGCAAGACACACTCGATACTAAAGGCTTCATGAGCAAATCACTGGTTATTGTTGAGTCGCCCGCCAAGGCCAAGACTATTAACAAATATCTCGGCAATGACTTCATCGTGAAGTCTTCCGTGGGTCATATACGCGACCTGCCCACCAGTGGCTCCAACGGCACAGTGGATGCAAAGGCGCGCGCCAAGGCTGCTGCGGAAACCCGCAAAATGGATCCCGAGCAGAAACGCATACACAAGGCGAAAAAGGCCAGGGAACAACTGATCGCCCGCATGGGCATTGACCCCGAACATGGCTGGAAAGCCAATTACAAGATTCTGCCCGGTAAGGAAAAGGTCGTTAATGAGCTGAAAAAGTTCGCCAAGAATGCCGATGCCATATACCTGGCTACCGACCTTGACCGCGAGGGAGAAGCCATCGCCTGGCACCTGCGCGAGGCCATCGGCGGCGATGATTCCCGCTACAAACGTGTGGTCTTCAACGAGATCACCAAGAAGGCTATCACCGAGGCCTTTTCCCACCCCGGGGAAGTGGATATGAAGCATGTCCAGGCACAGCAGGCGCGCCGCTTTCTCGATCGCGTCGTAGGCTTCATGGTGTCCCCGCTGCTCTGGGCCAAAGTGGCAAGGGGGCTGTCCGCAGGCAGGGTGCAGTCTGTGGCCGTACGTCTGCTCGTGGAAAGGGAGCAGGAAATTCGTGCTTTCGTGCCCGAGGAATACTGGGAGCTTTATGCCAACCTGCTCACCGGTAAAATGCAGGGCAAGGACGACGTCGAGCCGCTGCGGTTCGAGGTGGCCAGGCACCGGAACAGCGAATTCAAGCCCAAGAACGAAGCCGATACGCGGGCGGCCATGGCAGAACTCGAGCCGGCGGCCTACGTGGTTGCCGATCGCGAGGACAAACCCACGTCCTCGAAACCGCGTGCCCCTTTTATTACCTCGACCCTGCAGCAGGCCGCCTCCACGCGCCTCGGCTTCAGCGTCAAAAAAACCATGACCATGGCACAGCGCCTGTATGAAGCCGGCTTCATCACCTACATGCGTACCGACTCCACCGCGCTCAGCAACGATGCACTTGCCATGGCGCGGGATTTCATCAAGACAAATTTTGGTGACAGGTACCTGCCCGATTCTCCGAACCGCTATTCCAGCCGGGAAGGCGCCCAGGAAGCCCACGAAGCCATCCGGCCTTCGGACGTGGAGGTCCGCGAGAATTCATCGCGCCTCGACGGCCTCGATCGCGATGCGGTGCGCCTTTACAACCTGATCTGGCAGCAGTTTCTGGCGTGCCAGATGACCCCGGCCCGCTATAAAAGCTCAACCGTGAAGGTCAACGCCGCGGATTATGAACTGCGCATCAAGGGCCGCATCATGGAATTCGACGGCTATACCCGCGTGCTGCCGGCCAACAAGGACGGCGACGTGGAACTGCCGGACATGAAGGTGGGGGATACCCTGGCCCTGATAAACCTCGACCCCATGCAGCATTTCACCAAGCCGCCTCCCCGTTACACGGAAGCGAGCCTGGTGAAGGAACTGGAAAAGCGCGATATAGGCCGTCCTTCTACCTATGCATCGATTATCTCCACGATCCAGGACCGCGGTTACGTGAAGCTGGAGAATCGCCGCTTCTACGCGCAGAAGATGGGCGACATCGTCACCGACCGGCTGGTCGAGAATTTCGCCGACCTGATGGATTATGAATTCACCGCACGCATGGAAGACAACCTTGACGATATAGCGCAGGGCAACAAGGAATGGCTGGAAGTTCTCAACAACTTCTATTCAGAGTTCACCAAGCAGTTGGAAGCAGCGCAGTCCGACGAAAACGGCATGCGTGAAAACAATCCCACGGAAACGGACATCAAGTGCCCGACCTGTGCACGGAACATGCAGATACGCACCGGTTCCACCGGCGTCTTCCTCGGCTGTTCCGGATACAACCTGCCGCCGAAAGAACGCTGCAAGACCACCATGAACCTGACGCCCGGCGACGAGGCGATCAGCGTGGATGCGGATGACGAAGCCGAGTCTCGTCTGCTGCTGCACAAGCACCGCTGCAAAATCTGCGATACCGCCATGGACTCCTACCTCATCGATGAAAATCGCAAGCTGCATGTATGCGGCAACAATCCCGGCTGTTCGGGCTTCGAGGTGGAAGAGGGCAAGTTCAAACTGAAAGGCTATGACGGCCCGATACTGGAATGCGACAAGTGCGGTGCCGAAATGCAGCTGAAGAACGGCCGTTTCGGCAAATACTTCGGCTGCACTGCCGCCGACTGCAAGAACACGCGCAAGTTGTTGCGCAACGGCGAGGCGGCGCCGCCCAAGATGGACCCCGTGCCAATGCCAGAACTCCAGTGCGAAAAAGTGGATGACACCTATGTATTGCGCGATGGTGCCGCAGGCCTCTTCCTGGCCGCCAGCCAATTCCCCAAGAACCGTGAAACCCGTGCTCCATTCGTGGAAGAATTGCTGCCGCACAAGGACGAGATAGATCCCAAGTATGCCTTCCTCATGAAAGCGCCGACAGAAGACCCCGACGGCAACAAGACCGTGGTGAAATTCAGCCGCAAGAACAAGGAGCAGTACGTGCAGAGCGAGGTCGACAAGAAGCCTACGGGCTGGAAGGCGTTCTACCGCAAGGGCCGCTGGGTGGAAGACGGCAAGGAAACCGCAAGCGCCAAGTCAGCCTGAATTACCTGAGCCCGGCACCTGCCCATGGATGCATTGTTCACCTGGATAGAAGTCAACAACTGGATACTGCATGTATTCGGTGTGGTAGCCGCTACCGTATCCCTCAATTTCATTCTGAGACTGGTCCTGCGCCGCCTCATGGGCAAGGCGAAGGATTCCAGGAATGCCTGGGATGACGCCCTGGTCGAGGCCAGCAAACGGCCGCTACTGCTGTTCGTCTGGGTAATTGGCCTGTCCATAGCCGCGGAGATCGTCGAACAAGTCTCCAATAACGAGCTGTTCCAGTACACCACACTGGCGCGGCATATCGCGATCATCCTGCTGCTCATGATGTTCCTGGTGAAGCTCATCCGCAACGTGGAAGAGAGCATCATCGCCAGGCGTGAGCTGAATGAAGTCGATGCGGACGAAGTTACCGTCAAGGTGATCGGCCGCCTGCTGCGCATTTCGGTAATGATCACCGGCGCCCTGGTCATCCTGCAGACGCTCGGCATCAGTGTAAGTGGCGTGCTCGCGTTCGGTGGTATCGGCGGGATCGCCGTCGGTTTTGCCGCCAAGGATCTGCTGTCGAATTTCTTCGGCAGCCTGATGATTTACCTGGACAGGCCATTTTCCATCGGTGACTGGGTGCGTTCTCCTGACCGCGACATCGAAGGCACGGTGGAGGATATCGGCTGGCGGCTGACGAAAATCCGCACCTTCGACAAACGACCGCTATACATACCGAACTCCATGTTCAATACCATCATCCTGGAAAACCCGTCACGAATGACCAATCGTCGCATCAACGAGACTTTTGGCCTGCGCTACTGCGATGCTGCCAAAATTCGACCAATCGTTGCAGCCGTGAAGGACATGCTGAAGCATCACCCGGAGATAGATACCGAAAAGACCCTGATCGTCAACTTCAACGCACTGGCGCCTTCCAGCCTCGATTTCTTCATCTATACCTTCACGAAAACAACCGAGTGGGTGAAATACCATGAAGTCAAACAGGATGTCCTGCTCAAAATCATCGATATCATCCACAGCCACGATGCCGACATTGCCTTTCCCACGCGTACTCTCGACGGCCTGGATCAGCTTAAAACCGGGAATTGATGCGCCCCCTGATAGGCGATACAGCGCTGTCCGCCTGCATTTGTTCCGGATCAAATCGATTGCGAATATTTTCCATATAATTTGCATAATTTTCCCCAAACTAATAATGTAAATTAAATACATTATTTGGGACAAAACCGTCAATGATGACAAGACAGACATTCTTTGTATTCACGTCAGGCCTCCTGGCAGCGCTGACCCTGTTGCCCGGGCCCGTTGCGGGCCAATTTTCCAACAGCGACGAATACAGCATGATCGACTATGCATCGCCCGCCACGAAGAACCCCATAGCGAGGCTGCATGACGCTGTCGCATCAGGTGAAACAACGCTGGACTACAAGCCAGGGGAAAGAGGCTATCTCGATTCACTGCTGGCTGCCCTCGATATCGACACCACCTCGCAGATGATGGTGTTTTCACCGACCAGCCTGCAGCACAAACTGATCTCGCCGGAACGACCGCGGGCAATATTTTTCAACGACACCACTTTCATCGGTTTCGTCCAGAACAGTAGCATCGTCGAAGTTACCACCATAGACGATGACAAGGGGCTGGTGTTTTACACTTTCGACAACGTTCCGCAGGACACCAAATTGTTCGAACGGGCCGACCAGACCTGCCTTGTATGCCATGACACCCAGGGCACAATGGGCGGCGGCGTCCCGATGCTCATGGCGCTGTCCTCCGTCTACAGCAGCCGCAATGTGCCTCTGAAGAATTATTCCGGCATCGGCAACGTCACCGACACGACCCCGCTGGTTGATCGGTGGGGCGGGTGGTATGTCACCGGGCGTCACGGGCTGCAGGCGCACCTGGGCAACATCCTGCTGGCCACTCCGGACGACCTGGACAACCTCGACGACTTCCGCATCTGGAATCTGGAAACCATGGCGGGCAGCAAATTCATGGATCCTTCCCCGTACCCGGAAAACACCAGTGATATCGTCGCGCTGCTGGTGCTGGAGCACCAGGTGACCGTGCAAAACCAGATTACCTATATCAAGTTCAAGGCGCCCGCCGTACTCAAGCGTCGTGAAATGCTGCATGAACTGGAAGCGCAGTCCTGGGCGGAGTTGTCTGAACCGGCCCAGCGCGCACTGACTCGCATGCTCGACAGACTCGTCCAACAGCTGGTGTTCATCGATGCTGTTGATTACCAGTCATCGATTTCAGGGAATCCCGACTATGTCGAACAGTTCATGGCACGTGGACCGGTGGATGGAGAAGGGCGTTCGTTGCGGGAATTCGACCTGCGTAACCGCCTGATGCGCTATCCACTCAGCTACCTGGTTTACACGACCGATTTCAACTCCTTGCCCGTTTACGTGATGGACTATGTCTACGATCAGATGGATGCCTACCTGTCGGGTCGCATCGATTTTGACGGTCGTTCGCAGTACACACTGGCAGAGCGCCAGGCGGCCCTGGAAATATTCACAGCTACCCATCCCGGGTTCAGGTCTTACCTGGCCGCACGCGGGCCTGCCGGCATGAATACTGCCCAGCTCGGCAGCTTGCGGTAATCCACTACGCCCCGTGTATACTGTGGCGAACACCAGTATCGCCACGGTAGCCAGCAGCGTGAAGATTCACGGTTCACTTGCCATCGGCAATAAACAATACAAGGCCGGGGATGAGATACCCTGGACCTACGTGTATCCCTTTTTCCTGTTTCACATGGGCATTTTCGGCGCTTCCGGGTTCCTGATGGCCTATGCCGATGACCGCCCCGAAATCAGTTTTCTTTATGCCCATGGCGGCATCGCCATTCTCGTTTACACCATTTTTTACCTCGCCATGTTCGGTGTGGACGAGGTCAAATGGATATTTCTCAACGCGCTGTTCGGTCTGCTTGGCCTCTATGCCCAGATCGGCTGGATACTGACCTGGTTCGGCCGTGATATCGGCGATTATCCGCTGCCAGTGCACGTCACTCCGTTCCTGTACTTCACCCTGTACTCCTTCCTGGTGCGCCGGGCTGTACTGGACCTGACCAACAGTACGGAGGACCATGCCCGGAAGCAAAAAGTGGAAACCGGGTACATCGTCGTGACACTGGCCGTCAACCTCGGCTGCTTCCTGCTGCAAATGCTCTGATCGGGCTGGTGCGGAGGCCGAAGGCTCCTTATACTTTGTGCAATACAGAATACCGGGGAAATTCCTGCATGCGCCATACCCACCTTCGTATCATCCTGATTCCGGCCCTTTGCCTGGCCGCTGACCTGGCATTTGCCCAGGACACCGTCATTCGTGCCGCGGCCAACGTCGATGGCGAGGCGCTCTACAATGAAACCTGTGCCGCCTGCCACAACATGCCCGAAGCAACGCGTTCGCCACCCCTGGAGACACTCAAGCGCATGGGGGCAAGAGCCGTCAGGTATGCTCTTACGCATGGGAAAATGAAAGTGCAGGCCGAGCCTTTGGGTGAGGCGGGCATCGACAGCGTGGTTGCTTTCCTGTCGGCTGCCGCGGAGACAGACAACAGCTGGATCACCGGCATGCAATGCCCGGCCGATCGCATGGATTTGGATACCGGGGCCGCCACCATCTGGACCCAGGGCTTCGATCGCAGGAACCGGCGCCACCTGACTACTGAGCAGGTCGGATTGACCACGCGTGACATGGGCAATCTGGAACTCGCCTGGTCGATGGCATTTCCGGGTACCGCCAATATGCGCTCGCAGCCCGCCGTCGTCGGCAACACCATGTATTACCCCATTGTCGATTCCGGCCAGTTGTTTGCCCTGGACATCGGCGCTGAGGCGCCGTGCGTGAAATGGGTGTACCAGCATGACATTCCGCTGCGCACCACGATCGGTTACCACACACTGGCCGACGGGCGGCCCGTACTGGTCTTTGCCGATGTCTCGGCCCACACCATCCTGATGGATGCCGTCACTACCGAGATTCTCTGGGACGCCAGCGTGCAGGCCACCAGTGTGTCCAATGTCACGGCCATGCCGGTGCTCTACGGTGACCGGGTATACGTACCCATCTCTTCGGGCGAGCTCCTGATGGGTGCAGCGCCGGATTACGAGTGCTGCACAAGCCATGGCGCCGTCGTGGCGCTCGACGTGGCTACCGGGGAGCGGGTGTGGGAATACCACACGATGGAAGAGGCGCGACCGACCACGATCAGCAGTGTTGGCACCCAGCAATGGGGACCATCCGGGGCGCCCATCTGGACTGCTGCCGCCGTCGATGAGGCCCGCGGCCTGTTATACGTCGGCACCGGTGAAAATACTTCTGCACCGGCCACCGACACCAGCGATGCCATCCTGGCGATCAGGCTCGAAGACGGCTCCCTGGCCTGGAAGTTCCAGGCCACCGCCAATGACATTTTCCTGAGCGGGTGCACCCGTGAACCGGACGGCCCCAATTGTCCGCCGCCCGACAGCATCAACCGCGACGTGGATTTCGGTGCAGCCGTCATGCTCGCTACCCGCAGTGACGACTCCGATATCGTCCTGGCGGGCCAGAAGAGTGGTGACGTCTGGGCGCTAGACCCGGACACCGGCGACCTGTTGTGGAATACCAGGGTCGGACCCGGCGGCGCCTCCGGCGGCATTCACTGGGGCATGGCTTTCGACGGCAAAACCGTATTTGCCGCCAACAACATGACTACCGATTCCACGGCAGACGGTGTCGACTCCGGCCTGTTCGCACTCGATGTCGATACCGGCAATATCACCTGGGAATACCATCACCAGCCGGACTGTTCCGGCAATCGCCGTGAAAACCTGCGCAGTTGCGACAGCAACTGGGGCATGTCGGCTGCCACTCTTCTCGTGGACAGCGCCGTGGTCCAGGGCAGCAATGACGGTTTCGTGAAAGTGTTCGACAGCGGTACGGGCGAACCTATCTTCACCTTTGATACCGCACGCCCCTTTGAGACCATGAACGGGGTGCCGGGCAAGGGCGGCGCCATCGACAACTTTTCCATCTGGGCCGCCAACGGGACGCTCTTTGTCCAGTCCGGGTACGGCCTGATGGGCGTGCCGGGAAATGTCCTGCTGGCATTCCGGCCGCGCTAGTCTCAATACCAGAAACAAAAAACCGGGCAATGCCCGGTTTTTTTTTGGCTAGGTACCCGGCTTCGCCATCCGGGCAGGCAGGATGTCTTTCAGCCTCTCCCTGGCCTGGCGAATGCAGTCCGCTGTGGTGTCCCAGTCGATGCAGGCATCAGTGACCGAAACCCCGTATTGCAGTTGTGAATGATCTGCAGGAATGTCCTGGCGGCCGGCGTTGATGTTGCTCTCGATCATCGCGCCGATAATCGACTTGTTGCCGGCTGTGATCTGATCGACGACATTGTCCAGGACCACGGGTTGGCGATTGTGGTCCTTGTTGGAGTTGGCATGGCTGCAGTCGATCATGATGTTGCTGGAGACGCCGGCTTTCACGCACAAGGCCTCGCAACGGGCGACGCTGTCCGCGTCATAGTTCTGCATGCCATTGCCGCCACGGAGAACGACGTGGGCATAGGGGTTGCCCTTCGTATGCACGATGCTGACCTTGCCTTCAGGATCGATACCAAGGAACCGATGCGGGCTGCTCACTGCCTTCATTGCGTTGATGGCCACTTCCAGGCCACCGTCGGTACCGTTCTTGAACCCCACGGGAGATGACAGGCCGCTGGACATTTCGCGGTGTGTCTGCGACTCGGTGGTGCGGGCGCCGATCGCCGACCAGGTGATGATGTCGTGCAGGTATTGCGGAGAAATAGGGTCCAGCGCTTCCGTCGAAGTGGGCAGTCCCATGGCAGAGAGTTTCAGCAGGAGGCGACGTCCTGTATACAGTCCTTCCTCGATGCGAAAGCTGTCATTCATGTCGGGATCGTTGATCAGTCCCTTCCAGCCGGTCGATGTGCGCGGCTTCTCGAAATATACACGCATGACCAGGACGAGGGTATCCTGGACTTCCTCGGCAAGGGTCTTCAGTCGCTCAGCATAGTCAAGCGCGGCATCCACGTCGTGGATGGAGCAGGGGCCCACCACCATGAACAGGCGC
>Ga0181579_10000380_pt1 | contig 35246 bp, 37 predicted proteins | sample 071ome_24_FD_132996 | JGI IMG/M metagenome (GOLD analysis project Ga0181579, IMG submission 132996) | Coastal salt marsh microbial communities from the Groves Creek Marsh, Skidaway Island, Georgia - 071402CT metaG (megahit assembly) | ecosystem: Environmental > Aquatic > Marine > Intertidal...
AACGTGTTCAGGAAATACTGGGCAAATGGTGCCTGATCCCAGGCAGTCCTGAAATTTTCAAGAGTAAGCGGCGCCATGAGATCAAATCGGGTGGCGTATTCCGCCGGATGAAACGCGCTCCAGAACGCATAGATCAGGGGTGACAACCACAGGATTGCCAGAAGCCAGGCACCGGTATATTCGAGCGATTGTATCAGTCTGAAAGGGGTTCTGGTCTGGCTCATTGGTAATGCACCCGTTTATCCAGAAACACAAACTGCCCGATCGCGATCAAAGCCAGCACAGCCAGCAAGACAACGGTCAGTGTTGATGCATAAGCCTGATCAAGGAAGCTGAACGCCACCTCATAGATATAATAGAGCAACAGGGAACTGGCGTTGTCAGGTCCGCCTTTGGTCAGGATGAAAAGCTGATCCACCAGTTTGAAAGAATTGATCACTGCATTGATCAGAACAAAGAGTGTCGTCGGCATGAGTATCTGAAAAAGGACACGGCGGAAAAAATACCAGCGGCTTGCCCCTTCCAGCTTGGCCGCCTCTTCGAGTTCGGGCGAAACAGACTGAAGCGCTGCCAGGTAGAAAATCATGAAAAACCCGGCTTCTTTCCAGATCGTGATCACGATAATGCAGCCAAGAACAGTATTAGGATCACCCAGCCAGTTATGGCTCGGGATGCCAAAGAGGCGGGTGAATTGGTCGATGAGGCCGATATCCGGGGTGTAAAAGAAAAGCCATATATTCGCGACCGCTATCATGGGCAAGATGGTCGGGGTGAAATACGCCATCCTTGCGATGGACTTAAGCGGCAGGCGTCCATTAACCCATAATGCCATGGCGATCGCGAGCGCAATCGATATAGGTATTGTGCCCGCCGCATAGATGACGTTGTTCCAGGCAACCTGCCAGAACACATCATCGTCAAGCATATATTCAAAATTTTCCAGCCCCACAAATTCGGCGGCACGAAGGGCAGTGCCTTGCGAATAAAAACTTTTCGCAAGCGTTGCAACGGTCGGGTAATAGGTAAAGGCAATCAGAAAGGTTGCCGCAGGCATGAACATCAGCCATCCATAGACAGACATCATGGTTGAGCGTTTGATCATTTCCTGAAAACCTGCGGCAACATGATTTATTAGGAGAACTCACCGGCAACCTAAAAAAGGCTGCCGGTGAGTCACGAAGGAACTAGCGGTAACGCTTGAGCAGACGGTCGGCCTGCTTCTGCGCATCACCAAGAGCCTCGGCGGGGGATTTTGACCCGGTCAGGGCCGCCTGAATAGCATCATCCAGAATTTTCCGCACCCGGCCTGTCTGGTAGGTTGACAGTTCGGCCGTGGCAAATTCCAGCTGGTCACGGGCAACTGCTGCCGGCGGGAATTCCTTGACATAATTCTGCAAGGTTGACGTCGCATAAGCATCCGGACGTGTGCCGAGATACCCTGTCTTCATGCTCCATTCACCTGTTCTTTCAGGCTGTGTCAGAAACTTGATCAGTTTGAGTGCTGCGGCTTTTTCTTCATCTGTGCTGTCCTTGAAGATATAGAAGTTACCGCCGCCCGTAGGTGTGCCGCGGCGCTTCTGTGCGGGCAGCATGGCAACGCCAAAATCAAACGATGCGTTGTTCTTGACGGTGGTCAGGTTGCCCGTTGAATGCCACATGATGGCGGTCTTGCCTTCAAGGAAATTCTGCCGCAGGGTGCCCCATTCAATCGTGCCAGAGGGCATAATACCATGATCTGACCCGAGGCTTTTCCAGAATTCGAGGGCTTCGACCGTCGCAGGAGCGTTGAAATAGGTCTCGTTGCCGTCACCATTCATGAGTGTCTGGCCATTCTGCATGGCAAGCGCCCCAAACATCCAGTACGGATATCCTGTTGACGGGATCATCGCGCCCCACTGTTCAACCGCATCCCCGTTCTTCTTGGTCAGTTTCTTGCCAGCAGCAACAAGCTCATCCCATGTGGCTGGCGGGTTTTCCGGATCAAGACCAGCGGCGCGGAACGCATCCTTGTTGTAATACATCACAATCGTGGAACGCTGAAAAGGGATTCCCCATGTCTTGCCCTGGGTGCGGCCATTTTCCATCAGTGCCGGATAAAAACTGTTAAGCCAGGCCTTTTCATCAGCTGTCTTGACGAGATCGTCAAAGGCAACGATGGCGCCTTGTTCAATCAACTCATAAATATCGATGGAGAACATCACCGACAGCTGGGCCGGTTCACCACTCTTGAGAGCAGCAAGCGCCTTGATCCGGGCATCGTTGTAATTGCCCGCATAAATCGCGTTGACCTTGATGTCCGGATTTTCCTTTTCAAAATCCGCAACCAGACCATCCACGATCTTGGTCAGCGCACCACCGACCGCCACGGGATAATACATGGTTAATTCTACAGCCGCTGCAATAGACGTCAGACTCATACTGAACGCTGCAGCAAGGGCCAGTTTTCTGGCCGAGTTTCTTAAAAACCTTAACATAGCTTCCTCCTTTGTGAACTTGGTGACCTTAAGTTGGCCCCCTCTCCGCCCCGAATTTACTGAACGGAAATCTTATTGATCAGGGCTTAGACTGAATAAGCCTTGATCGTGTCATCTCTTTTGCCGCTGGTGCGGTCAAAGACATGGACATCCTTTTTGTTCCACCTCAAGCGTGCCTTTACAGGCTTGGACAACTTCACGTGTCCTGCGCTGCGAACAAGGATGGGCTGATCACCAATGCGGGCATCAATGATCGTTTCTGAGCCCAGATAATCGGCGCTGACCAGCTGGGCTGGTATGCCTTTTTCATCAGATATGGAAATGTGTTCTGGCCGGATACCGACCATCATCTCCGAGCCTGTCCCGGGCAGAATTTTCGTCGTGTTTTCACCTTCGGCCAACATATAGCCATCACCCGGAACCACGTTCAGCAATTTCATCGGCGGCGTGCCGATGAAGGATGCGGCAAACGTCGTGGCCGGACGATCATAGAGTTCTTCCGGTGTGCCCTGCTGTTCGATCTGGCCATCACGCATCAGAATAACCTTGTCCCCCATACTCATGGCTTCCGCCTGATCATGAGTGACATAAATCACCGTCATGTTAAGCCGTTGCTGCAAAGCACGGATCTCAATGCGCATATCATGACGGAGCTTGGCATCAAGATTGGAAAGGGGTTCATCCATCAGGCAGATGTTGTTCTCGGCAATAATCGCCCTTGCAAGGGCCACCCGCTGGCGCTGGCCACCTGAAAGCTGGCCAGGTTTCCGGGTCATGACGTCGGTTAACCCAACGATTTCAGCCACCCGCTTCAATCGTGTTGCCCGTTCATTGGCCGGAACCCTGCGTACTTTCAACCCAAAGATGATGTTCTCTTCAACACTAAGATGGGGAAACAGTGCATAAGACTGGAACACCATCGACAAAGCCCGGTCAGAAGGCGACGCGGTGGTCAAATCATTGCCGCCGATAAGAAGACGACCTTCGGTCACGTCTTCCAGCCCCGCTATCATGCGAAGAGTTGTGGATTTTCCGCATCCGGAAGGGCCAAGGAGGATTGCAAAACTCCCGCTTTCAACAGCAAAGGATACATTATCAACGCCGGTGGTTTCTCCCCAACGTTTCGTTACGTTTTGCAGCTCAATTGCCGACATGTTTCCGGATCACCCTCACTCAATAACCTTAAAACAGGTTTGTTAAGCAATATTCCCCAAGGTTTTGTATGTTACCTGACAATTATGTAAGAAAATTTACAAAGATATGTCAAGTGAGCAATTCAAGATAAAATGAAATCTGGAAATTAAAGAAGCCACTGTCGTTTCATGTGCAGGGTCAATTGTTGAAAAATAATTCAACACCATTGCCCTTTATCAGTCGCGAAAGATCAGGTGGGAGAGGTTTGTCAGTAAAAATACCATCAAGTTCAGACACATGGGCAAAAGGCATTAGAGCATTCGCATTCATCTTCGAATGGTCAAAGCCAGCGAATTTTACGCGGGAAATTTCCATGGCGGCACGTGATGCCTGGGCATCCCGGTAATGATAATCCAGTAACTGCCCATCGTCGGTCAGTGACCCAACTCCGAAAATACCAAACCCGACACGGAATCGGCGCAGAAATTCAGCTGTTGATTCGTCCCAGATTGCCCGGTCACGATTACGTACCAGACCACCGGTTAAGATAATTTCAAAATCTGTCTTCTCGCAAAGAGTATACACAACATCAATGTGGTTTGTGATTATCTTCAGGTTCTGATGTTCGGAGAGAGATTCGGCCACTGCGGCCATGGTCGTCCCGATGTCAATGAAGACAGATGCGCCATTGGGTATTTGTGCCGCGATCATCCGGCCAATGGCCTCTTTTGCCTCAGAATTCTGCCCCTTGCGGCTGGGGTAGGCCAGCCGATCTTTGCCGGGGGGTAAGGCTGCGCCGCCATGATGGCGCTGAACGAGCTGCTGATCATTGAGAAAAATGATGTCCCGCCGAACAGTTTGCTGCGATACACCGAATTTCTCGGCAAGCTGGTCAATGGAGACATAGCCCATCTCACGGACAAGTTTCAGAATTTCCTGCTGGCGCATATTCAGATTCGAGTGTCCATTCTCAATCAAGGCGTATATCTCCATTAATAATGAATCCATCATAGCCTTGGATGATCTTGATGTAAATTAACTTACATTTAATTTACCAACGGTTTGTCTTCTCTGAGAATATTAACCGGACATTCAGCTGCTAAACGGGTGGAAAATCCACGACGTCCCATGTGTAATTCCCCACCTCTGCAGTTGGGGTGGTGATCCCGGCAGGACTCGAACCTGCTACCTTGAGATTAGGAATCTCACGCTCTATCCTGATGAGCTACGGGACCACACACCACGTGATACCATATTCGTTTGCACTTGTTGAGGCATGATTTCACGGCAATGTCGTCAGCCGTAATCATCTGCCCCTGACCGCGATGAGGCCGGATTTGCTTTCCGGTTCTGCTAGCGCAGAGCGGTAACCTCATATCCCGGTTCTTCCGGTTCATCATCGACAATCTCATCGGGGAAACCGGGGGCGGTGATATCGAGCCCGGTTGCGTCTTCAAGCCGGCGGATGATATTCGGCGACCATTCTCTTGCGCCATATTTTGCCATACCATCCTTGAAGATCTCAATCAGGAGCGGCGAGACATCCAGCGGCACATGGGATCTTTCGGCAATTTCCTGAAAGAGGCCGATATCCTTGAGCACCAGATCCATGGTGAAGTTGATATCGCGGCTGCCGTTCAGAATGACCTGGCTTTCTGTTTCATGCACAAAGGAATTGCCGGATGAAATCCGGATCGCCTCAAAGGTTGTGTTGAGGTCCATCCCCGCGGCTTTCATCGTCACCAATGCTTCCGCGCAGGTGATCAGATTGGCGGTGGCGAGGTAATTTGTCATCACCTTGAGAATGGAGGCTGAACCCAGCGGTCCTGTATGAAGGATGCGTCGCCCCATCGTGGTGAGAACAGGCAGGATACGTTCAAAAACCTCCCGCTCACAGCCCGCAAAAATAGAGATATTTCCCGTTGCCGCACGGTGGCACCCTCCCGAAACAGGGCAGTCGACGGCGGCGGCGCCCTTTTCCGCAACACGCGCCCCGAGGCGCCGGACTTCAGCTTCGTCGGTGGTGCTCATCTCAGCCCAGATCTTGCCCGGGGCAAGTCCGGCCAGGATCCCGTCTTCATCCTCCATGACTTTGGCACAGGCCGCAGGCGAGGGCAGGCAGGTGATGATCATATCGCAGTTTTCGGCCATTTCTTTGGGGCTTTCTGCCCAGCCTGCGCCTTTTTCAAGCAACGGGGCCGCAACCTCTTTGTCAAGATCACGTACCGTCACATCAAGCCCGTTCCGGATAAGACTCCCCGCCAGTTTGCCGCCAACATTTCCAAGACCAATAAATCCGATACGCATGCTTCCCTCCCCAGATTTACATCACGCAAGAGTGATCCCAAATGCGTTCATCCGGCAAGAAGAATTTCATGCCTGGCGTGAATAAAGTCTGTTGAGCTTGTCTTCAAAATCACGCCAGATGATATGGCGTTTGGGTTTTAATGTTGGTGTCAGCCTCTTGTTGCTGACCGTAAAACCCTCCCGGTCGATCAGAAACCGGCGCACGCGCTCGCTTGCGGCAAGACGGGAATTGGCCGTATCGATATCGCTCTGTATGTATTTGGTGATCTTGTCGGGTTTGTTTGCGGCCCTCTCAAGGCAGAGCTGGCTTGGGACAATCACCGCGACAAGCCAGGGCCTGCGATCACCGAACACCATCGCCTGTTCTATATTCGGCTGGGCAAGAAGACGGCTTTCCACCCGCCCCGGCGAGACGTTCTCACCGCCGGAATTGACAATGATATCCTTCTTGCGGCCGGTAATAGTGATAAAGCCATCATCATCTATTTCAGCGATATCACCGGTATGAAGCCAGCCATCCTTAAGCACTCTCGATGTTTCCTGGGGTTGGCGCCAGTATCCTTTCATGACGAGCGGCCCCCTGACTAAGAGCTCCCCGGATTTGCCCAGACTGACCTCAACGCCGTGAAGCGGACGGCCAACGCTCTGGATACGGATATCATCCGTCCCGTTTGAGCTGATGACCGGTGAGGCTTCGGTCTGCCCGTATCCCTGAACAAGCCTTATGCCGAGGGCAAGAAAAAACCGACCCACCGCCGGCGAGAGAGCAGCGCCTCCGGATACGATAATCCTGAGTCTGCCGCCAAGCTGGCGGGCGACCGCGCGACGAACAAGAACCGTCAATATGTGGTCAAGAAGTTTCTCACTGAGGGAAAGCTGGTCGTTCTGTTCTTTTTTCCGGCCAAGACGAAGTGTCAGGGTAAGCAGTTTTTCGGCAAGCCTGCCCCGGCCCTTGGCGCCGCTTCGGATACGGTCATGGAGCAGTTCGCACAATCTCGGCACAGCGGTCATCATGGTTGGCCGTGTTTCAAGCAATGTCTGGGCGATATGCTCAGGTGTGGGCAGGTGGTAGATTTCCGCCGCCACAAGGATAGCAAAGTAAAGCCCGATCGTGTGTTCATAGGCGTGGCTGAGCGGCAGGAGGGAGAGAAAAACCTCCCGGCCTTCCCTGACCATGGGATACCTTTCCCGTGCCGCGGTGATATTGCTGAGGATGGACCGATGGCTGAGCATAACCCCTTTGGGATGATCATCACTGCCGGAAGTGTAGATGATACAGGCCAGGTTTTCCGTATCCAGTGTTGAGACCATGGCATCTATATCCGCCGGGTAGCGGCGGCCATCGGCACTGAGATTTTCCCAGGAAATAATGGCAAGACCGGCGGGCTGGTGGATGGTCTTCGAGTTTTCAATCAGAATAAGAAGCCGGCAGGAAGGGGCTTTTTCAGCGGCCGCTTCTGCGGCGGTGGCCAATTTTCGTGTCGAACAGATAATTGCTACCGCTTCACTGTCATTGAGCAGGTGCAGATGATCATCTGTCGTATTGCTGGTATAGGCCGGAACCGTCACCGCCCCGATGGACATGATGGCAAGGTCAGCGATAACCCATTCAAGTCTGTTTTCTGAATTGATGATGACACGGTCGCCCGGGTTGACCCCGCGGGCAAGAAGGCCGGAGGCTATGTTTTTCACCTCTTTGGCCACTTCGCTGTAACTGATCCCGATCCAGCCGCTGTTATGCCTGTTCCAGATGAATTTACGGGATTTCATCTGAGACGATATGCGGAAGAACAGGCCGGGCAGGGACCTGTCTTCAGGTGCGATATCAGGTGTTTTTCCAGCGCTCATGGCATGCCCTTTTTTCTTTATTAAGAATGAAAGTAAACAGGCTGGCAAGACTTGAGCCCCAAATTTGCCCGATTGAAAATCAGTGTTGAGCTTTATTCCGATATTGCTTTATCCGGCATTGACCTTATATCTCAATAGAACCTCTAATCAATGTGTACGCCATGCCTGACAGTCTTCCCCATTGGTCACTGGATGATCTCTATACTTCCCCGGACGCGCCGGAACTTGAGCGCGATCGTAATGCTGCAAAGAAAGACGCCGAAGAGCTTGCCGCCAGATGGACAGGCAGATTGCACCAAGCTTCAGGTGATGAGCTTGCAGACGTGATCAGCGCTTATGAAGCCATTTCCGAGAAGCTTGGACGGATGACAAGTTTTGCCGATCTCGCCTTTGCCGCGGATATGACGGATCCTGCTGTGGGCCAGAAGGCGCAGATGATGCGCGAGACTGAAAGTGAAATCAGCGCAAAACTTGTCTTTGTCGAGCTTGAGCTTGCGGGCATCGGGGATGACCGGATGGAGCAGATTTATGCGGAAAGTCTTCGCTTAAGGGAGTGGAAACCCTGGCTTCGTCAGGTGCGTGCTTTCCGGCCGCATCAGCTGTCAAATGAAATGGAAACCCTTCTTTTGGAACGCCAGCCATCGGGAAGAGCGGCCTGGATCAGGCTGTTTGACGAAACCGCCGCCGGGCTTCGTTTCCCTGTCGGAGGAAGAGATGTCAGCGAAGCTGAAATCCTTGACATGATGACCGATCCTGATCCTGCTGTGCGGCGCGAAGCAGGGCTGAGCCGGTCGGGCATTCTTGATCAGAACAAGAGGTTGATGGCTCTGATACTGAACACGATTGCCAAGGAAAAAAGTGTTGATGACAAGTGGCGCAATTTCCCGCGCCCTGTTTCATCACGCAATCTCGCCAATGATGTTGAAGATGATGTTGTCGATGCGCTTGCCCGCACCGTCACGGATCGCATGCCTGACCTGACCCATCGCTACTACAGGCTAAAAGCAGGCTGGATGGGCGTGGATAAACTGCCCTGGTGGGATCGCAACGCTCCTGTTCCGGGTGAGGATACACGGGAATTTTCATGGGACCGGGCCAGATCAATAATACTTGAAGCCTTTGGCGAGTTCGATCCGGGCATGGCAGAAGTTGCCTCCTGGTTCTTTGAGCGGAACTGGATTGATGCCCCGCAGCGGCCCGGCAAGGCATCCGGGGCGTTCAGCCATCCCACCGTGCCCTCGGCCCATCCCTATATTCTGATGAACTACAGCGGTCAGGTGCGTGATGTGATGACGCTGGCCCATGAGCTCGGGCATGGCGTGCATCAGGTGCTGGCGGCCCCGAAAGGCCTTCTGATGTGTTCAACGCCGCTGACGCTGGCGGAGACGGCATCTGTCTTCGGGGAAATGCTTGTTTTCCAAAAGCTGATTGATACAGCGGAAGATCCGGTTCAGCGGCGTGCTCTTCTGGCGGGCAAGATCGAGGATATGCTGAATACGGTGGTCCGCCAGATCGGATTTCACAATTTTGAAACCCGTCTTCATGACCAACGGCGTGAGGGTGAGCTGACCCCCGATCAGATTTCAGATATCTGGATGGAAACCCAGGCAACAGCCCTCGGCCCGGCCATCACGATTGATGAGACCTACCGGCCGATCTGGGGGTTCATTCCCCATTTTGTCCATGTTCCTTTCTATGTCTATGCCTATGCTTTCGGGGATTGTCTGGTGAACGCGTTATGGCAGGTTTATCAGAGCGCGGGGACCGATGCCGCAAAGGCTCAGTTTGTATCGGGGTATCTTGATCTCCTTCGTGGCGGGGGGACGGACCGCCATGACGCCGCGCTTGCCCCCTTTGGTCTTGATGCGCGTCAGGAAACCTTCTGGTCACTGGGACTTGATATGCTGGCGGGGATGATCGATCAGCTGGCCGATGATCTCGCCACCGACGGTATCGGGGAGGCATAGATGAGCGACGATAAATCAGGCATGGGCGGCAGGATACGCCGCTACGCCAAGGTGACGGGAACCATGGGCAATCTGGCGATGAAACTCGCTGGTGAGAGATATCTCGGGATCAAGGTTGACCGGGAAAATCACGCAACCGAATTGCGGGATGCGCTGGGCGGGCTGAAGGGCCCGCTGATGAAAGTCGCCCAGATCCTTGCCACCATCCCCGAAGCCCTGCCCCGGGAATATGCAGAAGAACTCGCAAATCTGCAGACCGATGCCCCTTCGATGGGATGGCTGTTTGTGAAACGGCGGATGGCGACTGAACTGGGGTCAGACTGGCAGTCCAGATTTGCCGCATTTGAAAAACAGGCCGCTGCCGCAGCTTCCCTCGGCCAGGTGCATCGTGCCACCGGGCATGACGGCCAGGCCTATGCCTGCAAGCTGCAATATCCTGATATGCGTTCTGCCGTCGAAGCTGATCTGCGCCAGCTCAAGCTGATCTTTTCCCTTTACGAGCGCTACGATAAGGCAATTTCAACCAGCGAGATCCATGCCGAACTTGCCGAGCGTCTCGAAGAAGAGCTTGATTACCGGCGTGAAGCCGCGAATATGAGGCTTTACCGTCTGATGCTTGAAGGTGAGGCCGGAGCTAATGTGCCTGAACCTCTGCCGGAACTCTCTTCCGATCGTCTTCTGACCATGACCTGGGTCGAAGGCCAGAAGCTGAAAGATTATATTGCCGCCACCGAAGATCAGGATGAACGCAACGCCGTTGCCATCAATATGTTCCGGACATGGTATGTGCCGTTTTATTACTACGGCGTGATCCATGGCGATCCGCATCCGGGAAATTACACGATTGCACCGGACCGGTCAGTCAACCTGCTTGACTATGGATGCATCAGGCTGTTCCGTCCGGATTTTGTTGCCGGGGTGATTGATCTATATCATGCCCTCAGGGACGGGAACGATGATCTGGCGGTGCATGCGTATGAGAAATGGGGGTTTGCAGGTCTTGACCGGGAAGCCATCGATATTCTCAACATCTGGGCAAGATTTATCTACACGCCTCTTCTTGAGGACAGGGCAAGACCAATACAGGAGATGCGGACAGGAAATCAGGGACGTGAAGTCGCCATGAAAGTCTATGAAGAGCTGAAACGGATCGGCGGCGTACAACCGCCCCGGGAATTCGTTCTCATGGACCGGGCCGCGATCGGGCTGGGTTCAGTCTTTATGCATCTTAAGGCCGAGGTTAACTGGCACCAGCTTTTTGAGGGTTTAATTGACGCATTTGACGTAAAAGACCTTGCTAAACGCCAGCATGATGCGGCATCTTTGTGCGGGATTCCTGAAGCTGTCTATTCCCATGGGCGGCTTTAAGACTAATTTTGAAACTCAGCGGCGGATTTCGCCGGGTTTTTATATCGGAGTGATGCAATGCGGATAGGTGCGCCCAAGGAAATTATGGCTGGCGAAGCAAGGGTGGCTATGACACCTGAATCGGCGCTTCAGCTTCAGAAACTGGGGCATACCTGCTTTATTGAAAAAGGCGCGGGCGAAAAAGCACGTTTTTCGGATGATGCCTATGCCGAAGCTGGGGTCACGGTCGTAAAATCAGCAAAAGAACTCTACGCAAATGTTGATGTGGTGGCCAAGGTCCGCCCTCCCACATCCCAGGAACTCAAGTCACTGAAGAAGGGCCAGACACTTATCGGGTTTTTCAACCCTGCCGGTGACCAGCCTGCGCTTGAACAGGCCGGCAAGCAGGGGGTCAATGTTGTTGCCATGGAGATGGTTCCGCGGATTTCCCGGGCCCAGAAAATGGATGCGCTTTCATCCATGGCTAATATTGCCGGTTACCGTGCGGTTATTGAGGCGGGTAACAATTTCGGACGGTTCTTCACCGGGCAGGTCACGGCTGCGGGTAAAGTGCCGCCTGCCAAGGTGCTTGTGATCGGTGCTGGTGTTGCCGGGCTTGCCGCCATCGGGACGGCTCAGTCTCTCGGGGCTATTGTTCGCGCCTTTGATGTCCGGCCCGAAGTCGCCGAACAGATTGAATCGATGGGCGCGGAGTTCCTTTTCCTTGATTTTGAAGACAGTCAGGATGGCGCGGCTTCAGGTGGATATGCCGCTCCGTCAAGCCCGGAATTCCGTGAAAAGCAGCTCGCCCTGTTTCGTGAGCAGGCACCCGAGATTGATATCGTCATCACCACCGCCCTGATCCCGAACAGGGAAGCACCGGAGCTCTGGACAGCCGATATGGTCGCGGCCATGAAACCGGGTTCGGTCATCGTTGATCTGGCGGCGGAGAAGGGCGGAAACTGCAAACTCACGGTTGCTGATGAGAAGATTGTCACGAAAAATGAAGTGACAATTATCGGCTATACGGATTTCCCCTCCCGGATGGCCACTCAGGCGTCCACGCTCTATGCGACGAATATCAGGCATATGATGGCTGATCTTACGCCGGAAAAGGATGGCACTCTTGTTCATGATATGAACGATGACGTCATCAGAGGCGCCACGGTAACCTTTGAAGGTGAGATCACCTACCCGCCTCCGCCACCGAAAGTGCAGGCTATTGCCTCAAAAACACCAGATAAGGCCCCGCAGAAAACACCTGAAGAGATCGCCGCCGAAGAAGCCGCGGCCATGGCAAAGGCGGGACGCCAGCAGACGGGTCTTCTGGTGCTCGGAGGTCTGCTGATGGCGCTGATCGGCGTTTATGCTCCGGCCAATTTCATGCAGCATTTCATTGTTTTCGTGCTGGCGGTATTTGTCGGCTTCCAGGTGATCTGGGGTGTTGCGCATTCGCTTCATACACCATTGATGGCGGTCACTAACGCCATTTCAGGCATCATCATTCTCGGCGCATTGCTGCAGCTCGATACAGGCAACTCGATCATCACGGTGCTGGCGGCAATATCGGTGCTGATTGCAACGATCAATATTGTGGGCGGGTTTATGGTGACGCGCCGCATGCTCCAGATGTTCAAGAAATCTTAAGGCGGAGGTGTAGTTATGGTTTTTGGTATTCAGGCCGCCGCCTATATTTCGGCAACTGTTCTTTTCATTCTTTCTCTTGGCGGGTTATCCAACCAGGAAAGCGCCAAACGTGCGGTATGGTATGGCATTATAGGCATGACCATCGCTGTTCTGGCAACGGTGGCCGGACCAACTGTGCCGCTGAGCACGGTGCTGATCGGCGCTATTGCTGCTGGTTCGGTCATCGGTGCCATCGTGGCGATGCGGGTGGAGATGACCGGCATGCCGCAGTTGGTGGCGGCCCTGCATTCATTTGTCGGCCTTGCCGCTGTGTTCATCGGGATCAATTCTGATATGTCAGCGCATGACTTTGCCAGTCAGGCGGAACGGATCATCCATGAAGTCGAGATTTTTCTGGGCGTGTTCATCGGTGCGGTGACCTTTACCGGCTCAATCATCGCCTATGGCAAACTTGCCGGCAAGATCGATGGCAAGGCGATGATTCTGCCCGGGCGGAACCTGCTGAATATTGCGATGGTTGTCGGCTCGATCATCCTGTTGGTGATGTATATGAATCACGCGGGATCATGGACTCTTTACGTCATGACGGCGATAGCTCTTGTTCTGGGGATACATCTCGTCATGGCGATCGGCGGGGCTGACATGCCGGTGGTTGTTTCGATGCTCAATTCCTATTCAGGCTGGGCGGCGGCGGCCACGGGCTTCCTGCTTGGTAACGATCTCCTTATTGTGACCGGCGCGCTGGTGGGCTCATCAGGTGCCATTCTTTCCTATATCATGTGCAAGGCCATGAACCGTCATTTCGTGTCGGTCATCCTCGGCGGATGGGGCGATGCCAAAGGCCCGGCCATGGAAATTGACGGCGAACAGGTCGCTATTGATGCCGATGGTGTGGTGGCGGCGCTTAACGATGCCGACAGTGTTATCATAGTGCCGGGATATGGTATGGCGGTGGCCCAGGCCCAGCAATCGATCTCAGAACTGACAAGACGGCTGAGGGCGCAGGGCAAAAATGTGCGCTTTGCCATTCATCCGGTAGCAGGACGTCTGCCCGGGCATATGAATGTTCTTCTCGCTGAGGCCAAGGTTCCTTATGACATTGTCTTGGAAATGGACGAAATCAACGAAGATTTCCCCGATACTGATGTCGTGATCGTGGTTGGCTCAAACGATATTGTTAATCCGGCCGCCCAGGAAGACCCGAACTCTCCTATAGCCGGCATGCCCGTTCTCGAAGTATGGAAGGCAAAACAGGTCTTCGTCTCCAAACGTGGGCAGGGCACCGGATATTCCGGCATTGAAAACCCGCTTTTCTACAAGGAAAACACCCGGATGTTCTATGGTGATGCCAAGGCCAGTGTTGACCATCTGCTCAGCCAGATTTCCTGACCCGGCACGGGCAGGATAAAATATGAGGGCGAGGTAATACCTCGCCCTTTTTCTTTTCAGCCGGAATGATGAAGATGGCTCAGGCCATGTCTTCTCCCCGCCGTGTCAGCATGCTCATGGAAATACGGTCTTCGACCTCAAAGCCGAGGCTTTCGTAATACCGTCGCAGAGCCATGTTGTCGCCGCGAACCTGCAGGTTGACCTTCACCGCCCCCATGTCTTCCAGTTTTGCCACAGCGGCGTCAATGAGATCTTTGCCGTAACCTTTCGCCCGGTGGGCCGGATCAACTGCCATTGCATTGATCCATCCGCGGTGACCGTCATACCCTGCCATCACTGCGGCAACGATATGCCCGTTTTCTTCGCCCACCAGCAGGCCTTCCGCCTGAAAAGACGTCTTTTGGGCCAGCATGGCTTTGGGTTCATTCCATGGGGGATCATCGGGGAATACACGCCGCCAGAGAGCGCAAACCGCGTCTTCATCGCGGTCATCGTAAATCCGGATATGAATAGAATCAGTCATGGGCATAAGTATAAGCCGAAATGGATGATCACAAAAAGAAAAAGCCACCCGGAGGTGGCTTGATCATAAACTTTTTTAAATTCAGAATATCAGTATTCTGGGACTAGAAACCTTCACGTTCCATCCGCTTACGCATAAGTTTGCGAACACGGCGGGTGGATTCGGCGGCTTCCCGAGCACGACGCTCCGACGGCTTTTCATAAGAGCGGCGATTTTTCATCTCGCGGAAAAGTCCTTCGCGTTGCATTTTCTTTTTCAGCACGCGCAGGGCCTGGTCTACATTATTGTCCCGAACGGTAACGAACACTGGCTTTCACATCCTTTCAGATGGATAAATGGTTGTGGCCTTATTGCCGGAAGCGCCTCTTATAGCATACTTGACCCGGATGGCAAACCCTAAAGCCGGGCCGCAATCTTCACCCGTGGTCACGGTCAGATCACGGGGGGGGGTCTCCAACGCCGATTTCCGGTCTTCGGGATTAGGACTTCCAATCTCCGGGTGCCGATACTATATAATGTAGGATAAGGAGAGTGACGATGGCAGAGATAAATAAAGAAGATCTTGTACGCGGAATGCTCATCCATGTGCCTTTTGATGGCTGGAGCGATGCCTCGATCATTGCGGCGGCCCGGGAATGCGGCATCAGCGATGATGAAGCAAGGCTTCTTCTGCCCGGCGGCGCTATCGATGCCATAGACCATTTTACCGATCTGGCAGATCGCGACATGGCTGTCGCTCTTGATAAACTTGAATCCCGGCCGATGGGGATAACATCCATCATACGTGAGGCGATCCTGTGCCGGCTTGACGGCGCGGCGCCGCATCGTGAAGCGGTTGCATCAGCCTTACGGGTTCTTGCGAGGCCTCAGCATGCCCCGCTAGCGGCGAGAACGCTTTATCGCACGGTTGACCGCATCTGGCGTCTGACCGGTGACGGAGCCGTTGATTTTTCCTTTTACACGAAGCGTGCAACGCTTGCGGGTGTCTATTCCGCCACCCTTCTCTATTGGGTTGCCAACCCTTCGGCGGATCGCCAGCGGATAGAGGCGTTCCTCGATCAGCGGTTGCGTGAAGTCGCCCTCATTCCGAAGATTTCAGCACCGGCGCAGAAAGCCGCTGCCATGGGGATCAAAATGGCCGGCCGCATACTCGGCCGAATGCCGCTGCGGCATACAAACTGACCAACTATTTCCTCACCATCCCTGAATAAGACCGTTACAGGTAAAGACAAATGCCTATCAAGATTCAACATGATCTGCCGGCACGATCGGTGCTTGAAGATGAAAACGTGGATCTCATCGTTTCCGATGATGCGTTGAAGCAGGATATCCGGCCGTTGCGGATAGTCCTTCTCAACCTCATGCCGAAAAAGAAAGAAACGGAAATCCAGTTTGCGCGCCTGCTCGGCAACTCGCCGTTGCAGATAGAACTAACCCTCATGGCAACGGCAAGCTACACGCCCAAAAATACCGAGCCCGGATATCTGCGGCGATATTACCGCAGTCTTGATGACATCAGGGATGAATATTTCGATGCCATTCTGGTTACGGGCGCACCGGTGGAAACGCTTCCGTTTGAGGAGGTGAATTACTGGCCGGAATTGCAGGAAATTTTCACCTGGTCGCAACAGCATTGTTTCCGCCGGTTCGGCATTTGCTGGGGCGCGCAGGCGCTGCTCTATCACTTGTACGGGATCCGGAAGCATCAACTGGAGGAAAAGGTCTTCGGTGTTTACGACCATGTGGTGACCGAAAACACCTCTCGCCTGATGAAGGGGTTTACCGACCGCTTTCCGATGCCGGTGTCACGCTATACTGCCAATCTGCGGGATGAAATTCTTTCTGTTCCCCAGCTTGACCTTTTGGCAGAAAGCAGCACATCCGGCCCCGGGATGGTTCGCGACAGGAAAACTGGTGATATCTTCATTTTCAACCATCTGGAATATGATGCGGAAACACTTGCCGCCGAATACAAAAGAGACAGCGAAACGGGGGTTGGCACGGCCCTGCCGGTGAATTATTTCCCTGCGGATGATCCCGGGCAGAACCCTGTCAATTTCTGGAGGCCGTTCGCGTTTCTTTTCATGACCAACTGGATACATGACCTTTATCAGGCCACTCCGTTTGATCTTGAAAAACTCGCATCGCGTCAGGTTTAGATCACCTTAACTGACGGTTAATATGTGCCATTTTCCGGCCTGCCCTGGCACTGGCCTTGCCATAGCGATGGATATAGGCGCCTTCCTCACTGAGCGCGGCCTCAAGTTTTTCCATATCTTCCCCCAGGATGTTTTCCATCTGCCAGATACCAGTGGCCTTGGTTGAACCGAGGGGCAGTCCTGTGATGGCCCGGACCAGTTGGGCAAATTGGCTTGTTTGTGACCCTTCGATGGTCCAGTGAAAGGAATTATGGGGGCGCGGCGCCATTTCATTGAAAACCAACCCTTTGTCGGTCACGAACATTTCCACCGCCAGCAATCCTGTAAGTTCAAGATGGCCCGCAAGCGCCAGCGCGGCTTCGGCCCCTTCACGCATGAGGGCAGGAGAAATCACGTCGGGATCTGCCGGCGCGGTTGATGTGTCAAGTATGCCGTTCTTATGGGTGTTGAGGCTTGGCGGGAAGACGGCGGTATCCCCCAGAGCAGCTCGGGCCACCAGAAAACTTGCCTCCGCAATAAAATTGACCCGTTCTTCGAGAATGCAGTCATCCGATGCGAGCGCATCAAAAGCATCACCGGCATCGGCGGCGGTGTTGACAGGCATCTGGCCTTTTCCGTCATACCCGAAGCGGCAGGTTTTCAGTATGGCCCCGTCAGGCATATCAGCCAAGGGGGCCATGATATCCTGGCTTGTGGAAATGGCGGCATAGCGCGGGGTGGCTATGCCCAGTTTGGTTGCCAGCGATTTTTCAGCAATCCGATGCTGGGCTACGCGCAAGGCCTCCGCCCCGGGGCTGACGGGCCGCACCCGGGCAAGATATTCCATGGTTTCAGCGGGCACGTTTTCAAATTCGCTTGTGATCGTATCCACGCTGTCCGCGAAAGCAGAAAGGGCCCGGGTATCCTCATAAGGTGCGCGGGTTGAGGTCATGGCAATGTCGGTTGCCGGTGCATCACCTTCAGGTGCAAAGACATGGCATCGGTATCCGAGCTCCGCTGCGGCAATGGCGGTCATGCGGCCAAGCTGGCCGCCACCTAGAATGCCGATGACCGATCCTTCCGGCAAAGGCAGGGATGCACCGTTAGTCATCTTGTGGCTCATCCATTACCCCGGCTGTCAGTTCTTCCCGCCAGCGGGCAATCTTTTCGGCAATTCCGGCATCCTCAAGGCTGAGTATGCTGGCGGCCAAAAGCCCGGCATTTGCCGCACCGGCTTTGCCGATGGCAAGCGTTCCGACAGGAACACCTGCGGGCATCTGAACAATCGAAAGAAGGGAATCCATGCCTTTGAGGGCGGCGGATTCCACCGGCACGCCAAGAACCGGCAGGGTGGTGTGGGCGGCGATCATTCCCGGCAGATGGGCGGCCCCGCCTGCTCCGGCGATGATGACCTTAATGCCTCGTGCCCGGGCTTCTTCCGCATAGGTCGACATGCGTTTCGGTGTGCGGTGAGCCGAGGTGATTTTTTTCTCATAAACTATGCCGAACTGATCGAGCATTTCTGCCGCATGACGCATGGTAGGCCAGTCCGACTGGCTGCCCATACAGATACCAACACGAATTTCAGATGACGCCATGATCCTGTGCCTCGGATTTTTTCACTAAAAGGGGAATGTAATTCAGGCAATGATATCTGGCAACAGCCGCTGATGCAGCTGGCGGATTTCATCTTTGATTGCCAGTTTGCGTTTTTTGAGCCGCTGAAGCTTGATCATGTCGCAGGACGGATTGAGCGCCATGTCCTCAATCACCTCATCAAGGTCACGGTGCTCAAGCGTTATCTGCTCAAGTTTTTTTAGCAGCAGTTCCTGCTGTTTTGCCAGATCGTCGTTTTCGTTCATAACCTGAGGATGCCTGATCCGTAACCGATAGAGGCCAATCCCACCCTTAATTGACTTGCGCCCGACTGTGTGAACAGCCAGTATACTAATATCCGATAAACGGAACAGGGTTTATTATAAGGGAATTGAGGCACTTTGACCATGACTGATCGATTTGATGAGATTGCCGCCGGCGCCAAGGCAGATCCGCAAGCGTTCTGGGCAGAAGCGGCACATGATGTTGCATGGATTGAACCATATACACGTATTCTCAATGATGAAAATCCTCCTTTTTACCGTTGGTTTGAAGGTGGCAAGATCAATACCTGCCACAATGCCATTGATATTCATGTTGAAAATGGTCGCGGCGATCAGCCAGCCCTGATCTATGACAGTCCTGTTACCAATACCAAAGCAAGTTTCACCTACGCCGAAATGCAGAAGAAAATCGCCGGTTTTGCGGGGGTGTTGCGGGCTCATGGTGTGGAATATGGTGACAGGGTCATCATCTATATGCCCATGATACCGGAGGCGATTGTCGCCATGCTGGCTGTTGTCCGGATCGGTGCGGTGCATTCGGTTGTGTTCGGAGGCTTTGCCGCCAATGAACTGGCAAAGAGGATAGAAGACTGTGCGCCGAAACTGATCATTTCAGCATCCTGCGGAATTGAGCCTGCGAGGGTGGTTGAATATAAACCTCTCCTCGATGAGGCCATTGAAATCAGCGCACACAAACCGGACGGCTGTATCATTTTCCAGCGTGATCAGGTCACCGCCTCCCTGATCGAAGGGCGTGATATCGAATGGCATGCGGCGCATGAGGGCACGACTCCGGCTGATTGTGTTCCCGTGGACAGCAGTGATCCGTGTTATATCCTCTACACGTCCGGGACTACAGGTGTACCTAAGGGTGTGGTGCGGTCAACCGGCGCACATATCGTCGCGCTCAAATGGTCGATGAAGAATATTTACGACACCAATCCGGGAGAGGTATTCTGGGCGGCTTCCGATATCGGTTGGGTGGTGGGGCACTCCTACATCGTCTATGCGCCGCTTTTCGCCGGATGCACAACTGTCCTTTTTGAGGGCAAGCCGGTTGGAACGCCCGATGCCGGAACTTTCTGGCGTGTCATCGCTGAACATAAAGTCAAAGCCATGTTCACGGCACCTACGGCGATACGTGCCATCAAGAAAGAAGACCCTGATGCCAAACTGCTCAAATCGTTTGATCTCAGTCATTTCCATGCCCAGTTTGTGGCAGGTGAGCGGTGTGATCCGGATACGCTGGAATGGTTGCAGCGATATCTTGGTGTGCCGGTGATTGATCACTGGTGGCAGACGGAAACAGGCTGGAGCATTGCAGCCACCTGCCTTGGCATAGACAAATCTCCCGTCAAGGTGGGGAGCCCCGGGCGTGCGGTGCCGAGTTGGGATGTGCAGGTGCTGGATACGGCAGGCCAGCCGGTAGCCGCCGGAGAGATCGGCGCCATTGTCGTCAAACTGCCGATGCCGCCGGGAACATTGCCAACTTTATGGAATAATGATGACCGGTTCATCGAAAGCTACATGGCGGACTATCCGGGATATTACAAAACCGGTGATGCAGGCTACCTTGACGAAGACGGGTATATCTATGTGATGTCGCGTACCGATGACATTATCAACGTTGCTGGTCATCGCCTGTCCACGGGCGGTATGGAAGAAGTGCTGGCCAGTCACCCCGATGTGGCGGAATGCGCGGTTGTCGGGGCTGCTGATGCGCTTAAGGGTCAGGTGCCTCTTGGTTTTCTTGTGCTGAAGGCTGGCGTCAACCGGGCGGGGGAAGAGATCATAGCCGAATGCGTCAGGATGGTCCGTGAAAGAATAGGCCCTGTTGCGGCCTTCAAGCAAGCGGTCATTACCCCGCGGCTCCCCAAGACACGTTCGGGCAAGATCCTCCGCGGCACCATGCAGAAAATTGCAGACGGACAAGATTTTCCGGTGCCGGCCACCATTGATGACCCTGAAATCCTCGATGAGATCGCCGTTGCCCTTGCCTCAATCGGATATCCTGCAAAGGGATAAGACCAAGACGTTCAGGGCAACTCAGAGATGTTTGTCACCTGTTCTTCGGGAGGCTGGGCTGTGCCGCCGGATTTTTCAATGGCCAAGTCCAGATCCTGCTGGCTGCAAAGCCCCAGCATAACCGGATGCTTGGCTGAAATATTGGCAATATTCCAGTGGGAGCGGTCACGTATCTTGCCGATTGTATCCTTGGTGGTGCCGATCAGTTTTGAAATCTGGCTGTCCTTTATATTGGGGTGATGCTTGACGATCCATGCAATGGCGTCAGGCTTGTCGCCGCGGCGGGCAAGAGGGACATAGCGCGGACCTTTGGTCCGTGCCGTCGGTTCAGGCAGGGCAGAGCTTTCACGGCTAAGTCGTGAAGACGGATCCGCTTCACAGCGTTTGATCTCATCTTCGGTCAGTTGCTTGTTCAGAATGGGGTTGTAGCCCTGAATGCCAGCACCGACATCACCATCGGCAATGGCCTGGACCTCAAGATCATGCAAGCCACAGAAATCCGCAATCTGGGCAAAGGTCAGCGCAGTATTATCAATAAGCCACACAGCGGTGGCTTTAGGCATAAGCAGGTCAGACATCGTGACTCCTGAACACATTGGTTTCAGCGCATTGCGCGCCGGATTGAACTTTTCATACACTATAAATAGGGATTGCGTCAAAAAATTGCAAAGATTTCGGTCTCGTCCTAGACTGTATTAGTAACCATGCAACGGAGGGGATCATGGATGACGAATTCGAAGCCTTCAAACCGGCGCATCCCCCAGGAGAGCTTGAGCGCTGGAATATTGAAGATCTCAACGCCTACAAAACCCGCCTGCTTGAGGAAATTTCCCGGATTGATGCTGTTCTTGACAGCAAGGGTGATGTCCGCTCGGCGGCTGAAAATCTGTTTAAATCCTAGTTAATCTTAAGGAGTTTTCATGCCTGGTTATGCCATTTTTGTTACCGGGGCCACCAGCGGTATAGGGCTCGGGATCGCACTTAGACTGGCAGCGTGTGGTCATCATCTTGCCTTCAATGGTCTTGCTGATGCCGACACCATTGATGCTGTCACATCAGAACTTACCTCTCTTGGTGCCGCATCATGCCGGTATATTGAAGGTGATATGCGTGATCCTGCCGCTGTCCGCGCCATGATGGCCGAAGCTGAGCGTGACCTTGGCCGCATAGACGGGCTGGTCAACAACGCAGGCATACAGCATGTTGCTCCTGTTGAATCTTTCCCACCTGAAAAATGGGATGAGATTATCGCCGTCAATCTGTCGGCAAGTTTTCATACCATTGCCGCGGTGCTTGAGGGAATGAAACAGCGCGGATTTGGCCGCATCGTCAATATATCCTCGGTGCACGGGCTCATCGCGTCGGTCAACAAGACCGCCTATATCGCGGCCAAGCACGGGCTGGTGGGACTGACCAAGGCCGTTGCGCTTGAGGCGGCGACTTACGGTATTACGTGCAACGCAATCTGCCCGGCCTGGGTCCGGACACCGTTGGTCGAAGCCCAGATTGAGGCCCGGATGGTGGCCAATGGCACAACACGGGATGAAGAAGCCCGTGCCATAGTTGGCGAGCGCCAGCCTAATGAGCGGTTTGTCACGGTTGAGGAAATCGGTGATCTTGTCCGGTTTCTCATCGAAGGTGAAGGGGCGGCGAGCATCACAGGTGCCGCCATGCCTGTCGACGGAGCCTGGACGGCGCAGTAAATTTATCTAGTCCCCGGGCAGGGGGGAAAGACGATCCGGCACAAACGGCAGGAGGGGTATGCCGCCTGCTGAAAGAGTGGCGCTGTCCGATTTCAGGTATTCAAGCCTGATCGAGGCAAGCCCGATTGAGCCTTTCTCATCGGGTGCACTGTCCAGCAGAAGCCCGGCCTGCTTTCCGTCGGCTTCTATATCTGAGGGTGCCGCGATCATCTCACCGGCACGAACGGGCACATAGCTCCGTTTGACAAGACCCCGATAGCGGGTGCGGGCCGTCACCTCCTGGCCGATATAACATCCTTTTTCAAAACTGATCCCATGGCTGAGATCAAACCTTGCTTCCAGCGGAAGGGCCTGTCCGGAGGGGAGCTCCTTCCCGCCTTCCGGCACGCCGCGCCGCCAGCGGAATTTCTTCCAGTCCTCATTATCTCCGCCGGTTTTGTCTTCACTCTCGCCGTAACGACGATAAACGGTTTCAGCAAAACGTTCGTCCGGAAGGCCGGGGCCACTGGTGCAGGCATGAACCGAAAGGTCGACGGTTTCAAGGTCAAGTTTCCGGCGCAGACGAAAGAGTTTCAGTCGCCGGAGGAGATCCTCTCTCCCGGCAAGGTCGCATTCGAGCAGGAAACCGTCTTCATCGCGGCTGATGAGCATATCATAGAGTATACGTCCCTGCGGGGTAAGGAGGGCTGACGGCCGCACCACCTTTTCAGGCAGGTTGCGGATATCTGCCGTCACCAGATCATGAAGAAAGTCTTCCGCTTCCGGCCCATGGATGGATATCAGGCCACGTTCAGGGAGAAAAAAGAGAGAAGGTTCATCCATCGGTGCGCACCGTGCCGTTATATCGTCTGAGATAGAAATGCTTTTCCCCGGCCCAGAGGCATCGTTCCGCATCTGGTCTGGCCTCTATGTATTCGCCTATCGAAGTTGCATGAAAGATCTGCGTGCAACCAATAAAACGGATACCAATGGTCGTCGGGGTGAATTCCGCCTGCCCCTTTCTGTTCCGTGTCACCGTGATGGAGGGCGCATCGGCGCGGAAACACTGACCGGCGCGCTGTTTCTTGCAGGCATCTGTTTCCACGCTGTCGATGACCTTTATATAGGTGACCGTGTCGTTATCAAAAATGAAACCGTCATCGTCAAGCATCGCGCAGTCATCGCCGGGGGGGCTGGTGCGGCCAGCAAATTCACATTCGAACCATGTCCCGTTCCATGTGCCTGCAGCATCTTCTTCCCCGGCAAGGGCAGGTCCCATCGCAAGTATGAGGGCAAGAACGGGCACCGCAAGTGATCCTGACCATCCTGAATGTTTCTGTGTCATCATTTGTCCGGTTTTCCTTTTCATGTCCGGTTCATGTCCGGCTGTTCACCGCGATGAAGCCGGATACCCCCGCCACAAAGGGCACGCTTGCCAGGACAAGTAGCAATGCGCCGAACGGGTATCCGCTGTCGATCATCAGGCCAAGCGTAACAGGCGACATGGCTGATGCAAAGACCATCAATGCAGCCGCTATTGCCTTGATCCCACCCAGATGCCGGGTGCCGTAGATTTCAGCCCAGATCGGTGTGGCCACCGTATGCACTATTCCCTGTATAAGCCCGAATACAATGAAATATATGTAGATCATCACGCCGGGCCCGGCGAAATAAAGAGCAAAAGGAACAAGTGTCAGGGACATGACCGCAAAAGGTGTGGTTCTTGCGCTGGTAAATCGGTCGGCCAATCCGCCGCCGAGGAAGGCCCCGAGAATGCTCATGCTGGCATAAAACGCGTAGCCGCTGACCCAGAGATCAAGGGAGATCATTTTCTGCTCGGCAATATAAAGCTGATGGAAAAAGAGTCCTGTCGACGTAAAGCTGGGGGCAATGACAATGCCGGTAAGCATCCAGAAACGCCAGTGCAGGAGCATCTCTTTGCGGGTCCAGTGCTGGCCATCACGCCCTGCCGCCATGGCATCGACACCGCCGCCATCCTGCCCTTCCCGCCGCTGTGTCAGGGCAAGTGCGGCAGGGATCATGATGATGAGCACGATCACCGCCGTAATCTGCCAGACCTGACGCCAATCAAACAATAGCAGAAGAGTTACGGCAAATACCGGCATCAGGAATTCAGATACCGGATGGCCCAGCGTCGCAAAAGCAAGGGCCCGGCCACGTTCCGCCACGTATCGCCGGGTCATCGCAGTAGCGTAGAGATGGGTCATCATCCCCTGTCCGCTGAGCCGGAGGAAATAGATCCCCAACGCAAGCATGACAATACTGTTGACCTGAGAGAAAAACATAGCGGCAAACGCCAGGCATGAAATGATCGAAAGCGCGATAACCCTGAGCCGGATCGTATCAACAAGCCGGCCGAGCGGGATCAGCGTCGCAGCACTGGCGAGCGTTCCAAAGGCATAGAGTGTGCCGAACTCACCGTGGCTGAGCGCAAGATCTTCACGGATCGCGCCTGAGAAAAGCGATATATAGAAAGTCTGTCCGGGGCCGGAGAAAAAGGCGAGCAGAAAGCCGAAAAGAAGAAATCTCCACTGACCCAGGATAAAGTCTCTCGAAGGGAAGATCGACGTCATGGCAAGGCGGCCCGGATCAGTAAATCAGATTGGCAGAAATAATGCTTAAGCCCTGGTGTCCGTGGTCACTTCCGGCCGTGGGGCATTCTGCACCTAAACCCCGCTTCTGCCAACCCTGCATGAGGTAAATGTGAGAGGATGGCTCTGAATGAGGTGCCGGGAGATTATAACAAGGGAAGTTTTGCGGATGGTGCTGCTGAATGGACTTGAACCATCGACCTCTCCCTTACCAAGGGAGTGCTCTACCGACTGAGCTACAGCAGCATTGCCGCTTTATTATCAGCACCGGACCGGGGATGCAAGCCCCTCTTCATCCGGCTTCCTTTCAAGCGTGTGCAAAACCTGCTTCAGAACGGCAATTTCAGCAGAAGACGGACAAGCCTGCGCGTCTTTTCCGAAAACAGCGTATCGGTGAAATAGGAGCCAGCCGCGCGTCTGGAAGCTTCGCCATAGGTCGGGTATGGCGCGATATAGGAGGCCATGGCGCTTATTTTAAGGCGTTTTGAGATCGCCAGGGCCCAGGGCTGTATCATCTCCCCGGCGTGCGGCGCGAGAATGCTTGCCCCCAGAATAAAGCCCTTTTTATCCGTTATGGCGATAACGCGTCCTTCCCCGCGCCGTTCCGCCCGGGCGCGATCATTTTCCGCAAGGGAGGAGGAGACAATCCGGTACGGGATATTGCGCGCCTTTGCATCAGCCTCGCTCAACCCGACATGGGCAAGTTCGGGGTCTGTATAGGTAACCCAGGGCATGATGGCATCATTGATCTTCGCCGGTATCCGGAAAAGGATGTTCCGGATCACGATCCCCGCATGATAGCCGGCCGCATGGGTGAACTGATGCCGACCGGCGGCATCGCCAATGGCATAGACGCGCCGGTTGCCGGATCTGAGACGCAAATCGGTCACAATGCCGGCGCGGTTATATTCAATGCCTGCCGCCTCAAGATTGAGCCTCTCGAGGTTGGGCTTGCGTCCTGTCGCCACAAGAAGCTGGTTTCCGGTAATGGCATCCCGGCTGTTGAGTTCCACACGGATCGAGCCTGTCTCGCCACTTACAGCGGTGACCCCGGCCCCTTCAATCAGGGTGATGCCGTCTTCGATCAGGTGTTGCCGGAGGATAGCGACGAGATCCGGATGATCCCGGATCATGATGGAAGGCGCGGCTTCGATGAGCGTGACCTTAACCCCAAGCCTCTGGTGCGCCTGGGCCATTTCGATCCCGATCGGCCCGCCGCCGATGATGATAAGATGTTCCGGCCGGGCGCGGTCCTGAAAGATGGTCTCATTGGTGTGGAAAGGAACATCCGCAAGCCCGGGGATAGGGGGAACAAGAGGGGAAGAGCCGGTGGCGATGACAAATTTCTTCGCCCGAACCGTAAATCCGCCCCCGGTGACGGTATCCCTGCCGGTAAACCGGGCATAGTCTTCGATGACACGGACCCCGAGATTGCGGAACCTTTCGGGCGAATCATGGGGGGCAATCCCGGCAATGACATCGGCGACATGGTCTTTGACCGCGGCAAAATCCACCTCAGCGGCAAATCCCTTGACGCCCATGGCCGGATTACCCTTAGTTGACTTGGCCGTTTTCGCGGCGGCCAGCATCGCTTTCGACGGAACACAGCCGTAATTGAGGCAATCGCCGCCCATGTGGTGGCCTTCGAACAGCACCACCTCCGCGCCCATCTGCACGGCACCCGCCGCAAGGCTTAACCCTCCGGAGCCGCCGCCAATGATGCAGATATCTGGGGTCAGGGTTGTCATGGCCGCGTTGTCTTTCGTGCTTTGATGAATTTCACCACCACCGGCACCAGCGCAAGGCATCCGAGCGCGGTGAGCGGCAGGATGATCTGCGGGTCAGCGAGGCTGGATGTGTCAGGGGTCTGGCCACTGGCAAGCACCGTATCAAACCCGCGCCCGACCCAGATATAAACGGACGTGCCGGGAAAAATCCCGATGAAGGTTGCCGCAAGGAAGTCTCTTGTTTTCATGCCAAGCGCCGCCGGCACGATATTCACCACCCAGAACGGGGCCGCAGGTATGAGGCGCAGAGCCAGCAACCACAGAAAGGGCGACTGGTCAAACCCGGACTTGATCCGTGAAACGAATGGCCCGGCCTTGCGGGTCAGGCTGTCGGCCAGCGCCCCCTTGGCAGCAAGAAAAAGGATGAGCGCACCAGTTGTTGCCGAAACCACCACCAGCAATACCGCAGGCCACCCGATAACGGCACCTCCCGCGAGGGTCAGCAGTGTTGCCACCGGCAACGAGAAGGCCACCGAAAGGATATAGGCGAGCATGAACCCGCCCCAGGCCAGCAATGTATGCGTCTCAACCCAGAGGATGATGGCGGTGTAATGTTGGCTCAGCACGGCGAAACGGAATATATCGTCAAGGCCGAGGGCAAAAAAGAGGATCAGCCCGAGGAGAAGTATTGCCAGAGGAAGAAGACGTTTCAGCCAATTTTGTGCGGGCGTGTGTGGAGTGGTTGACATAACAGATTTCCAAATTATCGCGCCTACCCTAACGGCCCCTGATATCTGCCGCAATTCACAAATCCGTGAAACCAGGCGCCATAATTCGGACATGACGATATGCTAGGGAAAAATCTTGGCCTTTGGTATGGCAAAGTTTATGGTGAACACGAAACAAATTTAACATCTGTGCCATGACCGATTCAAATAGACATGAGCCGCGCCTTAACTCCCGGGCTGAAACCGAAAGGCAGAAGCGTGAAGCTCGCCTGGCGGAAGCTTTGCGTGAAAATCTGCGCCGCCGCAAAGCCCAGCAACGGGGGCGTGATACAAGCGAACATGGCTCTGATAAAACAGATGAGGATTGCTGACGATGGATAAACTGCGGATTGAAGGTGGTGCCCGGCTTAAGGGACGTATTGCCATATCCGGGGCAAAGAACGCAGCGCTCCCTCTCATGGCGACCAGCCTGATGGCGCAAACACCGCTCATTCTGGAAAACCTGCCGGAACTTGCCGATACAGCCTGCATGGCTGAACTGCTCGATCATCTCGGCATCAGCAGTCACCGGGAAGGTCAGACCGTTACCTTCTCCCCCTGTTCGGCACCGGTGACCCATGCACCTTATGACATTGTCCGCAAGATGCGGGCATCGGTGCTGGTGCTTGGCCCGCTTCTGGCGCGTTTTGGTGAGGCCCGTGTTTCTCTTCCCGGAGGCTGCGCGATCGGGACAAGGCCGGTGGATATTCATATCATGGCGATGAAAGCACTTGGTGCCCGGGTGGAACTCGAAGACGGGTATGTGCTGGCGACCGCACCGGATGGCCTGAAAGGCGGAGAGGTTACGTTTCCGGTTGTCAGTGTTGGCGCCACGGAAAACGCACTCATGGCTGCGGTGCTGGCGGAAGGGACAAGCACGCTGATCAACGCGGCAAGAGAGCCTGAGATCACCGATCTTGCCGAATGCCTGAACGCCATGGGCGCAAAAATCACCGGCCACGGAAGCTCTGCCATCACAGTTGAGGGGGTGCGGAGCCTGGACGGATGCCGTCATGCCGTGGTGGCCGACCGTATCGAGGCAGGCACCTTCGCCCTTGCCGCCGCTATGACCGAAGGAGATGTAACGCTTACCGATTGCCGGCCCCGGCATCTTGAGGCGCTGATCACGGTCCTGCGTAAAACCGGCGCCCTTGTCGAGGCGACAGAAAACAGCCTCAGGGTGCAGGGTCAGGGCAGGCCGAAGCCGGTGGATATCACCACCGAGCCTTATCCGGGTTTTGCAACCGACCTTCAGGCCCAGTTCATGGCGATGATGTGCATTGCGGATGGGGTCAGTGAAATTTCGGAGACCATCTTTGAAAACCGTTTCATGCATGTTCCTGAACTTGTCCGCATGGGGGCCGGTATTCAGGTCTCAGGCGGATTGGCCAGGGTAACAGGCGTGGATCAGCTTCTGGGTGCGCAGGTTATGGCAACAGATCTCCGGGCATCGGTATCGCTGGTGCAGGCCGGGCTGGTGGCGAATGGCACGACCATTATCAGCCGTGTCTACCATCTGGACCGCGGATATGATCGGCTTGAAGACAAGCTGTCTGCCTGCGGCGCCCGTATTACGCGAGAACGAGGATAGAAGATCATGGCAATCAGCGATACTGGTAAGGAGCGTGTCTCAGGCAGTGATCTCGCCAGATTGATCGTCAGTGATGGTGAGGATCTCAACATGCTGTCCTCGCTGTTGCAGGATGCGACCGTTCTTATCGGTGATATGGGATATGATCAGAAAGCAGGCCAGTTTCTTTTCGTGGCCGCGCGGCACATGACGCAACCGAAAGGGGACATGCGTCGCCGGCTCATCGGTGTCCATATTGGTAAGGTTCAGCGCCTGCAACGAAAGGGGTTTTCCCCTAAGGATCGGGATGATGTGCTGAATTTGCTTGCCATCCGTGCTGAAGGCACCATGCTTGAATTGGTATTTTCAGGTGCGGCAATGGTCAGGCTTGAATGTGAGAGCATAAATGTATATGCCGCTGATCTAGGAGAAGGGTGGCAGACACATTTTCAGCCCGCCCATGATACAGATCAGCCTGATCTGCAGAAGCCGGAGGCAGATCTTCAGGGATCAGACGAATGACAGAAACATCACCATTGAACATGGACAGGACAGGCAATAAATCCGCGCTGGTCCTGGCATTGCCCAAGGGACGCATTCTCAAGGCAATCCGGCCTATTCTGAGGGATGCGGGCATTGAGCCTGAGGCTGGTTTTTTCGATGAGGGCGACCGGCGGCTCAGATTCAGCACCGAAGCCGAAGGGGTGGAAGTCATCCGGGTGAGAAGCTTTGATGTGGCGACGTTCATCGCTTTTGGCGCCGCACATATGGGTGTGGCCGGTTCTGACGTTTTGATGGAATTTGATCATCCGGAAATCTATGCCCCTGTCGATCTTGGTGTCGGCGCCTGCCGGATGGTTGTGGCAAGCCCTGTTGAGGAAATCAGAAAAGAAGATCCGCGGAGCTGGAGTCACGTGCGGGTGGCAACCAAATATCCGAACGTAACCCGTCGCCACTTTGCGTCGAGAGGCGTTCAGGCGGAATGCATCAAGCTTAACGGTGCCATGGAACTTGCACCGGGTCTGGGGTTGTGCCGGCGGATCGTTGATCTTGTTGAAACAGGGTCCACGCTTAAGGCCAATGGCCTTGAAGAGGTGGAGGAAATCGCCACTGTTTCCAGCCGGTTTGTCGTGAACCGGGCGGCATGGAAAACCAGACCTCAGGAAATCAGCGGCTGGGTGAGCCGGATCAGGGAGGCGGTTGATGGCCGTTAGGCTGAATACAGGCGATGCAGGGTTTGAAAAGGATTTCACTTCCCTCTTGCAATCCAAAAGGGAAGATGACGCCGATGTCAGCGCCGCGGTTGCCGCCATCATTTCCGGGGTGATCGCCCGGGGGGATGAGGCGGTGCTGGAATACACGCATCGATTTGACGGCATCAGGGCCGATACGATGGATGATCTCCGTCTTGGCAGTGAAGCCATGGCTGCCGCTTATGAGGCCATTGACGATGATCTCCGTGCAGCCCTGACGACAGCGGCAGACCGTATTCGGCGATTTCATGAACGCCAGCTCCCGCAGGATATCAGCTATACCGATGATACGGGTGTTGGTCTCGGTCTTCGCCATACCCCGGTGGATGCGGCGGGGTTATACGTCCCTGGCGGCAAGGCGGCTTATCCGTCTTCGGTGCTGATGAACGCCATTCCTGCGCTGGTTGCGGGTGTGCCGCGCCGTGTGATTGTTGTGCCTGCCCCGGATGGGGAGGTGCCTGCCATGGTGCTGGCGGCAGCACATATTGCCGGAATATCCGAAGTCTGGCGCATCGGCGGCGCACAGGCGATTGCCGCGCTTGCGTATGGCACCCGGTCCATTTCTCCGGTGGATAAGATTGTCGGCCCCGGCAATGCCTATGTTGCAACCGCAAAACGTCAGGTTTTCGGCAAGGTCGGGATTGACTCTGTCGCCGGTCCTTCCGAAATTCTGGTGCTGGCGGATAACAGGAATAACCCGGATTGGGTGGCGATGGATCTTCTGTCCCAGGCGGAACATGACGAAGCGGCGCAGGCCATTCTCATTACCGATGATGAGGATTTTGCCGATGAAGTTGTCCGCGCGGTGGAAAGAATCCTGCCCGGGCTTGAACGGTCGGCGGTGGCCGGACCGTCCTGGCGGGACCACGGAGCGGTCATCACCGTTGCTGACTGGACCGAAGGAGCGGATCTTGCCAACCGGATTGCCGCCGAGCATCTTGAAATCATGACCGAAGATCCTGAGCGCCTTGCGGCGATGATCCGTCATGCCGGAGCCATTTTTCTGGGACGTTGGACACCTGAGGCGATAGGTGATTATGTCGCCGGGCCGAACCATGTTCTGCCAACGGCGCGAACCGCCAGGTTTTCTTCAGGCCTCGGCGTGCTTGATTTCATGAAGCGGACAACCACAGTCAGATGTGATCCCGACGCGCTGGCTGAAATCGGCCCGGCGGCAGTTGTTCTGGCTGATGCTGAAGGTCTTGAAGCCCACGGCCTTTCTATCTCAAGGCGGTTGAACAGGTGATGAAGAGCGGCGCCCCCTCACATCCGGAGACCTGCCGGATTGTGCATATACGGCTTGATCAGGCCGATGCGCCGCGTCTTTCCCCGGAAGCGGAACATGAACGTTCAATCGCCATTTATGACCTGATTGAAGAGAACTACTTCACGCTTACTGAAGTTGAAGGCCCCTATCATCTGGTGTTGCGCTCCGACTCGCGGCACATTCATTTTGATGTCCGCACGGTGGACGATCAGCCTATTGCCGGATTTTTTCTTGCCATGGGACCGTTGCGGCGCGTGATCCGTGACTATCATATGGTCTGCGAAAGCTATTACGATGCCATCCGGACCAAATCACCGTCCCAGATTCAGGCGATAGATATGGGCAGACGCTCGCTGCATAACGAAGGTTCAGCCTTGTTGCAGGAACGTCTTGAAAGCAAGGTGGTCATGGACAAGGATACATCCCGGCGGTTGTTCAGTCTTGTCTGTGTTCTGAGGTTGAGAGGATAGAATGGCCCCTTCATCACTCCTCCCCGGAACAGTGCTCTTTGCCTGCACCCATAACATGATCCGTTCACCCATGGCCGAGGGGATCATGAAGCAGCTCTGCCCCAACACCGTCTTTGTTGATTCCTGCGGCATCAATGCCGGTTCAAGCGACGGTTTTGTCATCACCGTCATGCAGGAAATCGGTATCGACATGACAAAGCATGAGCCCAAAAGTTTTGGTGATCTCGATGATGAATATTTTGATCTCATCATCTGTTTTTCCGAAGATTCCTACATCAAGGCACAGGATTTCGCCCGGGCCAAATCAACCGAAGTCGAATACTGGCCTGTTTTTGACGCTGGTCTTGCCAGCGACAATCGCGAAGAACGTCTGGCCGCTTATCGTCTTGTCCGGGACCGGATAGGTGAGCTTATAAAAGAGAAGTTGGGCAAGTGAAGATCAGGCTTTGTCAATAAAAGGCTTGACCAGACTGCGCAGGTCCGTCACAAAACATCAGGATTAACAACCATAAAAGGTTCTTCATGGCCAAGGAAGATGTCATTGAGTTTTCCGGTACGGTAACGGAATTACTGCCGAACGCAATGTTCCGGGTGAAACTGGATAACGATCACGAAGTGCTGGCCCATACAAGCGGCAAGATGCGCAAAAACCGCATCAGGGTTCTTGCCGGTGACCGTGTAAACGTTGAGATGACGCCATATGACCTGACAAAGGGACGGATCACGTTCCGTTTCAAGTAACGCTATCGCCGGATCAGGGGTGTTGACCATGACCGATACAACCCCAAAGCTGGTATTGGCCTCTGCCTCACCCCGGCGGCAGGAACTTCTCGCCCAGATCAGCATATTCCCCGATAAGATCGAACCTGCGGATATCGATGAGACACCACATTCCGGTGAACGTCCGCGGCTCTATGTTAAGCGCATGGCCGTGGAAAAGGCGCAATCGGTTGCGCGGCGGTATCCCCGGGATATCGTGCTGGCGGCTGATACGGTTGTTGCCCTTGGGCGGCGTATTCTGGGCAAACCTGAAAACCGTCATCAGGCGGAAAAATATCTCCGCCTGCTTTCTGGCCGTCGCCATCAGGTACTCACCGCCATCGCGCTGGTATCGCCTGAAAAGGGCAGGATGTCCAGCCGTGTTCAGGTGAGCACCGTTCGTTTTCAGCATCTTGGTGATGACGCCATTGCCCGGTATCTTGAAACCATGGAATGGCAGGGCAAGGCAGGCGGTTATGCAATTCAGGGTCAGGCCGCCCGGTATATTGATTTTATCAGCGGGTCCTACAGCAGTATCGTTGGTCTGCCGCTCGCACAATGCGCCCGCCTTCTTGAAGGGGCAGGGTATAACTCTGCTTCACGGGATTGATCCCGGATCACGCAACGGAAGCGACCGAATGACTTCATCCCGGATCATTGTTGACAGACTGCCAGGCTACACCCGCACGGCCCTTATTAAAGCCGGTATCCTGACAGATCTTTTCGTCGAAGATGCTGATGATCCGGCGCCCCGGCCCGGTGCGGTGGTTCGGGCGCGGGTTGAGCGTGTCTTTCCCGATCATCACCGGGCCTCCCTCGATATTGGCGGCATGTCGGCAAGCATGCGTATCCGGGATGCAGCCCGCCTCAGGTCTGGTGAGGTGATGGTGGCCACCGTCACGGCTGAGCCAAGGGAAGGTAAACCTCTTCAGCTCCGCCGCGGTATTTTCCGTGCCGGCAGGTACGTGATTATCGAAAGCGGCACACCCGGTCTTCGCCTGTCGATGGGATTGCGTGAGGCCGGGTACATCCCGCCGGAAGATTTGAGGGCAGAGATATCAACCTTTACCGTTACCTTGCGCCGGTCGGTGAACGGTGCTGATCTCGAAGAGGTCAGGGCTGAACTGAACGAGCTCACCACCTGGGGGGAGAGTATTAACCAGATGCCATCATCCGGTTCTGCCATCATCGCACCAGCCCTTTCGGGGCATGAAGAAGCCGCGCTTCTCGAACCCGATGCCGAGGTGGTGATCGATGATGACGGCCGCGCATGGGAGGAGGCCGGTCTGGATGAGGCCTTGCAAAAGGCACTGGCGCCGACACTTCCTCTTGCCGGAGGGGGAGTTATCCATGTCAGCACCCCGCCGGGCGCAGCCGTGATAGATGGTGACAGTGGCGTGGATGCGCTCCCGCCGATGCGGCTCGCCCTTTCCATGGTGCCTGCGACAGCGCATCAGCTCAGGCTAAGGCGGATTGGTGGTCCGGTTGTGGTTGATTTTCCCCGTCTTGGCGCCAAAGACCGCCGACGGATATCCCAACTCATGGCCGAACATGTCCGGGATGATCCCTGCCGCCCGTCATGTCATGGTTTCACCGAAGGCGGATTGTTCACCCTGACCAGACCCTGGCGCTGGCGCCCGCTCAGCACGGATATATCCGCAAACCCTGCTCAGATCGGCCGTGATGCGCTCAGACTTGCCCGCAACCATGGCGCAAGGCATCCCCGGCGGCCTGTTGAGATCTGCCTGCCTCCGGCTGGCCTTGCCTGGCTTGAAGGTCCGGGGGCATCATATCGCCTCCGGGTTGAGGAAAGGCTTGCCTTGCCTCCACGTTTTCGTTCAGATAACAGTCTTGAACATGCCATTTCTCAGGATATCACCCCGATGAGGAAAAGCTGATGGCCGCAAAATGCCCGACATGCGGAAACCCTGGGCAGGGCAAGCATAAACCGTTCTGCTCAACAAGATGCGCGCAGGCGGATCTGGGCCGCTGGCTTTCCGGACATTATGCCGTGCCATCACAGGAAGAACCTGAAAGCGCGGATCTGGAAGCGCTTGAAAAAGCGATAATCGAGGCCATGGAAGATGGCACGCTGGTTTCAGGAGAGTTTCGCCGCAAGGACTAGCCCGGGGTGGTTATCCTGGCAAGATGCCGCGGGTTTTCCGATAAGGCCCGGCAGATTGCGCTGGCCTTATAATTTTTCAGCTTATCTCGCCATCACCGCTGGACAGAGGCGCAGAGATAGGCTAGTACCGTATGTCGAAAGATGAGTTCCAAACTGTCTTTCAATGCCCAGGTAGCTCAGTTGGTAGAGCAGCGGACTGAAAATCCGCGTGTCGGTGGTTCGAACCCGCCCCTGGGCACCACTTTTCTTGAAGAAAATCCTCACCTTTTCTGCCACTTAACCGTCAGGTTAAGTTTTTCAGTCATTTCGATTCTTGCATGCTATTGCCCGTCTGT
>Ga0181579_10000381_pt1 | contig 35159 bp, 34 predicted proteins | sample 071ome_24_FD_132996 | JGI IMG/M metagenome (GOLD analysis project Ga0181579, IMG submission 132996) | Coastal salt marsh microbial communities from the Groves Creek Marsh, Skidaway Island, Georgia - 071402CT metaG (megahit assembly) | ecosystem: Environmental > Aquatic > Marine > Intertidal...
CTCGTTGTACGTCGCGCGACTTTGGCTGCCCGATCGCCCAGGAACCCTTGGCCAGGTGGCGGCAGCCATCGGACGAGCCGACGCCGACGTGATCGGGATCGAGATTCTGGAGCGAGGCGCGGGAATGGCGATCGACGAGGTGACGGTGCAGCTGGGCGCCGCCTCCACTATCGAAAGGATTGTGGAGGAACTGTCGTCGGTCGACGGAGTCGCCGTCGAGGACGTTCACCCGGTCGAGCTTGGTCGCCCCGATCCAGGAGTGCTGGCCCTCGACGTGGTGTCAGCCGTCGTCTCGGCGGGAGTCGGACGACTAGACGTGTTGTGTCGAGGACTGCGGGATCTCCTGGAAGCCGAGTGGGCGGCGGTGATCGACGTGGACGCGGGGACGATCGTGTCGCACGACGGCAGGGTCCCCGATCCGGCCTGGCTCACGGCATTCGTTGCCGGAACGCTGCATCTGCCAGCGACCTCGGAGCGCACGCCGTCTGATGTGGTGTGGGCTCCGCTCGTCGGAACCGGTTCGGTCATCGCCTCCGAGCGAACCGGTCGAGCCTTTCGAGCCCGCGAACGCCAGCAGGTCGAACGCATTGGACGAGTGGTCGGAGTGCTTCAGTCCCCGTCGTGAGCCCAACGAAGCGAGCGTTCGACCGCACGCTTCCAGGTGTCGTACTGGGCATCGGCCAGGGCTCGCTCGATCGATTCGGATGGATGTGGTTCGACGACCACGTCGGTCGACCATCGCGCTTCGATGGAACCGAGATCGGGCCAGATTCCTTCGGCCAGTCCGGCGAGGAACGCTGCACCGAGCGACGTCGTCTCCTGATCGGTCGGGCGTCGCACCGAGATACCGAGTTGATCGGCCTGAAGGCGAAGAAGGAGATTCATCACCGAGGCGCCTCCGTCGACGCGCAACTCGGCGAGGGCGACTCCGCTCGCAGCAACCATCGCCTCGACGGCGTCGCGGGTTTGCAGAGCCATGGAATCCACCACGGCCCGGGCGAGATGGGCCCGCGTGGTGCCGCGAGTGATACCGAGGACCGTTCCGCGGGCGTAGGGGTCCCACCACGGACTACCGAGGCCGGTGAAAGCTGGGACGATCACCACACCTCCGGCATCGTCGACAGTTTCGGCGAGCGGACCTATGTCAGCCGAGGACGTGATGATTCCGAGGCCGTCGCGCAACCATTGCACTGCGGCTCCGGTCACGAAGATCGCACCTTCGAGCGCGTAGGTGGTCGACGTCGATCCGTCGGTACCGCGCAGAGTCCAAGCGACGGTCGTCAGTAGCCCGTCGACGGGCGTCGGGCAGGAGTCGCCCACGTTCATGAGAACGAAACTTCCGGTTCCATAGGTGTTCTTGGCCATTCCCGGTCGCAGACAGGCCTGGCCGAAGAGGGCACTCTGCTGGTCACCGGCGACTCCGGAAATCGGAATGCCACGGGGAATCTCGTCGCAGTCGGTCACACCCCATCGCTCGCTCGACGCCCGCACCTCGGGCAGCGTCTCGCGAGGTACACCGAGGAGTTCGCACATCTCGTCACTCCACGACATGGCCTTGATGTCGAAAAGCATCGTGCGACTGGCATTCGATGGATCGGTGGCGAAGACGCGACCGGTCGTCAACTTCCAGACGATCCAGGTGTCGATCGTGCCAAAGACGACGTCGGCCCGATCGCCGACCACGTTGTCGAGGAGCCAGCGCATCTTGGTCCCTGAGAAATACGGGTCGAGAACGAGACCTGTCGTGCGGCGAACCAGCGGGAGATGGCCGGCTTCGGCGAGACGAGTGCACTCGTCGGCGGTGCGGCGATCCTGCCAGACGATGGCTCGTCCGAACGGCTGCCCGTCGATGCGGTTCCAGGCCACCACAGTCTCGCGTTGATTCGTGATACCGATCGCTGCTGGGGCACCAAGCTCGTCGATGACATCGCGCATGGTGGCAACGAGCGCGGTCCAGATCTCCTCGGCATCGTGCTCGACACGGCCGGGCTCGGGGAAGTGTTGTGTGAATTCGCGGTACGAGGTGCGTCCAGGCCGTTCGTCGGCGAAGACGGCGCGACTTCGAACTCCGGTGGTTCCGGCGTCGATGGCGAGCACGTAGTCGTGGGGCACGTCAGCGCCGTTTCTTCTTGCGCGATCCAGCTGGTCGATGTTGTGAGGGGCCGGTGGAGGTACGACTCGTTGGGGCCGGCCGTCCGCGGGTAGTCGAGCGATTCGTTCCGGTGCTCGACGAGCCTCCCGTCGATTCGGTCGATGGTCGTTGCGATTCACGACGAAGATCACGGAGCGTCTTGCGCTGGTAGCCGAACTTCGCCAGAACGCCACCGAAACCGAGGTAGAGCGGGTACGACGCGGCGAGTCCGAGTACCGAGGCGCCGGTGACGGTCTCGCGGAAGAACACGCCGAATGCGACGATCATCACGACGGCGTAGACGAGCCACTCTCGTGACAAACGCCCCCACGGAACCGGTCGATTCACATCCCAGGCCATGGGCCCATTCTTCACCTTTAGGCTGGAACCATGCGCATCGGGGTTCTGACCGGCGGAGGTGACTGCCCGGGGCTGAACGGTGCGATACGAGCGATCGTCCGGAAAGCCGAATCGGTGCACGACGACGAAATTCTGGGCTTCATCGATTCGTGGGACGGAGTGATGGAGCAGCGGTATCTGCGACTCGATGTCTCGTCGATGCGCGGTCTCCTTCCTCGTGGGGGCACAGTCCTCGGAACTCGGCGGGGCAGCCCTTACGACCACGACAACGGCCTCGATCGTGTTCGTGACTCGGTCGGATCACTCGAACTAGACGCGTTGGTGGTGATCGGTGGGAACGGTTCGTTGACGGTTGCATCGATGTTGCATCGCGATCTCGATCTCCCTGTGGTGGGGGTCCCCAAGACGATCGACAACGACATCGCAGGAACCGACGTCTCCTTCGGTTTCCACACTGCGGTGCAGATCGCCACCGATGCGATCGACCGGCTCCATACGACCGCCGAGAGTCACGACCGGGTGATGGTGGTGGAGGTCATGGGGCGCGAGGCCGGATGGATTGCGGCCTACGCCGGCATTGCCGGCGGGGCGACGGTGGTGTTGGTTCCCGAAGAGCCGTTCGACATCGGCGAAGTCTGCGAGATCGTTGAACGTCGTCATTACCGAGGGCGCTACGCCTCGATCGTGGTCGTTGCCGAGGGGGCCCGACCGATCGAGGGAACGATGGCCGAACTCGACTACGCCCGCGATCATCTCGGACGTCCTCGCTTGGGTGGCATCTCAGTGAGTGTGGCGTCCGAAATCGAGCGTCGGACCGGCTTCGAGGCACGGGTGGTGCAGATCGGGCACGTGCAGCGCGGTGGGACTCCGACCGCGTACGACAGGATTCTTGCGACTCGGTACGGGCTGGCGGCCGTCGACGCGGTCCACGATGGGGCGTGGGGTTGCATGGTGGCTCTTCGAGGAACCGAGGTGGTTCGCGTTCCCCTGACCGAGGTGATCGGACGAACGCGCACGGTCGATCTCACTCTGCTTCACGACGTGGCGCAGGTGTTCTACGGCTGACGGCGCGAGGAACTGTCAGCTCGAAGGAAGCACGTATCCCGGAAAGGCTGGCTGACTCGATGCAGCGCGTCCCGGGTAGTCGTACGCCGTGAGCGGATCTGCGGTCAGGCTTCCGTCACCTCGTGGCCAGTCTTGGGCGCGGCCGTCGACGGTGATGTCGATACGTTCCACACCACTCACCTCACCGAGCGAGAAGACGATCTGAGCGAGGGCCGACACCAGATCGTCGCCGGTGGAGTCGAGAATGTCGGCCGACACGTCGACTCGGATCATGTCGGTTGCGGTGTACCGAGCATCGAGAAGGGTGGTGCCAAGAGGAATGGCCGATCCGATCCCACTGCTTTGCTCTTCGTCGGTCGGTCCGCTCAGAAGTGCTTCGATCACGTTGCCCGGGTCGTTCGAGATCTGTCGGGCGACAGCTACCAGAAGCGGTCGACCGGTCTCATCGGTTCGTTCGAGGTAGATGCGACCGGTCCCCGAGCTGACGAGTTCGGTGGTCACCTCGACGAGTGGGCGTTGATCCTCGTCGGCGATGAGTCGGGGAGTGCCATCGGTGCCGAGTCCGCAACTGCTCGACAACACAACGATCGACCCGACGACGAGGTGACGTGGCAGTCGATTCCTCATCTCAGTAACGCTCCACCGGAAGCTCGATCACGAACGACGCACCTTCGGCGCCGTCGTGGCGATTCTCGACCCACACGCGACCACCGTGCAATTTCACGTGTTCGTCGACGAGCGCAAGGCCGAGACCAGCTCCTTCGGATCCGCTCCGCCGGCCGGCACTGGCACCTCGGGCGAATCGTTCGAAGACGAGTGACCGTTCCTCAGGTGGGACTCCGGGCCCGTGATCGTCGACGGTGATCCAGATCGTTCCGTTCGTCTGATCGGCATCGGGGACGAACACCGAGACGTCGAGGTCGGTGCCGGCGTGCAGTCGGCCGTTGTCGATGAGGTTGGCGATCACACGGGCCAGACGACGACGGTCGCCGCGTATGACGGCCGACTCGGCATCGGCCGAGACGCGAACTGGGGTACGTGGTGCGCTGCTCGCAGCAACCGCGTGGCGGACGAACTCGGCGACGGGAAGTTCTTCCACGTGGAGTCGAATGGCACCGGCGTCGAACCGAGAGATCTCGAGGAGGTCTTCGACGAGTCCCTGGAAACGCGCGACGTCGGCAACGAGGAGATCGAGCGCAGCTTGGGCTCGATCGGGCATTTCGTCGCGACGTGCCTTCATCACCTCGACACTCGCTGACAGGGTCATGAGGGGTGAGCGAAGCTCGTGACTGACGTCGGAGGCGAAGCGCGCGTCGCGTTCGACTCGCACTTGCAGAGTCGCCGCCATGTCGTTGAACGATCGCGTGAGGGCATCGAGATCGGGATCGTCGGTGGGTTCGAGGCGCGTCTCGAGTCGCCCGCCAGCAATTGCCTGGGCGGCCTGACTGGCGATGGCGAGAGGTCGAACGGCTCGGGAGGCCGAGACAGCACCGAGAACCATGCCGAGGAGAGTCGTGATGGCGGCGGCGAACACGAGTGCCAGTCCGACGCTCCGCAACGTGTTCTCGACGTCGTCGAACGAAACGAAGTCGAAGTAGGCCCCGTCGACGTCTGGTAGGGGGACGCCGACGGCGATGACGAGAGTGGACCCCACCTCGATGCGCATGATGGCGGGCCGTCCGTCGGTCAGCACGGTGTCGAGGAGACCGTCAGGAACCTGTGACGACGAGAAGCGGGCGTCGGTGGCGGTCCATGTGCCACGGAAGTAGAGGAGTGGTCGATCGGCGCCCAGACGATCGAGAACCGCTTGAACATTCGTCGGTGTCGAACGCAAGTCGCTCGTCAGTCGGGTGGCGGCGTCGTACGCCTGATTGACAGCGCTCGACTCGCGCTCGTCGACGAGATTCGTACGGGTGAAGCTGTACGTGGCCAGAGCGAGAAACACCGAGAGCGCAAGACTGCCGAGGCCGAACGTGGCAAGGATGCGGGTACGAAGACCTACTCCGAAGCGCCGGCGCGCCCGCGTTGTTTCCACCTCAGGCCTGGAGTCGATAGCCGAGGCCACGCACTGTCACGACATGACGTGGATTGGCCGAGTCGATCTCGACCTTGGTACGGAGCCGTCGGATGTGCACGTCGACGAGTCGTCCGTCTCCGAAGTATCCGTAGCCCCACACCTGATCGAGCAATTCCTCGCGGCTGAACACACGGCCGGGATTCTCGGCGAGTTCGCAGAGCAATCGGAACTCGGTCTTGGTGAGGTGGATCTCCTCGCCGGACCGCATCACCTTGCCTTCGTCGGGCACGATCTCGAGGTCTCCGAAGACGAGCCGCGGATGGGCCGGATTGGCCGGACGAGCGCGACGGAGAAGGGCTCGAATACGAGCCGAGAGTTCTTTCGGGGCGAAGGGCTTGGTGAGGTAGTCGTCGGCCCCTGCTTCGAGACCGGCGACGACGTCATGGGTGTCGGCACGCGCCGTCACCATGACGATCGGGACGTCGCTCGTCCGACGCAACGTGCGGCACAACTCGAAACCGTCGATGCCGGGGAGCATGATGTCGATGAGAACCACGTCGGCGGGTTGGCGCAAGAAAATGGGCACTGCTTCCTCGCCACTTGCTGCGACATCGACCAACCAGCCCTCGTCTTCGAGAGCGAGCTTGACCGCCGTACGGATTCGTTCGTCGTCCTCGACGGCGAGGATTCGTGTTTCCACGTCTCTATGTTGCCGGAAAACGGGGGAGATTCGCGTCTTGGGGGTTCAAGTCGAGTGCAACGGGCCGGTCAGCAATTCGGACATCGCCCCGTGGATTCCCGGTGTCGAGGCCAGGATCTGCCCGTCACTGGCCGGTCCGCCGGTGAAATCGGTGACGATGGCCCCGGCTTCTTCGGCCACGAGCGAGCCGGCGGCCACGTCCCATGGGCGGAGGTTTTCCTCGAAGTAGGCGTCGAGACGGCCGTCGGCGACGAAACAGAGATCTGGTGCGGCGGCGCCGAGTCGACGGACGTCGCGAACGTGCTCGATGAGAGATGCGACGCGTCGCCCTTGCCGAGCTCGTTCCTCGGCGAGGTACGAGAACCCGGTACCGATGAGGGCCTGGGATGCTTCCGTCGTCGGCGAGCAACGCAGTCGACGACCTCCGAGCCATGCCCCGGCACCGCGTGCGGCGACGAAGAGTTCCCTCGTGGCCGGCAAGTACACCGCCCCGGCGATCGAACGTCCGTCGACGGTTGCAGCGATCGAGACTGCGAAGCCGGCCAGGTTGTACAAGAAGTTGGTAGTTCCGTCGATGGGATCGACGACCCAGACGATTCCGCTGTCGGAGTCGCGGGTGCTGCCCTCTTCGGCCAACACTCCGTCGTGCGGACGGCGTTCGGAGAGTTCTCGGACGATGAGCGATTCGGAGCGCCCGTCCCACAAGGTGACCATGTCGGTCGGCGTCGATTTCGTCTCCACGGCGAACGGCCCGTGTCGTCGTCCGAGAAGGACGGTGTCCCCGGCACGACGCGCCACACCCGCGGCCACGTTCATGAGCGCAATGGCATCGGCCGACGACGTCACGTGCGCCCTCGTCGGGGACGACGTCGATCGTTGATGTCCTTCCACTCCCCGAGGGCGCGGAGAACCAGAACGGCGACGATCGCCGTCCCTCCAGCCGCTACAACGGCGCCCAAAAGAATCCCGAGTCCGCGCGGCCACTCGGCATTTCCGGAGTACTGGATGTCGACGAGGGCATAGCCGATCACGGCACCGGCCGCTCCAGCCACCAGAATCGAGGCGAATGCGACGGCTCGGGCCAACGGAGAGGGCAGCGCGGAGAGAGGTCGTTCGTCGTTCACGGTTCGATCGTAGGCTCGCGGTGTGAACGAGCGGGATCCGATGGGGGTGACGAATGAAATCGCCGACGTGACCGATGTTCGTGTCGTGATCCCCACGTACGACGAGGCCGAGAACATCGGGATGCTCATCCAGCGGATCCACGAGGTGCTTCCGAACGTTGGGGTGCTCGTCGTCGACGATTCCAGTCCGGACGGCACCGCTGACGTGGCTCGTGGAGCCGGTGCCGAGGTGATCGAGCGAAACGGCAAGAACGGGCTCGGCGCCGCATACCGTGCCGGCTTCGCCCACGCGCTCGCCAGTGGGGCCGAGATCGTGGTGCAGATGGACGCCGACCTCTCTCACGACCCCCGTTATTTGATCGAGCTCCTGTCAGCGGTGCGTGCTGGCGCCGATGCGGCCATCGGCAGTCGGTACGTACCCGGGGGTGGATGTGTCGACTGGCCGCGATTGCGCCGTTTCCTCAGTCGATGGGGTAACCGGTACGCAGCCGGGATGCTCGGACTCGCTGTCAACGACGCAACGAGCGGCTACCGGGCCTATTCGGCTTCGATTCTGCGGCGCGTCGACGTTCCGACCGTTCTGGCCGAGGGATACGGATTCCAAGTCGAGATGACACATCGGTTGGTCCGTTGCGGAGGTCGAGTCGTGGAAGTTCCGATCGTCTTTCGCGATCGGGAACGTGGGGAATCGAAGCTCTCGTATCGAATCATCGGCGAGGCGTTCCGTCTGGTGACCTCACTCGCGTTCGACGATCTGCGGCGAGGGCGCCGTCGGCAACTCTGAGCCATGGCTGACACCGACGCGCGAGTTCGGACGATCCTGCACGTCGACATGGATGCGTTCTACGTCTCGGTCGAACTTCGACGCCATCCCGAGCTACGTGGTCGACCGGTGGTGGTCGGGGGATCAGGTTCGCGAGGCGTGGTCGCGGCGGCCAACTACGAGGCTCGGCGATTCGGAGTGTTCTCGGCCATGCCGTCCTCGCGGGCGCGTCGTCTGTGTCCGCAGGCCGTGTTCTTGCCGGGTGATCACGCGCTGTATGCCGAGGTGAGCGAGGAAGTCCACCAAATCTTCGAAGACGTGACTCCACTCGTCGAGCCGATCGCCCTCGACGAAGCATTTCTCGACGTCACCGGGGCACGTTCGTTGTTCGGCGACGGAGAGTCGATCGGGCATCTCATTCGTCGGAGAATTTCCGACGAACTCGATCTCCGGTGTTCGGTCGGAGTCGCCACGAGCAAGTTCGTCGCCAAGTTGGCGTCGAAAGGTGCCAAGCCACGCGTGACGCCGCGCGGTGTAGAGGACGGGCCAGGAGTTCTGGTGGTCGAGCCAGGCCGTGAACGTGACTTCGTGTCGCCATTGCCGGTCGAGGCACTGTGGGGAGTCGGACCGGCCACCCTTGCCCGTCTCGAGAGACTCGGCGTTCGCCGCGTCTCCGATCTGGCGGCCCTGCCCGATGGTGTGCTGCAGCGATCCGTCGGACCGGCCCACGGTCGGCATCTGGCATCGCTGGCGCGCGCCGAAGACGATCGTGAAGTGGTTCCCCACCGAGCCGCCAAGTCGATCGGTAACGAAGAGACGTTCGCTCACGATCTCGTGACTGTCGATGAGATTCGTCGTGAGGTCGTGCGACTGTGCGACCACGTGGCGGCACGCCTGCGTCGTCATGGCCGCTCGGCGCGCACCGTCACACTCAAAATTCGCTTCTCGACCTTCGAGACGATCACTCGCTCGGTCACACCGACCCGTGCTGTCAACACGTCCCCGGGAATGATGTCGGTCCTCGATCCGATCGTCTCCGACATCGCTCGCGGTCTGTCGTCCTCGATTGGCGTCCGTCTGCTCGGCGTGTCGACGTCTCAATTGGTCGAGCCTTCGTCGCAATTGTCTCTCTTCGATGGGTTCGATACGACCGACGGGCCGTCAGTCGACATCGACGCAATCGAGAATCGATGGGAGCCGGCCAGTCGAGCGATCGATGCGATCCGTGAACGATTCGGAAAATCGGCGATCGGTCCCGCAGGGTCACTTGGTCGATCCGATCGTCACGAGGGCACGCCGTGGGGGCCCGAACGCCTTCCGGAGGACGGAGGCGACCAGGCCGGAGACGCAACCTCGGACGACCGGCCTCGATGAGTTACCGGGTGGGACACGAGTCCCGTGTCGCGAGAGCGTCGCGAGGTGAACGTGCTGGTCTCGCGTTGCCGAATTCCGTCCGATCTGGGACACTGTGGGGCGAGAGGAGGTCCCGATGGGTTTGTCCGACGACGAACAGCGCATCTTGCGCCAGATCGAAGAAGAGCTCGAGAGCGACACCAAGTTCGCCCAAGCTGTTTCGCCATCGGGGCTGTATTCGCATTCGGCACGTCTTGTCCGCTGGGCGGTCCTTGGGCTCGTGGTGTGCGTGGCTCTACTCGTTCTGGCCTTGCGGATCCATTTCTTGGTCTCGTTCGGTGTGTTCATCGGCATGTTGGTCCTTCTCGCCGTCATCGAGCGCAATGCGCGAGCGATCGGTCGAGCCGGTTTCCAGGACGTGGCTGGCGCGTTGCGCAAGGCCCGCGCCAGCGCATCGCGCCGCTTCGACTGACGTCGAGACCGGTGTGATCGATAACCGGGCGCAGGACATCCCATGACCGTGTCCCACAGCGGCTACGTGGCGCTCGACATCGGCGGGACGAAGCTCGCAGCGGCCATGGTCACTGTCGACGGTTCTGTCGTGATCTCGGATCGAGTCCCGACGCCGACACGTGATCCGTGGTCGGCGGTCGCAGCGTTGGTCTCTCGTGTCATCGCCGCCACTCCCGACGTCGAACCGTTGGCACTCGGCGCCGGTTGCGGAGGTCCGATGGAGCGCGGAGGCGAGACTGTTTCGCCTCTACACATTCCGGCTTGGCGCGATTTTGCGCTGCGGTCCTCGTTGCGCGAATTGGTGGATCTGCCGGTTGCCGTCGACAACGATGCCAAGGCCCTGGCTCTCGGCGAGGGGTGGCTCGGCGCAGCGAAGGGTCTTGGTAACTACATGGCGGTCGTGATCGGTACCGGAGTGGGCGCAGGGTTGGTGGTTGGTGGTCACCTCATCGACGGTGGATCCGGGAACGCCGGACATCTCGGTCACGTGATCGTCGAGGAAGGTGGCCTCGCCTGTCGCTGCGGTGCACACGGGTGTCTCGAGGCATACCTGTCGGGTTCGGCCATAGAGACACGAACGGGACAATCGGCACGTCAGTCGTCATCGGCAACCATTGTCGACGCCGGACGCCGTTTTGGTCGGGCTGTGGCCTCGGTCGCCGCCCTCACCAGTATCGAGCGGGTGGTGGTGGCCGGCAGCGTGGCCCTGGGATGGGGCGACGAATTCTTCATGTCGGCACGTGACGAATTCGGTGCCCGCAGCCGTCTTTCGTTCACACAATCGATTGACATCGTGCCTGCTGGCCCACGAGCCGGACTGATCGGTGCCGCCGCACTGGCTCGCCGACTCGTCGGTGGCGACTAGTTTTCGTTCGTGGACCCTCGATATTCGTCAGAAGCTGAATCGTTCCGCAGTCGGGTCGTCGATTTTCTCACCCGTTCGCTACCAGCGGATTTTCCCGGTATCGGCGGGATGCCGGCCGACGAGGTACGTCCGTGGGTCATGGAGTGGCGAAAGGTTCTGCACGCCGAGCGCTACCTCGCACCGGGCTGGCCGGCCGAATACGGCGGTGGTGGTCTGTCGGCTCTCGAACAGGTGATCCTGGCCGAAGAGTTCGCCAAGGCCGGAGTACCGACCGGCGGGCCGAACGACGGTTTCGGAATCACCATGCTCGGTAACACGTTGCTCAGGTGGGGAACCGACGAGCAGAAGTCGCATTATTTGCCCCGCATTCTCGCCAATGACGACGTGTGGTGTCAGGGCTACAGCGAACCGAATGCCGGTAGCGATCTCGGCAGTCTCGGGCTGCGCGCCTCGCTCGACGGCGACCAGTGGATTCTGAACGGTCAAAAGATCTGGACGTCAGCGGGCCATCTCGCTGATCACATCTTCACTCTGGCCCGTACCGACCCGGACGCCCCGAAGCACAAGGGGATCTCCTTCCTGCTCGTCGACATGCGTCAACCGGGTGTCGAGGTGCGACCCATCAAGATGATCAGCGGAGAGAGCGAGTTCAACGAGGTCTTCTACACCGACGCGACGTGTCCGAAGGATTCGGTCGTCGGAGGTGTGAACAACGGATGGGCGGTCGCCATGACACTGCTCGGCTATGAGCGCGGTGAAGGTGCGGCCACGGTCCCGGTTCGCTTTCAGGCCGAACTCGATCGTCTGCTGATCCTGGCTCGAGAGCACGGGGTTGCCAGCGATCCGCGAGTCCGTCAGCGTCTGGCGTGGGCGCATTCCAAAGTGCAGATCATGCGGTACCTCGGGCTTCGCACCCTCACGTCTTTCCTGGCCGGTCATCATCCTGGGCCCGAGAGCGGAGCGTTCAAGAGATACTGGAGCGAGTACCACCAGATCGTGACCGAACTCGCCCTCGAGATCATGGGGGCATCGGCGATGGTGCTCGAAGGTCGATTGCCGTCGAACGCGTTCCAGCCCGACGATCGCTCGGCGCCGAACACGTCGGCCAGCTGGATCGGAAGCTTCTTGAATGCCCGCGCCGGAACCATCTACGCCGGATCGTCTCAGATCCAATCGAACATCATCGCTGAGATGGTTCTCGGATTGCCGAAGGAACCCCAGGCCGCCACGGTCAAGTCATGACCTTGCGGGAAACCTTCAGAATCGTTATCGCCGTCATCGCTCGTCCGTCGTTGTGGAAGACGGCCCTCGTCGTCGGCCGTCGGCTCGTGCCACGACGGTGGTGGACGCATCGGCCGTTCTTGCCCGTGCCGCCTCGTGACTACGTGCGCTTCCGAAAAGAGTCCTACTACGGTGATCCGCTGGCGCCGTTCGAGGTCGACGATGTGCTGAAATATCTCGTGTGGGTACGCGAGTGGAAACCATGAGTCGATCCGGGCGGCGACGGAGGCCCTGACCGATGAGAAGCGCGCTCGTTCTCAATGCCACCTACGAGCCGCTCAGCGTCGTTCCCTGCCGGAGGGCGGCTTGTCTTGTGCTCACCGACAAGGCCGAAGTGGTGGAACACGACGGGACGCTTCTTCGTTCCGAATCGCTCGCCTTGCCCAACCCGCTTGTCATTCGCCTGCGCTACGTGGTGAAGGTTCCCTATCACCGGCGTACGGCATTGTCGCGTCGGGCGATCTTCGCGCGTGACGAACATCGGTGTCAGTACTGCGGGGGAGCAGCCGACTCGATCGATCACGTCATGCCGAGATCGCGTGGTGGCCTCCACGCCTGGGAGAACGTGGCGGCGGCCTGTCGACGGTGCAATCTCGACAAGCGTGACCGGACACCCGACGAAGCCGGGATGCGGCTGGCTCGCGTACCCCGCGCGCCGCGCGAGCTCACGTGGGTCACGATTTCGGTTGGCCGGGTTCCGGAGGTCTGGAAGCCCTATCTGGCGCGCGCGTCGTAGCTGTGGTCGAACATCTGGTCGTCACCGACGGTGACGCAGCCTCGTTTCACGGTCGAGCCCTGCCCGACGACGGTCGCGCCCACGTGTGGTGGTTCCGGCCGGTTCGCACCGCTGTGGTCCTCGGTTCGACTCAGGACGTCGGTCTGGTCGACCTCGGCGTCTGTGAGCGCCGTGACATCGACGTCGTCAAGCGGCGGAGCGGGGGAGGGATCGTGATCGTTGGTCCAGATCTCACGATGTGGGTCGACGTATTGGTGCCTCGAGGGCATGGCCTCTGGGACGACGACATCGGTCGAGCCACGTGGTGGCTCGGCGACATCTGGGCCGAGGCGTTGGCGGGGGCTGGTGTACGTACGCCGGTCGTGCATCGCCGGGGCATGGAATCCTCTGATCTGTCACGGGTCGTGTGTTTTGCCGGACGCGGACCGGGTGAAGTCTTCGTCGACGATTCGACGGCTGCATCAGCGAAGGCGGTCGGGATCAGCCAGCGTCGCACGCGTGACTGGGCGCGTTTCCAGTGCGCAGTGAGTCTGCGGTGGGATGCCGATCTGTATCGCGATGTGGTGATCCCGTCGACGATCGGAGACAGTTCGCTCGACCGACTCGGTACCGATCTCGACGTCGACGAAACGGTCTTCGGTCGCGACGCGGTGCGTCGTCTGTGCGAACGACTCGACGATTGACTCAGGAGTCCGTCGGCTGAGGAAGTAGTTCAGTGACCTTGCAGGCGTCGATGCTCTTGACCATCGAATAGGGATTGACCGCGCTCCCACCGAAGGGGTGGTACTCGAAGTGCAGGTGTGGAGTCGAGCTGTTGCCGGTCGACCCGACGTAGCCGATGATCTGACCGGCCACGACTTCGGATCCGAGTTCGATTCCAGTTGCGAATTCCGACAGATGCGCGTAGTGGAAATACGTGTCGTCGTCGGCTGTGAGACGAAGAGCATTGCCACCGAGCGAGCCTGGCTTGTCGAACCACTGACGGGTGATCATGCCGTCCACCACGGCGTAGACGGCCTTGCCAGTTGGCGAGATGACGTCGACGCCGACGTGACGGCGTCCTCCCGAACGAGGTGCGTGCCAGGTGTCGGTGAACCAGCACGGGCCCTGCACAGGAAAGACAGTTGCCGCAATCGGGCTTGTCGTCGACGTTTCGCTCGACGAACTCGACGTCGAGTCGGATTCGTTCGAGGTCGAGTCGGTCGAGGGAGTGGTTGTCTGGCCATCGGTGAGTGCGAAGTAGGTGACGAGGTCGAGACGGCCTGACGCCGTGAGTCCGAGGCGGGACTGATACGTGGTGATCGACGTTTCGGTGGCCGATCCAAAGACGCCGTCGGCTCCGCCGCGAACCGACACGCCAGCCGAGATCAACGAACGCTGAATCGCTGCGACAGCGTCACCTCGATCACCCCGTTGCGGAACAGTAGGTGCCGGAAGGATCCCGAGTAGTTGGGCGGTCATGTCGTCGACTTCGCCGGTGGCCGGACGCCGAACGTTGCGCTGATAGAACTTCACCGCATTCTCGGTGGCCGATCCGAAGATGCCATCGGCTCCGCCTCGAACGGTCACTCCGGCTGCGATCAATGCCCGTTGAACCACCGCGACCGATTCGCTGCGGTCGCCGCGACGGGGCAGATTCGCCGACCCGTTGGTGACTGCGGGTGCTTCGACTGCGGGGGCTTTGGTGACTGGGGCGTCAGTCGACGCAGCAGTGCTGGCAGTTCCTGTTGGCTGATCGTGCGACGCGATACCGAGCGCAATGGCTGTTCGAGCATCGACTCGTCCGGTCACCGACAAGCCCTTTTTCTCCTGGAAGAGAGCGATCGCCTCGGTGGTGACCGGCCCAAAAACGCCATCGGCACCTCCGCGAACCGAGATGCCGGCTGCGATGAGAGCTCGTTGGGTCGCTGCGACGTCGGTTCCGCGGTCGCCGCGAGCTGGAAAGACGGGGGATGGCCCGAGGTCGAGCAGATGGGCGGTCAACGTGTCGAGCACCCCGGTGGCTGGCAGCCCGACCGAGGTCTGGAAGGTTCGAAGGGCCGTCTCGGTCGCCGGTCCAAAGACCCCGTCGGCACCCCCGCGAACAGTGACGTCAGCTGAGATGAGTGCTCGCTGAAGTGACGCGACGTGGTCACCCCGGGCGCCCCGGGCCAAGGCCGATGAGACGGTCGTCGAGTTCGACGACCTGCCCGATGACGAGATGCCGGACGCCGACGAGGTCATGACGCTCGGGGGAGTCGACACCGCAAGGGCTGGCGTGGCCGTGGACACGGCCATGAACAGGGAGGACCCGAAAAGAAGAGCGCCGGTCACGGACATCACGACCGGGTATCGGCGGGCGGTCGGCCCACCTTGAGCAGAACCTGGATGGGGTCGGGTGGGGGCCAGGGGAGAAAAAGTGGCGCGAAGTGGGGAAAAGTGGTTGACAGAGGGGAGGAATGGGGACTAGTAATAGTCACCAACTCGGGCAGAGGGGCAGGCAGTGCAGGTATTCGTCGGAAAACACGAGCGACAGCTCGATCCCAAGGGTCGACTTGCGCTTCCGGCGACCTTTCGGAGCCGTCTCGAGCCCCGCTGCTACTTGCTGCTCGGACAGGACAAGTGCATCGCCGTGGTGACGGCCGAGGACTCGGCTCGACTGGCCGAGGAAATCACGGCGGCCGTGAAGAGTGGCGAGACCACCGAGCAGGAACGTCGAGCCTTGGCGGCGAGCATGGTGGAAGTCGTCATCGATGCTCAGGGTCGCGTCACGATCGACGAGTCCCTCCGCGCGTATGCCGGGCTCGCAGTCGGCAGCAAGGTCGTGGTGGCCGGCAATTTCGAGCGAGTCGAGATTTGGGAGCCGTCGCGCTTCGAGCGTCAACTGACACTCGGAACCGAGGCCATCGCCGGGGAGGAGTCGTGATCGACTTCGCTCACGAGCCGGTGATGGTGGACGAGATCGTCGCGGTCTTCTCGACCGTTCCGGCCGGAGTCGTCCTCGATGGCACCGTCGGTGGTGGAGGACATGCGGCGGCTCTTCTCGCCTCACGTCACGACCTGTCGATCCTCGGCCTCGATCGAGATCCGGCGGCTTTGGACGCCACCCGGAGTCGATTGGTCGACGTCGCCGACCGAGTGACGCTGCAGCATCGTCGTTTCGACGAGGTGGACGACGCGTTGGCCGAGGCTCACGTCGATGCTCTGGCGGGAGCGCTGTTCGATCTCGGCGTGTCGTCCCACCAGTTCGACGTCGCCGCCCGAGGTTTCTCCTACCGGCACGACGCCCCACTCGATATGCGGATGGACCCGACCGAAACTCGCACGGCAGCCGAGATCGTCAACGAGTGGTCAACTGAGGACTTGACGCGCCTTCTGCGCGACAACGCCGACGAGCGCTTCGCCCGTCGAATCGCCGAAGCGATCGTGTCCTCTCGGCCGGTGACGTCGACGCATCAACTCGCCGAGATCGTTGTGTCGGCCATTCCTGCTCCAGCCCGTCGACGCGGGGGTCATCCGGCCAAGCGCACCTTCCAGGCCTTGAGGATCGAAGTCAACCGGGAACTCGAAGTGTTACCGGTCGCCCTCGACCGGGCGGTCGGTCGATTGTTGCCAGGAGGGCGCGTCGCTGTTCTGTCCTACCACTCGGGTGAGGACCGCATCGTGAAGGCCCGTTTCCGTCATCACGAGACCGGGGGATGCGCTTGTCCGCCTGGACTGCCCTGCGGTTGCGGTGCGCGGGCCTCGGTTCGGAAAGTTCGTGTGTCGGCTCGACCGAGCGACGACGAGCAGTCACGTAATCCGAGAAGTGTTTCGGCTCGCCTACGCGTGGTGGAGGCCGTCTGATGGCGCGCGCTGCGACACGAGTCGCATCCCGTGCTCCGGTGAAGCCGGCATCTCGCCCGGCGCGTCGCGTGGCCACTCGAACTGCCGCCGATCGCCGATCGAGTGTGTCGAAGCGAGTTGCGCCAAAGGTCGTCCCAGCCGGTGGCCCGTCGACCAAGCGCTCGCCGTCGGCCATTGCGCGAGCGGTCGACCCGCAGAACGCGACCGTGGCTGGCCGTCGTGTCGTGAAAGGGGCACTGGCCGTTCTCGTCGTGCTGGTAGGGATCATGATGGCGGTGGTCGTGGCACAGACTCGTATCGCCGAAAATCAGATGCAGCTCGATCGGATCGAGTCACGGATCGACGGCGAACGCGACCGATACAACCAGCTGCGCCTCGAACGTTCGCTCCTTCGCGAGCCGGCTCGTCTCGTGGTCGAGGCCCGGGCTCTCGGCATGCAACCGGGAGTTGGTGTCGATTTCACGACAGTCGATCCGATGACGGTGGCCGCGGTCCTCGTGGCCACCGGCGGAGTCGATCCCGAATTGTTGACCGACGGAGACGATCCGCTGCGGGAATACGGTGATTTCAAGGCGATCGTGGGTGGTGCTCCGTGACGACTCGTCGCCCATCCGGTTCCCGTTCTCGTGCCGCGGCTCGTTCGACATCCTCTCGTTCGAAGTCCACGCGTTCGACATCATCTCGTTCGAAGTCATCTCGTTCGACGACGTCCCGTTCCAAGTCTTCTCGCACGACGAGAGCTGTGCGTGCCGTCCAGACGGTGAGCCGCTGGAAGATCGGCCCGTCACGTCGACGGGCTCAATTCGCCGTGACGGTGGCTGCGGTGGTGTTCGTCGTCTTCGTGTACCAGATCGTGTCGGTGTCACTACTCGACGGGGCCGACTATCGCGCTGACGGACTCGCGCAGCGACAGTCGTACGTGACGGTCGCCGCCGACCGGGGAACGATCTTCGATCGAGACGGAAACGAGATGTCGATCACGGTGCCGGCCGTCTCGATCTACGCCAATCCAAAAGCGGTGGGTGACCCGATCGCCACCGCCCACGTTCTCGCGCAGATGCTCGGAATCGACGCAGTCGGTGAAGCCGACCTCGCCGACAAGATGTCGGACCGATCCAAGACGTTCGTGTACGTGCAGCGCTTCGTGGACGACGACGTGGCCGAGGCGATCCTGTCACTCGGTCTGGCCGGAGTGAACGGTGTGACCGAGCCGATGCGAGTGCAGGTTTCGGGGGGACTGGCGCGAAATGTCGTAGGACGGACCGATCCCTTCGGCGTGGGGTCGACCGGGCTCGAACTTCAGTACGAGAAGGTTTTGCGCGGAATCGACGGTCTGATGCTTCGCGAAACCAACAATTCGGGACGCACGATCCCGGGCGCGAGTCGCACGGTGGAGCAGGCACGACCGGGTACCGACCTCGTTCTGACGATCGATCGTTCGATGCAGTATCAGGTCGAGCAGGCCCTGTTGCGTCGAGTCGAGGAACTGTTGGCCAAGGGTGGCAATGCCATCGTGCTCGACACTCGCTCGGGCGAAATTCTCGCCATCGCGAGCGTGGGTCGCAACGGCGAAGGCGTCGCCGAAGTGACGTCGGGGAACATGGCGGCGGTCGAGTCTCATGAACCCGGCTCGGTCGCCAAGATCTTCAGCGTCGCCTCGGCGATCGACCAGGGGGCGGTCACTCCCTCGAGCATGTTCCTCGTTCCGGGGTCGTACGTCTTCGACCCCGGAACCGAATTCGAGCAGACGATCAAAGACGCCTACCCGCACGAGACCGAACCGATGAGCGTCCAGCAGATCCTCGTCAAGTCTTCGAATATCGGAACGATGATGGCGGCCGAAACGATCGGTGTGGAACGCCTCCATGAGTACCTCACGTCCTTCGGCTTCGGCTCGGCGACCGGACTCCAGTACCCCGGGGAGAGCTCGGGAACTCTCCGATCGGTCGATCGTCTTCGTGGTTCCGAGAAGGCGACCATCACCTATGGCTACGGTTTCGCGGCCACTTCGTTGCAGCTCGTGTCGGCTGTGAACGCTGTGGCGAACGGCGGTGTCTACGTCCCCCCGCGACTCGTGCGCTCCACGATCGACGAGAACGGAAAGGTGTGGGAGACGCCGATGGGCGAATCGCATCGAGTGGTCTCGGAATCCACGTCGAACACCATGGCCGATCTCCTCAGCGCCGTCGTGTGTTCCGGAACCGGCACGAGGGCTCAAGTTCCCGGTATCACCGTCGCCGGCAAGACCGGAACGGGCTACAAGGTGCAGGACAACGGGACCTACGTGACCGAGGACGGTTCTCGCGCTTACTTTGCGACGTTCGTCGGCTACCTTCCGGCCGATAATCCGCGTGTCACCATCCTCGTGTCGATCGACGAGCCTGATCCGTCGAGTCGTGACCGATTCGGTGGAACGGCCGCTGCGCCAGTGTTCTCGGCCCTGGCCCAAGTGGCAATTCAGGAGTTGTCCATCGAACCGACCGTCGGCGACGTCGGTTGTGTGGCGGCGGAGTGAACCATGAGGATGCGCACCCTCGGACATTTGTGCAGCGAAGCACGCATCGGCACGGTGACCGATAAGTCGAATTCGGACGTTGCTCCGATCGACACCGTGCCCTCTGACGTCATCGTGTCGCAGATCTCACACGACTCGCGCGACGTTTCTCCCGGCGCGGTGTTCTGTGCCGTTCGGGGGGCCCGCTTCGACGGGCACGAACATGTCGGAGAGGCTCTGCGTCGGGGAGCAGTCGCCCTCGTGGTCGATCATCGACTCACCGAGATCGACCCCTCGGTCCCCCAGATCGTCGTCGGCGACGTGCGGACTGCCATGGGCCGCCTCGCCACGGCGTTCTGGGGCGATCCGTCCCGTCAGATGGACGTAGTGGGCGTGACGGGGACGAACGGAAAGACGACGACCACACATCTGCTTGCCGCAATTCTGACCGCAGCCGGTCGGCCCACCGATGTCATCGGAACCCTGTCGGGCGGGTTCACCACTCCGGAGGCGCCAGAACTGCAATCGACACTCGCCGAAATGCGAGAGCGGGGAACGCGAGCGGTCGCCATGGAGGTGTCGTCACACTCGCTCGTGATGGAGCGTGTCACCGGTACACGTTTCGCAGCTGCGGTGTTCACCAATTTGTCGCGCGACCATCTCGACCTTCACGGAAACATGGAGGAATATTTCGCCGCCAAGGCTCGGCTCTTCGACCCTTCGTTCACCGACATCGCCGTGGTGAACGCCGACGACACCTACGGCCGACGCCTGTTGGACGCCCCGCGAGTTCGGACGATTCCTTTCTCGAAAACCGATCTGGACGACATCCAGGTGACCACGATCGAGCATCGCTTCGTATGGCGCGGTCGTTCGGTACGTTGTCCTCTCGGAGGTGCAGTCAACGTCATGAATTCTCTGGCTGCTGCCACCGTCGCCGACGCGCTCGGAGTCGACGGCTCCACGATCGCCGAGGCCTTGGCCGAGGTCGCGCCGGTGCCGGGTCGTATGGAAAGAATCGACGAGGGCCAGGACTTCACCGTGTTGGTCGACTACGCCCACACTCCCGATGGCTTGTCAGCAGTCCTGCGGTCGCTGCGCGAGTCGAGTCTCGAGGGGAAGATCCTCGTCGTCTTCGGCTGTGGCGGCGATCGCGACAAGGCCAAGCGACCGATGATGGGGGAGGCCGCGGCCGGTCTCGCCGACGAAGTGATCGTCACGTCCGACAATCCTCGAAGCGAGGATCCGCAGGCCATCATCGCCTCGATCGTTGCCGGGGTACCCGACCATCTCCGTCATCGTCTCGTCGGTGTGATCACCGACCGACGAGCAGCGATCGAATCGGCAATAGATCGTGCGCGACCCGGGGACGTCGTGTTGATCGCCGGCAAGGGACACGAGACCACCCAAACCACGGGCACGAACATCATCGATTTCGACGATCGTGAGATTGCCCGCGAACTGCTCGGAGTGCGCGCATGATCGCCGTCATGATCGCTGGCGCGGTCTCGATGCTGGTGTCCCTTTTCGGAACGCGTTTTCTCATCGTTTTCTTCCGCGAGCGTGGAAAGGGTCAGCCGATTCTCGGTAAGGAGGATCACGGTCCCGAACACCACAAGCCGAAGTCGGGTACGCCGACAATGGGCGGACTGGCCATCGTCGGAGCAGCGTTCATCGGTTGGACCGTGGCGCACGTGCGCGACGGACTCGCCTTTTCGAATCAGGCGATCATCATCTGGATCGGCATCTTGATCATGGCGGGTATGGGTTTGCTCGACGACGTGATCAAGGTCAGCAAGGGACACAACCGCGGCATCTTCTGGAAGAAGAAGGGTCTCATCACTCTCGCCCTCGCCTGTGGGGTCACGTGGTGGCTCGCCGCGGCCACTGATGTGTCGGAGACCATCTCGTTCACTCGATTCGACTTTCCCGGCTGGGAGATCCCGTGGTGGCTCTGGGTCGTGTGGACCGGCCTCATGATGTGGGCGACGACGAATGCCGTCAACGTGACCGACGGTCTCGACGGTCTGGCGGGGGGTTCGGCTCTGTTCGGATTCCTGGCCTTCGCGATCATCGGGTACTGGTCGTTCCGTAACCCCGAGGTCTACGGAGTGCTGGAAGGTGGAACGGTGAATCCGCTCGATCTGGCGGTGTTGTCGGCCGGTTTCGCTGGGGCTTGTGGAGGTTTCCTGTGGTGGAACGCGGCACCGGCTCGCATCTTCATGGGAGACGTGGGAGCGCTTGGCATCGGTGCGTCGCTCGGCCTCCTAGCCGTCGCGACGAACACTCACTTCCTGCTGCCGCTCATCTGCGGGATCAATGTGCTCGAAGCCGGGTCGGTCGCCATGCAGATGACCATCTTTCGCGCGAGTGGTCGGACCCGGCGTTTCTTCCGTATGACCCCGATTCACCACCATTTCGAATTGATCGGCTGGCCCGAAACCACCGTGATCATCCGCTTCTGGATCATCGGCGGAATTTGCGTGGCCGCTGCGCTGGCCATGTTCATCGGCGACTTCACCCGAATCACCGATCAAGCGGGGAACCTTCTGCCATGACCGACCGGGTACTGGTGTACGGGGTCGCGGTGGCCGGATTGGCGACAGTGCGAGCCTTGCTCCGACGCAACATCGATTGCCTCGCCGTGGACGATTCGGTCGACGACACGAAGCGACGGGTGCTGGCCGATCTCGGTGTGGAACTCGTCGAGAGTCCGAGCGATTCGGTTCTCACGGGCCTGATCTCCGCATCGGCCTTGGTCGCACCGGCGCCGGGTGTGCCCGAGTCCCATCCGGTGATCGAGATCGCTCGACGGACGAACCGTCGTCTCGTCACCGAACTGGATCTGGCGTACGAATGGGAGAGTGCACGCCCCGGCGGTGCCCGGCCCATCGTCGCTGTCACGGGCACCGACGGCAAGACGAGCACCACGCTCCTGACGGCGGCAATGCTGGAGTCCGGAGGTCGAGCGAGCGTCGCGTGTGGCAACACCGACGTCCCGATGGTGGAGGCTCTCGACCTCGACGTCGACTGCTTCGTTGTCGAGGCGACCAGTTTTCGGCTGGCCTTCTGCGAGTCGTTTCGTGCCGAGGCTTCTGCGTGGCTCAATCTGGCCGAGGATCACCTCGATTGGCACGAGAGCATGAAGAGCTACGAGAACGCCAAGGCCCGCCTGTGGTCACACGTACGCGAGAACGATTCTGCGATCGGCTGGATCGATGATCCGGTCGTGATGCGTCACCTCGCCCGAACTCACTGTCGTCGAGTGACCTTCGGTCTCGAATCGGCCGACTACCGCGTGGTCGACGACAACTTGGTCGGTCCGGGGGGAGAGATCGCACCGGTCGACGGTCTTTCACGTGCGCTTCCTCACGATCTGACCAATGCCTTGTGTGCGTCGGCCCTCGTTCTCGAGAGTGGGCTGGCCGATCGCCGGGCCATCGCTCGTGCTCTTCCGGAATTCCGCGCGCCGAGCCATCGCATCGAATTCATCGGCGAGGCCGAGGGAATTCGATGGTTCGACGATTCGAAGGCCACCACTCCGCATGCGGTACTGACCGCACTTCGCGGCTTCGACAGCGTCGTCCTGGTAGCTGGTGGTCGCAACAAGGGTCTCGACTTGGGCGAACTGGCGGCCGAAGTGTCACGTATCCGGGCAGTGGTGGCCATCGGTGAAGCGGCACCCGAAATCGTTCGGACTTTCTCTGGTCGGCGGACGGTAGTGACCGCCTGTGACATGGGAGAGGCAGTCGTCGCCGCTCGCGATTTGGCATCCGACGGGGACGTCGTCCTTCTCTCGCCCGGTTGCACGAGCTTCGACTGGTACGACGGGTACGCCCGTCGAGGCGAAGACTTCAGCCGTCGAGCCCGCGAGTTGATCGGAGCACGTTCATGACTCTGGCCCTACCGAATCGTTCTCGACGGACGTCGCAGCTCGCTGAGCGCCGACGCGCTGCTCTCGAGTCGGCACAAAAAGCTCGTCGTACCGGGCGCCGTCGTCGTTATCAGGAAGACGTCGGACGCGATCCGAAGCCACTCGGTTTCTACGTGATCGTGGCGGTCACTCTGGCCTTGGTGGCTTTTGGTCTCGTGATGGTTCTCTCGTCGTCGTCGATCGTGTCGTTCCACCGCGGACGTTCGCCGTGGTACTACTTCGTCAAGCAGGTCTTCTGGGCCGGCTTGGGAATGGTCGCCCTTGTCACGACCTATCGCATGCCTCTCAAGGTCTTGCATACGACGGCGAGAGTGCTGCCGCCCTTTGCAGTGGTATTGATGCTGGCCGCATTCACTCCCGGACTCGGCAAGACGGTCAATGGCGCCCAAGCGTGGCTGGCCATCGGCGATTACACGATTCAGCCGTCGGAGTTCATGAAATTGGCCTTGGTGGTCTACGGCGCCGACTGGCTGACGCGCCGTGAGAAACAACTGGCCGATTTCAAAGAGGCAGCCCTGCCATACCTCGGTTGGGTCGGTATCGGGGCATTCATTGCGATCGCTCAGGGTGACCTCGGATCGTGTCTCGTCATCACGGCGATCGGCATGTCGATGCTCTTCTTGGCCGGTGCTCCACTGCGACCGTTGTTCGGGCTCTCGTTGGTGGGGGCGCTTGGTTTCGTCACCTATGCCCGCCTCGACGGCGACAAGTGGGCTCGGTTCACCTCGTTCCTCGACATCCACGGAACGCGTGAGACCGACGGTTATCAGGTGTATCAGGCGCTGATCAGTATCTCGAACGGCGGTCTCACGGGAACGGGTATCGGGGCGGGGACCGGCAAATGGGGATACGTCCCGCTCGCCCACACCGACTTCATCTTCTCGATCGTCGGCGAGGAGATGGGACTTCTCGGTGTCCTTGGACTCCTCACCCTCTTCGTCTTCCTGATCTATTTCGCATTTCAAGTTGCCTTGTCCTGTCGCCATCGCTTCGGCTTCCTCGTGGCGGCGGGTATCGGCTGCTGGTTCATCGTCCAGATCTCGATCAACATCGGCGGCGTCATCGGATTGCTGCCGGTGACGGGCCTGACTTTGCCGTTCATCTCGTTCGGTGGCAGTTCGCTCATCGCGTCGATGGCCGCTGCCGGTCTCTTGATGAACGTCGCCCGCCGTCCGCGATGACGGTCTTTGCCGCCGTCGCCGGTGGTGGCACCTCGGGCCATGTGGTGCCCGCCCTCGCCATCATCGATGCTCTCGTCGAGCGCGAACACGACAGATCACACATCTTGTACGTAGGAGCGCTGCGAGGTGTGGAGACCACTCTCGTTCCTCCGACAGGAACGCCTCATGTCTTTTTCGACGTGGTCGGCCTTCGGAGATCGCTCACTGCGTGGCGTCACAACTTCCGCTTCGTGCCCAAACTACTTCGAGCTCGACGACGAGCCATCGAGATGTTTCGCGCCGACCGTCCTCGAGTGGTGGTGAGTGTCGGTGGGTACGCGAGCCTGCCCGCCGTGCTGGCGGCGCGTTCATTGAAGATTCCCATCGTCGTCGTCTCCTACGACCGGCGTCCGGGTCGTTCGAGCCGAATCACCAGTCGATTCGCTTCGGTGGTGGCCACTGCATTCCCTGAAACCGACCTACGGCGAGCCGTTCACACGGGAGCCCCGGTGCGCGCCGAAATCCGACGTCTCGATCGCCGTACCGCGCGTGACGAGGCGAGACGACGCCTCGACCTTCCACTCGATCGTTTCGTCGTCGTCGTCGTCGGTGGCTCGCTCGGATCGGGGGCATTGAACGACGCAGTCGAGGCACTCGTGAGACAATGTCGGGACGACTCGGATCTCGCCGTGTTCCAGGTGGCCGGTGACCGTTTCGTGGAAGTGGTTCAGGAGCGAATGAGACAGATCTTGACGAGCGACACACGCATCGTCCTGCGAGTGGTCGGATACCACTCGCAGATGGAGGATCTCTACGCGGCAGCCGATGTCGTGGTGGGGCGGGGCGGTGCGGGAACGATCGCCGAAATCGCAACGGTCGGTGTTCCATCGATCCTGGTTCCGTGGTCGGGTGCGGCCGACGACCATCAGACCGAGAATGTTCGGTGGTTGACCGATGCCGGCGCAGCAGTCTCGTTGTCGGACGACTCGGTAGTCGATCGTTTGCCATCGGTGATCAACGACCTACGAGCCGATCCTCGACGGCTCGCCGAAATGGGGCACGCGGCGTACGATCTCGGCGACGCCAATCGTCGAGCGGCGGTGGCCGATCTCGTGATGACGACCGCCGAGGGGAGATCACCCGGGTGACTTCGCACGATCTCGATCTTTCCTCGCGCCGTCGGATCCACGTGGTGGGCGTGGGTGGTCCGGGAATGAGCGCGATCGCCATCGTGCTCGCGCAGATGGGCCACGACGTCTCGGGCTCCGATGTTCGCGAGGTCGCAACTCTCGAGTCGGTACGAGGATCCGGGGTTCGGGTGTCGATCGGTCACGATCCGGCGGCGATCGAGGGATGTGACATCGTCACGGCGTCGACGGCGATCCGTGAGACCAATGTCGAGCTCGACGCCGCTCGCCGACGAGGGATTCGGGTTGCGAGTCGAGGTGATGTGCTGGCGGCCATGTGCTCACTCGCCACCACCGTTGCCGTGGCCGGAACCCATGGCAAGACGACCTCGTCATCGGTTCTGCGTGCCATGTTGGCACCAAGCTTCGATCCCAGCTTTTTGATCGGCGGCAACGTCATCGATCTCGGTGTGGGGGCTCGCTGGACGGGTTCGTCGTTGTTCGTCGTCGAGGCCGACGAAAGCGATGGAACGCATCGTCGACTTCCGGTCGGAGCTGCGATCGTCACCAATGTCGACCAGGACCATCTCGATCACTTCGGCGATTTCGATTCCGTGATTCGGAGTTTCGCCGAGTTCGTGCAGGACGTCACCGGACCGGTGGTCCTGTGCGCCGACGATCCGCATCTCGTCTCGATGCAAGCCGCTCGGCGCCTCACCTACGGTTCCACGAGTGGCGACGTGCGCTGGAGCGACGTCACCTTCGTCGATGGTCGTACGTCGTTCACCGTGAGAGGTTCCGTTCTGGGATCCGAATTCGAACGCCGTGTCACCGTTCCTCTTCGCGGTGAACACAACGTCTCGAACGTGACGGGTTGTCTGACCTTGGCGGTGGCTCTCGGCGTCGATGTCGACGAGGCGATCGCGTCGATCTCCGATTTCGGTGGGGTCGGACGACGATTCGACGTACGGGCCGAGATCGACGGCATCACCTTGATCGACGACTATGCCCATCTTCCTCGTGAGATCGATGCCGTTCTCGCTGCCGCCAGGAGCTCCGAGGCGGGTCGACGCCTGGTGGCAGTGTTCCAGCCCAATCGTTACAACAGAATGGCGACCATGTGGCCTGACTACGCCGCCTGTTTCGATGATGCCGACGTGGTTGTGATCGCCGACATCTATTCATCCGGAACCGATCCGATTCCCGGTGTCACCGGTCGTCTGGTCGCCGACGCGGTCGCTGCAACTCGCGACGCGAGATCGGTGCATTACGTGGAGAATCGCCATGAATTGGCCGGAGCGGTTTCGGCACTACTGACGTCGGGCGACGTGTGCGTGTCGATGGGTTGTGGTGATGTCGAATTCCTGCCCGACGAGATCGTGGCGGTACGGCACAGTGTCTGAAATCGACGTCGACTTCGATCGACTGGCCGACGATCTCGGGGGAGTGCGCGACGCTCCGCTCGGCGAGATGACCACCTACCGAGTGGGCGGCGGTGCCGCGGTTCTGGTGCGCGTCGAATCCCTGGAACGTCTTCGACGCGTCGCACAGATCCTCGCCGAGGTGGACGTCCCAGTCCTCGTGATCGGCCGTGGCAGCAACATGTTGGTCGCCGATCGAGGTTTTCGAGGCGTGGCGGTGCAGCTCGGTGATTTTGCCGCCGAGTGCGAGATCGACCGGCGTGGCGACGAAGCGATCGTGCGCGCTGGTGGTCTGGCTCTCCTGCCGGTCGTGGCCCGTCGGACGGCGAGTGCGGGCTGGACCGGTTTCGAATGGGCGGTCGGAGTGCCGGGAAGTGTCGGAGGCGCGGTTCGAATGAACGCGGGTGGGCACGGGTCGGACATGGAGGCCTGTGTCGTCGACGTCGATGTCTACGACCTGCAGCGAGGATCCGTTTCTGTCCGGCCACTCGCCGAACTCGGGTTACGGTTTCGAGGTTCCTCCATCGTCGATCACGAGGTGGTGACCGAGGCTCGGCTGCGCGTGTCGAAGGGTGACGTGGACACGTGCCGGGCGACCCTTGACGACATCGTGCGCTGGAGACGAGAGCACCAGCCCGGTGGTCAGAACGCCGGCTCGGTGTTCGTGAATCCGATTCCGGGTGAACTTTCGGCCGGTGAACTCATCGATCGAGCCGGCCTTCGCGGTCGGCGACTGGGATCGGCCGAGGTGTCGACCAAGCACGCCAACTTCATCCAAGCCGATGTCGGCGGGTCGGCGACCGATGTCAAAGACCTCATGGACTTGGTTCGTCAGCGCATCAGTGACGATTTCGGAATCGAACTTCACAGCGAGATTCGTCTCGTGGGTTTCGTCGACGGCGAGGAAACCTCGTGACGCGCCGAGTGCGGGATTCATCGGACGACTTCTCCGACGACACCCTCGACCCCGATGTGGAAGCCGAGCTCGCTGAGGCCTTCGACGAACCTTCCGTCCGTCCGGCCCCCGCTCCTGGGGAGACCTCGGCCGCTTCCATGTCGTCCGGCGCCGCACCACGACGGGTCAAGATCTCCGACAGCGACTCAGCGCCGGTTCGCGCCAATGAGCCACGTGATGGTGACGACGCGTGGGGGTTTTTCCGTCGCAATCTGCCCCGGGTGCGCGTTCCTCGACTTCGTGCGCCCCGAGTTCGTCTTCCCCGTCCCTCGTTCGCCGGACTGTCGATGTCGAGGTTCCGACGGACGACGGGGAGTGGTGTCTCGACCACCAAGTCGCCGCCGAAGCGAACCGCCACCAAGTCGGCGGACGGTCGCACTCGTGTGGTCATCACCGACGACACGATTCAACCCACGAAAGTTTCGGGTCTGTCCGGTCAGGCCCGGTTTCGCGAACGCCGGATCGCGGCCCGTCGGGCCGAGGGTCGCCGGCGTCTGCGCATCGCGCTCGTGATCGGCGGCGTGGCAGCGATCGTCATCGCCGGGCTCGTCGTGCTCGCCAGTCCCATCTTGTCGATTCGAACGATCGACGTCGAAGGTGTGGTGTACGCCGATGCCGATCGGGTTGGTGAGGTCGTTGCGTCGTTGCGTGGCGATCCGATTCTGACGGCCGATCTGAACGGTGCCGAGGCCGCCTTGGAGGGAATTCCGTGGATTCGTGAGGCCCGCGTGTCGATGCATCTTCCCCGACGAGTGTCGATTCAGATCGACGAACGCGAACCCATTGCCTTCTACCGAGCGGTCGACGGGTTCAATCGCGTCCTCGACATCGATGGACGGATTCTCGACGTGATCGAAGGAGACCTGGTCGATTTCCCGCCGATCCTCGGAACCGGACCGAATCTCTCGCCGGGAGATTTCGTCGACCAGCCGTTCCTCGGAGCGGCCCAGCTGATCAACGCCCTTCCGCGCGATCTGCGCCTTCGACTGGTCTCGATGTCGGTCACCCCCGATGGAGAGGTCTCGGTTCTCTTGTCCGGCGACGTGACGGTTCAGTTCGGCCGGCCGGACCGGTTCCAGGACAAGCTCGTGGCGCTGGTCAACGAGATCAAGCGTCAAGGGAGTCGCTCGTATTCGATCGTCGACGTTTCGAGCGGTGAGGCAAGTGTCCGCTGACCAGGAACGATGGGACGGGGCCGCTCGGGGTATCCCCCCATGTGACGTCCTGACCTGAGAGAATGTCGTCCACGTCGGTCGTCAAGGTCGGTCCGGACACGTCGGTTCGGGCGTTGCCGTCCCCGATCGACCCGAGAGCGGAGGAGCCGGATGGCCGGTAGTCACAACAACTACATCTGTCAGATCAAGGTGATCGGTGTCGGTGGCGGCGGTGTCAATGCCGTGAACCGGATGATCGAACGCAATCTGCGCGGTGTGGAGTTCATCGCGATCAACACCGACATTCAGGCTCTCATGACGTCCGATGCCGAGTTGAAGCTCGACATCGGACGCGAACTCACTCGTGGTCTCGGTGCGGGTAGCGATCCCGAGATCGGTCGTCAGGCCGCCGAGGCCCACCGTGACGAGATCGAAGACGCCCTGAAGGGCGCCGACATGGTGTTCATCACAGCCGGGGAAGGAGGTGGCACCGGAACTGGTGCCGCACCGATCGTGGCCGAAGTCGCCAAGAATCTCGGAGCACTCACCATTGGCATCGTGACGCGACCGTTCTCCTTCGAGGGTCGTCGTCGGGCGGTCCAAGCCGATTCCGGAGTGGCCAAGTTGAAAGAAAAGGTCGACACGCTCATCGTCGTACCCAATGATCGCTTGCTCTCGGTCGTCGACGCCCGTGACACCGTGATCGAAGCTTTCGGCAAAGCTGATGAGGTCCTTTACAGCGGTGTGTCGGGAATTTCCGAACTCATCACGAATCCTGGTCTCATCAACACCGACTTCGCCGACGTGAAAATGACGCTGCAGAACGCCGGCTCTGCCCTCATGGGCATCGGCTCGGCCAGCGGTGACAGCCGAGCTCGTGACGCTGCACTGAAGGCACTCTCGAGCAATCTGCTCGAGGCATCAATCGAGGGCGCCCGTGGTGTGTTGTTGAACGTGACCGGCCCGTCGGACATGACCCTCATGGAGATGAACGAGGCAGCCGAGATCATCCACGGCATCGCCCATCAAGACGCCAACATCATCTTTGGAACCGTCATCAACGACGAGATGGGCGATGAGGTCAAAGTCACCGTCATCGCTGCTGGTTTCGATCGATGGGATGGCGCGCCTCAGGTCAAGCCGTCGGCCCGTCCGGCCGGACGAGCAACGCCGAAAGATCAACGGCCCTCTCCGGCGAAGGACATCTTCGCCGATGACCCGGTGCATCTCGGCGACGACGGCGACGACGACTTCGACGTTCCGTCGTTTCTGAAGTAGCCGCTCCACCAAAGGTGCTCTCTGACGACGAGATCGCCCGCCGATGGGGTGGTGTTCAACAGTCGGTTCGACGGTCGACGAGCGCGGCGACCGTTGTTGCGGTCACCAAAACGTTTCCGGTCGAGGCGTGGGCATCGGTGATTCGTGCCGGCGGACACGACGTGGCCGAGAACTACGCCCAGGAGTTGATTAGTAAGTCCGAGGAGTTCTCTCGTCGGTATCCGGGTCTTGAACGCCCGCGGGTCCATTTCATCGGACGACTTCAGTCCAACAAGGTTCGGATTCTCGCCGGACACGTCGACGTGTGGCAGAGCGTGGATCGAGAAGTGCTGGTCGACGAGATCGCTCGGCGTGATCCTGGCGCGCACGTTCTCGTTCAAGTCGACCCCCTTGGCGAGGCGGACAAGGGCGGTTGCATTCCCGGTCAGGTGCCCGAACTCATCGCGCGAGCACGTGAGCGAGGTCTGGTAGTCGACGGCCTGATGGTGATCGGACCGACGAATGGTGATCCACTCCTCACCAGACGAGCCTTCGAGCGGACCGTCGAGTTGGCCGACGAATTCGGTCTACCCGTGCGCTCGATGGGTATGAGTGGCGATCTCGACCTCGCTCTCGCCTGCGGATCGACCATGGTTCGGGTGGGTTCAGCGATCTTCGGTGACCGTCCACCCGTCCGTTGACGTCTCGTACTACGATTTGCTCACCATGTCGATTTTCCGGCGAGCCATGGACTATTTGGGCCTCGGTGAGGACGACGCGTACGACGACTACGACGACGTCGAACCGTCGCCCGTTCGCGACTCGGACGACCCGTCCCGCCCAGTGTCCCGTCAAGTGACGCCGCGTGACGTCGATCCGGTTCCGGCTCGCCGTGGCGGGGCCGACGATTCCTCGGTGCAGCCGCGACCGGTGTCGGGTCGGCAGGCGTCGTCGGTACGGACCGTTGGCTCGGGGGGAGTGCCGGGCGAGACGTACACGGTCAAAGCGCTTCGTTTCAACGACATCCAAGAGGTTGCCAATCGGTTCCGTGATGGCCATCCCGTCATCCTCAACACCGAAGGCTGTGACGCGGACGTGGCACGGCGCATGGTCGACTTCTCGAGCGGACTCTGCTACGGATTGCACGGAAAGATCGAAAAGGTGGCCAAGGGCGTCTATCTCTTGAAGCCGTCACCGCGGGCTGCGGTCGTCGAGTACTGATCGTCATGCGCGAACTGATCTATACGATCGTCTTTCTGTTCGAGTTGGCCATCATCGGTCGGGTCATCTTGTCGTGGTTCCCGATGTCGAGCTCTGGTGCTCGCTCGGTGATGGAGCTGCTGATCCGGATCACCGAGCCGGTTCTCGGTCCGGTACGTCGTGTTCTCCCGTCGTTCGGAGGGTTCGATCTTTCGCCGATCGTGGTCATCCTCGTTCTGAACGTGCTCCTGCGGGCCCTCTGACGCCCCTGGCTAGCCTGTCGACACCCATGTCGTCCCACCGGTATCCCCCTGTCGCGTCGCAACCGTCGTTCCCGGACCTCGAGATCGAGGTGCTTCAGCGCTGGGACGTCGACGAGACGTTCCGTCGTTCGGTCGAGAACCGTGCGGCCGGAGAGGGTGGAGACAACGAATTCATCTTTTACGACGGCCCTCCCTTCGCCAATGGTCTCCCGCACTACGGGCACCTCCTCACCGGCTTCGTGAAAGACGCCATTCCCCGCTACCAGACCATGCGGGGACGTCGTGTGGAGCGCCGCTTCGGGTGGGACTGCCATGGCCTTCCGGCCGAGGTGGAGGCGGAGAAGCAGCTGGGAATTTCCGGCCATCCCGAGATCTCGGAATACGGCGTCGGAAAATTCAACGACTACTGCCGGTCGAGTGTTCTGCGCTACACCAACGAGTGGCGTCGTTACGTCACGCGGCAGGCGCGTTGGGTCGACTTCGACAACGACTACAAGACACTCGACATCTCCTATATGGAATCGGTGATGTGGGCGTTCAAGACCCTCCACGACAAGGGCTTGGTGTACGAGGGGTATCGCGTCCTCGCGTACTGCTGGCGCTGTGAGACGCCTCTCAGCAACACCGAAACTCGTATGGACGACGTGTATCGCGATCGTCAGGATCCCGCGGTCACCGTCGGTTTCCGACTCGAGACCGGCGAGACGATCTGGGCGTGGACGACCACCCCCTGGACGTTGCCGTCGAATCTGGCGCTGGCCGTCGGGCCCGACATCGAGTACTCGGTGCTCCGGCGCGGCGACGATGCGGTGATCGTGGCCTCGGCCCGACTCGATTCCTACGAACGCGAGTTGGAAGGTTTCGAGGTGGAGCGCACGATTCTCGGTCGTGATCTGATCGGGCGTCGCTACGCGCCGCTCTTGCCGTACTTGGCCGACACGCCGAACGGATTCCAGATTCTCTCTGGTGACTTCGTCTCCACCGAGGACGGCACCGGAGTCGTGCACATGGCTCCTGGTTTCGGCGAAGACGACCAGAACGCGTGTGCGGCAGTGGGTATCCCCACCATCTGCCCGATGGACAGTCACGGCTGCTACACCGCGGAAATCTCCGACTGGGTCGGTCAGCACGTGTTCGAAGCCAACCCGGCCGTCATCAAACACTTGAAGTCGCTCGGTGTCGTGGTTCGTCACGACACGTACGACCACGCGTACCCGCATTGTTGGCGGTGCGCTGAACCGCTCGTGTATCGAGCAATTTCGTCGTGGTTCGTCGAGGTCACGGCGATCAAGGACCGGATGGTCGAGCTCAATCAGCAGATCCGCTGGGTGCCGACCCATCTGAAGGACGGTTCTTTCGGTAAATGGCTCGCCAATGCGCGCGACTGGTCGATCAGCCGTAATCGATTCTGGGGATCGCCAATTCCCGTCTGGAAGAGCGACGATCCCGAATATCCACGCATCGACGTGTACGGGAGTCTCGAAGAGTTGACACGCGACTTCGGCGTGGAGGTGACCGATCTCCATCGTCCGGCAGTCGACGAGTTGGTTCGACCCAATCCCGACGATCCGACAGGACGTTCGATGATGCGACGGGTCCCGGAGGTCCTCGACTGCTGGTTCGAGAGCGGATCGATGCCGTTTGCTCAGGTGCACTACCCGTTCGAGAACCGAGAGTGGTTCGATCAGCACTATCCCGGCGACTTCATCGTCGAGTACATCGGCCAGACGCGAGGTTGGTTCTACACCTTGCACGTCCTCGCCACCGCACTATTCGATCGACCGTCTTTCTCGACGTGTGTGAGTCACGGCATCGTCCTCGGCGACGACGGTCAGAAGATGTCGAAGAGCCTTCGCAACTATCCCGATCCGATGGAAGTCTTCGACAAGTACGGCGCCGATGCGATGCGCTGGTACCTCCTGTCGTCAGCGATCCTGCGCGGTGCCGACTTCTCGGTGACCGAAAGTGGAATTCGTGACACCGTCCGTCAAATCATCCTTCCGTTCTGGAACTCCTGGTACTTCCTCGCGCTGTACAGCGAGGCCGAAGAGACGGTTGGAACGTTCCGTACCGATTCGAGCAACGTTCTCGATCGCTACATCTTGGCCAAGACCGCTCGATTGATCGAGCGCGCCACCGCCGATCTCGATGCCTACGACTTGTTCTCGGCCTGTTCGGCAGTGCGCGACTTCCTCGACGTCCTGACCAACTGGTACATCCGACGTTCGCGAGATCGGTTCTGGGCGGGTGACCGCGACGCCATCGACACGTTGCACACGGTGCTGGTGCTGCTCAGTCAGGTGGCTGCGCCGCTCCTTCCTCTCGTCTCCGACAACGTCTACCGGGGACTCACGGGCGACGACAGCGTTCATCTCACGGACTGGCCGTCGACCGCGTCCCTTCCGAATGACGATGCTCTTGTGGAATCGATGGATTCGGTTCGTGACATCTGCTCGGTCGCCTTGTCGATTCGCAAGGCGCACGGTCGCCGAGTTCGTCAGCCACTCGGGGAGATGCGGGTCGCCTTTCCGGGAGCGGAACGAGTACGCGACTTCCTCGACATCGTGGCCGACGAGGTCAATGTGAAGTCCGTGGTGTTGTCGGAAGAGGTCGGTGCGGCACCGATGGTCTTGCAGGCAGTGCCGGCGGCATTGGGCCCGCGTCTCGGAGGACGAACCCAGGAAGTGATCAAGGCGATCAAGGCCGGTGACTGGTCTCGCGACGGTGACCGTGTGGTCGCTGGTGGAATCGAACTACTCGAGGGCGAGTACACGCTGAAACTCGCCGTTGCCGACGGCGAAGCGACCGCAACGATGTCCGACGGTCTCGGTGTGATCACCCTCGATACCGAAGTGACTCCTGAACTCGAAGCCGAGGGCACGGCGCGCGATCTGGTCCGTCTCGTTCAACAGGCACGACGTGACGCAGGACTCGCGGTGAGCGATCGAATTTCGCTCACCCTCGGAGTTCCCGAAGCCATTCGACGACGTATTCAACCCTTCCTCGACGTCGTGGCCGCCGAGACATTGGCTGTCTCGGTGAACTGGGGAACCGGTGAACCGACCGCCACGCTCGACGACGACGACGTTCATGTGTCAGTGGCGCGCGTGACCTGAGGCAAGCCAAGAGGTCGGTGTCCGTCGTAGAGATTGGGGTTATCCTTCCGCAACCCTGCTGTTCGAGCGAGGAGTGACGATGCCGAGCAAGAAACCCGCGAAGAAGGCTCCGGCCAAGAAGGCACCGGCGAAAAAGGTGCCAGCCAAGAAGGCTCCCGTGAAGAAGGCGCCCGCCAAGAAGGCGCCAGCCAAGAAGGCTCCGGCCAAGAAGGCTCCCGTGAAGAAGGCGCCCGCCAAGAAAGCTCCGGCGAAGAAGACACCGACTGCGAAGGCGCCCGCCAAGAAGGCCGTCGTCGTGAAAGCTCCGGCGAAGAAGGCCGCACCAAAGAAACCGATCTTCGTCAA
>Ga0181579_10000382_pt1 | contig 35105 bp, 30 predicted proteins | sample 071ome_24_FD_132996 | JGI IMG/M metagenome (GOLD analysis project Ga0181579, IMG submission 132996) | Coastal salt marsh microbial communities from the Groves Creek Marsh, Skidaway Island, Georgia - 071402CT metaG (megahit assembly) | ecosystem: Environmental > Aquatic > Marine > Intertidal...
GTCGAGGTCGAGGAGCGTGGGGATGGGGTCTGGGTCGTCGCCGTTCACGGGGACTCTCCGGCGCGCGCGGCCGGGCTGCGGGGTGGAGATCGGATCCTCGCCATCGGCAGCCGCGATGTGATCGACCTCCCGTCGATGCGGGACGCCGTCCTCTCCCTGCCGCACGACGCGGCGACCGGCTTCACCATCCTCCGGGAGGGCCGCACCACCGACCTCGAGGTGACGCCGACCCCTCGCTGAGGATCGGACCCCGTCCTTGACCGGCTCTCCCTCTCCCGACGCCGTCGGCGGCTCCCCCGCGGAGCACTCCACCCCGGTCCGCATCGCCCTCATCGGGCTGCGTGCGACCGGCAAGTCGACGATCGGAGCCCGACTCGCCGAGCGGCTCCGGCTCCCCTTTCACGACAGCGATCAGCTCCTCGCCGCGCGCGGTGCTTCCCCGTCCCGCGTCCTGCGGGAAGAGGGGCTCGCGAGCTTCCGCGCCCGGGAGAGCGCGGTCGTGCGTGAGCTGGCCACCCAGCCGCGAGGGGTGCTCGCCCTCGGCGGGGGGGCGATCGAGAGCCCGGAGGTGCGGGCCGCCCTCGCTCCCTGGGCGCGGGTGCTCCTCGACGCTCCGGATGAGGAGCTGCTGCGGCGCATGGCCTCTGCGGATGCGCCGGAGCGCCCGCCCCTGACCGATCTCTCTCCGGCGGAGGAGCTGGGCCGGCTCCGCGCCGAACGGGCTTCCCTTTACACCTCTCTCGCCACGGTGATGATCCGCACGGAGGATTGCAGCGTGGACGCGGTGGTCGACCGGATCATCGCCGGACTCGATTCCGGGGGGGGAGGGGCGCGGTGAGCGGTCCAGAGGACATCTTCACCATCTTCAGCCTGCTCCTCGGGGGGTGCGTCGGGAGCTTCCTGAACGTCTGCGTCTTCCGTATCCCCCGCCCCGGGCTCTCCGTCTGGCGTCCACGAGGCTCCTTCTGCCCCGCCTGCGAGACACCGATCCGCGCGACCGACAATGTGCCGGTGCTCGCCTGGGTCCTCCTGCGTGGGCGATGCCGGGCGTGCGGCGTGCGGATCCCGATCCGATATCCGCTCATCGAGCTCCTCACCGCGCTGATGTTCCTCGCCCTCTGGTTCGGGTTCGGGCCATCGGGACTGGAGGAGCTCGCCCAACCCGCCGCGTGGGTACCGGTCCTCTTCTGGTGGGCGGTCTTCTCCACCCTGCTCGTCATCTCGGTGATCGACATCGACCTGCAGATCATCCCCGACGAGCTCAGCGTCACCGGTGGTGCCCTCGCGCTCCTCGTCGTGCCCTTCGTGCCGGGGGTTCCCCACGATCTGTGGCTGGTGGAGCCGATCTTCAACGCCGCCGCCGGGGACCGGGTCGGCGTCGCGCCGGACACTCCCCTCCTGATCGTCCTCCCCGGTGCCCTCCTCCTCGGAGCGGGGGGGATGTTCCTGATGCGTCGCTTCAACCGCGACTACGAGGGACGGGTCCGGAGCTGGTGGGAGACCCGCTGGGCGGGGGCGGTGGGGCTCGTCGTCGGTGCGCTGGTCGGGCTGGCGATCGCGGCCCCGGCCCGCCTCGGGGCTCCGGAGGCCCGCGCGGCGGTCGCCGCCCTGCTCGGGGCGGGGATCGGCGCCGGGACGATCTACGGCATCGGTCGGATCGGGAGCATGATCGCCCGCAAGGAGGCGATGGGCTTCGGCGATGTGAAGCTGCTGGGCTTGCTGGGGGCTCTCGTGGGCGCCAAGTTCGTGCTCTTCACGATCTTCCTCGCGAGCTTCCTCGGCTCGGTGATCGGTCTGGGGATCCGCTCCGTGACCCGGAGCAGCACGATCCCCTTCGGTCCGTTCCTCTGCGCGGGGGCGGTGATCCTCATTGTCGCGGGGGCGCGGGTCGACAGCGCCATCGAGTGGTATCTCCGGCTCCTCCAGCCCTGAGCCTCGGCGCGCCGGCGGGGAGGCGCTCGGCCCCTTGGGGGCGAGCCCTTGCCGCGCTTCCTGCCCCTCATTAGAGTGCCTCCACGCCGGTCTCGCTCTTCCCTGGGTCGGGGAGCGAGGAGCACCCCGCCGTCGCGGGGGAACGCGGGTCGGGAGGTCCGGCGTCGGACTGCGCGACTCGCGGGGGAATCGCCGGCTGGGAACTCCGGACGGACGGACAGCACGCCATGACATCGAGGAAGTCTCTCTCTCCCCCCCCTGGCCTTCGTCTCTCGCTCACGCTCCTCACCGGCCTGCTCCTCGCGAGCACCGTCGGGTGCGGGCTGACGAGCCCGCAGCGCGAGGTCGACTACTACAAGCAGCAGCTCCAGCTCTCCGAGGACCGGGGACGCCGGATGGAGCTCGAGCTCGCGGACCTCGAGCGTCGCAGCCAGCAGTGGTCGATCGAGAACGCGTCCGCCCGCGAGGAGCTCGCGGCGATGCGACGGGAGCTCGCGAATCTCGAGGCGGAGGCCGCGACGCCGGAGGACCTCGGCGAGACGGTCGCGATCGTCCCCGCCGCCACCCCCGACGACCTCGACCTCCTCGAGCTCGCCGAGATCGATGGCGTGGAGGTCTCCCGCGGCGTGGACGATGAGATCCGCCTCACCCTCCAGGACCAGATCCTGTTCCCGGCGGGGAGCGTGAAGATCCGCAAGGATGGCGAGCAGGCGATCCTTCGCATCGCCGAGACCCTCGGGACCCGCTTCGGGGGCTGCGAGATCCGCATCGAGGGGCACACCGACAGCACCCCGCCCCGCCGGGTCCGGGACCGCTACCCCACGAACTGGGAGCTCTCGACCGCGCGCGCCTGCGTCGTGCTCCGCGAGCTGCTCGACAGCGGTGTGGTCGACCCCACCTCCGTGGTCGCGACCGGCTACGGGGACCAGCGTCCGATCGACACGAACGAGACGAAGGAGGGACGGTCGCGGAACCGTCGGGTCGAGGTGATCGTCCTCGATCACTGAGCCGACCTCCCCGGCGCCTGCGGATGATCGGAACATGAGGGACCCCGGGGCGCGGCGACGCGTCCCGGGGTCCCTTCTCCTTCTGCAGGGAGGCGCCGCCTCGAAGGGTCGGCCGGGTCCGGCCGGGCTCGAGGGTCCGATGCCGAGATTCGGCGATTGTCGCCCGCTCCGCGCCTCTCCTCCCCCCGCCCTCTTCCCCGCCCTCGCTCCGGTTCGCCGCTTCCGGAACCCGATGCTAGTCTTCGAGAGACAAAGATTGTCAGGCGGTCCCTCCGCGGTGCGGAGAGGGCGGCCTGGTCGCTCGGGAGACAGCAGAAGGAGAGCCGGCGTGGTATCCCTCGAAGAACTCGTGCAGCAGCTGGTGGAGCGCGGAGGTTCCGACCTTCATCTCTCCGCGGGAAGTCCGCCGATGATGCGGATCAACGGTCGGCTCGTCGGGACCGACTCCGAGGTCCTCGACCCGGAGACCTCCAAGAAGCTCATCTACTCGATCCTCGACAACGAGCAGATCCGTCAGTTCGAGAAGGAGCAGGAGCTCGACATGGGCTTCGGGATCTCCGGGCTCGGACGGTTCCGTACGAACGTGCTCTACCAGCGGGGCTCGGTCGGCGCGGTCCTCCGGGTGATCCCGGACCGGATCCCCGCCATGGAGCAGCTCGGGCTGCCGGCGGAGGTGCTCGAGCAGATCTGCATGAAGAAGTCGGGTCTCGTCCTGGTGACGGGAGCGACCGGGAGCGGGAAGTCGACGACCCTCGCGTCGATGATCGACTACATCAACACGCACCGGAACGACCACATCGTCACGATCGAGGACCCCCTCGAGTTCGTGCACCGCAACAAGAACTGCCTCGTCACCCAGCGTGAGGTGGGGACCGACACCTCCGCCTTCGTGAGCGCCCTCCGTCGGGTCCTCCGTCAGGATCCGGACGTGATCCTCGTCGGAGAGCTCCGCGACCTCGACTCGATCAGCGCCGCGCTCACGATCGCGGAGACGGGTCACCTGACCTTCGGCACCCTCCACACGATCGATGCGGTCCAGAGCATCAACCGCCTCATCGACGTCTTCCCCGCGCACCAGCAGCAGCAGGTGCGCACCCAGCTCAGCTTCACGCTGGAGGCGACGATCTGCCAGCAGCTCGTCGCTCGCGCGGATGGAAAGGGGCGGGCCCTCGCGGCCGAGACCCTGATCGCGACGCCGGCGGTCCGCGCGCTGATCCGGGACGACAAGGCGCACCAGCTCACCTCGATCATCCAGACCGGCTCGAAGGTCGGCATGCGGACGATGAACCAGTCGCTGAACGAGCTCTATCGCACGCGTCAGATCACCTTCGAGGAGGCGATCTCGCGCTCCAACGATGTCGAGGAGCTGAAGCGCGTCTTCCAGCGCCAGAGTTGATCGGACCCCGATGAGCACCACCAGCAAGTTCAACCGACGGCTCGGGAAGATCCTCACCCAGTTCGACCTGGTGAGTGAGGAGGCGCTCGGTGACGCGATGGAGAAGGTCACGCCGCAGCGCTCCCTGACGGAGGTCCTCGTCGAGGGCGGGACCGTCGAGGAGGGGGACATCCTCTCCGCGCTCGCCCGCGAGACCAGCTTCCCGCCCATCGACATCACCAAGCTCGTGGCGGATGAGCCCCTGGGGGAGTACCTGCCCGAGCATCTGGCGAAGTACTACAGCGTGGTCCCGGTCGCGAAGGTGGGCCGCACGCTCACCCTCGCCGTCTACGATCCCTTCGACATCGTCAAGTTCGACGACATCGCGATGGTCACCTCCTGCAACGTGAAGCCGGTCCTCTCGACCGACTATCGCATCCGGGAGGCGATCCCCGAGGTCTACAACGCCACGGGTCGTCGGATGGAGGAGCTGCTCGACGGGATGGGGACGGACCCCGAGCTGGAGATCAGCGAGTCGGGGGTCGCCGACGAGGAGCTCGACGACCTGAGCCTCGAGGGCGGCGACACGCCGGTGGTCAAGATCGTGAACCACATCATCTACCAGGGGATCCGCGACCGGGCCTCCGACATCCACATCGAGCCGTTCGACAGGTCGGTGAGGGTGCGCTACCGGATGGATGGTGTCCTCCGGGAGTCGGTCTCGCCTCCCACGAAGCTGCACAGCTCGATCGTCAGCCGCATCAAGATCATGTGCGGCCTCGACATCGCGGAGCGGCGGGTCCCCCAGGACGGGAAGTTCCAGCTTCGCGTCGACGGGCGTCAGGTCGACTTCCGGGTCTCCACGCTCCCGACGGTGCACGGCGAGAAGGTCGTGCTCCGGATCCTCGATGCCTCGAACCTCGCCCTGAACCTCGACACCCTCGGCTTCGAGGAGAAGTGCCTCTCCGACATCCGGAGCGCGATCAACGTGCCCTACGGGATGCTGCTCGTGACCGGACCGACCGGGTCGGGGAAGTCCACCACCCTCTACTCGTGCGTCACCGAGGTGATGAGGCCGGACGACAACATCGTCACGGTCGAGGACCCGGTCGAGTACCAGCTGGACGGCGTGATCCAGGTCCCGGTGAACAACAAGCGGGGGATGACCTTCGCCGCCGCGCTGCGCTCGATCCTCCGACAGGACCCGGACACGGTGATGATCGGGGAGATCCGGGACCTCGAGACGGTCGAGATCGCGATCAAGGCCGCGCTCACCGGACACCTCGTCTTCTCGACCCTCCACACCAATGACGCACCCTCCACCGTGACGCGGATGATCGACATGGGAGTGGACCCGTTCCTCGTCGCCTCCGCGACCCAGTGCATCGCCGCCCAGCGCCTCGCCCGTCGCCTCTGCAACGAGTGCAAGCGACCGGTGGAGGGGGCGGCGACCCCGGAGCACCTGCTCGAGCTCGGCTTCCTCGAGTCCGAGCTGGAGGGGCTGGAGCTCTTCGAGGCGGTCGGCTGCGGCCGCTGCTCGAACGGCTTCAAGGGTCGCTTCGCCATTCTGGAGACTCTCGCCATGACGGAGGAGCTGCGCCGCTGCGTGATCTCGGGAGGCGATGCCCTCGAGATCCGCGATGTGGCGCTCTCCCAGGGAATGATCACGCTTCGGAGAGCCGCCCTCATGAACGCGATGCGCGGGAAGACCTCGATCGACGAGGTCCTCCGCGTCACTCGGGACTGATCCCGGCAGGAGACCCAGATGAAGACCTTCCAATACAAGTCGAAGAACCAGCAGGGCCGGGCCATCGCCGGCGTGATCGAGGCGGAGAACGAGACGGAGGCGGTCTCGGAGCTGCGCCGTCGCGGCCTGACCGTGACCGCGATCTCCGTCCGCAAGGGCGGCTCCTCCAACTCGGCCGGCTCCTCCCTCTTCAGGATCGGCCGCGGGAGCTCCGGCGGGAAGCGTCGCGCCACCGGGCGGATCCGCTCCATCGACATCGCGGTGATGAGCCGCCAGCTGTCGACGATGGTCGCGGCGGGGATCCCCATCCTCGAGGCGCTGGAGGTGCTCTCCGATCAGAACGAGAACCCGCAGCTCTCCGAGGTCCTCGGTGAGGTCGCCGCGGATGTCCGCGCAGGGAAGGACCTCTCCGCCGCGACCGCGCGGCATCCGAAGGTCTTCAGCGACATCTTCGTGAACATGATCCAGGCGGGGGAGGCGAGCGGACAGCTCGACATCGTCCTCAGCCGTCTCGCCGACTACATGGAGGAGGCGGAGACTCTCCGCAGCGAGGTGAAGTCGGCGATGACCTATCCCGTCATCTCGCTCTTCATCGTCACGGGGATCAGCGTCTTCCTGCTGGTGGGGGTCATCCCCCAGTTCAGCGACATGTTCTCCACTATGAAGGTGGAGCTCCCGGCGCTGACCCAGTTCGTCCTCGGCCTCTCGAACAGCCTGCGGGAGTCGCTGGGGCTCTGGGCCCTCGGCTTCGCGGCGATGATCACCTGCCTCGCCCTCTTCCTTCGGACCGAGCGCGGGCAGTGGGTCCGTGATGCCTGTCTGCTGAAGATCCCGGTCTTCGGACCGCTCTTCGTGAAGGTCTCGATCTCGCGCTTCGCTCGGACCTTCGCCACGCTGATCTCCAGCGGGGTGCCGATCCTCGGGTCCCTCGAGATCGTGCAGCGCACCGCGGGGAACCGCCTGTACGCCGATGCCATCGCCCGGGCGAGCGAGTCGGTCCGCGCGGGGGACACCCTCGGCGAGCCGATGGCGAAGACCGGGATGTTCCCGCCGATGGTCACGCGGATGATCGGGATCGGGGAGCGCTCAGGATCGCTCGAGCAGCTCCTCGAGAAGATCGCCGACTTCTACGACCAGCAGGTCCGGTCGACGCTCAAGGCGCTCACTTCCCTGATCGAGCCGATCATGATCACCACCATCGGCGTGATCGTCGGCGGCATGGTCCTCGCGATCTTCCTGCCGATCTTCAAGATGATCGGGAGCATCAACAAGTAGCCATGAAGAGCGTGCCGGCCGCGACGAGCGAAGTGACGATCCTGGGGGGGAGCCGTGGTCCGAGCGAGGACCCCGGCTCCTTTCTGATCCTGTCCGAGAGCGTGATCCTCGTGCTCGCGGCGGTCCTCACCGTGGGACTGGACGCGGCCGGGGTCCTCGTCTCGCCCGGGCCCACTCCGCTCGTCTGGTCGATCCTCGTCCTCTGGTTCGGGTTCCTCATCCTGGGGAGCCTCCTCCTGCGAGGCACGGCTCACGCTCCCCGTCGGCTCGTGGGGGACCTGACCTTCTGCCTCTCCCTGGTCGTCCTCTCGGGAGGGGTCGACTCGTACCTCCTCCCGATCCTCCTCGCCTGCGTGGCGCTGGCCAGCAGCCAGCTCGGCCGGGCCCGGGCCCTCACTCTGGCCGCGGGCTCCTGCGGGGTCCTGCTCCTCGTCACCCTCGGCCGCCAGCAGGGCTGGGTCGGGCCGGAGCTCCTGCTCGCCGCGGGGCACGCGGAGGGAGTGTCGGGGGACTCGTGGCTGAAGCTCCTCACTCTCGGCACCGCGATCCTCGCCGTCGGGCTCCTCGGGGTCCGCCTCGGGGATGGCCTCCGAGAGGCGAGGCGGATCAACGAGCTGATCGCCCGCTCCATCGGGGAGGGGGTCGTGATCCTCGACGATGCCGGTCGCTTCGTTCACGTGAACCCCACCGCGCTCGACATGCTGGGCTTCCCCGAGGATCAGCCGTGGCAGGGACGACCGGTCCGCGGCCTGCTGCGACGGGAGGATGACGACGAGCTCCGGACGGTGCTGGAGGAGCCTCGGAGCGGTGAGCGGAAGGTCGTCTGTCGCGTCGGGAGAAGCCAGGAGCTCCCGGTCTGGCTCTCCGCCCGACGGAGCGCTCCCGAGCACGCGTCGGGGGGCTACTGGGTCTTCCGGCTTCGCGACCGGACCCTCGAGGAGCGCGCGAGCCGCGCGGAGGCGCGGCTCCAGCATCTGGAGGAGCTCGAGGACCTCGCGCTCGGGCTCGCCCATGAGATCCGGAACCCCCTCGCCTCGATCCGGGGCGGGGTGCAGGAGCTCGGCAGCGGCCGCCTCGGACCGGAGCAGGTCGAGCGGCTCACGGGGATCATCCTGAGGGAGTCCGACCGCCTCGACCGGACGGTCAGCCAGGTGATGGAGTACTCCCGGGTCCGCGCCGAGCCGCGCGTGATGCGGGTGGACCTGCTCGGCGTCCTCGACGAGGTGATCGAGGTCCTGGGTCAGCGGGCGGACGCCCGCGGAGTGGCCTTGGTCCGGGAGGTCGGCGACGGCGTGGACGCGGTCATCGAGGGGAGCCGCGACCAGCTGACGAAGGTCTTCCTGAACCTCGGGATCAATGCGCTGGAGGCCGGCGCGGGCCGGGTCCGCTTCCGGCTCACCGCCGAGAGCGGGGGTGGGCTCGACCTCGTCGTGGAGGACGACGGGTCGGGCATGGATGAGGAGACCCGGGCTCGGGCCTTCAACCCCTTCTACACGACGAAGACGCGGGAGGGCGGGCTCGGGCTCGCGCTCGTCCGCAAGATCGTCGAGGGACACGAAGGGTCGATCGAGATCGAGAGCGAGAGGGGAGGGGGAACCCGGTTCCGGCTGTGGTTCCCCGCGTGGACCGCGGAGCCGAAGGAGTCGCCGACCGGCGATGCCGACGGATCCGAGGTCGAGGTGCACGACGAGAGTCCCCGAACGGTGGGAGCGACGGAATGAACGAGAAGAGCCGGCTGGACGTCCTGATCGCGGACGACGAGGAGGGCATGCGCGCCCTCATGGAGACGATCCTCGAGGGCTTCGGGCTCACGGTGCGTGCCGTGGCGAGCGGAGCAGAGGCTGTGGCGGTCATCGAGGACGAGCGCCCGCGGGTCTTCATCCAGGACCTCCGCATGGGCGGGCTCGATGGCATGGAGCTGCTCGAGCGTGCGAAGGCGATCGACCCCGAGCTGCCGGTGATCGTCATCACAGCCTACTCGACCTGGGGGACCGCGGTCGAGGCGATGCGCCTCGGCGCCTTCGACTACCTGAAGAAGCCCTTCGACACCGATCACATCCGCACCGTGGTCGCGCGCGCCCTGCAGGTCTCCGAGCTGCCTCCCTCCGACGGGGCTCCACGCAGCGCGATCGTCGGAAACACCCCGCCGATGCGGGCGGTCTTCGACAAGGTCAAGATGGTCGCGCCCACCGACTCCACCGTCCTGATCCACGGGGAGAGCGGCTCGGGCAAGGAGCTGGTCGCCCGCTCCTTCCACGCGGCCTCACACCGCGCGGACGGCCTCTTCGTCGCGGTCAACTGCTCCGCCTTCACCGACAGCCTCCTCGAAAGCGAGCTGTTCGGGCACACCCGGGGGGCCTTCACCGGGGCGGTCGAGGATCGGAAGGGACTGTTCGCGACCGCGGACGGCGGGACCCTCTTCCTCGATGAGGTGGGGGACATGAGCCTCTCCACCCAGGTCAAGATCCTCCGGGTGCTGGAGGAGCGTCGCGTGCAGCCGGTCGGTGGGGATCAGGAGGTCCCGGTCGATGTGCGGATCATCGCGGCGACGAACAAGGACCTCGAGGAGGAGGTCCGGGCGGGCCGCTTCCGGGAGGACCTGTTCTACCGCCTCAACGTCATCCCGATCGACCTGCCGCCCCTGCGGGACCGGACCGACGACATCCCGCTGCTCGCCGGGCACTTCCTCGCGCGCTACGCGAGGGCCATGGGGAAGCCGGTGCGCGCGATCTCCGAGGAGGCTCAGGTCTCGCTCATGGAGTACTCGTGGCCCGGCAACGTCCGTCAGCTGGAGAACGTGATCCAGCGGCACGTGGCGCTCTGCTCGGAGGACACGATCGAGTCGATCGACCTCTCCGGCAAGGAGGGGACGATCTTCGCCCGCAAGGGCGCGGAGAACCCGGAGCTCCTCGGGTCGAGCGCTCCGCGGACGAGGGAGTCCGCTTCCGCCTGCGCCTCGGGTCCCGCCCGCGGAGAGGCGGACCCCTTCGTGATCCCCGAGGAGGGGATCATCCTCGACGACGTCATGGATGAGCTCGAGCGGAGCTTCCTCCTGCAGGCACTCGAGCGGACCGATGGGAACCTGACCCAGGCCGCGAAGGTGCTCGGGATGTCCTACCGCTCGATCCGCTACAAGGTGAAGAAGCTCGGAGTCCGGGACAGCCTGAGCCGGTAGCGGCAGATCGAGGACCGCAGGTCCGGGGACCGGGGAGGTTCGAGTGTTGGGGAGCACCGTGGGCATGGAGGCGAATCGCGCGAGTCGCCTCGGGCGCTGGCGCTGGCGCTGGACGCCGGCGGCGACGCTCCTCTCCTTCGTCGCCCTCCTCTGCATCGGGCAGCACTTCCTCGCGATCCAGCCGAACGGTGACCCGGGTCCGGGGCGCGGAGTCGAGCAGCGGCTGCTCCTCGATGGCCTCGCCGCCTTCGACGCCGCCCGTCACCTCGCGCGCGAGCCGGGAGCACCCGCCGCCGCCGGCCGAGCCCTCCTCATCGATCGACCGGTCGGGGCTCTCCTCTCCTTCTCCGGGGTGGGGATCGGAACCCTGCGCTTCCTCCCGGGCCTGGCGGCGCTCCTCCTCGCCTTCGCGGCTGCGATGCGCCTGCGCCGTCGACACGGCGATGGCGTCGGACTCATCACCGCGGTGGTCCTGCTCCTTCACGGCTCCGTCCTCGCGTGGGCCCGGACACCCTCCGTCATCCCGCTGGTCTGGCTCACCGCGCTGGGGCTCATCCTGCTCGGCGCGCGGCGAGGGTCCGCGTCCCCATGGCTCGCGCTCCTCCTGACCGCGCTCGCCGCGCGGTGGGTGCACCCCACGGTCGCCTTCGTGGCTCCGGCGCTGCTGATCGAGGGTGGACTCCGCCTCGGGAGCGTCCGTCGGTTCCTCAGCGGGATGCCCCATCCGGCGGCGCTCATCCTGCTGACCGTGACGACGCTGAGCTGGGTCGGTCTCCCGCTGGAGGTGCGGGACCGCTGGGTGGGGGCGCTCCTCGGCTCCTCCGTCCCCTCCGCGCCCCCGCTCCTCGCCGTCCTCCCGGTCGCGCTGCCCCTCGCCTGGATCGGTTTCCTCCGGTGGCTCGGCTCCGCGAGCGGTGCCTTGCGAGCGGGCCGCTCCTTCGAGCGGCTCCTCCACGGCGCGGTGTGGATTCCCCTCGCGCTGCGCGCGTCCCAGGGGAGGCTCGATGCCGCGAGCGGCGCGGAGCTGATCCCGTTCATCCTACTGCTCGCGATCTCGATGCTCGCCACCTCCGGGGGGCGGGCGCGCCCGCTCCCCCGTCTCGGCGCGCGGGGAGCGCTCCTGAGCTACGGCGGCATCCTCGGCACCCTCGGGTGGATCGGCCAGCTCGGACCGACGGTGGGAGCGCTCGAGGCGCCGGTGCGGGTCCACCCGCCGGAGATCCTCATCGCGAGCGGCCTCGCCCTCCTCCTCGGCGTCCTGGCGGCGGAGCGCTCATCGCTGCGTCGTGCCTCGGCCCGTGGCGCGGCGCTCCTGCTCGTGATCCCCGGGATCTGGTGCTCCCTCCAGCTCGTCGGGCATCCCGGGGGGACCTGGGTCAGCGCCTCGGAGGGGGTGGAGCGTGCCCTGCTCCCGAGCCATCGGGCGGGGGGACCATGGGCCCGGATCGTGAGCCTCGAGAGCGACCTCTCCTGGTGTCTCTCGGAGGGAGAGGCGACCCACGTCCTGCGGAGCGATCCCGGAGACGGAGAGAGAATCGGGCGCTTCTCCGCGCTGGGCACCAGCGTGGAGCTCGTGCGACGCCCCGATGCCGAGGCGCAGCGCAGCGCCTTCGAGGAGGGACGACGCCAGGAGCAGCGGGGTCATCTCCACGCGGCCCGGCAGTCCTACTTCCTCGTCCTCCACGCCGACCCCCGGCACTCCCCCTCATGGGAGCGGGTGGCGGAGACGTTCTGGCGGGAGGGGGATGGCGAGAACGCCTACTGGTGCCTCCTCAACGCTCTCCTCGGGGCTCCCTCGAGCGGCTCGGTTCGCGCGGGGCTGGCGCGGATCTACCTCGCCCATGGCCGGCCGGAGGAGGCGCTCATGCACCTCGAGCAGGCGATCCGCGTCGGCGTCACTCCGGAGGAGCTCGCCCCCCTGGAGCGGCACCTCGTCGGAGGCCGATCACCCTCCGCCCCCTGAGTCCCGCTCCGGCGGAGCGGGGAAGAGGGAGGGCTCCGCGGCCGCTCCCCCGAGCGCTCCCTCGTGTCGGAGGAGCGCCCGCTTCGTGGCCAGCACCCCCGTGAACCCCCCCAGTCCGGCCCCCGAGACGACCCGGTGGCAGGGGATCCGCAGGGGCAGCGGATTCCGGCCGCAGGCGCCCCCCACCGCGCGCGCCGCTCCGGGACGACCGATGGCCCGCGCCAGCTCTCCGTAGGTGCGGGTCTCGCCGGGGGGGATCTTCGCGATGCTCCTCCAGACCTCCCGCTGAAACGAGGTCCCGGGAAGGAGCTCGAAGGGGACGCGCCAGGAGGTCCGCCCGCTTCTACCATAGGCGTGGAGTTCCTCGAGGAAGGCGCGCAGCACGGGGTCAACATCCCGTCGCTCGACCCGGAGGCCGGGCTCGGCGAGCTCTCGTCGGATGGAGGCCAGGGCGTCCGCCGGCGCGTGGTCGAGGCGGATGGCGACCAGGCCTCGCTCCGTCGCGGCGAGGCTCACCGGCACCCGACGGTCGGGGAGCCGGAGCTCCGTGTGGACGAGGGAGAGGCGGATCGAGGTGGGGGGGGAAGCGCTTGTCGGGTCGACGGCCATGGCTATCATCTCCCCCCATGATGGAATCCGAGTCGGCCTCCGGAGCGAGCCTCAGCCCCGCGGAGGACATCCTGCAGGAGCCCCCCGCGATCGAGGTGGAGGGGCTCACGAAGATCTACGGAGCGGATGGCGGCGACTCCCCGATCCACGCCCTGCGTGCGGTCGAGCTGCGCGTGCCGCGCGGCGAGGTGTTCGGACTCATCGGCCCGAATGGGGCCGGGAAGTCCACCCTGATGCGGATCCTCGCCACCCTCGAGATCCCGACCTTCGGTCGGGCCCGGGTGCTCGGTGAGGACACCTGGACCTCCCGCCTCAGGATCTGCCGACAGATCGGGTTCATGCCCGAGCTGTTCTACCTCTATCAGGAGCTCCGGGTCGAGGAGTACCTCGCGTTCTTCGCTTCCGCCTACGACCTGCCGCCGGCCGGGAGGGCGAAGGCGGTCGAGGATGTGATCGAGCTCACCGACCTCGGCGTCCGCCGCGACAGCTTCTGCGGCTCCCTCTCGAAGGGGATGCGTCAGCGCCTCCTCCTCGCCAAGACCCTCCTCCATGACCCCGAGCTCCTCATCCTCGACGAGCCGACCTCCGGCATGGACCCGCAGGCGAGGATCGAGTTCCGGAACATCATCCGCACCCTGTCGAAGCTGGGGAAGACGATCCTGATCTCCAGCCACATCCTCTCCGACCTCTCCGCCTTCTGCTCCTCGGTGGGGATCATGGAGCAGGGACGGATGCGGGTGAGCGGGACCGTCGAGGAGATCTCCCGGGCGCTCGCCCTCGTCGATCAGGTCCAGGTCGGCTTCCTCGGCCCTCCCGGTCCGCTCCTCGACGCGCTCGAGGAGTTCGAGGGCGCGAGCGCGGTCGAGCTTCGCGATGGGTGCGTGCGGTTCGGATTCGAAGGGAGCGAGGAGGGACTCGCCCGCTGCCTCAAGACGCTCGTCGGGTGCGGGATCCCCATCACGCGGTTCGAGCACCGGCGCTCCGACCTCGAGGACATCTTCGTCCGGGTCGGGGCGGATCAGGTGAGCTGAGATGACGCGCGGAAGGGCGGGGCGAGACTCCGATGGCTGAAGCGATCGAGCGGGGGCGGGCGGGAGCGCTCCGCTCTCCGGTGAACCTCACGGACAACCCGATCGTCCACCGAGCGCTCCGGACGGGGCGAGCGGGGACCGAGGGTCGGCTCTCGCTGGGGAGGCTCGGCGGCTGGCTCGGCCTCGCCCTGCTGATCCCCTTCGTCCCGATCATCTTCGGGCGCCCGTTCCGGCTCGATCAGGTGGCGGGGACGATGCTGGTCACCCTCTTCTGCCTCGTGGTCGGAGCCTTCCTCTTCATCGGCCTGCAGCGAATGCTCGGCTCCTTCATGAAGGAGCGGGAGCAGAACACCCTCGAGTTCCTCCAGCTCTCGACCCTGCCCAGCGTCTCGGTGATCCTCGGCTACCTCGCCGCCGGGCAGCTGCCGGGCTACTTCGCCGCGGTCCTGCTCACGCCTCTCCTGTTCCTCTGTGCGCACCTCGCCTCCTTTCCGCTGCTGCTCCTCGGGTCGATGCTCCTGAGCCTCATCGGCTTCGTGTTCCTGCTCAGCGTGATCTTCCTCCATGTCGGATTCTGGTCCGCGAAGGTCTCGGAGCTGCGCGCGGGAGGACTCTACGGGACCCTGTTCGTCATCTTCGTGATCGCCGCGACCTTCCGTCCGCTCCTCACCCAGAGCGGCGTCGTCGGAGCGGAGTGGATCGATGTGGTCTTCACCCCCTTCCAGCTCTGGGGCGACTTCTTCCGCGGCTTCTCCGGCGCGCCGCTCGCCGGAGGGGGCGACCGTGTCTTCTGGTACGGCTTCTCCCTGCCGCGCGTCGTCGCCGGCTGGCTCCTGCACATCCCCGTCGGGGTCCTGCTGCTCCTCTCCCTCGCCCGCGCCTTCCGGAATCGGGAGTGCGCGCCCTGGTCGACCGGGTCGGGGCTCTGCCTGGTGAGCTGGACCCTCTGCATCCTGCTCGGCGTGCTCGTCGAGACGGGGCGGCCCCTCTCGCTGCAGCTGCCCCTGATGGGCGCGCTCGCGTACCTCGTCTGCCCGATCCCTTGGCGCCGCAACCTGCGGACGCGCCTGCAGGCGCTGCATGAGCTGAGCCGGTCCGGGGGGAGCTGGCGCGGCGCCTGGACCGAGAGCGGGGCCTCGCCGGTGCTGCTCGTCGGAGGCTCGATCCTCCTCACCGTCGTCTCATGCTGGCTGGTGCTCCTCCTCGGGGGTGGAGCCCCGGGAGAGGGTCCTGTGCCGCAGTCGGCGTGGTTCGCTCCGCTGCTCCTCGTGCTCCCTCTCCTCGGGCTCGCCGTCGGCCAGCAAGCTCTGCACTGGCGGGCGCCTCGACTGCGCTTCCTCCTCATCGCCGGGTACGCGTTCCTCGTCTTCGCCCCGCTCATCTTCCACTGGGTCGAGGTCCAGGCCCCGTTCCCGGTGATCCCCGAGGCCCGATGGGCCCTCGAGGCATTCTCCTGCGTGAGTCCACTCGTGGTGATGTCGATGCTCGCCGCGGGGGAGGGCCCGGGACTCCCGGCGATCCTAGCGGGGCAGCTCGTCTTCCTGCTCCCCGCCAGCTTCGGGCTCCGCGACTGCTGGAGGATCGGGGCCCGGCTGGCCGACCGCGCGCGCGAGGGGGGCCGGGGCGACGGCCCGATCGCTCCGTGAGCCCGGCGAGGGCACCGCACTTCAACGAGTTCGATCGGAGGACGAATGCCGCGTGGTGAGGCGATTCGGGACCCGATCCATGGATATGTCCCGATCTCCGCTCTGGAGCGCCGCGGGCTCGACTCCGTCGAGGTGCAGCGGCTTCGGAGGATCTCCCAGCTCGGCCTGACGGAGCTGGTCTACCCCGGGGCCCGACACTCACGCTTCGAGCATGCGGTCGGCGCGCTCGCGGTGGTGACCCGCCTCTTCGAGGAGCTTCGGGGGCGGCTCGGGCTCGATGCCTGGCTCCCGGCGGTGGGGCGGGCCGGGACCGAGGCGGAGTTCGCGCACCTCGTCGCGGTCGCACGCTGGACCGCGCTCCTGCACGACCTCGGGCACGCGCCCTTCTCCCATGTCACCGAGTCCCTCCTCGCTCCGGGGGAGCAACACGAGGACCGCACGCTTCGCCTCGTCGAGGAGGGGGCGGTCGGAGCCGTGCTCGCCGACGGAGGCGCGCAGCTCCGGGACGATGTCCGCACCTGCCTCGACCTTTCCCGCACCCCCGGGGATCCCGCCCTCCGCCTCGTGCGCGAGGCGATCGCCGGGCCGCTCGGGGCGGATCGGATGGACTATCTCCTGCGGGACTCGCGCGCGACCGGGGTCAGCTACGGGCTCTTCGACCTCGATCGTGTCCTCCACACCATCGTCCCCGTCGCCGATCTCGAGCGGGGGGGCGTCCGCCTCGGGATCGACCGTGGTGGGGTCTCCGCCGCGGAGGGGATGCTCTGGGCGCGGGCCTCGATGTTCGGTCAGGTCTATCAGCACCGGACACGTCGAATCCTCGACCGGCACCTGCTCGACTTCCTGGGCGCGGTCCTCCCGGGCGGGCGCTACCCGACCGAGACGGAGGACTATCTCCAGTGGGACGATCCGCGGATCTGGGAGGCGCTCCGTGTCGCCGACTCCGATCCGTCGGCTCCGGGGCATCGAGACGCGCGGAGGATTCTCCGTCGGGGGCATCACCGCGCGCTCGATCGGCAGATCGATGGGGCTGATCCGACGGCGGTCCTGCGGGAGCTGGAGCGCTGGTCTTCGATCGCGATCGAGATCGACCCCGCCTTCGATCCGCGTTCCGACCTCGTCGAGCTCCGCTCCGACCCGAGCCGGAGCGGGGACATCCCGGTCGTCGATGGCGGAGGCGATCGCTTCGGTGGGGGCAGGGTTCGCCCGCTCCGGGAGCACAGCGACCTCAGTGAGAGGTTGCAGCCGCGCTGCTTCGGTCGCCTCTACGTCGCGCTGTCGATGCGCGGTCGAGGGGGAGAGATCATCGAGCGGGCCGAATCAGGGAGTGAACCACGATCGTGAAGGTCGTGAGGTCCCCATCGCTCCGGTCCTGCTCGTAGCGCTCCAGCTCGGTCCTCTCCGCCTCGGGATAGAGGCGGTCGACCTCCCCCGCCGGGACGCTGTGCGGAGGTCCTTCCCGCTCCGCGGAGTCGTCCTCGGCGGTGACGAGGAGCATCGCTCCTCCCGGTCGGAGGCACTCCCAGAGGTGGCCCGCATAGCGAGGGCGGAGCCTCGCCGGCAGCGCGATCAGCGCCGCGCGGTCCCAGATCAGGTCCCATCCCGGTCCCGCGTCCCCCTCGCCATCCGGGGAGGGGGTGGGGAGATCGAGGATGTCCCCCTGCAGCAGATCGAGTCTCCCGCCTCCCGGGAGGTCCCGCCGCCAGGCCCTCTCCGCTCCCGCGGGAGGACTCAGGGGGGAGAGCTGCTGCTCGGATGCGCAGAGCGCGCAGGCCTCCGGGGCGATCTCGACCCCGGTGACGCGGTGCCCCTCTTCGCCGAGCCAGAGGAGATCGCGGGACTTCCCGCAGAGCGGCACGAGAGTGCGCAGCGGCGGGTGCGCGGCGCCGACCCGGTCCGCCAGTCCGGGGAGATGCCGCAGCAGATGGGGATCGATGGCCTCCTGATGGAAGCCGATGCGGCCCTCGCGCCAGCGTCGACGCCAGTACTCGCGATCCAAGGGGTGCCCCCTCCCGACGCGCTTCACTCCGAGAGCTCGGCCTCCCAGTAGGCCTTGCTCAGGAACTTCTCCCAGCTCTTGTAGGTGGGGCGCGCGGGGAAGCGGCGGACGGTTCTCCAGTGCGGCGTGCTCGGCTCGCAGAGGAGGGTCATCCTCGCCTCCGCCGGCGTCCGGCTCCCCTTGCGCTTGTTGCAGGAGACACAGGCGAGCACGCAGTTCTCCCAGGAGAGGGCGCCGCCGCGGGAGCGCGGGAGGATGTGATCGACAGTCAGGTCCTTCGATCCCGGTCGTGCGCCGCAGTACTGGCAGGTGTATCGATCGCGCCGGTAGAGATTGAGGCGGGAGAAGGTGACGGTCTGATCTCCGACGCCGCTGTAGCCGGTGAGGACGATCACCTCGAGGGGGGCGAGGGAGAGGCGCTCGCTGCGGATGCACTCGACCCAGCTCTCGCGGGCGCGGGAGATCGCATCCCAGGAGTCGAGGTCGTGGGCCTCGTAGTTCCGAGGGTCGATGATGCGGGCGGAGCCTCGGGCGACGAGGCCGATGGCGAGGCGGGCCGGGAGGGTGTGGATCGGGATCCAGCTCCGGTTGAGCACGAGGGTCGGCGCCTCGAGGAGGGGCAGAGCGGGGTTCTCCGCCGGCGACTCCCCGGAAGGGAGCGGCGCGGGTTTCCCCTCGGTGTCGATGGAGCCAGGCTCCGGTGATCGGCGCGCGGCATCCATGCGCTCCCTTTCCCGCCCTGACTCTAACGGGGGAGAGGCAGTCGATCCAGCCGGGGTTCGCTCAACGGGAGAAGGGGAGAGGATGAGACGAGTCCCCGGGTCCTCGAGCGCAAGGGGGCCATCCCTACCCCCCCTGCATGAGTTGCTCGACTTCCGGGGACTCGATGAGGTGAGCGCGTTCGGTTCGGGGGGCGGCGCGCTGCAGGCGCCCGACACTTCCCCAGGACTCCGAGCCATACTCCGCTCGGTGCCCGCTGAGTGTGGAAGAAGCACCACCTCGTCCCACTCGGCCGAAATGGTGCGTTTCTTGTTCGTTCATACGCAGCTCGCCTCGCCGGCGCCCCCGCAGCAGCCGGAGTCGCGGTTCAGTCCGCTTCTCCGAGTGCCTGCTCCCTCGCTCAGTGCATGACTCCCGAGGGTGTCCGTTGCACCGGGCGAGAACTCCCCACGAGGAGGCGTGTGTGGTGCGGGCTGGTCCTGACCCACCCACACATCCGGCGAGGTTCGAGCCATCCTAGGGAAAGCAAGACGAGGGCCAATCCCGCAAATCCGCGTGAATGCCCGTAAACGTTCGAGAATCGCCGATTCAGTGGGAACGAGGGGATCGGCTGAGTTCCGCCGACTGGCGGCCCCCGGCCAACCGGGGCCGCGGATCGCCCGACCTGAACACTCCTGACGCACCTGTCAGCCGAGGAGGGCAGAGTTTCCAAGTCCTTCAGCCACAACGCCTTGTCACGATACGGAACCACGCGCTGGCGCTGGCGGTCGCCCAGACTCCCTCGAGGAGGAGGAAGCCGATCTGCTCCGTTCGGTAGGCCTCCCAGGCGAGGAGTCCGGCCCCGATGGTGTTCGCCGCGAGGTAGGGCGTCCGGCGGGCATCGGTGCGCCCGAGGCAGAGGGCGAGGTGCGCGGTGAGAATGAGGGAGGCGCCCAGCAGCTGCACCAGTGCGTCGGGGGAGGGAATCGGGGTCTCCATCGGTCGGCTCCTTCTCCGCCTCACTCGCGGGATCGTTGCAGCCGGGGCCGCGGGAAGCGGCGTGCACCGGTCGCCGGGCTCGGGCACCATACCATCGAACCGGGGAGAGGCGGTGGACCTCGACACCTCCCGGCTCCCGATTGGAGTTCCCCGATGCGCCACCTCCCGCGCCGCTCGGTCTCGCCCCCCACTTCACGAGCCTCCTCGATGCTCCTCCTGATCGCGACGACGGTCCTCACCGGCTGCGCGCTCGCCCCGGCCGGAGAGGCGGGGGTCGGCACCCCTCCCCCCGACCGGCCGGCGGCGCTCGCGGGCTCCGCCATGGAGGCCGCGATCGCGCCACCCGTTCCGGGAGAGGTCCTGCGCGCGCGTCGCGCCGCCCTGCGCCGCTCGATGGGGAGAGGGATCGCGATCGTCGAGGCCCGGGGAGGACCGGAGGGAGATCCGGTGACGCGTTCGTTCCTGCACCTCACCGGCGTCGAGACCCCTGGCGCGATCCTCCTCCTCGCGGCCACCGATGACGACGCGGAGGGAGACGGGGAGGAGATCCTCTTCCTCCCTCCCCGTGATCGCGGCTGGGAGCGTTGGCACGGACCACGCCTGGCGCCGGGGGAGGAGGCGAGGCACCGCACCGGCGTGAACCGCACGGAGCCCCTCGCCGCCTTCGACGCGACCCTCACCCGTCTCGTCTCTCGCGAGGGGATGAGGGGAGCGCCGATCTGGCATCTCTCCATTCCAGCCTCGGAGCGCGCGCTTCCTCCATCCGATGCGCCCGGGGCGGAGGAGCGTTGGCGGGATGCGCTCCGGGCCCGCTTCCCTGAGGTCGGGGAGGTGGGGGACATCTCGGCGCTCCTCGACCCGATTCGTCAGGTGAAGGACGAGGATGAGCTGTCGCGACTGCGGCGCGCGATCGCGATCACCGGCCTCGCCTTCGACCGTGCCTTCGCCAGCGTCCGCGAAGGAGTGCCCGAGTTCCTGCTCGAGGCGGAGATCGAGGGCACCTTCCGGTCCTGGGGAGGGGACGGCCCCGGCTTCGACTCGATCATCGGCGCGGGAGAGCGCTCCTGCATCCTCCACTATCACGCGAACCACGGGAGGGCGCGGGGCGGAGAGCTCGTCCTCATCGATGTGGGCGCATCCTGGGGGGGCTACACCGCGGACATCACCCGGACCCTCCCGGTGAGCGGGCGCTACTCCGCGCGCCAGCGCGAGGTCTTCGAACTCGTCGCCCGGGCGCAGGCGGCAGGGATCGCCGCCGCCCGGCCGGGCGCCACGATCCGTGACATTCATCGGGCGGCGCGCGACGTCTTTGAGAAAGCCGGAGTCGCCGACGCGTTCCTTCATGGGACGAGTCACCATGTCGGTCTTGAGGTGCATGATCCCGGGCCGACGCGGAGGCCGCTCGAACCGGGGATGGTGATCACCGTCGAGCCGGGGCTCTACTTCCCGGAGGAGGGGCTGGGGATTCGACTCGAGGACATGGTTCGGATCGCCGAGGGGGAGCCGGAGATCCTGTCCCGCGCGATTCCTCGCACGGTCGATGCGATCGAGGAGGCGATGGCGAAGGCAAGGTCCACGCGAGCTGCGGCAGGCTCTTCGGAGCCGGTGCGGCGCGGAGGGGCCCTGCGCACTCTCCCCTGAGACACCCCGGATGAAAAAAACCGGAAGAGCGAGGATCGCTCTCCCGGCGCATCAGGATCGGGGGGGGAGCCCCCCGAAGTTCGGTGGTTGTCGTGGCTCTGCGCATCGGGAACCGTCTCGAAGTGGGACGATCTCGATCGCACGCGCGGGGAGTCCTGAAGACCGGGTCCGCGAGGAGCGCCAACACCTCGGGAAAGGGCTCGAGAGAGGGCGCTGATCGTTCGGTCGGAGTACCCGCGGGGCGCGACCCGACGAACCGAATTCTAGCGAACCCTCCAAGGGGGACCACCGAACCCGGACGATTCCTCGCGAAGTCCCCGAAGTCATTCTGAATGTTGGATTTAGGGGTTCGTGCTCCGCGGCGCTCTTGGGGCCGTACGGATGTGAGACGCCGGCCTCGGGGGCGTCCGTTCTCCCCTGAGTTCGGGGGGCGCCGACCCCTAGAACACCGCTGGGAGCTCGCTCGTGGGGAATGCCGGGCCTTCGACGCAAACCCTACGGTACCGGGAGCCGTCCGGGGTGGGGATCACGCAGCCGAAGCACGCCCCGAAGCCGCAGGGCATGTAGTTCTCGAGGGAGATCCAGAAGGGAATCTCCCGCTCGAGGGAGAGGTCCCGCAGCGCGACGTTCATTCCATGCGGACCGCAGCCGATCCCGGCCGCCGCGCCGGCCGGGACCGTATCGAGGACTCGACGGGCGAGCTCGACCACATTCCCCGCGTGTCCCGCGCTGCCGTCGTCGGTCGACACCTCGGTGTCGACGCCGAGCCGCTCGAACGCCTCCCACCCCACGAGGAGGGAGCGACGCCGAGCCCCGAGGAGGACCTTGTGGGGCGGGGCGTCCGCTCGCGCGGCGAGCTCGCGACAGAGCATGTGGAGCGGTGCCACCCCGATCCCTCCACCTACGAGCAGGAGCAGCCCGTTCGAGGGGACCTCAGGGTGGGGGAGGGGGTTGCCCAGGGGACCGAGGAGATCGACCGGCTCCTCGGGTCGGAACCGCTGCATCCGTCGGGTGCCGGGGCCGACCACCTGGTAGAGGATCTGGATCCGTTCCGCGCCATCGCCCGGCTCGGGCAGCACATCGGAGACGCTGAAGGGACGACGGATCAGGGGATCGTCACCTTCGGAGACCTTCACCTGCACGAACTGGCCGGCGCGCACCCGAGGTGCGAGTGAGGGGGCATGGACCTCGAGGAGGAACCAGCCCTCTCCCAGGTCCTCGTTTCGGGTGATGGTGCTCGGCTCCACCGTTCGAACCTCTCTCGTCGCTCGGCTCATCCGTCGGGGCTGCTCTCTCCCGGGGCTCCGAAGGCGCGGGGCAGGGCCTCCACGACATCGGTCGCGATCATCGACTCTTCGCCGAGGCGGTCCCGCGCGAGGTCTCCGGCCCGACCGTGGAGCCACGCCCCACGGCGGGCCGCGGCGAACGGGGCCTCGCCTCGGGCGAGCAGGGCGCCGATCACCCCGGCGAGGACATCGCCGGTCCCGCCGCTGGCGAGGCCGGGGTTCCCCGTCTCATTCACGACGCAGCGCTCTCCCTCGACGATACGGGTGCCGGCGCCCTTGCGGACGAGGACCCCCGGGACGGTCCGAGCGAAGAGGGCGCACTCGCGCTCCCTCGTGTCCGCCGGCTGCCCGAGGGTCTCGCGGAGCCGACCGAACTCGCCATCGTGAGGTGTGAGCACCCGGTCGGCGGCCCCGGCGCGGAGCAGCGCGTCGGCGCGGGCGAGGTGCCAGAGCCCGTCGGCGTCGATCAGGTGAGGGCCGTTGTACCGGGAGAGGAGGGAGCGGAACAGCGCATCGGCCCCTTCCCCTCTTCCGAGGCCGGGTCCGATGACGAGGGCGTCGGCGCGCTCGATGGCGGTCGCGAGGTGCGCCACGCCCTCCGCGGTCGCCCCTCCCTCCGCGCCCTCGGGGAGGGGGATCGACATCGCTTCCGGGCACGCGACATCGAAGGGCAGGGCCTGGGTTCGGGGGAGCGCCGCAGTGACGAGACCGGCCCCCGCGCGCAGGGCGGCACGGGCGCAGAGGATCACCGCACCGGACAGGCCGCGAGAGCCCCCCACGATGAGGAGGTGTCCCTGTCGGCCCTTGTGGGTATCCGTCGGGCGGGGGGGGAGCGGACCGATGTCCGGGGGAAGAGAGCTCACGACAGCTCCCGCGCCCGGCTCGAGTCCTGCTGCGCGGTGACCGCCCGGTCGATCTTGTGGGCGACGACGGCGGCGCCGAACCCGTTGTCGATGTTCACCACCGACACCCCCGGGGCGCAGCTGTTCAGCATGCCGAGGAGAGCGGTCAGACCGCCGAGGTTCGCTCCGTAACCGACCGAGGTGGGAACCGCCACCACCGGGGCGGGGAGCAGCCCTCCCACGACCGAGGGGAGCGCGCCCTCCATGCCCGCGACGACGACGATCGCCCGGGCGGGGCGAATCTCATCCTGGCTCTCCAGCAGCCGATGCAGGCCGGCGACGCCGACATCGAAGTGCCGGGTCACCCGGCTCCCGAGGAACTCCGCCGTGACGCAGGCCTCCTCCGCCACGGGGAGGTCGGAGGTCCCCGCGCAGAGGACCGCGATGTGACCGCGGAGCTCGCCCGGCTCCTCGGTCTGGAGGACGAGGCAGCGCGGACCCTCATGCCAGCGCGCCCCCGGGAGTCGCTCGGCGAGAGCGCGCCCGGCCGCGAGGTCGACCCGGGTCGCGAGGCCGCGTCCCGAGCGAGCGGAGAGCGCGCGCAGCGCCTCCTCGATCTGCTCCGTCGTCTTGCCCGCGCCGAAGACCACCTCGGGGACGCCGCAGCGCGCCTCTCGGTCGGGATCGAGGTGGAGCCCCGGACCCCCTGCGAGGCCGAGCTGGAGGAGCGCCTGCTCCACCGGAGTCCTCCCCGCCGCCACCGACTCGAGGAGCGCGCGCCACTCCTGTGATCTCCGGTCGCTCACGGCGTCGCCTCCGGCTCGAGGTCGAGGGAGGAGGTCCGACCCTCCGCGAGGAGACGCAGTCCGCTGACGGCGATCATGGCGCCGTTGTCGGTGGCGAAGCGCGGGGGAGGGAAGACGAGGCGGACATCCTCCCCGAGGGCCTCCTCGATCGCGCTGCGCAGGGTGCGGTTCGCGGTCACGCCTCCTCCGAAGACCACGGTGGAGAGCCCGGTGCGGGCGAGCGCGCGCCGGAGCTTCTCGATGAGGACATCCGCGACCACCTGCTGGAACGAGGCGCAGATGTCCTCTCGCCGCGGAGCGCCCTCGATCGGCCCCGCGCCCCGGGCATCCTGCCCTCTCCAGAGATAGAGCACCGCGGTCTTGAGTCCGGAGAAGGAGAAGTCGAGGGAGTCCGGTCCGAGGAGGCTGCGGGGGAGCTCGACCGCGTGGGGATCGCCATCCTTCGCGCAGCGCTCGATCGCGGGTCCGCCCGGGTAGGGGAGGCCGAGGATCGACGCGACCTTGTCGAAGGCCTCCCCGACCGCATCGTCGAGGGTGGCGCCGAGGGAGATCCGTGACTCGCGTCCGGTCTCCGGGTCGGGTCCCTCGACCCGGTAGAGGTCGGTGTGCCCGCCGGAGAGGATCACGCCGAGGTAGGGGGGCTGGACCACCTCTCCTACGAGGGCGGGAGCCTCGAGGTGGGCCTCGAGATGATGGACCGCGAGGAGGGGCTTTACCCACGACCACGCGAGGGCCTTCGCCGTCGTGACCCCGACGAGGAGCGCCCCGATCAGCCCGGGTCGCGCGGCGACGGCGATCCCGTCGAGCTCTTCCGGCGCGCATCCCGCATCGGCGAGGGTCCGCTCGATCACCGCGGTGAGCTCCCGGACATGGGAGCGCGAGGCGAGCTCGGGAACGACGCCTCCGAAGGGCTCGTGCTCGGCGACCTGGGAGAGGACCACCTGGGCGAGGAGCCGGGGGGGCTCCCCGGGAGGGCCCTGCTCGACCACCGCCGCCGAGGTCTCATCGCAGGTCGTCTCGATGCCGAGGACCTTCATCGCTGCTCCCCCTCTCCCAACGCGTCGGACTCGGGGCCCGGAGGCTCGGGCACGGCGAACTCCGGGGCGTACAGCTGCGCGAGAGTCGCCGGCTGGGAGAGGAGGTCGATCGCGCGCGCGAGGATCGGGTCGGGGGGGCCGGGACTCCCCGGGGTCGAGACCGCGGAGGGGAGCTCCCGAGGGGCCACGGCCAGGGGATCGGTGATCCGCTCGAGGGCGCGGCTCCGAAACGCCGCCCCGAGCTCGAGGCGCGTCTCCTCATCGACCGGGATCTCGACATCGGGGATCAGTCCTTCGCGCGCCCCATCGTCCGCGCGTCGGATGCGACCACCGGTCTCGGTGAAGAACGCCTGGGTGGTCAGCTTCACCATGCCGTATCGACCGTCGTTGGAGAGGGGGATGGCGCTCTGCGCCGCCCACTTCCCGAAGCTCTCCTCACCGATGAGCGGGGCGCGGCGATGGTCGCGCAGGGCGGACGCGACGATGTCGCTCGCGCTCGCGGAGCCTCCGTCGATCAGAACGGCGAGGGGGATCTCCGGAAAGCGCGGCTCCTCCTCCACCCGATGGACCACCTCGCGAGGGGCGCGGGACTCCTCCGCCCGCGGTCGGGGCTCTCGCCCGACGGTCCGGAGGATGAGCGCTCCGCGAGGCAGGAAGAGGGAGGCGATGTCGAGGGCCTGGATCATCAGCCCTCCCCCGTTTCCTCGGAGGTCGAGGAGCACGGACGCGGCGCCGGCGGTGAGGAGCTGGTCCACCGCGCCGGCCACCTCTTCCGGGGAGCGCGGCTTGAAGCCCTCGAGCCGAACGAGACCGACCGGGGCTCCCGCCGAGGGGGTGTAGAGGGCCACCTCGGTGACGCTGGGGAGATCGACCCGGCGTCGATCGACCCGGACGCGCCGCTCCGTCTCTCCCTGGCCCAGGCGGAGCTCCACCGGGAGTCCCGCGGGGCCGAGGATCCGCTCGGTGGCCTCGCGCGAGGTGCCGAGGGAGAGGGCGGCTCCGTCCACTTCGAGGATCCTCTCTCCCACTCGGAGCCCGGCCACGGCGGCGGGGCCGCCGGGGATGATCGCGTTGATCACGGGGTGGAGCGGCCCCTCGGGCGCACGCCTCTCCTCCAGAGCTCCCGTGACCGGGTCGAGCAGCTCCGGGGCCGGGCCGATGACCACACCGATCCCCACGAAGTAGCCTTCCGTGTCCTGCTCATGGGCCTCGAGCGCGGCGGAGGGAATGAAGGCGCCGTATCGATCGAGGTCGTGGACCATGCGATCCAGACCATCCTCCAGGAGGCGATCGGCGTCGACCTCGGCGTCGATGTACGCGGTCTCGACCACTCCGAGCAGGCGCTCGACCAACTCCCCGCGGGGGGCCTTCGGGGGAGGAGGGCTCCAGGGGAAGGTGAGCAGAAGGGCGAGACCACCGCCGGCGGACAGACCGAGGAGTCGGGTCGTGCGACGGCGCATCGGGGGCCTCCATGGGGGGGAATCGGGTCTGCTGGGGGATTCTAACCGAAGCGGGGGTGGACGCGCGGGGATTGCGGGGAAGGTCCGGGGCGGCGTCGGCGGCGGCGAGCCGTCGGGAGGCCCGGGAGAAGAGAACGGCGGCACGGGGGGGGGCCCCGTGCCGCCTTCAAGGATCTCGGAAATGGGCGGGGCCGGAGTTGAACCGGCGACCCCTGCATTTTCAGTGCAGTGCTCTACCAGCTGAGCTACCCGCCCGTCGGCCGATCACGCCGGAGCCCCCGGAGGAACTCCCACGCCCGACGCGGCGCGAATTCTGGGACGGGGCGCGACGAGTTTCAAGACGATTCGCGGGGCGGGCCCCCAAATCCTCGCGCCCTCGGGGTCGTCGGGGCCTCAGTAGCCCTCCACGGTGGAGATGAAGTCGGCGACCGCCTGGAAGCTGCCGAAGGTCGACCCGGCGACCTGGAAGGTCTCGACGAACTCCTCCAGCCAGGTGTCGACCTCGTAGGGGATGAAGACGATGTCCCCATTGCGCATGTGGACGTCCTGATCGATGTCGCCGTAGAAGACGAGGCTCCGGACATCCGAGAGGATCACGTAGCGGTCCCCCGTCTGTCGCCCCCTCCGGATGATCGCGACCTGCTCCCACTCCGACTTGTCGTGCAGCGCCGACGAGCGCGCGAGGACCCGGCTGAGGCGGTCATCGCCGGTGAGGGTGACGACCCCCTGGGGGCCGGTGGGGTTGATGACGGCGACCTCACCTCCCTGGATCCGGTCGCTGAGCTGCGTCGTCTCGGTGTTGACGATCACCTGGGGAGGGGTGTTGAAGAACTGTCCGTAGCGCTCGGAGACCTCGCGCTTGAAGGCGAGGATCGTGCGACCGGCGGCGGGCACATCGCCGACGAGAGGGAGGTCCACATACCCATCCGGGCGCACATTGACGGTCCGGGCGATGTCCTGTCCCCACACCTCGACATGGATGCGGATCCCCGGGGGCAGCATGTACTCCTCCGCCGGGCTGACCCCTCGGTCACGGAGGACCGCGAGGTACTGGGGCGCTGCGATGATCCGCGCGGTCCCCGAGTTCACGAGGTTCCCCCGGGCGTCACGGTAGGAGAAGGTCGACTGGGGCGTCGTGACCCGGCTGTAGCAGCCGCTCAGCCCGCCGAGGCAGAGGACGGTCAGGAGCAGGCGGCCCAGCGCGGGGCGGTGGAGGAGCATCGGTTCCCTTTCCGAGCGGGGCCCCCGCCGACAGCGGGAGCGGACCGTCCTTCCGATATCGGCTGAGAGGCGGGGGAACCTTGATGGGGGGGGGGCACAGGGCGGAGATCGGGGGGCGGGGGGGGGGGGGCGCGGGCGGGGGGGCACGGGCTCGTGGGTACGGATGCGCGACTCCCGGCTCCGCAGCCTCCCCCGCCCCCGGGGGGCGGGGAGGGACGGACCGGGAGCTCGCGTCGGTTCGGCCGGAGGTGGCGATCGCCGGGGCGGGGCCTCTAGCCGAGGGTCTTCATCCTCCGGGCGAGGAGAGCCTTTCGGCGCGCGACCGTGTTCGAATGCATGACCCCCTTCTTGGCGGCCTTGTCGAGCTTCGACTGGGTGGTCCGCATGCAGCTGGCGGCGGTCTCCCGGTCATTCTCGGCGATGGCGGCGAGGGTCTTCTTCGTCCAGGTCTTGATCTCGGACTTCATCGCCCGATTGCGCAGGTTGCGGCTCTTGTCCTGACGGAGTCGCTTCTTGGCGGATGCGGTATTCGGCATCGCGGTTCGGTCCCTTTCTGGTGACGTCCCGGTTCCCGGGGCGTCAGCTGTTCAGGCTGTCGACGCGCGCGGAGACGTCGCGGTAGTTGATGTCCACGGACATGATCTCCTCGAAGAGCTCGCACGCCTCGTCCCGGTTGCCCTTGGTCTCGTGGGCGCTGGCGAGGTCGTAGGCGATCCCCTTCCAGTTCTCGCTGTCGCGGTCGTTGATCTGTCCGAGTGCGGTGCTGAGCTCCTTGATCGCGAGGGAGCTGACCCCCTTCGCGAGGAAGCAGCGGCCGATGTTCGCGGTCGAGGAGGTGGCGAACTTCGGGTCCTTGCGGGCGAGCTGGAACTGCGCGATCGCATCGTCCCAGCGCTCGTTCTTCATCAGGGTGTCCCCGAACTTGGATTTGAGCCCGAAGTCGGTGGGATGGGCCGCGACGCGGCGCTCCAGCTCCCCGAGGAGGAAGTCGTTCTGCTCGGCGAGCAGAACGTCGAGCTTGGCGCGGGCCGCGGCGTCGTCGGGAGCGTTGGAAACGGCGATCTTCGCGTCCTCGATCGCGGACTGGATCCGCTGCTCCTTCAGGGTGCCGAGCTTCTCCGCGACGTACATGTCCTCGGGGTTCACCTCGGCGGCCTTCGCGTAGGCCTTCTCGGCGTCGTCGAACTTCTTGATCTTGGCGAGGAGGTCGCCCATCTCCCGCCAGAGTCGGGAGTTCCCGGGGTCCGCCTCGATCTCCGCCTTCTTGCGGCTGACCGCGGCGAGGGCGTCGTCCTCGGTGCGGATCATCTGAGCCTGCTTCTGCAGCTGCTCCGACTCATCCTCATCCTTGAGCATCGCCCGGAAGGAGTCCTCCTTCGAGGCCTTCTTCCGCTCCTCGGTCCGCTTCATCATCACCGCGGCGGAGAGGTCCCGGATCGCCTTGCCCGCCTCGGCGTCGTCGGGAGCCACGCCCTTGACGCGCTCCCAGCACTCGACCGCCTTCTCGAGGTCTCCCTGCGCCTGGAAGAGGCGCGCGAGGGACTTCCACGCATCGGTGTTCGCGGGGTCGACCTCGACGACCCAGCGGAAGCAGGTCTCAGCGCTCGACGGGCGGTTGGTGGCGACGAACGCCTCCGCCTGGGCGAGGAGGGCCGGCGCGTACTGGGGGGCGAGGGTCAGGAGCTTCTCGATCTCGACGATCTGCTCCTCGAACTTCTTCTGCTTCCCGAGCTTCGCGATCACGCCGATGGTCTTCGCGTTCTTGATCTTGAACATCCCGCCACCGACCGTGCTGCCGCCCTTCTCCTGGACGAACCGCACCTGGCACCCGCGGAGGTTCTTGCGCTCCTCGAGGCGGTCGGGGTCGATCGCGAGCCCCTGCTGGTAGAGGGTGATCGCGTACTCGTAGTTCCGCTTCTTGACCGCCAGTTCGGCCTTCTGGAAGAAGTTGTCGGAAGCTGCCATGACTCTCCTGGCTCCGGTCTGCTGTGGATGTCCGCGACGCCGACCGCGTCCTGGGCCGACTCCGAGCGATCGAGGTCTTCCCGTTCCGCCCCGGCGAGGACGGGGGCTCCCCGCCCCGGGTCCGGGCCCGGATCTCGCGCGCCACGAAGAGTGAGGCGACAGCGGGGGGGAAGGGCGGCTCCGCGCGAGACCTTCGTCCGGCTCGGATCCGATCGCCGTGTCCCGGGAGCGGCGAGGGCTTCCGCCGCGCCTGCCGGGGATGGGGATCCACGGGGAGGTCCGGGCGGTACCGTCCGATCCTTGGGAATCGCGGAAGTCTAGCAATGCCCCTCGGGAGCGTCAACATCCCCGGGAATCATCCGGACTTGCCACGATCGAGGCGGCCGCTCCGATCGCGGATCGGTGGCCCTCGAAGCCTCGGGAGGCTAGACTCCGGTGCCCGTACCCGGGGAAGGCCCTGAATCCCGCTCGGAGCCTCGATTCAGGCCGATGTCCGCCCCTCGGACCCGTTCCGCGGGGGGCGGGGCGACCCTCGCCGATCGATTTCCGGGAAGTCGGAGCAGGAGCCTCGATGACCACAGCCCCTCAATCCCTCCGCCTCCGTCTCTACCCCGACCCGGTCCTGCGGACCCGGGCCTCGGAGGTCGTCTCGATCGATGACGACCTCCGGGCGCGGGTGAAGCGGATGTTCGAGATCATGTACCAGCACCGGGGGATCGGCCTCGCCGCCCCGCAGGTGGGGGTCTCGGAGCGGGTCTTCGTCGTCAACCTGACCGGGGACCGACGGCAACCGGGGGAGGAGCTCGTCTTCATCAACCCGGAGATCCGGGATCCCCGGGGGGAGTGCGTCGAGGAGGAGGGCTGCCTCAGCTTCCCCGATGTCCGCCTCGATGTGGCTCGCCCCGAGCTGGTGCGGATCGAGGCGACCGACCTCGAGGGGGATCGCTTCTCCATCGACGCGGACGGCTGGCTCGCCCGCTGCGTGCAGCACGAGCTCGATCACCTCGACGGGGTCCTCTTCGTGGCTCGGGTCCCGATGCAGAGTCGCCTCTCGATCCGGGAGCGACTGCAGGACCTCGAGCGGGCGTACGGAGAGAGCTGACCGGTCCCTTCCCGGACCGGGGCGAGGAGGCCACCCGCCATGCGCGTGATCCGATCCCGACATGAGGTCGGTCCCGAAGACTTCGAGCGACCGGTCGCCACGATCGGCGTCTTCGACGGGGTTCACCGGGGACATCAGCATCTCCTCACCCTCCTCGGTGAGTGGTCGCGGGAGATCGGAGGAGGAGACCGGGTCGTGGTCACCTTCGACCGGCACCCCCTCGAAGTCCTCGGCCAGCGGCCCCCGGTCTTCCTCACCTCCCTCGACCATCGCCTCGCGCTGCTCGCGCGGCACGGCGCGACCGTCGCCCTCGTCGTCCCCTTCGATCGGGAGCTCTCGACCTGGAGTCCGGAGCGCTTCGTCGAAGAGGTCTTCGTGCGGACGATGGGGGCGCGACACCTTCTCCTCGGCTTCGACTCCCGCTTCGGGGCGGGCGGTCAGGGGACCGTCGCCTACCTGCGGGATCTCCCCGATCTCGGGGTCGAGGTGCGGGAGGCGGATCCCCTCGTTCATGACGGGGTGCCGATCAGCTCGACCTCGATCCGGCAGGAGGTCCTCAAGGGGGAGATCGAGCGCGCCGCGGCGCGACTCGGGAGACCGGTCTCCCTCTGGGGTCGGGTGATGCACGGGGACGGTCGAGGGAGGGAGCTCGGCTTCCCGACCGCGAACCTCAACCTGATGCACGCGGCGGCGCCGACCCACGGCGTGTACAGCGCGACCACGGTCATCGACGGCGAGCGTCACCCGGCGCTCGTCAACATCGGCCGCCGCCCCACCTTCATGCGTCACGATGACCCCGTCGACTACTCCCGCTACTTCAATCCCCAGCTCGACCGGGTGGAGGTCTACATCCACGGCTTCGAGGGGAATCTCTACGACACCGACCTCGAGGTGGAGCTGGAGGGCAAGGTGCGCGACGAGCGACGGTTCCCGGATCGCGCCGCGCTCGTCGAGCAGATCGGTCGGGATGTCTCCGCGCTCGAGGAGTGGTGGGCGCAGCGCGACGCCCCCCCCTCCTGAGTTCCCGCCTCCTGAAGTCCCGCGTCCCTCAGTCCGCCGGTCGATCCGAAGCGGGCGCCCTGCGATTCCAGCTCGCCCGACCGTAGCGCAGCGCGGCCGCGTTGATCGAGAGCTCGAGCTCCCGGGGGCTGATCTCACTCTCCTCCTGGATCGGCAGGCCCGACCCCGCGGCGAGAGCGTGAAGAAGCTCGCGATCTCCCTCCGGAGCCATCGTCGCAGAGCGAAGGAGGGAGGCCTGGATCAGGACGCGGTCTCCCCTGCGGTGCATCGCGATCCCCCCGATCTTCCGCACCTCACCCCCCGACTCCTCGATGACGAGATCGAAGGGGTTCCGTCGGTCGAAGCAGTCGACGACCGACCGCTGGGCGCGCTCCTCGGAGGGGCCGCCGCGGATCCGACCGCCGGGATGGTGGGGGAGCAGCGCCGGGAGCCACAGCTCCGCCGCGCGCCGGGCGATCGCGGCGGGAGAGCGATCGGGGAAGAGGGGGGAGGGGCAGGGGGCGACCCAGGCGAGGGTCAGGTCCTCCCCATGGAAGATCGCCCCGCCCCCGGTGATCCGCCGGACCGGCACGACGGGGGAGCCGTCCGGAGGGGGGAGCGGGTGGGAGAGGATGCTCCACGGCTGGAAGCGACCGATCGTCACGGCCGGCTCCCGCCAGGCGGTCCGGCGGAGCACGGTTCGCTCTCCATCGAGAAGCCCCTCGTCCCGCGCCATGTTCCACGGCGCGGAGCGAGGGGCATCGATCACGATCGTCAGCGGTCGCTCGCGGGGGGGCGCCACGTGCCCGGGCCGGTCTCAGCCGTCGAGCTGGGAGGCGTAGGCGTCGGCGTCGAGGAGCCCCTCGTACTCGCCGGGGTCGCTCGGCTGGACCTTCAGCATCCAGCCCCCTTCGTAGGGGGACTCGCCGATCGTCTCGAGGGATGACTCGAGCTCGTCGTTGACCTCGACGATCGTTCCGGAGATCGGGGAGTTCAGGGAGCTCACCGCCTTCACCGACTCGATCTCGCCGAAGGACTCACCGGCGCTGACCTCGCTCCCGACCTTGGGGAGGTCGATGAAGACGAGCTCGCCCAGCTCCTCCGCCGCGTGCGCGGTGATGCCGATGGTGATGGTGCCGTCCTGCTCGATGGCCCACTCGTGGCTGCTGAGGTACCGACGATCGCCGGGGACATCCGCCATGACCGTCTCCTTCCAAACCAGGCGCTCTTCAAGGGGTGCGGGCTCCTCCGGGGCACGACCGACGAACGGTCGTCGATCCCCGTCAGGATCCCTCGATCGGCGGACTATCCCGTGTCCGCCGCTTCGCTGCAAGGGTTTCAACGCCCCGGATGCGTTCGCCGGGGCCGGCGGCTATCTCTCCCGGGTGTAGAAGGGGAGGGGGGTCGGCCGGAGCGGGGAGCGACTCCCGCGGGTCTCGACCTCGAGCGCCGCGTCGTCGGGGACATCGGAGGCGACGAAGGCGCAGGCGATGGGGTGCCCCAGCGTGGGGGAGGGGCTCCCGCTCGTGACGATCCCCACCTGGCGGTCCCCCCAGTGGACGGTCGCGCCCTGTCGAGCGGGGCGCTTCCCCTCGACGACGAAGCCGCGCAGCCGCCGGGTCGGACCCTCTTCCGCGATCCGCGCGAGGGCGGCCTGCCCGATGAAGCCGTTCGGCTTCTTGAGACGGACCCCGAAGGTGAGGCCGGCGGAGATCGGATCGGTCTCCTCGTCCAGCTCATGACCGTAGAGGGGCATCCCCGCCTCGAGGCGCAGGGTGTCGCGGCAGCCGAGCCCGCAGGGCTCGACCACATCCCCGCAGGCCTCCTGCAGATCCCGCCAGGCGTCGCACGCCTCCTCGGCGGGGAGGTAGAGCTCGAAGCCGTCCTCCCCGGTGTATCCGGTCCTCGAGATCCAGCCGCTCCGCTCCTTCCCGCCGACGCGCAGGACCGCGTCGGAGATCTTGTAGTAGCCGAGGGAGGGGAGGTCCTCGACCCAGGTCGTCGAGACATGGGGGGCAAGGAGGGACTCCGCGAGGGGACCCTGGAGGGCGATCATGGCGAGCTCATCGCTGCGGTCGCGGAAGGTGACATCCGGTCCGGTGAGGTGGTCCCCGAACCAGCCGAGGAGCTTGTCGCGGTTTCCTGCGTTGACGACGAGCCAGACCCGGTCGGGCAGGCGGTAGATGAGGATGTCGTCCCGGACCCCCCCCTGCTCGTTGCAGACCAGGGAGTAGCGGATCTGCCCCGTCTTCATCCGCGCGACATGATTGGTGACGACGGCATCCACCGCCTCGACCGCTCGGTCACCGGTGATCTCATAACGCCCCATGTGGCAGAGGTCGAAGAGACCGGCCCGCTGGCGGACGGTGTGATGCTCGGCGGTCAGGGACGAGTACCAGACCGGCATCTCGTAGCCCCCGAACTCTACGAGTCGGGCGCCGAGCTCCACATGGATCGGATTCAGGACCGTCTTCTGCACTGGTTCCTCTTTTCGATGGGGAGGGGCCGGATCGGCGCCGCTCCGCAAGGAACGATCCCGCACCGCGGCGCGCGGAGCGGGATCGTCGAGCCGTCGGGGTGATCCCCCGGGAGGGTTCGGGCGGGTCGAGGCTCAGAAGCCGAGGCTGCCCCCGGGGTTGTCCGCCTCCGCGGCCTCCTTCTGCGCCTTCTCCTGGAGGGCGGCCTTCGCCCACTCCTCATCGATCACACCGCGGACATCGAGGCTCTCCACGTAGAACTTCACGCGGTTCCAGCGGAAGCCGATCTTCCCCTTGGTGAGGGTGTCGGACTTGAAGGCCGCGGTGGTCTCCCCGTTGATCTTGCACTCGAGCGTCCCCTCGTCGTCATCCGCGCTCGGGATGAACTGGAAGACGATCTCGTACGGCTCGCGGCGGTTGACCCAGTCCTTGGGCGCCTTGCGGTACTCCGCCTGGGCCGCGCTCGCGAGGGGCTTCCGCTTCCGGCCGTTCTCCTGGACGAGCAGGATGTTCGCGCCGAACTGCGAGGCGTAGTAGTCGATCCCGCCCGACTTGTCCTGAGCCATGAGGAAGATCTCGAAGTACCCCTTCGGCTCGACCATCTGGAACTGGACGGTGGCCCGGATGGCGGCGGCGCTGTCGAAGCTCGCGTTCACCATCACGATCCCCTCGGTGTTCCCCGCGAAGACGTAGTCCGAGGCGCCGACCCCGTCCATTCCCTCCCAGAGGAGGTGGGCCTTCTGGGGATCGCCGGTGTGGCGGGTTCCGAACGGGTTCACATCCTCCTTGAACTCGATGCCGCTCGACCAGGA
>Ga0181579_10000390_pt1 | contig 34968 bp, 36 predicted proteins | sample 071ome_24_FD_132996 | JGI IMG/M metagenome (GOLD analysis project Ga0181579, IMG submission 132996) | Coastal salt marsh microbial communities from the Groves Creek Marsh, Skidaway Island, Georgia - 071402CT metaG (megahit assembly) | ecosystem: Environmental > Aquatic > Marine > Intertidal...
AGATTCCCCACTGCTGCCTCCCGTAGGAGTCTGGGCCGTGTCTCAGTCCCAGTGTGGCTGATCATCCTCTCAGACCAGCTACCCGTCGATGCCTTGGTGAGCCGTTACCTCTCCAACAAGCTGATAGGCCGCGAGACCGTCCCGATCCGGTAGCCCTTTCGTCATCTCCCCATGCGAGGAAACGACGGCATCCGGTATTAGCAGGTGTTTCCACCTGTTATCCCAGAGACCGGGGTTGGTTTCTCACGTGTTACGCACCCGTTCGCCACTAGGTCTTCCGGAGTATTGCTACTCCATGGACCTCGTTCGACTTGCATGTGTTAAGCACGCCGCCAGCGTTCGTCCTGAGCCAGGATCAAACTCTCCGTCAAGAACATGACGCCGACCGAAGTCGACGCTGCGTTCGTGGCGAGAGCGAGTCTCCTCGTGGGGGAATAACCCTCGAGTTGCCGAGACCCGATCCGCTCGACCGGCAATGCCGGCCATTGATTTGTATAAATGAATTGACAGACAGGTCCGGCCGATGGCCGTCCTGCCCGCACTGGCGTTCAGTCTTCTCTTCCGTTTTCAAGGAGCCGTAGCTCGGGCACACTCCCGACAAGCGGGGGGCGGTGCCACATCCTCGAACCCAGGGGGTTCTCGGGCGAAGGGCAAATCTAGCGACCGGCCGAAGGAGCGTCAACCTGGTCGGACGGGATTTTTTCGGGATTATTCGGCGGGCAATTACCCCTCCAGCACCACGAGGTGATGCTGGGTCTTGCCCCGTCGGATCAGGAGGAATCTCCCGTGCAGCGGGTCAGCCGCTCCCAGGTCGAATGCCTCGTCGATCACGACGCCGTTCACCCGAAACCCTTTCTGACCAAGAGTGCGCCGGGCATCGCTGTTCGAACTGGCCAATCCACACGACACCAGCGAGGAGATCACATCGGACAGCGACGCGCGCGTTGCACTCGACGACGGCACTTCTCGAGCGACTGCGACCAAAGCGTCGATCGAGGCAGTCGTGGGATCGGCTCCGAACAAGACATCAGCAGCTTCAGCCGCGGCGCGTTCGGCGTCGGCACCATGCACGAGTGCGGTCACGTCGGTCGCTAGAGCTCGCTGGGCGACGCGCTTACCGGGATCGGCGCGATGATCGGCGACAATCGACGAGATCTCGTCGACGCTACGCAATGTGAGTTGCAGCAAGAAACGCTCGACGTCTTCATCGGGCAACTGGATCCAATACTGACGGAACTGATACGGGCTCGTCTTGTCGGGATCGAGCCACAACGCTCCGTGCACCGACTTCCCCATCTTCGCGCCGTCACTACGCGTGAGAAGAGGCCATGTGAGGCCGAAGGCCGACTTCTGCAGACGCTTACGAACCAACTCGATGCCAGCAGTGATGTTCCCCCACTGATCGGAACCACCCATCTGCATCTCGACGTCTTCGTGCTCGCACAAATGTCGAAAATCGTTCGCCTGCAACAGCATGTACGAGAACTCGGTGTACGAGATGCCGTGTTCGCTCTCCATACGGGCTCGCACCGATTCCTTGGCCACCATCTGATTGACCGTGAAGTGCTTGCCGACGTCACGCAGGAAGTCGAGGGCACTCATCGGCGCGGTCCAGTCCGCGTTGTCGACGAGTCGCGCAGCATGGGGTCCGTCGAAGTCGAGGATTTTCTCCAGTTGCTTCTTCACCTGAGCAACGTTGTGTCGCAACGTCTCGCGATCGAGCAGGTTGCGTTCCTCACTTCGCCCGCCTGGATCGCCCACCATTCCGGTGGCTCCACCGGCGAGTACCACAGGGCGATGTCCGGCCAACTGGAACCGGCGCAACATCACCTGACCGAGAAGGTTGCCCGCGTGGAGCGAATCGGCCGTCGGATCGAAACCGACGTACACCCCGATCGGTCCGGCCGACAGCCGTTCGCCAAGAGCCGATCGGTCAGTCGAATCGTGGACGAGACCGCGTGCATCGAGATCGGCGAGCAAGGGGGACTGCGACATAGATGTCCATTCTCCCAGGCTCACCGGTACGAATCCACGAATTACGACTGCGGTACCGTGGCGCCCGTGGTCCCCGGGGACGAGAAAGTCAGCGAGACGAGCATGGCCTTGGCGCGACAGGCCGTCGCATGTCGAGAACTCGGATCGACGCAGTACGCCGATCTCCTCGACGAACTCGTGCTCGACACGGATCGTGGCGGCCCCATCGGACGGTTGCTCGCCGATCGTCCCGAGCGCCCATTGCACTCCGCTCTCTCCCTTCGTCTTCTCGGGGCCGTGCACCGGATCGCACTACGCGGTGAAGCTCCGGAACTCGCCGCTCGGTTCCCGTCCTGCGGAGGCGATGGGTCACCGATTCCACTCGGCGATTTCGAAGACGTCGTGCACCGTCATCGACCCGAGATCGACGTCGAACTCGGCAATCAGGTTCAGACCAACGAAGTGGGCCGCAGCATCGTTCCTCTGTCGTTCGTGCATTGGGTCACCACGCTCGGCGTGACCGATCTCGACTGGATCGAGATCGGCGCCAGCGCTGGCCTCAATCTCCACTTCGAGAAATACGGAGCCGAGTGCGAGTCGGGGTCTCTCGGAGATCCGACGTCGACCGTTCGTTTCGACCCATCGTGGTTCGTCTCGTCTCCCCCCGTGGTGCGGGAGCCGGCCACGTGTCGTCGATTGTCGGGAGCCGACCCCTTCGCTCTCGACGTCAACGACTCTGACGATTCACTCCGCCTCCTGTCATTCGTCTGGCCCGATCAAATCGAGCGCTTCGAGCGCCTACGGGCCGCCATCGGCATCGCCGCGACTTCGAACATCGAACTCGAACGACGATCGGCTGATCAATTCGTACAGGAGCGTCTCGCCGACGACTCGTCACTGCCCCGGGTCGTCTTCCATTCGATCGTGTGGCAGTACTTGTCGTCCGAGGTGCGAAACGGAGTCCGCGACGCGCTCGCCGGTGCGACGGCTTCACGAGACGCGCCGGTGATCTGGCTGAGGATGGAACCGTCAGGATCGGCGGCCGACGTCCGAGTCACGGTCTACGACGGCGGCCGCGAACCGATCGAACGGCGGTTGGCCGAGATTGGATATCACGGACGAGGATTCCGATGGCTGTGACGGCCGATGACGTCTACAGATCGCGTTCGTAGGCGGACCGAACCATGTCGGGGATCGGTGCCGGGCGCTGAGATTCTGGATCGATGCTCACGTAGGTGATCACCGCTTCGAACACCGGACGATCCTCCACCGCTCCGTCGATCGTCACGTCGAAGCTCGTGGAACCCCATCGAGACACCTCGGCGCGGACGTCGATGACGTCTCCGTAGCGCGCTGGAGAGAACCACGTCATTTCGGTCTTCTTCAGCATGAAGTCGAAGCCGATGGCGTGAAGGTCGGTGGTCGTTCCGGCCGCTCGCAGTTCGTCGGCCAGAGCCTCTCGTGTCCAGCAATCCATCACATCGTCGCAGTAGACGAAATAGTTCGGGTTGAACACCACGCGTTGCATGTCGCACTCTCCGTAGCGAACGCGAATCTGTTGGGTGTAACCCATCAACCGAACCTCGCTTCGTCGACGACGGCGAGTACACCGTTGATCATCGACTGAAGCGCAACCGCGGCCAGGATCATTCCGGCCACTCGGGCGAGAAGCAGGATTCCTGTCGGACGAACGAGTTTTAGCAGAAGACCGCTGAAACGAAGAGCCAGCAGAGTGACGAACATGGCGAGCGCCGTCCCACCCACCACCGTGAACCATTCGGCTGCTCCTTCGGCTCGACTGAAGAACACGATCGTGGCGACGATGGTTCCTGGTCCGGCCAACAACGGAGTCCCGAGAGGAACCATGGCGATCGACGTCCGCTGCTCGGGAGTCGCTTCGACGTACCCGTCTTCGCCCGAGCCTTGCCCATAGAGAAGTTGGAGTGCGACGAGCAGAAGGAGAAGTCCGCCCGAGATCTGCAAGGCCGGAACCGACACCTTCAGATATTCGAGAACCGTTCGACCGAACAAAGCGAAGATCGAAATGACGAAGAAGGCAGTTGCCGTGGCCAGATATGCCGCCCGATGGCGCTCCTTGTGCGACAACCGACGGGTGACGGCGAGAAAGATCGGAACGTTGCCAGGTGGGTCGAGGATCACGAGCATCGTCACCACGACCTCACCGAACAATCGAGTGTTCATCGCGAAGCCTGTTCGACGGCGGCTCGCCACGCGGCCAGACGGTGTTCGAGTCGTTCTCGCTGATCTTTCACGACGCCGGGCCCGGCTCCCCCACGAGTGGTTCGCATCGTGACACCGACGCCGGCTTCGATGAGTCGAGCCGCCTCAGGTCCGAGCGACGGTTCGGACGCGACGAGATCGACGAGTGCACCGTCACCGGCCAGACTCCGACGAACGAGAGCACCGACGACCGCATGGGCGTCGCGGAACGGGACACCGGAACGAACGAGGAACTCGGCCAGATCGGTGGCGGCCATGGTGGGCGCGTCGGCCGCTTGCTGCATGCTGTCGTAACGGAACGTGGCCGTGGCGATCATTCCCTCGATCGCCGCCAATCCGAGCGACACCTGCTCCACGGCGTCGAAGAGTGGCTCCTTGTCTTCTTGCAGATCCCGGTTGTACGAAAGCGGTAGGCCTTTCAGGGTGGCGAGCAACCCGGTGAGACCACCGATGACTCGGCCAGCCTTGCCGCGCGCCAGTTCCGCAATATCGGCATTCTTCTTCTGAGGCAGCATCGAGGAGCCCGTGGCATAGGCGTCGTCGAGGGTCGCGAAGCCGAACTCCTCACTGGTCCAAAGGACCCACTCCTCGCCGATGCGCGACAGATGGACGGCGATCATCGACAAGGAGAAAAGGAATTCGGCGGCGAAGTCTCGGTCGCTCACGACGTCGAGAGAGTTGTCGAACACGGCCGTGAATCCGAGTTCACGGGCGGTCCATTCGGGATCGAGGGGCAATGAGGAACCGGCCAGGGCCCCCGCCCCAAGGGGAGAGACGTCGACGCGTTCGAGCGCGTCGAGAAGACGATCGACGTCGCGTCCGAGCGCCCAGCAGTGGGCCATGAGATGGTGGGCCAGCATCACCGGCTGCGCTCGCTGCACATGTGTGTATCCAGGGAGATAGGCACCCTTGGACGCCGACTCGTCGGCCCGTTGCAACAGCGCTTCCTGCAAGGCGATCACGCGACGTGCGACCATGGGTATCTGCGACTTGCACCAGAGCCTGAATCCAGTGACCGATTGGTCGTTGCGACTACGACCGGTATGAAGTTTCGCTCCCGCCGCGCCGCTCAATTCGGTCACCCGTCTCTCGATGGCGGTGTGAATGTCTTCGTCGGAGGGCACGAAAGCGAATGCTCCCGATAACATCTCCGATTCGACCGCCGACAAGGCGGCGAGCACGGAGTCGCACTCGTCAACACTGAGAATGCCGACGTGGGCCAGGCCCTTCACGTGGGCACGCGAACAGGCGATGTCTTCACGCCACAGGAGTCGATCGAAAGGGAGGCTCACCGTGTAGGCCATGAGTTCGTCGGATGGTCCGCCGGCGAAGCGGCCATGCCACAAGGTGTTACCGGCGTCGGGAGTGTTCGCGGTCATCCTCGTCTCGCTTTCTCTCCGACCAGACCGGCCAGGTCGCGCAGAAGTCCGGCCAATGCCTCTCCTCCCAGGTCTTCCTCGGCGACACAGAAAATCGTGTCGTCGCCGGCGACCGTACCAAGTAATCCCTCAAGCGCACTGCGATCAAGAGCCGACGCAACGACATGCGCGCAGCCCGGTGGAGTCCGCACCACGACCATCGATCCGCTGTGTCGAACTTCGGCCACCCATTCACCGAGGACTCGACGGAGCTGATCTTCGGGTGCAATGCGGGCCGGAGCGAATTCGGGAATGGCGTAGACACTCTCACCTCCCGGAACTCTCACCTTCACCGCCCCGAGATCGTCGAGGTCGCGTGAGACCGTCGCCTGGGTGGCGACCAGACCTTCCGCGGCGAGCATTTCGACGAGTTGCGGCTGATTCGACACGGCATGCTGGCCGATCAGGCGACTGATCAATTGCTGACGCTGTGCCTTCGCCGCCATCACTTGCCTCCGAGAACGTAGGCCATCGCGCCACGCGCCGAGTGGAGACGATTGTGCGCCTGCTGGATGATTCTGCTCGTCGGTCCGTCGATCACCGAGGCCTCTACTTCCAAGCCTCGATAGGCCGGAAGACAATGCATGAAGATCGCGTCGGATGCCGCGGCGGACATCATCGACTCGGTCACCGTGTAGCCGCCGAAGATCGCCAACCGCTCGGCCTTCTCGTCTTCCTGACCCATCGAAACCCAGGTGTCGGTGTGCACCGCGTGGGCCCCCACGACCGCCGCCTTCGGATCGACCGACGATTCGACCGACGGTGAACCCATGTCGAGGAAACGCTGTACGTCGTCGTCAGGAGCCGAGTAGCCATCGGGACAACCGAATCTGATGTGAGCTCCGAGATAGGCGCACACTTCACCGAGCGATCGCGCCACGTTGTTGTAGTCACCGACCCAAGCGACGGTACGCCCCTTGAGCGAACCGAACTCTTGGAGCATGGTGAGCGCGTCAGCCAATCCCTGAAGGGGATGTGAATGGTCGGACAACATGTTGATCACCGGCACGGAACTAGTTGCGGCGAGTCGCACGACGACCTCGTGACGAAACACTCGTGCCGCCAAGAGACCGTGATATCCAGACATCACGCGTGCGATGTCTTCGACTGGCTCGCGAACGTCGAAGCCCACTTCCTCGCCGCGGGTGTACACGGGATGGCCCCCCAATTGCACGACAGCGACTTCCATACTCTGCCGAGTTCGGTTGGACGGCTTTTCGAAGACGAGCGCGACGCCCTGACCGTCGAGTGGACGACCCAACTTCTTGATCGGGCGGGTCGACAGATCGAGTACGGCCCGCACGCCATCGGGCCCGAGATCGGTGATGTCGAGAAGGTTCACGATCCGACTCCTTCGGCTAGCACGGCGGCGATGAGCTGCACCGCTTCGTCGATCTGTTCGTACGAGGTGGTGATGGGAGGCGCGAGCCGCAACGACGTGGCATTGACCGCGTTCGTCACGAGACCCCGCGACAACAGTTCGAGGTACACGGCCTTGGCATCACGACCGGCACCGAGGTCGACTGCGCGCAAGAGCCCGTGTCCGCGCACTTCGGCGACACCGGGAGTTTTGACGAGGGCGGCCGAGAGATATTCACCCTTCTCACGAGCGAGTCGTGGTGCGTCGATTCGCTTCATCTCGGCGATCACCGCCGTCACCACGGCACCGGCCATGGCGTTGCCGCTGTACGTGGAGCCATGATCTCCGGGAGCGAACAGCGTCGACACCTCGCGACGGGCCCACATCGCACCCACCGGGAAGCCGTTCCCCATGCCCTTGGCCATGGTCACCACGTCGGGCGCCACACCGGCGTGTTCGAAGCCGAACCAACGTCCGGTTCGGGCGAAGCCGGTCTGGACTTCGTCCATGATGAGCAGAAGTCCTCGCTCGTCACACAGCTGCCGCACACCCTGCAAGTAGTCGGAGGTGGCCGGCACGACGCCGCCCTCGCCCTGCACGGATTCGAGCAGGACGGCAGCCACCGACGGATCGATCGAGGCTTCGAGCGAGGCGAGATCACCAAACGGAACGTGGCGGAATCCGTCGGGCATGGGCCAGAAGGGTTCGTGTTTGGCCGGTTGGCCGGTGGCAGCCAACGCAGCGAGCGTGCGACCGTGGAAACTTCCGAGTGCACTGACGACCCCGTGGCGTCCCCGGCCACCGAACTTACGAGCCAACTTCAAAGCCGCTTCGTTCGCCTCGGCGCCGCTGTTGCAGAAGAACACCTGACCTTGGAGTCCGGTGGCGTCGGCGAGTAACGCATTCAGAGAAACGGCGGCATCTGTGGCCGTCGGATTGGCGAAGAACCCACTCACGTGCATGAGAGTCTCGGCCTGCTTCTGCACCGCGGAGACGATCGCCGGATTGGCATGACCGAGCGACACCACGGCGATTCCCGACAGAAAGTCGAGGTAGCGCTTCCCATCGACGTCGAAGAGCTCGGTCCCCGACCCACGTTCGAACATGATCGACGGCGCCCCGAACACCGGGATGAACGGGCACTGATCGAGGCCGCGAGTGTCGAATGAATGCGCACTCATGACGGAACCTCCACCATCGTTCCGATACCGGCATCGGTGAACAATTCGAGCAACAGCACATGCGGAATCCGACCGTCGAGGATGTGCGCTCTCCGGACGCCCTGTCGAACGGCGCGCACGCAACTCTCGACCTTTGGGATCATTCCGCCGGCGATGGTGCCGTCGGCCATCAGCCCATCGAGTTCGTCCGGTGTGGTCTGACGAATCAGGCTCGAGGGATCGTCGACCTTTCGACGCAGACCTTCGATGTCGGTCAAGTAGACGAGCTTCTCGGCGTCGAGAGCTTCGGCGATGGCACCAGCGACCGTGTCGGCGTTGATGTTGTAGGCCTGACCGTTCTCGTCGGTACCGATGGTGGCGACCACCGGAATGAACTCGTCGTCGAGAAGTCTCGTCAGGATGGCCGGATTGACATCGGCGACGTCGCCGACGAAACCGAGTTCAGGGTCGCGTGCGACAGCCCTGATGAGGCCGGCATCCTCGCCGCTCACGCCGACGGCATAGCGACCATGCACGTTCATGGCGGCAACGATCTGCGGATTGACCTGACCGATGAGAACCATGCGCGCGATGTCGACGGTCTCGGAGTCGGTCACCCGCAGTCCGTTGCGGAATTCGGCGGTCTTGCCGAGCCGATCCATGAGATCGCTGATCTGCGGACCGCCACCGTGCACCACGACCGGCTTCAACCCGACGAGACGCATGAGCACCACGTCTTGGGCGAAATGCGCAAGAGCATCGTCGTCGGACGTGCCAGCGAGAGCGTTACCGCCGTACTTCACGACCACGATCTGGTCGGCGAAACGACGAATGTACGGAAGGGCCTCGATCAGAACTTCGGCCCGCTCGGAACGTTCGAGATTCACGGATACACCCCCACAGCCGTGAGCCCGGACGTCTCGTCGATACCAAGGGCCACGTTGGCGGCCTGAACAGCACCACCAGATGCGCCTTTGCACAGGTTGTCGAGCGCGCTGATCACGACGACGGTGCCGGTGCGTTCGTCGTAGCGGGCCGTGAGATGAACGGCATTCGATCCGAGCGTGGCCTTGGTCGACGGAGGTTCGTCGCGCACGACGACGAACGGTTCGTTCGCATAGGCGCTCAGAAGGGCGTCCATCACAACTGGGGTGGACACCGATGTGCCGGCGGATGGCCGGGCGTAACACGTCGCCAGAATGCCGCGATTCATCGGTACGAGATGGGGTGTGAACAAAACCGTCGCACCGATCTGCTCCTGCATTTCCGGAGTGTGCCGATGGTTCAGAAGTCCGTACGCGTTCACGTCTTCGTCGACGGTACAAAAGAGATTGGTGTGCTTGGGCGCCCGTCCGGCCCCCGACACACCGCTCGCCGCGTCGACGATCACCGACGACGTGTCGATCAATCCGGCGTCGACGAGTGGCGCGACGGCCAATGTGGCCGCCGTGACGTAACAACCGGGCGTGGCGACGAGTGTGGCACCGGCGAGCGAATCACGATGGCGCTCGGGCAGTCCGTACACCGCCGTCGACAAGAGGTCGGGGCGATCGTGTGCGAAGCCGTAGTACTCGGGATAGGCCGATGCATCCTTCAGACGAAAGGCGGCCGACAGATCGACGATGCACCCGACCTTGCCCTGGAGTTGCGGAACGATCTCGAGGCTCGCCTCATGGGGCAATCCGAGAAACACGATGTCGGCCCCGTCGCACGCCGACGGGTCGTTGGGAGCGAACACCAGATCGCGATACCGAGCGGCCAGGCTCGGGTAGAGGCTGGAAACCGGAGCACCGGCTTGGGTGTCGCCAGTGGCCACCACCAGCTCGAAGGTCGGGTGGTGGGCGACCAGGCGTAAGAGCTCGGCGCCCGTGTAGCCCGAGGCCCCCAAAATGGCGACGGAATGAGTCCGCTGTGACATAGCGAATGATCATACGGATCAATGCATGGCAATACAACGATTGGTTCGAGCCCCGTCACGGGGTTGGGGGTCGATCACTGACAACATGGGCCGATGGCGGGATTCCCCCTCCCCTCCACCAAGGGTCGATTACTGGTCGCCGCTCCCCCGCTCGGCGACCCCAACTTCGATCGCTCGGTCGTTTTCATGCTCGAACACAACGAAGGTGGGGCCCTCGGTGTCGTGATCAACCGGATCAGCGACACCGTCGAGGTGGAGTTCGAGGAGTGGAGCCCGCTTCTCGCCACCCCGGCTCTCGTCTTCCATGGCGGTCCGGTCGAACCGCAGGCTCTCATCGCCCTCGGGAAACTCGACGACGGCCGCGTCGACGCCGTCGAACTCGACCGCGATCCCGTACTGCTCGAACCCCGGCCATTGGCGGTACGGATCTTTCACGGATATGCCGGGTGGGATGCCCAGCAATTGGACAGTGAACTCGAGGCCGGCGTATGGATCGTGGCGACCGCCGAGGCCGACGACGTGTTCACGTCGAGTCCCGACGAACTGTGGACCGACGTGATGTCGCGTCAACCCGGTCGGGTGGCGTGGATGGCCTCGGCGCCTGCTGACCTCTCCGTCAACTGAGCGAGTCAGGCGCGCAACGTGGCGCCGAGTTTGGTCACGGCGGCGATGCACTTGTCGCGCACGTTGGCGATGTCGCTATCGGTGAGAGTGCGATCAGCCGCCTGCAATCGCAACCGGTAGGCGAGACTGCGCGACTCGGCATCGACATCGGTTCGGTACACGTCGAACAATTCGAGTGACACCAGAAGGGATCCGGCCGACTGGCGCAGGGCCTTGTCGACCTTCTCGGCCGTCACCGACGACGGAACGGTGAATGCCAGGTCGATATCGGACGACGGGAAACGCGACGTCGCTTTCCAGTGAGCGACCTTGGGTTCGGCGGCGAGCAGGATCGACAGATTCAACTCGAGAATGGCCACCCGTTCGGTCACGTCGAAGGCATCGAGCACGTCGGGATGCACTTCGCCGACCGCTCCCACCACGTCACGGCCGGCCGACAAGGTGGCCGACCGGGTGGGATGCAGTCCGGTCGGAACTTTGGACTGGTCGAGGCGCGCTCCCCAGCCCATGGCCGATGCCAATTCTCGCCATACGGCGACGGCTCGGGGCGCCTCAGCCCCGGCCAGCACCACGGTCAACGCTTCGAACTCGGCCGGTAGAACGTCGTCACTCGGCGGATACACATGACCGACTTCGAACAATGCCACACCTGACCGTCGATGCGACTCGTTGAAGGCCAGTGCCTTCAGCAGTCCGGGCCGAAGTGACGTTCGCAGGACGTCGTCGCCGACCACGAGCGGATTGACCAGGCGTACGGCAGTAGTGGACAGTCCGGCGCGTTCGAGATCGCCGTCGGCCAAGAACGGATGCGGCATGGCCTCGCTGACGCCCAGTCCGAGCAACACGTCGCGCACTCGGCGTCGACGTTGCTGGATCGGCGACAAACCCCCGGCCACCGTCGATTTGGGAACCGTCTTGCCAAGTGCGTCGTAGCCGAACAGTCGCGCGACTTCTTCGACGATGTCGATCTCGAGCGTGCAGTCGGGCCGCCATGACGGAACCGTGACCAACACGCGCTCACCGTCGGCCTCGCAGTCGAATCCGATCGGTGTGATGAGTGCGGAAATCTCATCGGTCGAGAACTCTCTCCCCAGTAGCGCGCCCACTCGGGCCGAACGCACGGTGATGGTCGTCGCCGACGGCATCGACGACGTGCGAGCGTCGACGAAACCGTCGTGAACCGTCAGATCCGGACACGTGAGGCCCAGCAGTTCCACGAAACGGGCGATCGAGGGCTCGACACCCAAGGGATCGATCCCTCGCTCGTTACGCGCCGAGGCCTCGCTGCGCAAGCCCAATCGTTGAACGCTCTTCATGATGCCGTGCGGTTCGAAGTAGGCGGTTTCGAGGGCTACAACCGTGGTCGTGTCGCTGATCTCGGTGTTCTGGCCGCCCATGATGCCGGCGATACCGATGGGGCGGTCGGTCGCGTCGCAGATGAGGAGATCGTCGGCAGTGAGGGTGCGTTCGACTCCGTCGAGCGTGACCATCGACTCGCCATCGCGGGCGACCCTGATTCGAAATCCTCCCCCACCCAAGGTGTCGAAGTCGTACGCGTGGTTGGGCTGATTGGTCTCGAGCATCACGTAGTTGCTCACGTCGACCACGTTGTTGATGGGCCGCATTCCGGCTGCCGACAGGCGGCTCTTCATCCAGTCGGGCGATTCGGCGACGCGAACCCCCGACAACACGATGCTCGTGAAACGCGGACAGCGATCGCCATCGACGATTTCGACCGTGGCCGACCGCGTCGGTCCATCGGCAACGACACGTGACGAGGGCGCCGAGAACGGAACGTCGAAACGCGCCGCCAGGTCGCGAGCCACGCCCACGTGCCCGTACGCATCGGGGCGATTTCGTAGAACGTCGAGGTCGTACACGGTCTCTTCGGCCAGACCGAGCGCATCGCCGTAGGGCACACCGAGCGGCGTGTTGGGATCGAGGATCAAGATGCCACTGTGATCGTCGCCGAGGCCGAGTTCGCGCGCCGAGCAGCACATGCCCTCGCTCGGGATACCGACGATCGGCTTGGTTTCGATGAGTCGGCCGTCGGGCATGGCGGTGCCTGGTGTCGCCCATGGAATGACGTCCCCTGGCTGCATGTTGAAAGCCCCACACCACACGTGGTGCTCGGTTCCGTCGCCGATGTCGAGGAACACCCGATGCACCTTGGCGGCATCGGGGTGGCGTTCGGCCTTCACCACACGCGCCGTGATCACACCCGGCACCGTGGCCCCGACACGTTCGACGCTCTCACACGCCAGTCCGACGTCGGACAAGGTGTCGGCGACGGTTTCGACGGTTGCATCGGCCGGTAGTGCCACGAGGTCACGGAGCCAGGAGTCGACGATCTTCATGTCAGAACTGCTCGATGAATCGAATGTCGTTGGTGTACATCTCGCGTACGTCGCCCACGCCGTGGCGTTCCTTGGCCATGCGTTCGATACCGAATCCGAAAGCGAAGCCACTCCACTCCTCGGGATCGAGACCTCCCGCACGCAAAACGTTGGGGTGCACCATGCCGCAACCCCCCAACTCGAGCCAGTCACCCGTCGGTGTGCGGATATCGAACTCGGCCGATGGCTCGGTGAACGGGAAGTACGAGGGGCGTAGCCGACTACCGAAGTCGGTTCCGAAGAACGCCTTGGTGAACGAGTCGATGGTGCCGGCGAGATCGGCGAGCGTGATGCCACGATCGATCACCAGGCCTTCGATCTGATGGAAGACCGCAAGATGGGTCGAGTCGGTCGTCTCGTTGCGGAACACCCGTCCCGGCATCACCATGTAGATAGGAGGCTGCACGAGCTGCATCACCCGGATCTGCACGGGCGACGTGTGCGTGCGCAACACCGTGCTACCGGGCGCGCCATGATCGACGTAGAAGGTGTCGTGCATGCTGCGCGCCGGATGCGAGGGCGGCATGTTGAGTGCTTCGAAGTTGTACCAGTCGGTCTCGACCTCTGGCCCTTCGGCCACTTGGAAGCCGAGGCCCACGAACACGTCCTCGAGACGTTCCCACGCCTGGGTGACGATGTGCGCCCGCCCCCGCCGAGGAGTGATCGCGAATTCGGTGAGATCGAGAGCTTCGGCGGCGAGTTGCACCTCGCGTTCGGCCCGCCCGAGGTTTCGACGGCGCTCCGACAGAGCTTCTTCCACCACCGACATCGCTTCGTTGACCGCCGCGCCGGCCGCCTTCTTCTCCTCGACCGTGGACAGCTTGCCGAGTCCGGACTTCAGGCCGGCCAATGCCCCCTTCTTGCCGAGGAGTTCGGCATCGAGTCGCGCGATCTCGTCGACCGACGACGCAGCGGCGACACGAGACAATGCGTCGTCGCGGGCGGAGGTGATGTCGCTGATCATGACGGCGTCACCGTACCGGAGGGGCCGCGACGATGGCGAGCCACTTCGAAGACGACGAGCGTCCCGGCCATGGCTGCGTTGAGACTCTCGGCTCGTCCGGCATGTTCGATCGTGATCCACTCGTCGATCGGTGCGTCGTCGGCGATGCCGTGTGCTTCGTTGCCGATGACGATCGCGGCGCGATCCGCATAGGTCACCCGACGATGGTCGGCCCCGCGATGTGACGATGTCCCGTAGGTGGTGAAGCCGGCACGCTTCACGTCGTCCAACGAGCCGACTTCGACGATCGGTACATGAAAGACCGCTCCCGCCGAGGCCCGCACCGTCTTTGGACTCGACGTATCCACCGTTCCACCGGTGACCACCACCGCGTCGACTCCGGCTGCCTCGGCCGACCGCATCAGAGTGCCGAGGTTCCCCGGGTCCGAGATCGCGTCGGCCACCAGAACGAACGACGCAGCGGCCAGATCGTCGATCGCACCCAACCGATGCTCGACGATGGAGACGATGCCCGGCGGGGTCTCGGTGTCGGTCACCTTGTCGATCACACCGGGATCGAGTTCGTGAACTTCGCCCGCACCAGCCACGGCAACGACATCCGGAGCAACGAACTGAGCCTCGACTCGTCGACCGGCGGCCACGGCTTCCCGCAGGAGGACCGCTCCCTCGACCACGAGCACACCTTCGTCACGACGCGCACTGCGGCGCCCCATGAGGCGCCGCAGTCGTTGAACGTGTTGGTTGGTGAGACCGAGTCCCACGCAGGCTCCGTCAGCCCAGTGCGGCCTTGGCCGCCGACACCAGCTTGGAGAACGCGGCCGGGTCGGTCACGGCGAGATCGGCGAGGATCTTGCGGTCGACTTCGATCCCCGCGGCGTTCAATCCGGCGATGAATCGGCTGTAACTCATGTCGTTCAGGCGACAGGCGGCATTGATGCGCTGAATCCAGAGGCGGCGGAACTCGCCTTTCTTGGCGCGACGGTCACGGAACGCGTACTGACCGCTGCGCATGACCTGCTCGTTGGCGGCGCGCACCGAGCGGCTCTTGTTGCCGTAATAACCCTTCGCGCGCTCCAGTACCTGGCGACGCTTCTTCTTGGCTCCGACGGCTCTCTTCACTCTGGCCATGGGAACTCTCCTTTCTCGGAACTACGTGATGTGGAACGAATGGACGAGATCGACTCAGCGCTCGGCGAGGAGCCGCTTGATCTTCTTCTCGTCACCGGGGTGGACGTCGACCATTCCGTCGAGACGACGGGTGCGCGTCGACGGCTTCTTTTCGAAGAGGTGCTGACGGTTCTGCTGCAGACGACGGAGCTTGCCGGTCCCGGTCTTGCGGAACCGCTTGGCCGTCGTCTTGCTCGTCTTCATCTTGGGCATTGCGGGCTTCTTTCTGTCAGTTCTCGGTTCCGGTGGGAGCCGAGGTTTCGGTGGCCGCCACAGCAGGTGTTGCGGTGGCGGTCGACGTGGTGGACGATCCGGACGAGGAGTTCTTCTTGGCCTTTTTCTCGGGCACGAGCACGAGGGTCATGTTGCGACCTTCGAGTCGAGCTTGAGTCTCGACCTTCGCGATGTCGCCGACCTGTTCGATGACGCCGTCGAGAATCTTGCTGCCGAGTTCGGGGTGAGCCATTTCGCGACCACGGAACTGCAAGGTCACCTTCACCTTGTGTCCGTCCTCCAAGAACTCCTGCACGTGGCGCACCTTGGTGTCGAAGTCTCCCTTGCCGATCTTGGGTCGGAACTTCACTTCCTTGACCGTGACATGGGATGTCTTCTTGCGAGCCTCGCGAAGTCGCTGGGATTCTTCGTAGCGGAACTTGCCGTAGTCCATGATTCGACAGACCGGCGGAGTGGCGAGTGGAGCGACCTCGACGAGATCGAGATCGAGTTCACGCGCCAACGACTGGGCCTCGGGAAGAGGCTTGATGCCGAGCTGGGAACCGTCGGGGCCGATGACCCTCACTTCACGCGCACGGATGCGCTCGTTGTAGCGGGGCTCGTTCTGCGGCGGTGCTATGGCTGTTCACTCCTGTGCAATGGGCTACCTCCCATGGTGATCGGATACGTGCAGACGAAAAGCCGATCCGGGGCAGCCGCCAGAGCGCCTGACTCGAAAGACCTGGACGCATCCGGGGATGGCCAGGTGGGGGTGAACCCCACTTTTCATCGATTGTCGGGTTGTAGGGTAACCGGATCGGCGAGGAAAACCCATGACAGACCCCAATTTCGACGAGACGTTCGACGACACCATCGACGAGTCGATGGAGGCTCTGGCCGATGCTCGCCGCCGACTGGCCGAGGTGCCAGCTGAGGTCGTCATCGTGAATCACGCCATGGGTCTCTACGAACTGGCGGCCATCCACTTGTCGTCGTCACCGGCCAACCTCGACCAGGCTGCCGTGTCGATCGATGCCCTGGCCTGCCTGGTGGAAGGACTGGGCGAGCGTCTCGGACCGGACCAGGCGGTCCTGGCCGACGCTTTGTCGAACATTCGACTGGCCTTCGTTCAGATCAAGGGCTGACAAGCCCTGACATCACAGGCTGACAAGCCCTGACATCACAGGCTGACGAGCCCGAACGCCTCCGGACGCTGGAATTTCGACCGAACGTCACAGCTCACTCGCGTTCCGACCTCGATGTGTCGAGTTCCGTCGACGATCTCTGCGCAGTGGAAGGGCACACGTCGGCCGTCATCCAAGTCGACCGTCCCGAGCCCCACGTGGGCGTCGAACGAGGTGATACTTCCGACGAGGCGACCCGCGTGCTTCTCGTCCATGACTCGACGATCAGGCCACGATCTTGGAGATCGGAAGTTCGAGCAGATCGGAGGCCCCGGCATCTTTCAAGGCCGGGATGAGCGTGTTGATCGACCGCTTCTCGACCACCGACTCGACGGCGAACCCTCCCCCGGCCAATTCGCTGATGGTGGGTGACTTGGCCGACGGAAGGACGTCGAGAACTTTGGCGAGATCATCCGACCCCACGTTCAACTTGACGAGCACCTTGCCGCGGGCGTCCAGTGTCCCGAGAAGAAGGGTCATGAGCTGGTTCATCGCATGACGTTTGGTCGGATCGGCGAACGAGGGACGGTGAGCGATCACTTCGGTGTAGCTCACGAGCATGGTGTCGATCACCCGCAGTCCGGCCGCGCGTAGCGCACGTCCGGTCTCGGTGATGTCGACGATGCAATCGGCGATGTCGGGAATCTTGGCCTCCGACGCTCCGTACGACAGACGAACGTCGGCCTCGATACCGCGAGCGGCAAAGAAGCGTCGAGTGAGTCCGGGATACTCGGTACTCACACGTACCCCTTGCGGGAGGTCGGCGACCGACTGCGCCGGACTGTCGCCGGCCACCGCCACCACGACCTTCACCGGGTCGCTCGTGGCCTTGGAGTAACGCAATTCGCCCAGGCTCTCGACGTCGCTCTCGGTCTCCTCGACCCAGTCGCGGCCGGTGATACCGAGATCGAACAGGCCCTCGGCCACGTATTCGGGGATCTCTTGAGGGCGCAGAATACGAACCTCGGCAATACGCGGATCGTCGATCGACGCCTTGTAGTCGACGCTCGACGAACGACGGATCGGCAGGTCGGCGGCCTCGAACAACTCCAAGGTCGCCTTTTCGAGAGAACCTTTGGGAACGACCAGGCGCAACACGCCTTGAACGCTACCCGTGTCAGTTGCCGTGAGCGGTGGGAGTTTCGGCGAGAAGCCGTAGCGCGTGGGGCAGAACGTCGACGATCGCCTCGATCTGCTCGACACAGCCCTTCGGCGAACCAGGCGTGTTGCACACGATGCACGAGCCCACGACTCCCACCACGCCACGGGACAATCGGCCGAGCGGATTCACGAGACGCATGGCTTCGGCGAGTCCGGGCGCTTCCCGTTCGATCACCTGACGCGTTCCTTCCGGTGTCATGTCGCGGGGCGCGAAACCTGTGCCACCCGTGGTCACGACGAGCCCGGCGAAACCGGCCGTGAGTCGACGCAACGCGTCGGCCACTTGGTCGGCACCGTCGGCGGTGAGTGCTCGTTCCACGACATCGAAACCGGCACGCGCCAGCGCGTCGGCAAGAGCGGATCCCGACAGGTCTTCACGCGTGCCATGGACGACGCCATCGCTGACGGTGAGCACTTTGGCCTTCAGTCGGTCCGCCTGATCGTGACCACTCATGACGTTCGACGGTACCGGACGAGAACCATCCCATCGGTGTCGGTGCGGTGAGGTGCCAGTCGGAAGCCGTGCCCGTAGTCGTCCCATTCGTCGCGAAGGGTCGGCACGTCGTGTCCATCCCGACCGACCACCTCGAAACCGTCTGGAATTCGGTGCCCGATCGACTCACGTGCGGTGATGGTGCAGACGCTGTACGCCAACAGTCCTCCCGGCTTCACCAGACGGGCCGACGACTCGAGGATGGCCGCCTGCAGACGAACCAAGTCGTCGACGTCGGATTGGGACACGCGCCACCGAGCATCGGGGCGACGTCGTAGAGCCCCGAGACCCGAACACGGTGCATCGACCAGGACGCGATCGAAAGAGCCATCGGCCATCGGCGGTCGGCGGGCGTCAGCAACCACCACCTCGACGTCGACACCGCAGCTGACGGCGTTGCGCGCGACCAAGCCGGCTCGTGTGGCATTGGCGTCGGCTCCGACCACTCGTGCACCGGTCGCGGCCAGTGCGGTCGACTTTCCTCCCGGACCGGCGCAGGTGTCGAGAATGCGCTCTCCCTGTCGGGCCCCAACGGCTTCGACCACCCATTGACTGGCGAGATCCTGCACGTACCCATCGGGCCGTCTGGTCACCGGCGCCGGCTCGTTCATACGTTCGAGACAATCGACCGCCTCGGTACCGAACTCGTGCTCGAACGTGGTGACGATCCAGTTCGGATAGCTGAGTCGAGTGGGTTGGTCGGGCCACACCATCGGCGTCGTTGCGACACGACGTAGAACGGCGTTCACGAAACCGCGAGTTCGCCGAGGAGCCAGTGACACCGTGGTCGACACCGCGGCATGCGGAGCCACTCCCCCGAAGACGATCTGATACGCCCCCAGTCGCAACACTCGTCGCGTCTCGATGTCGGGCGGAGCCGACACGAATCGATCGATGAGAGCATCACAAGCACGACGGCGTCTCGTGGTTCCATAGACCAACTCGGTCACGAAACGACGATCGGCGGGCTCGAGAGATGACCGATCGAGAAGGCTGGGCACGATCAAATTCGCGTAGGCACCCCCATCCTCGACTCGTCGGAGTGCTTCGAGGGCGATCTCGCGTGCCGTACCTGTCGCCTTCTTCATGTCGTGAAGTGAATCGGTGCACCGCGCCGACCGTTGACCCACTCGGACGCCGACATCATCTTTTTGCCCTCCGGTTGAAGTGCGACGATCTCGACGTCATGATCACCCGTGGCGACGACCAGTCGCCCACCGACGACCACACCCTCTCCCGCCGGACGCGTCGACACGTCATCAGTCGCACGAAGCGAACCGATCCTCATCCGGGCGCCATCGATTTCGGTCCATGCTCCGCCGATTCGGCATCGTCGTGACGTTGAGTCGGCCGATTCTCCCCAAACGATGCGTCGATCGAGCACGGTCAACTTCTCGGCGTACACCGGCTCACCCACTTGGGGGACGGCCGGAGGCAAACCATTTCTCAGAGCACTCACGAGCAGGCCGACACCACGACGAGCCAATTCGGATCGCATGTCGTCGGCCGACATGTCGTCGTCGACCGCGATTCGCTCGCACGCCAGGACTCCACCGGTGTCGAGACCGACTTCGACGTGCATGAGGCACACACCCGTTTCCGAATCGCCTTCCAGGATGCAACGCTCGATGGGCGCAGCTCCACGCCAGCGGGGCAAAAGCGAGAAATGCAGGTTCACCATCGGGATTCGGGCCAAGACGTGCTCTCTCACGAGTGCCCCATATGCCACGACCACTCCGAGATCGATCGGGGTCGCGAGCTCGAGAAGGTCGTCGACACGATGTGACACGGGAATGTCGTGCTCGTGTGCCACGACTTTCACCGGACTCGGCACGAGAGCTGAACCTCGACCCCGCTTCTTGTCGGCTCGAGTGACCACGTGAACGACGTCGACCTGCGCGGCCAGGAGGCCGGCCAGCACCGAGGCCGACGTATCGGGCGTTCCGAGAAAGGCGATGCGGCCGATCGGTCCGGTCGGCAGCGGCGCGAGCTGCTGGGTCACTCGGCTCGCAGACGTCGGGGCGCACCCGCCGCGTCGGCCTGTGCCGCCAGTCGTCGATACTCGGCAATGGCTTGTTCGCGCTGTTCGGGCTGCATGCGGTCGAACATCAAGACACCATTCAGGTGGTCGAGTTCGTGCTGAAAGAGACGAGCCTCGAGCTCGTCGGCCTCGAAGGAGATGTCGTTTCCGTCGATATCGACACCGGTCATCAACACCGTCTTGGGTCGAACCATCTCGACGTAGAGACCAGGAATGCTGAGGCAGCCCTCCTCGTAGGTCCATTCACCGTCGGATTCGGCAATCACGGGATTGAAGATCACCTCGGGTTCACCGTCGATGTCCCAGACGAAGATCTGACGCTGGATGCCCACCTGCGGAGCAGCAAGACCGATACCCGTCTCGGTCTCGTACAGAGTGTCGAACATCTGCTCGACGATCCGGACCACCTTGCCGTCGATGTCGGTGACTTCGGCCGCCTTGGCTGCCAGTACCGGGTCGCCGAAAGTCCGGATTTCGTACGTCATACCTGTCAGGCTACTTGCGAGATGTCGCACTACTTCGACCACTCGCCCGCCACACCGTCCGATCCCCGTCGGGTGACGGTCGTCCTCCCCGACGACGCCTTCGACTTCCGAAGCGATCGCGGCGTGTTCTCACATGGTCGTCTCGACACCGGAACCAAGTTCTTGCTCACCGATGCACCCGAGCCACCTCGAGACGGAGTGTTTCTCGATCTGGGCTGCGGAGCCGGCCCGATCGCTCTCGCTTTGTCCCGTCGCCGACCAGAGGCACGGGTGATCGCGATCGACGTGAACGAGCGAGCACGACAACTCACAGCCGACAACGCGCGCCACCTCGAGATCACCAATCTCGAAGTGAGCGCTCCCGACGACGTCGACGAGTCGGTGCGCTTCGACCTGATCTGGAGCAATCCACCCATCAAGGTCGGCAAGACCGAGCTGCACACCATGTTGCTGAAGTGGCTCGATCGGCTCGCCCCGACGGGCCGAGCCGTTCTCGTCGTACAGAAGAACCTCGGATCGGATTCTCTCCAACGATGGCTGACCGCCGAAGGCTTCGACACCGCTCGTCTCGGCTCGCGATCGGGTTATCGACTACTCGACGTCCGACCCCGAACCACACCCTGACGGCGATCGGGCCTCGCGCTAGATCCTCGACGGATCGACGACGATACGAGCCGAACGCGAGCGAACACCGCTCCACGCATCGGCGAGCGTCGCTGCGTCTCGGGCCCTCACGAGGAGATGATCGTCCACCAGGCTGACGTCGATCCCTTCGTTCGATGCGAGACGAGTCCGACAGTCGTCGAGGTCCTCTCCTTCGACGATCGCGAGCGTGCTGGCCGGCGGCAGCGACAGCGCCTCACGGCGTTCCCATTCGGCGGCGACCGCTGTGTCGAGGTCGAGGGTGCCTAACGCTTTCACGGTGTCGTGTTCGACGAGAGTGGTCTGCAACAGCACGCGGCCTGCCGCGCCGACGAGACGAGCGGCTCGCGCCACGAGCGTCCAAACTTGTTCACGAGCCCGAAATCGCGGGGCCAGGAGTTCGGCGTCGAGATCGAGGAACACGACCACATCGACTCGGCGAACGCGGTGCAGAACCGCTTCGGTTCCGATGAAGACGTCGGCTGCCGCATCGTCGAGGTCGACGGTGGATGCCGTCACCTCGACGACCTTGCGAAGGGCCGCCCGTTCGAGCTCGTCACGAAGTCGTGTGGTTCCCGGCTTCACGCGCGCCAGATCGCTCGACCCGCATGCCGCGCATACCCGAGGTCGCAGAGACGAACACCGCGAACATTCGAGAGACCCCTCGGTCGACTCCACCAGAGCTCCGTCACACGACGAGCATCGCGCAACCGCCCGACAGGCGCGACACGCCAGGAGTCGAGCCATCCCCTTGGTGTTGATCACGCACGCGACCCGCGTCGCGTCGTCACGGAGCACTTCGATCAGCTCCGACGACAGCAGTGATCGCTTCCATGGCTCCTGATCGCTCCGGTCGATCACTTCGATACGAGGCCACGCTCGACGTTCGCGTTCGACATCTGGTGACGTCACTGCATCACCGCGCCGACCGAGCCCGACCCACGCCTGCACCGATGGCACGGCCGACACGAGAATCGGTACTGCTCCGGCTCGCCCACACCGTTCGATCACCACGTCACGCGCATGCCACGTTGGAGAGCGTTCTTCTTGCAGAGATTCGTCGTTCTCGTCGAGAACGAGGGCAACTGCCATATCGGGGCACGGAGCGAAGGCTGCACCGCGCGCGCCGATCACCACGTCGGCGCCACCTCGGGCCTGGGCCCAGTCCTCGGGAACGAGTGCCACCGTCACTCCTGTCCGGCGAATGCGGTGCGACAACACCCGAGCCATATCGATCGATGGGCAGACGACCAATGTCGGTCCGACCCGAGCCGCCGAGAGGATCGACGGAAGTTGATCGACAGTTGGCGGCAGGCGAAGAACTCCGCCGCCGTCGGCGATGAGAGTCGTGGTTGCCGGCGACGTCGGTTCGGCTCGAACGGATGTGCGGCGCGGTGTGGCCGAACGATGGACGACCACCGGTGGCGATGCCACCACCAGGAACGGACGCAGACGACCCGCGCACCATCGCCAAGACGCCCAGCGGGCCAGGTCGATCAGATCGCCACTTGGCCCGATCCCACTCGATTTGACGATCGGCTTCAGGACATCACTCGACACCTCGTCGGATGTGTCCATCAGTTCCACGACCCATCCCCCGACGCGCCGACCGTGAAGAGACACTCGAACCCGCGAACCGAGTTCAACGACGGAATCCATCTCGTCGGGGACGAGATAGTCGAATGTCTTGTCGATTCCCGTGACGTCGGGAACGATGCGGGCGACGCGTCCCAGAGGACTCAGAGGCCGACGGCCGACGTGAAATCGGCGAGACGTGACAGCGACTCCCACTCGAAGTCGGGAAGCTCGCGTCCGAAGTGACCGTAGGCCGCGGTCTGCCGATAGATCGGGCGCTTCAACTTCAGGTCTCGCACGATGGCAGCCGGACGAAGATCGAACGTGGAGCGAACCGCGGTCTCGATGCGCTCGACCGGGACCTTCTCAGTGCCGAACGTCTCGACGAGGATGCTCACCGGGTGCGCCATACCGATGGCGTAGGCGACCTGCACTTCGCAACGTTCGGCGGCGCCAGAGGCAACCACGTGCTTGGCAACCCATCGAGCGGCGTAGGCCGCCGAGCGGTCGACCTTGCTCGGATCCTTGCCGCTGAACGCTCCGCCACCGTGTCGGCCCATGCCTCCATAGGTGTCGACGATGATCTTGCGGCCAGTGAGTCCGGTGTCGGCATGAGGTCCACCGAGCACGAACTTGCCCGTCGGATTGACGAACACCGAGTAGTCGTCGTCGGCGAATTGCTCGGGAATCACCGGACGGATCACCTGCTCGATCAGATCAGGACGGATGACCGAGTCGCGGTCGATGCCGTCGTGATGCTGCGTCGACACGAGCACCGTGCGAAGTCGGACCGGTCGACCGTCCTCGTAGTCGAAGGTCACCTGAGTCTTGCCGTCGGGACGCAGATACGGAATCTGACCCGACTTGCGGGCGTCGGTGAGTCGCTCGGCGAGTCGGTGGGCCAAATGGATCGGGAGCGGCATGAACGTGGGGGTTTCGTTGCAGGCGTAACCGAACATCATTCCCTGGTCGCCAGCACCTTGAAGATCGAGATCGTCACTACCCGTTCGGGCTCGCACTTCTTCGCTGCGGTCGACACCTTGGGCGATGTCGGGGCTCTGCGCGTCGAGGGCCACCAGCACGCCGCACGTCTTGCCGTCGAAGCCGAATTCGGCGTTGTCGTAACCGATTTCGCGAATGACCTGTCGAGCGATGTCGGGGATCTCGATGTACTCACCGGTCGTGACCTCCCCCGACACCAGACACAGACCAGTCGTCACCAAGGTCTCGCAGGCGACTCGGGCGTGAGGATCTTTGGCCAAGATTGCGTCGAGAACGGCATCGGAAATCTGGTCGGCCATCTTGTCGGGGTGACCCTCGGTCACGCTTTCCGAGGTGAACGTCCACTGGCGGCTCATGAAACTCCCCACATTTGGCTGGCTATCGGTCGGTGCCGACGACCGTCCACCGTCAGGCGAGCAGTCGAGCGACGATGTCGAGCAGCGCGCGGGCGATGTCCCGTTTGTCGCTCAACGGATGCGACTCTAGAGGCTGATCGGGCCGCAGGAAGGTAACAGCGTTCGTGTCGTGCTGGAATCCGACTCCGGGAGCCGACACGTCGTTGGCCACGATGAGATCGAGGTTCTTGCGACGCATCTTCGACGTGGCGTTCTCGACGAGGTCGGACGTCTCGGCCGCGAAGCCCACCAGGATCTGACCAGCCGGCTTGTGCGCGCCGAGTCCGGCCAAGATGTCGGGGGTCGGCTCGAGGCGAATCTCGGGTATTCCAGCATCTTTTTTGATCTTCCCCGAGGCACACGACACGGGACGAAAATCGGCGACAGCGGCCGCCATGACGATCACGTCCGCTTCAGACGCCCGACTGTCGAGAGCCGCTTGCATCTGGGCCGACGTTTCGACGTCGATCACTTCGACTCCGGCCGGGACCGGTCGGTCGGCCGTGCTGATCAAGGTGACCGTTGCTCCGCGTCGCGCTGCTTCTTCGGCCACCGCGTAGCCCTGTTTCCCGCTCGACCGATTGGCAATCACTCGCACGGCGTCGATCGGCTCACGAGTGCCACCTGCCGTCACCAGCACTCGCCGACCGTCGAAATCACGCGGACCGAGGACTCGTTGAACGGCCTGTACCACCACGTCGGGGGCGGCGAGTCGACCTTTACCCGAGTCGCCCCCGGCGAGTCGTCCTTCTTCGGGATCGACCACATGAACGCCACGACGACGCAAGAGCGCAATGTTGTCCTGCACAGCGGGGTGTTCCCACATCTCGGTGTGCATGGCCGGACACACGACGACAGGGGCCCGGGTTGCGATGAGGACATTCGTGAGCAGATCGGTCGACAGCCCGTGCGCATAGCCGGCGAGCACTCGTGCCGTGGCCGGTGCGACCAGAACCAGGTCGGCGTTCTGACCGAGCTTGGTGTGCGGAATGGGTGACGCCTCACTCCAGAGCGACGTCTGAACGGGCTCGCTCGCCAGTGCCGACAAGGTGGTTCGCCCGATGAACTTGTCGGCTCCGGCGGTCATCACCGGAACGACGTGCGCACCAAGATCGACCAGACGGCGACAAATTTCGACCGACTTGTAGGCGGCAATTCCACCACTCACACCGAGAACGATGCGACGACCCGACAGCGGCCGCGTCATGACTGGTCGTGGCGACGCGTCAGGCGTCGTCACCCTCGGTCGCGTCGGGATCGGCGAGCAGGGCCAACTCGGCGGCCTGGGCGTCGGCAAGCGCTGCGGCTTCGGCTGCTTCGCGCTCACGCATCTCGTCACCAGAGATCCGCACGATCTTGTCAGCGGCAATTTCTTCGAAACTGAGGCTCAACAACTTGCGCAACGACGGAACCTGCGGAGGGATCGACTTCGACGACGTGACGCCCAGGTAGTAGTCCTGCAACTGGCGCGACCGGCTGGCCGCCAAGGTGACGAGACTGAACTTGGAGTCGACCTTGTCGAGCAGAACTTCGAGGGCTGGATGGGTCATCGAGTCGTTGGTCGTCACCGGGGCACCGTTCTACGAGTCTTCTACGAGTCCTACTGGACGACGTGAGGCTAGCCCCGTCGTTCGGAATTGCGTCGAGAGCGGATGATCTCGAGCATTTCGCCCACCGTCCGCTCGAGATCGTCGTTCACGACCACATGGTCGGCGAGAGCACGGCCCACCGGCTCTTCTTCCTCGGCCTTGCGGAGTCGAGCCTGCACTTTGTCGTCGGGGTCCCCGCGTCCCACAAGGCGCCGACGTTGCTCGTCTCGAGACGGGGGCAGGACGAAAATGAGGATCGAGTCCGGAAATCGGGACTTCACCTGCCGGGCCCCGTCGACCTCGATCTCGAGCACCAGATCAAGCGGCGACGAGGGATCGGGCTGCGGCGAGCCGTAGAAGTTGCCGAGGAACTCGGTCCACTCGAGAAATCCGTCGGCATCCCGACGGTGCAAGAACTCGTCCCGCGACACGAAGACATAGGCGTCATCACGTTCTCCGGGACGCTGGTCGCGGGTCGTCCACGATCGGCTGAGCAACAACTCCGGATCGCGCGCCACCAAGGCGTCGACGATCGTTCCTTTACCGACCCCACCAGGGCCGGACACGATAATGATCAGTGGGCGGTGTCGGGGAAGCGGGTCGACGTCGACCCTCGACATCACTTGTCGAGGTGTTCGAGCAGGGACTTCTTCTGCTGAGCGCCGAGGCCCTGAATCTTGCGGTTGTCGGCGATCCCGACCTCTTCCATGATCTTGCGGGCCTTGACCTTGCCAAGACCGGGCAAGCTCTCGAGGAGCGAGACGACCTTCAACTTGCCCACGTTGGGATCAGAGGAAGCCAAAGCGTCGGCCACCGTGAGGGTGCCCTGCTTCAGCCTGACCTTGATCGCGGCACGAGCGGCCCGAGCTTCAGCAGCCTTGGCCAGCGCCGCCGCGCGCTGTTCGGGTGTGAGTTGCGGAGGAGTTGCCATGGGCGAAACTTACTCCTGGTCAGAGGGGTGCTGGTGGATAGTCGGCTCCCGCCGTCAGTTGGACCCTCGGCCTCGACGGCCCGTGATGTCCCGTAACCTCGAAAAGCCCTGGTCAGCAGCCCACACGACCAACTCGTCGGCAATCGACATGGGCGCCCGCGGATCGACGAAAGTTGCCGTCCCAACCTGGACCGCCGACGCTCCGGCCCGCAGCAGCGCACCGGCTGCGGCACCCGACGTGACACCACCCACGCCGATGATCGGGAGATCCGGGTCGGCCGCTCGCACGTCGGCGACGGCGCGCAGAGCCACCGGATGAACCATCGGACCGGAGAGCCCTCCACCACCGTTTCCGAGGACCGGCACGCCCTCGTCGTCGAGAACGAGACCCACCACCGTATTCACGAGGGTCACGGCTTCGGCCCCGGCTGCACGTACTGCGCCGGCCACCTCAACCAGTCGATCGGTATTCGGACTCAACTTGGCCCACACTGGCCGATCGATGACCTGACAGCGCGCCACGACATCGGCCGAGAGGTCGGCGTCGTGAGCAAAGATCCCACGTCGCTCTTCCAGATTGGGACATGACAAGTTGATTTCCACCGCCACGATGTGGTCGGCGCCTGGCCGGCTGAGGCGCTCAGCCATCACCTCGGCTGCTTGTCGGTATTCCTCGACACTTCTCCCCCACAAGCTGACGACAGTTCGTGCTCCGTGTCGGGCGAGCACGTGGAGATGTTCGTCGAACCAGGCCGCCATTCCAGGGCCCTGCAGTCCGACGGCGTTGATCATCCCGTGCGACAGCGGGTGGAGCCGTGGGGCCGGATTGCCAGCCCACGGCATGACCGACAACGACTTCACGACGACGGCACCGATGCGGCTCAGGTCGAAATAGGCACCGAGTTCGGCACCGTGCCCCGACGTTCCCGACGCCGTCATCACCGCATGCGAGAGTTCGATCGATCCGACGCGCACGCGAGTGTCAACGGCCATGGTGCTCCTGCAGGCTGCACACGTCGAGTGGACGATCCCACTGTTCAGCCAGACCGCGAGCAGCCGCCAGGGCCGCTTCCACCGTCGTGACCGACGGGACTCGGTACATGTTCGCCGCCTTACGAATGGCCTCTCCATCGGTGCGCCCACCGCGCCCCTGGGGCGTGTTGATTACGAACGAGATCGCTCCGCTCGCAATGAGATCGACGGCGGTCTCGCCGGCCTGTTCACTCACCTTGTCGACCGTACGATCGACCGCCAAGCCGAAACGGGCCAAATAGTCAGCGGTGCCGCGCGTGGCTGCGACGAGGAATCCGAGCTCACGTAGACGCTTCGCCACCACGATGCCAGCCGGCTTGTCGGAATCGGCCAACGACAAAAAGACCGTTCCGCTGCTCGGCAACACGGTTCCCGCCGCCAATTCGGCCTTGTAGAACGCTTTCCCGAAAGTGGCGTCGATACCCATCACTTCGCCGGTGGAACGCATCTCAGGTCCGAGAGCGGTGTCGACTTCCGGGAAACGATTGAACGGTAGGACCGCTTCTTTGATGGCCACGCGTCCACCGTCGAGAACCGAGTCGACGAGCAGACCTTCTGCACGAAGTTCGGCGAGGGTGGCACCGAGCATCACGCGGGTGGCCACTTTGGCGAGTGGTACTCCCGTGGCCTTGGCCACGAACGGCACCGTACGACTCGCCCGGGGGTTCGCCTCGATCACGTACACGTTGGTGCCGGCCACTGCGAACTGCACGTTGATCAGACCGCTCACGTCGAGCGCTTCGGCAATGGCTTCGGTATAGGCGCGAATGACCTCGACCACCCATGACGGCAGGGTCTGGGGCGGTATTGCGCACGCCGAGTCACCCGAGTGAACGCCGGCCTCTTCGACGTGCTCCATGACACCACCAATGAGAACTTCGCCGGTGTGATCACGAATCGCGTCGACGTCGACTTCGGTCGCGTCCTCGAGGAAACGGTCGACGAGAACAGGCCGCTCGGCCGAGAGGCCACCCTCTTTGCCGAGACTCCCGAAGCCCGACAACTCCTCCATGGCCCGGGCCAGGTGCTCACGATCGTGCACGATCTGCATGGCTCGGCCACCAAGTACGTAACTGGGACGCACCAGAACGGGAAAGCCGACACGGGACACGATGTCTTCAGCATCGGCCAGGGTCACAGCCGTGCCGCCGGGAGGCTGAGGGATGCGTAGACGGTCGCACAACTCGTTCCACTTCTCGCGATCCTCGGCCAGGTCGATCGACGCGGGGGATGTACCGGCAATCAGGCCCTGCGGGATCTGACCCGACAACTTGAGCGGCGTCTGCCCGCCCAGCGACACGATCACCTTGGGCGGTCGACCACCGGACGCCGCCGTCTCGGCGTCGATCACGTTCAGTACGTCTTCTTTGGTGAGTGGCTCGAAGTACAGGCGGTCAGAGGTGTCGTAGTCGGTCGACACCGTTTCGGGATTGCAATTGACCATCACCGTCTCGTACCCGGCATCGCGTAGTGCGAACGACGCGTGCACGCAGCAGTAGTCGAACTCGATGCCCTGTCCGATGCGATTGGGACCCGATCCGAGAATCACGACGCGTGGTCGATCGGACTCGCGGATTTCGCTCTCGTCCTCGTAGGTCGAGTAGTGATACGGAGTCTCGGCAGCGAACTCGGCCGAACAGGTGTCGACGGTCTTGTACGTGGGCAGCACGCCCACCGCCACGCGCGCCTCACGTACTTCGTCCTCACTGCGACCCCACAGGTACGCCAACTGGCTGTCACTGAAACCGAGTCGCTTGGCGCGCTTCCAGCCGCGTACGTCGAGAGTGTCGACTGTCGTCGCCTCGAGGCGCCTTCGTTCTTCGACGAGTATGGACATCTGGTCGAGAAACCACGGATCGACCCGACAACTCTCGTGAATTGCTTCGATCGACACGTGACGACGTAGCAGTTCACCGATCTGGAAGATGCGGTCGGGTGTAGGAACGGCGATCCGCGCAAGGAGTGCTTGGTCGTCGAGGTCGTCGAATTGCTTCTCGATCGGATCGGCGTTCAGGCCCGCTCGTCCCTGTTCGAGCGAACGCAACGCCTTTTGCAGGCTTTCCGGGAACGTTCTTCCGATCGACATCACCTCACCGACACTCTGCATCTGCGTACCGAGTACTCCTGACGTGCCCGGAAGCTTCTCGAACGCCCAACGAGGGATCTTCGTCACGACGTAGTCGATCGTGGGCTCGAAACTGGCTGGGGTCATCTTCGTGATGTCGTTCGGGATCTCGTCGAGTGTGTAACCGATGGCCAACTTGGCTGCGATCTTGGCGATTGGAAAGCCAGTCGCCTTGGATGCCAGCGCACTCGAGCGCGACACGCGCGGATTCATTTCGATCACGACCTGCTCGCCCGTGGCAGGATCGACGGCGAACTGAACATTCGAACCACCAGTCTCCACGCCGACTCGGCGAATGCATGCCAGAGCCGCGTCGCGCATCTGCTGGTACTCCACGTCGCTCAGAGTCTGAGCCGGTGCGACTGTGATCGAATCACCGGTGTGCACACCCATCGGATCCACATTCTCGATCGAGCAGATGATCACGCAGTTGTCGGCACGATCCCGCATGACCTCGAGTTCGTACTCCTTCCAACCGGCGATGCTCTTTTCGATGAGGATCTCGCTGATCGGACTGGCCTCGAGCCCGAGGGCGGCCAGACGGTCGAACTCCTCGGGAGTCGATGCGATTCCGGTTCCGCGCCCGCCGAGGATGTAGGCCGGACGGATGATGACCGGTAATCCGATCTCGGCCATGACGTCTCGGGCTTCGACGATCGTGTGGGCAACTCCACTCCGCGGCACCGACAGACCGATCTCGATCATCGCTTCCTTGAACTTCTCACGATCCTCCGCGGTGGCGATCGCCTCGGCATTGGCTCCGATCAACTCGGGAGTACCAGGAACTCCGACCAGACCTCGTTCGAACAGCGCCATCGCCAGATTCAGACCTGTTTGTCCACCGAGAGTGGGGAGAACTGCATCGGGACGCTCGCGTTCGATGATGCGCGCCACCACCTCCCACGTGAGGGGTTCGATATAGGTGCGGTGGGCGAAATCGGGGTCGGTCATGATCGTCGCCGGATTCGAGTTGGCGAGGATCACGCGATAGCCCTCGTCTTTCAGGACCCGGCACGCCTGCGTACCCGAATAGTCGAACTCGCACGCTTGTCCGATCACGATTGGCCCCGAACCGATGATCAGGATCGAAGAGAGGTCGTCGCGGCGGGGCATCAGTTGGCTCCCTGCGTCATGAGGCGAGCGAATTCGTCGAACAGATATCGACTGTCGTGCGGTCCGGGACCGGCCTCGGGGTGGTATTGAACGCTGAACGCCGGCGCGTCGAGCACCCGCATCCCTTCGTTCGTGTGATCGTTCAGATTGAGATGAGTCACCTCGACACGACCACCGAGGCTCGCCGGATCGACGCAGTAGTTGTGGTTCTGACTCGTGATCTCGATGCGACCCGATGCTTCGTGACGAACCGGGTGATTCCCTCCGTGATGACCGAAGGGCAGCTTGAAGGTGTCGCCACCCAGCGCACGGCTGAGCAATTGGTGGCCGAGGCAGATACCGAAGACCGGAACTTCTCCGACCAAATCACGAATGGTCTCGACTGCATAGGGAACTGCCGACGGGTCACCAGGTCCGTTGGAGAGGAACACACCATCGGGCTTCATGGCCAAGACATCGGCCGCCGACGTGGACGCCGGCACCACCTCGATCGTGGCGATCTCGGCCAGGCACCGCAAGATCGTCGACTTGATACCGAAGTCGAAGGCGACGACACGGTGTGCTCCCCCGTCGACGCGATACGCACGATCGGTACTGACAGTCGCAACGAGATCGATCCCTTCGGTTCCGGCTTCGGACCGAGCCGCGGCCAGCAACTCGTCGTACGACCCGGTACCGAACGCGCCTGACATCGAGCCGGTATCGCGCAGAACACGGGTGAGTCGGCGAGTGTCGACACCGGCGATTCCCGACACACCCTGTATCGACAGCATCGCGTCGAGACTTCTCGTCGAGCGGTGATTGCTTGCTCGACGAGCAAGATCGCGCACGATGACGCCGCGACAGAACGGACGGGCCGATTCGTCGTCGTCGCTCGTCGTGCCGTAATTCCCGATGTGTGGATACGTGAAGGTGACGATCTGTCCGGCATAGCTCGGGTCGGTCACGACCTCCTGGTAGCCCGTCAGGACCGTGTTGAACACGACTTCGCCAGTGGTGACCGCAGCTGCGGCCCCGATGGCTTCGCCCTCGAACACGCTTCCGTCGGCCAAGACAAGGTGGGCCGGTGTGATCTCTCCGTCAGACATGGACACCCTTCGTGATCGGTGGACAGCAGATCCGAGACGATCGGACTACCGAATGAATGATCATACAGTAAGTCGTATGAATATTGCATATTTTCATTGGATGGCCTCACCATCGACCACGACAGCCACACCCTCGTAGATCGTGTGCCGCACCCGACCCCTCAGCACTCGCCCGCCATAGGGGGTGTTTCGACTGCGACTCGCCAGAGTCGACGGATCCACTTCCCACCTCGCCGTCGGATCGAAGACGGTCAGATTGGCTGGCTCGCCGACCGAAACCGGTCGACCATGGCGATCCGCCAGGCGAGCGATCCGAGCCGGATTCCAACTGAGCGCCGCAACCACCTGACGCAACGTCATCAGGCCAGTGTCGACCAACTCTGTCAGTGAGACACCGAGGGCTGTTTCGAGTCCGAGCATGCCCGGTGGAGCCTGATCGAGCGGTTGTTCCTTCAGACGTTCGGCATGCGGGGCGTGATCAGTGGCGATCGCGTCGATCGTGCCGTCGGCAAGACCTTCCTTCAAGGCGGCGATGTCGGCCGGAGTGCGGAGTGGCGGATTCACCTTGAAGACGGGATCGAAACCCGACAACAACTCGTCGGTCAACGAGAAATGGTGAGGTGCGACCTCGGCGGTGATCGCCAGCCCGTCGGCCTTGGCGGCTCGTACGAGTTCGACACTGCGTGCAGTCGACAGATGCAGAAAGTGCATTCCGGCACCAGTGAGTCGACACAGTTCGATGTCTCGATGGACCATGAGCTCCTCGGCGAGTGCCGGCCAACCCGGTAGTCCGAGACGACTGCAGCACGAACCTTCGTGCATCACGGCCCCAACGGTCAGACTCACCACTTCGCAGTGTTGGGCGAGCGTCACGCCGAGATCGCGCGAGTACTCGAGTGCTCGGCGCATCAACTGAGCGTCCTGCACTCCCGAGCCGTCGTCGGTGAAAAGATGCACTCCGGCCGCCTGGAGTTCGGCAAACGGCGCCAGACGCTCTCCGGCCCGATCCATCGTGATGCATCCCGAGGGAACGACCTCGCACAGGCCGGCACGGCGACCCTGCTCGCGCACGAAGTCGACCACGATGCGCGAGTCGTGCGGTGGTTCGGTGTTGGGCATTGCGATCACTGCGGTGAATCCGCCTTTGGCGGCGGCCCGGCTTCCAGTCTCGATCGTCTCGGACTCTTCACGTCCAGGCTCACGGAGATGTACGTGAAGATCGACGAAACCGGAGGTCACGACACAATCGGATGCGTCGAGTTCCTGATCTGCGGCCGGCAACTCGCGACCGGGCTCGACCACATGGGTGATCAAGCCGTCGGCGACGCGCAGATCGGCCGGCCGACCCGAATCGGTGTGCGTGTTCGCATCGAGAATTCGCCCTCCACGCACGATCAGGCTCACGACGGCACCTCGTCCCCCGACGCCAGCAGTTCGAACAGAACCGCCATTCGTACCGAAATACCGTGTGTCACCTGGTCGATGATCGCACTCTGCGTCGTCGACGACGGATCGAACATCATCTCGACTCCTCTGTTCATGGGTCCGGGATGCATGAGCAACGTGTCGGGCCGCGTACGGGACCAACGCGTCTCGTCGAGTCCGAACCGTCTGCTGTATTCGGCCAGATCGGGAACGAGGGCTTCATTCATTCGTTCGCGTTGCATACGAAGCATGTACACCACGTCGACTTCGGGCAGGACGTCGTCGAGAGACGTCGACGTGGAAACCGTCCATGAGGTGGTGTCAGGTGGCAAAAGCGTGGCTGGACCCACGAGTACTACCTCGGCGCCGAGACCCGAGAAGGCCTCGAGACAACTACGAGCGACTCGGCTGTGGCGCGAGTCGCCAACGATGGCGATGCGCAGACCGGCCAGACACTCGGGCGATGGATCGAGTCCCCGTCGCGCCATCACCGTGTAGCAATCGAGCAGGGCCTGCGTCGGATGCTGATGCCAGCCGTCTCCTGCGTTCACGATGCTGGCGTCGGTCCACTCGGAGATCTGCCAAGGAACGCCGCTCGTCCGGTGGCGCACCACGAACACGGCGGCCCCCATGGCACTCACCGTTTCGATGGTGTCGCGCAGGCTCTCGCCTTTGTTCAGACTCGACGTCGACACCGAGAAGTTCACCGTGTCGGCCGACAATCGGCGAGCTGCCGTCTCGAAACTGATGCGGGTACGAGTCGAGTCCTCGAAAAAGAGGCTCACCACTGTTCGGCCGACGAGGGCCGGAACCTTGGGAACGGGGCGAGAGTTCACCGCCTCCATGTGACGGGCTGTGCGGAGAATTCGAACGACGCCTTCGGTGCCGATCTCAGAGATGCTCCGCACGTGCTTCACGTCGTCGCCCTCCGCCGCAGCACGACTCCCTCGGGAGAGACGACCACGTCCTCGTCGGAACTCGTCGGAAGGTTCTTACCGATGTAATCGGGTCGAATGGGCAATTCACGATGACCGCGGTCGACCATCACCGCCAGCTGCACTTGAGCGGGACGACCGTATTGATGCAGCGCGTCGAGCGCGGCTCGAACGGTCCGCCCTGTGTAGAGCACATCGTCGACCACGATGACGCGGGCACCGGTCAGATCGATCGGAATCCTCGTGACGGCGACCGGAGTAACGGGGCGCAGACCAATGTCGTCACGAAACAGTGACACGTCGAGCTCACCACGTGG
>Ga0181579_10000394_pt1 | contig 34905 bp, 34 predicted proteins | sample 071ome_24_FD_132996 | JGI IMG/M metagenome (GOLD analysis project Ga0181579, IMG submission 132996) | Coastal salt marsh microbial communities from the Groves Creek Marsh, Skidaway Island, Georgia - 071402CT metaG (megahit assembly) | ecosystem: Environmental > Aquatic > Marine > Intertidal...
GTTCGGCGGGAAGATGCGAGATGTCCACCCCGTTGAGGCTGATGGTGCCCGACCAGCGGACGGCATCATCCGCAGTCCCGCCAATCACCGCGAGAAGCGTTGACTTGCCACATCCGCTCGGCCCCTGGAGCAGACGCAATTCGCCAGCCGGCACCGTCACCTCCAGCCCCTCGATCAGCGGCGGATGCCCGTCAATGGCAATGGTCAGGGCCTGCACTCGCAGCATCTTGGAATCCTTGTTCACGGTTTCGCGAAACTATAGCCCGCGCCGGTCAAGCTATGCTAGGTCGATGCACAGGAAACCTGTCCTGAACCTGAGCCTATGAGACAGACAATGCCTGCAATGACCCCAGTCCAAATGCTCCGCCTCGCGATCCTGCCAGTGATGTGCGCCTTCATGATGGTTGTCATGATGCTGCCAGCAGCAACGCTGACCGGCCCGGCGCTTGCCGGTGAACGCGATTTTGCCACGATCCGCGATGCGGCGCGTGGCCAGACCGTCTATTTCAACGCCTGGGGCGGCGATGACAAGATCAATGACTATATCGCCTGGGCCGGCAATGAACTGGCACGGCGCCATGACATCACGCTGAAGCATGTCAAGCTGAGCGACACCGCGGCCGCCGTATCACGCATTCTGTCCGAACAGGCGGCAGGACGAAGCACCGGCGGCTCGATTGATCTGCTATGGGTCAATGGCGAGAATTTCGCCGCCATGAAGCGGAACGGGTTGCTGCAGGCCACGCCCTGGGCGGAATCGCTGCCATCCTGGCGCTATACCGATGCCGGGGCCCTGCCCGCGATCAGACTTGATTTCGCGGTGCCGACCGACGGGCTGGAATCCCCCTGGGGACGGGCGCAGCTGGTCTTCGCGCATGACAGCGCCCGCCTGCCGGCGCCGCCGCGAAGCGCCGCCGACCTTGCCGCCCATATCATCGAGACACCCGGCCGCTTCACCTATCCGCAGCCCCCCGATTTTGTCGGCCTGTCCTTTCTCAAACAGATCCTGATCGAGACGGCGGCGGACACCGCGCCGCTCTACCGGCCGGTCGAAGAGGCACTGTTCGATGCGGTGACGGCCCCGTTATGGCAGTGGCTTGACAGCGTGACCCCGCATCTATGGCGCGGCGGGCGTGCCTATCCGGCGAATTATCCGATGCAGCGCCAGCTTCTGGCCGATGGTGAGGTCGACATCGCGATCGCCTTCAATCCGGCCGATGCCTCCTCGGCGATCGAGCGCGGCGAGTTGCCGGCCAGCGTGCGCACCTATATCCATGATGGCGGTACAATTGCGAATGTGCATTTCCTCGCCATTCCCTTCAACGCGAACGCGCCCGAGGCGGCCCGGATCGTTGCCGATTTCCTGCTCTCGCCCGAAGCCCAGATTCGAAAAGCCGACCCGCGGGTCTGGGGCGACCCGACCGTTCTGGCCATGCACCGGCTGTCAGAGGATGACCGGGCCGGCTTTGCCGCCCTGCCCCGCGGTGTGGCCACATTGTCCGAGGCCGATCTTGGCGCGACGCTGGCCGAACCGCACCCCTCATGGATGAAGGCCATCGAGACCGAATGGCGGCGGCGTTATGGCAGCGGTGGCTGACCATCGATGACACGGGTCGGTTTGGCGCGGCATCACCGGATGATGCCATGGTGATGACAGGATGACTGGTGGACGCCATGTCATGACCGGCATTCTGGCACTGGCGACCGCGCTGCCGGTCATCGCCGGCATTGTCGGGGTTATGGGGCCGGCAATCGGCCTGTTCCCGCCGCTTGGCTTTGTCACACCATCACTTGACCCGGCGCGCGCATTTCTGGCGACGCCGGGTCTTGCACGCGCCGGCATGACATCGCTGGTCACCGGACTTGGCGCGACAGGACTTGCCCTTCTGTTCAGCTTTGTGCTTGTCATCACCTTCGCAGGCGCGCGCCGGGCCGGTTGGCTTCGCCGCCTTGCCGGACCGCTGATCGCCGTGCCGCACAGCGCGGTGGCCATCGGCGTGCTGTTCCTGCTGGCACCGTCGGGATGGCTGATGCGGCTTGTCTCGCCCAGCCTGACCGGGTTCGAGCGACCGCCCCTATGGGCACTTGTCCCTGATGGCAGCGGGGCGGTGCTGTGTCTTGGTCTGTTGATCAAGGAAGTGCCGTTCCTGGTCCTTGTCAGCCTTGCCGCCCTCGCCACCCTGCCGGTCCGGCGGCTGTTGGCGACCGGCATGTCATTGGGATATGGGCGCGCGGCAAGCTGGGTCTATCTTGTCCTTCCCCTTGTCTATCGACGCATCAGGCTGCCGGTATTCGCCGTTCTTGCCTTCAGCCTGTCGGTTGTCGACATGCCGCGCCTTCTTGGCCCGATGCTGCCACCGCCGCTGGCCGTGCTGATTGTCGAGGGGTTCGAGGATGCCGAGCTTGCGGCGCGCCTGCCGGCCTCTTTCGGGGCGGTTATGCAGATCGGACTGACCATCGTCGCCCTGGCGATCTGGTGTGCCGGGGAATGGCTCTGTGACCGCGCGCTGGCATGGCAGCGGCGCCGCGGGGCTCGCCTCGCCGCCTTGCGCGCCTGTGTCAGGATTCTGGTGGGGCTGGCGGCTGTGCCGCTTGTCATTGGCTGCGCCGGGCTGGTCGCGGCGGCGCTGTGGTCGGTTGCCGGGCCCTGGTTCTTTCCGGCAGCCTGGCCGGAGTCGCTGACATGGCGGTTCTGGATGCGTGCCGACAGTCTCGCCCCGGCGTTGGCGGCCAGCCTTGTCATCGCCGCCGCCGCGTCGCTCATCGCCGTGACGCTGGCGCTGATGGCGATTGCGGTGGCGCGCCCGAACAGCCGCACCGGCCTCTGGCAGGTCTGGATCTTCGCGCCCATCCTGCTGCCGCAAGCCGGATTTGTTCCCGGGCTGCAGATGATGCTGACCGTCACCCGGCTTGATGGCACCTGGCTAGCGATGATCTGGATGCACATGCTGTTCATCCTGCCCTATGTCTGGCTGATCCTGGCGCCGGCGGCGGCATCGCTGGACAAACGTCACGACCGGATCGCGGCCAGTCTTGGCGCCGGCAGATGGCGACGCTATGGCCGCGTGACCCTGCCGATGCTGACACCGGCCATCATCACCGCGCTGTTCGTCGGGACAGCGGTGTCGGTGGCGCTGTATCTGCCAAGCCTGTTTGCCGGCGCCGGCCGGATCACGACCATGACCCTGGAGGCGGTGGCGCTCGCCTCGGGCGGCAGCCGCGCCATGGCCGGCGTCGCCACAATGCTGCAACTTCTCATCCCGGTTCTGTTCTTTGCCCTGTTTCAGACGGTCTATCGCCTTGGATATGGGCGGTTCGCCGGCATGCGCGCGGGCGGCTTGCATTGACCGCTCATCCCGCGCACTCTTCACCGGCGAGACTGGTGATGGACGGGTTCAGAATTGCGCATTCTTGTTTATGGTGACTCCAACAGCTGGGGGTATCTTGATGACGGGTCAGGAACCCGGCATCCCGAACGCTGGCCGGTGATGATGGCGCGGCATCTTCGCGAGGCCGGCAGCGAGATCGAGCTTGTCGAGGAATGTCTTCCCGGCCGCACGACCAATATCGATGACCCGCAGGAAGGCGTCTGGTGTAATGGCCACACCCCGCTGCGCGCCATTCTGCTGTCACAGCAGCCTCTCGATCACATCATCCTGATGCTTGGCACGAATGATCTGAAGGCACGTTTCGGCCGTGACGCACCGGCGATCACCGCCGGCGTGATGGCGCTGCTGGCGATCAACCACGACACCGCCGCTGGGCCCGGCGGGTGGTATGGCGAGGCACCCGCGCCGGTGACCGTCATCTGCCCGCCCGAACTTGGCGAACAGGCCGATGACCCGGGCTGGATCCGCCACCGGGAATGGCGTGGCGGGCGCGCCACCTCGCAGGCCCTGCCACCCGTGATGCGCGAGGCCTGTATTGCGGCCGGTGCCGGATTCATCGATGGCAATCGACATGCCGTGTCATCACCACGCGACCCGATCCACTGGAGCGCCGCAACGCAAGCCGCCTTCGGCGCCGCGATCGCCCGCGAAATCAGGACCGCTGGCTGACCATGCTCTACCGGGTCATTCTGCCGCTCATTTTTGTCGGGCTGTGGTCATCCGCCTTCGTGACCGCCAAGATCGGGGTGCAATATGCGACACCCTTCGCAGTGCTGATGCTGCGTTTCGGCACCGTCAGCTGCCTGTTCGGACTGATCATGCTGGCGCTATGGCGGTGGCGCCGATCCCCGCCAGTGACACCGGAACGGCCGGTGATCGCGCTGACAGCCCTTGTCGGCCTGCTGTTGCATGGGCTCTATCTTGGCAGCGTTTTCTTCGCCCTGTCACGGGGGCTGTCGGCCGGGATCTCGGCGCTGATTGTCTCGCTGCAACCGCTTCTTGCCTCCGGCCTTGCCATCATCCTGTTCGGTGAAAAGCTGCGGCCGGTCCAGATCATCGGCATGCTGGCCGGCATCACCGGCGTCGTTCTGGTGCTGCTGCCGAAACTGGCAGGCGCGATGCCGATGATCGGACTTGCCTCGGTGACGGTCGGGCTTGCCGCGGTGACGGGTGGCACGCTGCTACAGAAGAAAATCGGCGGCAGGATCGACCTGCTGGCAAGCAACCTCATCCAGTCGCTTGCCGCGACGGCCTTCTTCCTGGTGATCTGCACCACCATAGAGCCGCCACGGATCGACTGGCAGCCACCTTTCCTGCTGGCGCTCGGATGGCTGGTGCTGATGGTGTCGATGGGGGCCTATCTGATCCTGATGGTGATGATCCGGCGCGACAGCATGGCGGCGGTGTCATCGCTGATGTTTCTGGTGCCGCCGGTCACCGCCATCATCGCCGCCATCGGCTTTGACGAGCCGCTGACCCTTCTCGGGATTCTCGGGTTCTGCGTGACTAGTGCCGGCGTCTATCTGGTAACGCGCTATTCATCCCCCGGCACGCCATAGCTTGGCGCGGCGGCGGGGCTCAGCGCCCGAAGGCTGTAATCGTTCATCTGCGGTTCATAGTCCCGCCACAGCGCCCGCAGGGCCCGGCCCGGGCAGTCCTCGGTCCAGTCCACCCGCAGATCGACAAGCGGCCAGCTCTGTTCATGCGCGACAAGCAGCGCCGCCGAATGTGTGGGGCCCTCCTCACCACCGGCAGCAATGCCGGCCTCCAGAGCCACCAGCAATCTTTCGGCAAGATGCGTGATCCCGCCAGCCTCGAAGCTGGCGATCATCGCTGCCGGCACCCCGGTCGTCGCCAGAAGATTGCCAGCCGCCACGCATCCCGCACCGCTCGCCACCGCATATGTACCCAGAATTTCACTGCCGGTAACATGCGCCACCCGACCCGACAGGTCGACCGCCGCCACCTGCCGATATTCGGCATGCGCACGGCCTTCCATCACCCTCGCCACGGCCTGCGGCGCGGCCATGCCATCCGCCATCAGCGCCAGCACCTCGGGTCCGATGGACGGGTCGGTGACATTCTGCGTTGTGACCGCGCCGGCGCCGGCCCGCACATGCGGACAGCGGCTGCCGACAGCGATGCTTGAGGTGGTGATGGCGACCCCGGCCATACCGGTGCGGGCACAATGTCCGACAATTGAAAAGGTCATGTTGCTGCCCCACCCGTCATCCGTACATCACCGGTCGCATAGGTGGCGCGCCAGATATTGCGCGAATTCATGGTTGCCACGCTCCAGCCAGCTGAGCGGCCCGGGCACGCCAAGCGGTGACGCCGCGCCATTGAAAATACCCTCGACGACATGCCGGTCCTCGACCTGCACCTTGTCCAGAAACGCCTTGGTCGCGGCCAGATAGCCATCCCGGTCGGTCTCGCCGGCGAGCTTTTCGGGCGCGATCGCAGCGCCATAAAGAATGCGGGTGCGGGCCGGCCCGTCGGGCTGCAGCGACAGGTACCACAAATGATCCGGAGCCAGCACATACATGTGGCTCGGAAAAACCGTCGGCATCACCGAGGTGTAGCGCCAGACACCTTCGAGGCTGGTATTGTCCTGATGCGCGCGGCCAACCGGCGCGCCATCGCTCTTGGTGAAGAACTGACAGGTGAATCCGGCAAAGCTGCCACGCTCGTCAAAGGTGTTCTCCTCGACCGAATAATGCGCCCCGACGGTGCTGCGATGCGCCACCGGAAGATGGTAGCTCTCCATGAAGTTCTCGGTCAGGCATTTCCAGTTCGTATCCCAGACATGCTCTTCCCGGAAAATGGTCACGTAATCCTGCTGCTTGTAGCGGTCGGTCAGCGGCGTGAGGTCGGCAAGCTGCGTGGCGACCGGCGGGATGTCGGGGGCCAGCGTGACATAGATCCATCCCTGAAAGACCTCGCATCGCACCGTGGCCAGCGCCAGATCATCACGGGCGAAACAGTCCGTCCTGCCCATATGCGGGGCGGCGACCAGCCTGCCGGCGATGTCATAGGTCCAGGCGTGATAGGGGCAGGTGAACTTCCTTGCCGAGCCACGCCCCTCGACAAGCCGCATCATCCGGTGCCGGCAGACATTGGCGCGGGCATGGATCTCGCCCGTCGCGCCGCGGATGATGATCACCGGCTGCGGGCCAAGCTCGAAACTCATATAGTCGCCCGGCGAGGGCAGCTCGTCGGCACGCCCGGCGCACAGCCAGCTTCGCGCGAAAATACGCTGTTGTTCCAGATCGTGGATTTCAGGAAGGACGTAAAGGTCCTTCGGCGGCGCGCTGGCCTGTGAGAGGGGTTGCGCCGCCAACGCCTTCAGCTGTTCCAGAAGCGGGGCTAGCGGCGCGGTCATGGATCAGTTTCCGTCCTCGGGGATGACGGCGGTCACCTCGATCTCGACCAGCCATTCAGGACGCGCCAGCGCCGGCACGACAAGACCAGTCGAACAGGGGTGAACGCCTTTCAGCCATTTGCCCATTTCGCGGTACACGGCCTCGCGGTGACGGATATCGGTCAGATAGACAACGATGCGGCAGACATGGTCAAGGCAACTTCCCGACTCCTCCAGCAGCGTCCTGATATTCTGCATCGCCGTCTCGGTCTGTTTTGCGGCATCGCCAACATGAAGCGAGTCACCTGTATCAAGGTTCTGACCGACCTGACCGCGCAGGAACACCATCGTGCCACGCGCGACAACCGCCTGCGAAAGGTCATTGTCGAGATTCTGCTCGGGATAGGTCTGTTTCGTGTTGAACGGTCGGATGCGTCTATGCGCCATATGTCAGTCCCCCGTGCCGGAATTGCCGGTCGCGGCGCGTTTCGGGAATTCAGACCGCGCCAGTTCAAGATAGGCGCTTCGCAACGCCGCCGTCATCGGCCCGACGCCACCGTCACCAATCTCGGTATCGTCAATCCGGCCGACCGGCAACACATAGATCGACGAGGCGGTGATGAAGGCCTCGTCGGCGGCAAGCGCCTGATCAAGGGTGTAGGTTTCCTCACGGATGCGAAGCTGGTGCGTTTCGGCGACGCGCAGCATGGTCTGGCGGGTGATGCCATGCAGGATGTCATTGCTGACCGGGCGGACGAAAAGCTCACGATCCTTGATGAAGAAAAAGCTGGAGGACCCGGCCTCGGTGACATCGCCGTCAGGCGCGATCATCAGCGCCTCATAGGCGCCGGCGCGGCTTGCCGCCTGCTTCGCCATCACCTGGCCAAGAAGGTTGGTTGACTTGATATCGCGCCGGGCCCAGCGAATGTCCGGCGTGGTCGCAAGCTTCACCGGTTTCGGCGGCGCGTCGGCGGCGAATTTCTCCTTCTGCGTGAAAGCGAATACATTCGGCACATAATCGCCGTCATACAGATAATTCCGGTCACGCTCGCCGCGGGTGACCTGAAGATACATGAACCCCTCGACCGAGCTGTTCATGTCGATCAGGCGCATCATCGCGGCGAACAGATCGTCGCGCGTCATCGGCGACGGCATCTCAAGCTCGTCAAGAGACCGGTCGAGCCGGTCCATATGATATTCAAAATCGACAAGCTGGGAATCGAGGATACCGAACCCCTCATACACCGAATCGGCAAAAAGAAGCCCGCGATCGAAGATCGAGAGTTTCGCCTCGCTCTCCGGTACGAAATCACCATTCAGAAAAACCGTTCTGTCCATGAACCTGCCCTGCAAATATCTGTCCTGATCAACCCGCACGCTATCGCGTTTGAAGCCGGTTGAAAACAATTGTTGCAGGATCTTGTGATCGGCGTCAGGCGCTTTCCGAGCAGATCTGCCGGCAAAATGCCGTCCGGCCCATGAACTGCGCCGCCTGAACGCCTATGGTCCGGGGCCCATGTTCCGGGGCCTATGTTCTGGCGGCCTCGAATTTCGCCCAGGCTTCCTCCAGCTTGTTGATGTCGAAACCCGGCTGTCGCGCCGGACCCAGAACGATCGCCTCGCAGGCAATGACCTTGTCGATGGCCGCCTTCAACTCGGGAATGACATCGTCGGGGATCACCAGCGCCCCGTGCCGGTCGGCGTGGATCAGTTCACCCTGCGCGACGCGCATGCCCATGATGTTGACCGGCGTGCCGATCTCCACCGCATGGACAAAGCCGTGGCTTGGTCCGATCGAGCCGGCCAGCACCGGAAATCCTTCATCCATGACATCAAGGTCACGCATGACCCCGTTGGTGACCGCACCGGCAAGACCCAGCCCCTTGTGAACGGCGACATGCACCTCGCCCCACCATCCGGCGATACAGTTCGGATAATCGACATCCTCGACAACGGCCGCCGTGGGCGACGTTCCGCCGGCCATGGCATGGAAATATTCCATCCGGCGGGCGCGGATCACCTCGGGCGCCTCATTGGGCGGGGCAAGGCCCGAGATCTTGGCCGTTCTCGCAAACCCGACAATCGCCGGATCGCCCGGTTTGCAGTGATGCATCGTGCCTCTGGTGAAGCGGTTGAAGCCACGCTTTCCCTGCGCCACCTCGATGGCATTACAGACGGTCGGTGTGTCGACCTTGCGAAGCAGGTCCAGAAGGTCGTCGGGGATTACATTGTCAGCCATTTTTCCAGTGCCTCATTCGTCGGTTTCGGTTGTTCCAGCGTGGGCAGATGCCCGGCATCATCAATTCTGGCAAGGATCGCGCCCGGCACAAAATCACGCATCAGCTCATGGCGTTCGGCAGGGCACAGACGGTCCTCGGCGCCGTGCAGGATCAGGGTGGGAACATCGACACCGCGCAATGTTTCACATTGGTCGGGCCGGGTCTGAAGCGCCCTTGACTGTCTTGCGAAAACATCCGGGCCAAGCGCCAGCGCCATGTCCATGCAGAGATCGAGGATGGTGCGACGGTCCGATCCGTCGGCAAGATAGTGCGGCTTCATGTCATCGCGGATGACCGCCTTCAACGCGCCGCCGAGAACGCGGGCAATCTGCTGATCCCGCATTTTGGCGCGTTCCGGTGCCTCGGCAAGCGGATTGGTGTCCATCAGGGCGAGGCGGGTGATCCGGGAGGGTGCCTGGCGGATAACCTCCATCGCCACGATCCCCCCCATCGACAGCCCGGCAAGGGCAAAGCGGGGCGGTGCATACTGCAGGATCGCCGCCGCCATGGCGGCGACAGTGTCACCGTCGGCAAGCGGTGCCACCATCACCGGACGGGTCGCCGAAAGCACGGCGATCTGCGGCGCGAAGAGCCGCGCATCACACATCATGCCAGGAAGCAGAATGACGGGGTCCGTCACCTAATTCAGCCTCATCGTGGGGCCGGCCGGATCATCCGTGTTGCGAACCCGATACATGCTGGCCTCGCCGGTCATCGACGGGGACAGGGCGCGCGCGAGGCCTGCCGGAACCAGACAGGTATCGCCGGAATTCAGGATCGTGCTGCCACCATCCCATTCCAGCTTCCAATGTCCCCGGACCGGCATCAGCACCTCCGGCTGAGGACAGCTGTAGCGGCCATCATCAATTGAACCACGGGTGATGAAATCCACCTCGAATCCCGGCTGGTCACGCAATATGGCATCCGGCCCGATCACCCGGCTTGGCTGATGATCGGCAAGTGCCATCAGATCCCAGTATCGCGCCACATAGTTCGGCACGACCTCGGCAGTTGGCGGTTCATCCATGAGCTGCAAATGATCTTCGCTCATCACCGGCATCGGGATGACACCGTCAGGCAGGGATTCGCCCTTCTTGCTGTCATAGAGCTGTCCGTTGTCACCAAGCACAAGCCCGTGCGCGCTGGCATTCTCGATCACTTGCGGGGCCCAGACGACGCCGCCACCGGCGTCATCGCCGCCAAGGATGGCCATGATCATTCCATAGTCGGTGCCGATATTCTCAAAACCGCGGAACATCCCGGTCGGTATGTTGAAGATATCACCCTGTTCGAGGATCACCTCACCGGCATCACCCCAACGCCCCCAGAAAAACCGCCAGCGTCCGGATTGCACGAAAAACACTTCCGCCGTGCGGTGCGTATGAAGGCTGTTATGGCATTTCGGCGGCTGGCCGGCAGCCCCGATATTGAAGCCGATCTTCTCCCATATATGGACATGCTGGTCGGCGCTTTCCGACACGCCGCCACCGATGATGGTGAAGTTTTCCTTCTGGTCGCTTCCCGGCGTATGCGCGTCGATAAACGCGGTCTTGCAGGGGATCAGAGCGCCACGCCTCACAATATTCTGTTCCATATCAAAAGCGGTCATGACATCTCTTCTCCAACGCTCTGTTTACGGTGCGTGCCCGGGTGCATGTCCGGGTTTATGTCCGGCTTCATATCTGGGCTTGAGGCGACCTTGCCAGCAACGGCCCGCGTGCTGCCGCGCACGACAAGCTCACTGTCGATCTCCAAACGGATTGACCGGTCAGTCGCACCCTCGATCAGATCGAGCAACAGGTCGACGGTTGATCTGACCATGCGGTTGATCGGCTGACGGATGGTGGTCAGGTCGAACATCTTCCAGGCCGCCATCTCGACATCGTCATACCCGATCACCGATACATCATCCGGTATTTTCAGCCCAAGCTCGTCCTGCAGGGTCTCGACAACGCCGAACGCCATGAAATCGCTGCCAACAAAAATTGCATCGGGTTTGTCGGCCCGGCGGAACAATTCGCGCGTCGCCTCGATCGCCATTTCCCGCCGGAAATGGCAGTCGATGCAGGCAAGTGGCTTTGTTCCGGCATCGGCAAGCGCCTTGATAAAACCTTCCTGGCGCTGGCGTCCGTTGAGCGCCTTCTGCCACCCCGAAATATGGGCGATGCGTGTGTGGCCAGCGGCGACAAGATGTTGGCCGGCCAGATAGCCACCCTTGAAATTCGTGGCTGTCACCGACGGCAGACTGTCATCTTCCTGGCCGCGATTGAACAGGACAAAGGGGATGCCAAGATCCTTCAGCCGCGTGGACAGATCGTTCGACAGGCTGACCGCCGCCAGGATGATCGCATCGACCTGGTGCGCCATCAGATCCTCGACAACACCGTCAATCTCCTCGAGCGAATTGTCAGCAAAGAATACCATCAGATGATAGCCGCGCGCATTCAGATCCTTGGAAAATTTCTGCAGCGCCTCGGGATAGAACGGATTGTTCAGATAGGCCACCACAATGCCGATCGTGTATGACCGGCCGGTTTGGAGTGACCGCGCAAGCGTATTCGGAAGATAGCCAAGCTCATCGGCGGCCCGCAGAACGTTCCGGCGCAGGTCGTCGGACACCTTTGTTCCCGGCGTGAAAACGCGGCTCACGGTTGGCTGGCTGACCCCGGCACGTTTTGCCACCTCATTCGCGGTGACACGGTTGGACCTGCTGTTCGCGGCTTTCTGGCCATCGAAAGCGGTCCCTGCCTGCATGGTATCGGGCCGTGTTCCCGCCGCGCGCCTAGGCATCATCGTCACCTCTGATCCTGATGCCGGTCTCATTGTCGAACAGATAGGTATGCGCGGCGTTCACCCATATGCTGACCACCTCGCCCTGCTCCTTGCGAAGGTGGCGCTCACCACGTGCGATCACCCGCTGCTGCCCAAGCTGCGCGGTCAGCAGGGTGTTCTCCCCCATATTCTCAAAGGAATATATTTCAACATCCAGATCACCCTTGCCGGGATCGCCGATCTCGATGTCATCGGCCCGGATGCCGAGAACAACATTGGCACGATCCCTTGAACCGACCGCAACAAGCGGGGTGCTATCGGCCGTAACGAATTGACCATCCTTGATCGATCCCTCGATCAGATTCATTGCCGGCGAGCCGATGAAGCCGGCGACGAACATGTTCGCCGGGTCGTTATAGATATCATCCGGCGTGCCAAGCTGCTGGATCACGCCATCGCGCATCACGGCCACCCTGTCGGCAAGGCTCATCGCCTCGATCTGGTCATGGGTGACGTAGATTGTGGTGATCTTCAGCTCGCGGCTGAGATGTTTCAACTCGGCCCGCATCGACACGCGCAGCTTCGCATCGAGGTTGGAGAGCGGTTCATCCATCAGAAACACCTTCGGGGTGCGCACGATGGCGCGCGCCAGCGCGACACGCTGACGCTGCCCGCCGGACAATGCCCGCGGCTTGCGATCAAGGAAGGCGGTCAGTTCGACCTGCTCGGCCGCGCGTTTGACACGGGCGTCTGTTTCCGCCTTTGGCGTGCCGCGAACCTTCAGCGGATAGGCGATGTTGTCGAACACGCTCATATGCGGATAGAGGCCGTAATTCTGAAAGACCATGGCGACATCCCGGTCTTTCGGCAGATCATCATTGACCATATTATCGCCAATCCAGACCTCGCCATCGGTAGGCTCTTCAAGCCCGGCAATCATCCGCATTGTCGTCGTCTTGCCACAACCTGACGGGCCAAGAAGGACCAGGAATTCACGGTCCCTGATATCCAGCGACTGATTGTCGACGGCGACAAAATTATCCCATCGCTTGGTGATGTTCTTCAGTCGGACCTCAGCCATCAGCGAACCGCTCCCATGGTCATGCCCTGCACAAAGTAATTCCGGATGATCAGGGCAAGAATGAACATCGGCACCATGATAATGATCCCCGCCGCACTGAGAAGGTTCCACAGATCGCCCTCCTCGGCCTTGAACAGCGCCAGACCGATCGGCAGTGTCACCGAATCCCTGTTCGTCAGGATCAGGGCGAAGAGGAATTCGTTCCAGCTGATGATGAAGCAGAAGATACCGGCGGTGAGCAGCCCCGGGGCGGCCATCGGCAGCACGATGTTGCGGATCACCTGGACACGCGACGACCCGTCAACCATTGCCGCCTCCTCGGTATCAATCGGAATGCCGTCGATGAACCCCTTGATCATCCAGATGGCAAACGGCATCACGATGGCCAGATTGACGATGATCAGACCAAGCCTGGTATCAAGCAGGCCAAGGTCCCGGAACATCACGAAGAACGGCAGAATGATGACGACCGCCGGCACGAACTGTGTCGCCAGAACGGTAACCAGCATCGCCGTTTCGCCAACCATGCGGAATCGGCTGAAGGCATAGGCGGCTGTTGTCGCGGCCGGAATGGCGATCAGCACCGTGACCAGGGCGACGATGGTGGAATTGACAAGCTTGCGCCCCAGATAATAGGGCGGGGCGAAGACAGACTTGAAATTCTCCAGCGTCGGCGTGAACAGCAATTTCAGCTGAAAGACGTCGATATGGTTTTTGAAGGCTGCCAGAAAAATCCACAGGATCGGCACCAGCATGATGAAAATGGCGATCAGGATCAGCGTGACCTGAATCGCGTTCATCAGCTTCTTTTTCTGTTTACCGGTCATCGCCTATCTCTTGCGGAACACGAATTTGGCATAGGCGTATGTCAGGAAGATCATCGGGATCACCATTAGCCAGGCAACCGATGACGCGTATCCGATCTGACCGTATTTCATGCCGTTGAAATAAATGTAGTGCGACAGGGTCTGCGTCGCCGTTCCGGGTCCGCCATTCGTCAGCATGTAGATCTGGTCGAATGTCTTCAGGCTGAAGATCGATTTCAGAATGATCACGACCGCCAGCACGGGAAGCAATTGCGGCAGGGTGACATCCCTGAATACGCGCCACCCGCCGGCACCATCGACCTGGGCCGCCTCGATGGTGTCACGCGGGATACTGGCAAGGCCACCATCAGCACCAGCGTCAGAAACGGGATCCATCCCCAGACATCGGCCATCACGCACACCGAAAAGGCAAGGGTGGGATTGGCCAGCCAGCTGACATCGGCCAGCGGCGGGATCAGCACGCCGAAAAAGGCGTCGAACAATCCGAATTCCGGATTGAACATGAAGCGGAACGAGACACCGATCAATGCCGGGCTCATCGCGAAGGGCAAAATCAATAAAGTCTGCACACCCGACCGAAGGCGCCCGCCGGGCACCAGCAACATCGCCAGTCCAAGTGCCAGCAAGGTGGTCAGACCGACCGTCACCACCGTGTAGATGGCCGTCACCTGCACCGAATTCCAGAATGCCGGCTCATACAGCATCGCCCAGCTGTAGTTTTCCCAGCCAAGATACTGGTCGAGCGAGCCGGGGCGATTCAGTCGTCCGACGGTAAAAGACAGCCGCAACGATTCAATCAACGGCCAGATGGCTGTTGCGAACACCACCAAAACGGCTGGCATCACCAGTAGATATTTCAGCGTGTTGTCTTTCATGTCCCCGAACCGGCTGGTTTCCGCCCACCCCGCGAATCGCGGGGTGGGCGTTTCTTGTCAGGATATACCGGGCTGACGGTCAGCCGGCATGCGCCTATTTGATGCGGCCTGCCCGACGCAGAACGCGGTCGGCCTGCTCGGCAGCCTGCAGCATCAGCTCACGCGTGTCACCACCGGAAGCTGCCTCGGCGATGGCGGCCGACAGAAGATCGCCAACCTCCGGCCATTCCGGAATTTGCGGCATGATATCCGACTGCTTCAGGGACTCCCAGGCGGCGTTCTGGATATTGTCGTTGGCCGCATTCACCTCGGCGTCAGTCAGCGAGGTGATATGGGTGACGACGTTGTTGACGATCGGCTTGCCCTTGACCTCACGAACGGTGGCGTTCGCCTTGTCCATGGCCGGGTTCGACAGCCACTTCATGAACTCCCAGCTCGCATCCTTGTTCTTGGAATATTCGGAGATCGCGAACGGCATCGAGATGGCGTATGTCTTGGTCGTTCCCGCATAGGACGGCATGCCGACAAAGCCGATCTGATCCTTCGTCAGGGTTGACGCCTCGGGGTTCTGGAACGCCGAGTAGAACCACCACCAGCCGGGGATCATCGCGGACTTGCCCTGCATGAAGGACTGTCTGGCATCCTGCTCGACAAAGGCGACGGAATTCGGATTGGCCACCTTGTGCTCGGTCAGCAGCTTGACGTAATCCTCGGTCGCCTTGATGGCGGCGTCGCTCGTCCAGCCGGCACTGCCGTCCGCGTTGAACACATCCTCGCCGGCACCCCACAGGAAGTTCAGCCAGATGAACAGCGACTGACGGTTGCCGTCATTGTTGTAATAAAGGGCGATCGGCGAGATATCATCATGCGACCAGTTTTTGCCCATCGCGGCGACATCTTCCCAGGTGGTCGGCGGATTCGGGATCAAATCCTTGCGATAGAACAGAACCTGCGGGTGGGCACGGAGCGGAAAGCCGAGCGTCTTGCCCTCGAACTGTGCCGAGCGGGCGAAGGCGGCCGGATACCGGTCCATCGAAATGCCGTCACGAGCCATCAGATCATCGATCGGCATCAGCCAGTGGGCGTTTGGCGGCCCCCAGCTGTCGAGATAGTTCACCACGTCGAAATTGCCGTTCGCGGCGATGCCCTCGGCATTCATCTTTTCCTGCAGCGAGCCGAAGGGGATGAAGGTCCACTCGGTCTCGATCCCGGTCAGCCTGGTGAATTCGTCGTCACGAAGCATCAGACCGTCAAATTGCGGCGTGACCACACTCAGGATGTTCAGCTTGGTTCCGGCGAAGGGCTTGCCCTCCTTCAGATTATAGGGCATGTCGCCGGCATGTGCCGCAAGGCTGGCAACCGACAGGGCCACCGCCGCAATTCCGGCTTTCAACAAACTCAATTTTCGCATTCTTTCCTCCCGTCATGCTGTGTTGAGTTAATCGACTGTATCGAAACTATGGAAATGTATCGAAACTGGAGAATACGTATTCAAGCAGGCTGAGAATACGTATTCAAGGAAAATAGTGTCATATGACGAGAAAGGTTGTCTCCGCCTGTCCGAAAGCCGCTGACAGATGGTCTCTTCCCACCGGCGCAAGGCCATCATGCAGGCATCGCCATTGTCTGTCAGGCGGTTGCCAGACCCGGCCAGCGCGCGCGAAAGCGTGACCAGTCGGCCTCATCCATCGCCACATTGATGGTCTCGCTGCCACTGTCACCCATCTCGGTCACCCGCACCTCGCCGCGGTCGAACAGCCAGGCCCGCGCCGCGCCGTCGGTCGGCCCGATGGTGACACTGGACAGGCGTCGTCCGGCGCCAAGCCGCGAGTCGATGGCCTGCAACAGCGCCTCAACCCCCGCGCCGGTCAGCGCCGAGGTGAAGCACCCGTCCTCGAACATATTGCCAAGCATCTCGGCACGGGTGCTGTCCCCGGCAAGCAGGTCGGCCTTGTTCATCACCGGCAGGATACGCTCCGCCTGCGCCTCATCGTCGATCCCGAGATCGGCCAGCACCTCGCGCACATCGCCGGCCTCCTCGGCCACCAGCGGCGAGGCCGCATCATGAACATGCAACAGCAGATCGGCCTGCACGACCTCCTCCAGCGTGCTCTTGAACGCCTCGACAAGTTCGGTCGGCAGCTGGCTGATGAAGCCGACCGTGTCGGCAAGGACGACCTGCCGGCCGGATGGCAGGGTGATGGCGCGCATGGTCGGGTCGAGGGTGGCGAACAGCATGTCCTTGCTGAGCACATCGGCCCCGGTCATACGGTTGAACAGCGTCGATTTGCCGGCATTGGTATAGCCGATCAGCGCCACGGTCGGCACCTCGCCACGTGACCTGTTGCCACGCTGCAGATGCCGCGTCCGTTCAACTTCCTTCAGCTCCTTGCGGATCCGCACGACGCGGTCCATCAGCATCCGCCGGTCAAGCTCGATCTGGCGCTCGCCCGGGCCACCCAGAAAGCCGCCGCCGCCACGCTGCCGTTCAAGGTGGGTCCAGCTTCGCACCAGCCGCGAGCGCTGGAATGTCAGGGCGGCAAGTTCGACCTGCAGCCGGCCGGCATGGGTCTGCGCGCGGGCCCCGAAAATCTCCAGGATCAGCGCCGTCCGGTCGATAACCTTGCATTTCGTCGCCGTTTCCAGATTGCGCTGTTGGACCGGGCTGAGGCCGGTATTGACGATGATAACCGGCGGGTTGTCCTCATCGACCCGGGCCGCCAGTCCGTCGACATAGCCGCTGCCAAGGAAGGTGCCGGCGCGCGGCTTGTGCAACGACACCGTTTCGGCAAGCACCACCTCAAGACCGATGGCGGCGACAAGCTGCACCGCCTCTTCAAGCATCGCCTCGGCCCCGCGCGGCAGCGGCATGCTGCGCACCTCCGGATGGATGACGAATGCTGTCGGATTGCCCAAATCTGTGTCCCGCCCCTGGAATCAATAAGTCTCGGGCTAGAGGTATGAAACTCTCACCCCGTGCGCAAGCGTCGATCGTCGTAAATCGCGAATGGACGACCTGGCAAAGGCCACTTATCCTGCCAGCCGAAAGAAGGAACGGGATCATGACCAAAACCATCATCATCACCGGCGCCGGGCGCGGCATTGGCGCCGCCACCGCGACGGCCTTTCTCGACGCCGGCTATCGGGTCGGACTGATCGGGCGGAACGGGGACACGCTGGCGGCGACGGCGGACGGGCACCCGAACGCGCTGGTGCTGCCATGCGATGTCGGTGTGCCGGAGGAGGTCGAGGCAAGCTTTGGCAAGGCGGTGGCGGCTTGGGGCCGGCTTGACGTGCTGTTCAACAATGCCGGGCGCGGCAGTCCGGCCCGCACCATTGACGAGACGGATATCGATGACTGGCTGGATGTCGTGCGGATCAACCTGACAGGATCGTTCCTGTGCGCCCGCACCGCCTTTGGCATCATGCGCACCCAGACACCGCAGGGCGGGCGGATCATCAATAACGGGTCGATCTCTGCGCATGTGCCGCGCCCGGGATCATCCCCCTACACATCGACCAAACATGGCATCACCGGACTGACCCGCACGCTGTCGCTTGACGGCCGCCCGTTTGATATTGTCTGCGGACAGATCGATATCGGCAACGCGCTGACCGAAATGGCGATGCCGATGACCAAGGGCGTGCCGCAACCTGACGGGTCGATCCGGGCCGAAGCCACCATGGATGTCGCGCATGTCGCGTCGTCGGTGCTGCATATGGCCGAAATGCCGCTTGACGCAAATGTCCAGTTCATGACCGTGATGGCGCCGAAAATGCCCTTTATCGGGCGCGGCTAGCGGCGGATACCGGCGGCGTCACCCGGCCCCGATATCATAGCCGGCGCAGGCGATGAAGGGCGTGTTGCGAAATTCCGGCTTGCCATAGGCGAAATCGCTGCCGTCAAGACAGGCAACGCGCCCGCCTGCCGCCCGCAACACCGCCTCGCCCGCCGCCGTATCCCATTCCATGGTCGGGCCGAACCGCGGATAGACATCGGCCTCGCCAGCGGCCAGAAGGCCGAATTTCACACTTGATCCGGTGGCGATGGTGTCGGTGATCCCATGCTCGTCCAGCCAGCCATTGGTCTGCGGGTCGCGGTGCGACCGGCTGGCTACCGCCAGCGGCCCGGTTTCCGGAATGTCCCTGACCCGGATCGCCCGTGTCTCGCCGCCCGATGTTTCCCACGCGCCGCCACCGACCATGCCGGCAAAAAACCGGTCCAGCGCCGGCGCATGGACAATGCCGAAGACCGGCCGACGGTCAAGAACAAGCCCGATATTCACCGTGAAGGCGCCATTGCCGTCGGCGCGCAGGAATTCACGCGTGCCGTCGATCGGATCGACAAGGAAGAACATCCGTGGCGGGTCGATGGCGTGGCTTGCCGCGTTTTCCTCGGACACCACCGCGATACCGGGGACGTGTTCCGCCAGGGCGGCGAGCAGGATCGCCTCGGCCGCCTCGTCGGCCTCGCTGACCGGCGAGCCGTCGGATTTTGTGCGGGCGAAAACGCCGCGCCGGTGAATCTCCATGATCACCTCGCCAGCCTCCAGCACCGCCGGTGTGAGGACGGTCAGCAGGTCAGTCATCCGGCCTGTTGTCAAATTGTCGGGTGAAATCATGGCGCGCTCCGGTCAGGCGGCGCAGTCTAGGCGGCTAGAGGTCGAGTTCCAACTGATTCCTTGCCATCCGGCCTGATGGGACGCGCCGTCCCGATGTGCGGTCGGAAATGAAATGGCGCCCGCCCCGGCTGCCATGCTTTTCCACCACGGCGGCGGCCTCGCTTGCATGCACGCCCGATTTGCGGATAGCAAACATGGCGGCCGCGGCGGCGCGTCTGGCCCGCCTTTCATCGACGAGCGGTGATGGATAGTCCGCCGCCGCCGCGGGCTTCAGCCAGGGTGTGTGGATCAGCATGTCCGGCATCGCGGCAAGTTCCGGCACCCATGCGCGGATGAAGGTTCCCTGCGGGTCCTGATCCTGTGACTGTTTGACCGGGTTGTAGATGCGAATGGTGTTTATGCCGGTGATGCCGGACTGCATCTGGCACTGGCTGTAATGGATTCCCGGTTCGTAATCGGTAAATCGGCGCGCCAGATGCAGCGCCGGCCCCCGCCAGTCGAGCCACAGATGATAGGCGGCAAAGCTCATCACTATGGCCCGCATGCGGAAGGTCAGCCAACCGGTAGCATCAAGATGGCGCATGCAGGCATCGACAAGCGGATAGCCTGTCCGCCCGGCCTGCCACGCCGCCAGCCAGGCCGCCGCATCGCCATGTGACTTGTCCAGATCATGATAGGCGGAATGAAAGGGCCGGAATTCGGCCGCCGGTTCATCCTCCAGCTTCTGCATGAAATGGCAATGCCAGTGAAGACGGCTGTTGAAGCTCTTCAGCGACTGTTTCCAACCACGTTGCGCCATGGCCGGCCGGTGATCGATCTCGTCCCGCGTCTGCTGCTGCGCCTGCCATACCTCACGCATGGACAAGGCACCAAAGGCAAGATAGGGGGACAGCCGCGAACATGCCGTCGGTGCCGTCACCGGTGACGACATGCTGAAACGATAGGCCTGCGCGCGATGCGACAGAAAGCTCGACAGGCGTTCCAGACCGGCCTGCCGTCCCCCCGGCTGGCGCTGCGGACAATGGTCGTCGGCAAGGCCAAGCTGGCGCGGGTCGGGCCAGTCATCAGCGCTGACATGAACAGCCATCAGGCTGCGAGGTGCCGGGATGGCCGGCTTTGCCATCATCGCGTCCCACTTGCCGGCCCAACCGCGCCGCGAGCCCATCCGTCGATGGATGCCGAACTGCATCTCCTCGACAATCCGCACGCCGGCCGACCGCGCCCAGGCGCGCACCCGCCGGTCACGGTCATAGGTCCAGCCATTCCACGTTTCCTGATGCATCCGGATGGTGGTCACACCATGTTCGGCGCACAGCGTGGACAGGATCTCGACAGCATCACCGACACGCAGCACCAGGAGCTGGCCAAGCGCCGTCAGGTCGCGGTCAAGCTCGCCAAGGGATTCGGCGAGAAAATCATAATGCCGGCCGGCCATGTCAGGCTGCCGCCACAGATCAGGCTCGAGGATATAGAGCGGGATGACAGGCCCCTTCGCCGCCGCCGCGGCCAGCGGCGCGTGGTCGTGAATCCGCAGGTCGCGCTTGAACCAGACAATTTCCACGATGTTCCCCTTCTGTACCTGCCCTTCAGCAGATAGAGGGGCATGGGGCGCGGGTCAATGAAGACATCGCTCCGGCGGACCAAATGCCGCACAGGTCACGATATGCCATCCTGGCGGTGTGCTTTTTGGCGGTGAGTTGGCTAGCGCGGCTTCATTTCGCTGGCGATGGCGCGAAGGCCGCGCGCCAGTGTCACGGCGTCGATCGCGACAGCCACGAAATCCACGCCCCGGTCGATATAGCCGCGCGCCACCACAGGGTCGAGCGCCATGATCCCCGAGGCCTTGTCCGAGGCGGCGATCCTGTCCAGGGCGGCCTCGATCTCGGCAACCACCTCCGGCGCGCCGGGATTTCCGATATAGCCAAGATTGGCGCTGAGATCGGACGGGCCGATGAAGATGGCATCGACACCCTCCACCGCGATCAGATCGTCAATGGCGTCAAGGCCGGCCCTGTTTTCGACCTGCACGACAAGGCACATCTCGTCATTCGCCGTGGTCAGATAATCGGCATGCGCGGAAAATCCGGTGGCGCGCGCGCCGGCCCCGCCAACACCGCGAACGCCCTGTGGCGGATAACGCATGGCGCGCACCAGTTCTTCGGCCTGGTCACCGCTCTCGACCATCGGCACGATCAGCGTCTGGCATCCCAGATCGAGGATCTGCTTGATGACATGCGTCTCGCCGATGGGTGGGCGGACCGCCGCCGGCACGCCATAGCCGGCAATCGCCTGAAGCTGGGCCAGCACCGATGGCAGGTCGTTCGGCGAATGTTCGGTATCAACCAGCAGCCAGTCGAAATCGGCAGTGGCGGCGATCTCGGCGGCGATGGCGGTGCCCTGGGTCAGCCAGCAACCGACGGTCTGGCGGCCTTCCTTCAATGACTGTTTGAATATGTTGACCGGGGCTGCCATGGCGGCCTCTCCTTTTCATCTGCGATGTTGATCCGGCGGGATGGCCGGCCGCCTATTCGAACTTCACCCTGACCGTACCAAAAGGTCCATAATCGGCAAAGAAGCTGTCGCCGTGACGCGCCTCAATCGGCCGGATGAAGCTTCCCGACAGCACGACATCGCCGGCACGAAGGCCGTCCCCATATTGGGCCAGTCGGTGAACAAGCCAAGCCATGCTGAGAACCGGATCATTCAGGACGCCGGCACCAAGCCCGGTTTCCTCGACCTCGTCATTGCGCGCCACGATGGCGCCGACCCAGCGAAGATCGGTCTGATCAATGGCGTGTGTGCTGTCGCCAAGAACGATGCCGGCATTCGCCGCATTGTCGGAAATGGTGTCGAGAACGCTGCGCTGCGCCCCGGTGTCCGGATCGGCCCGGTAAATCCGCGTATCGAGAATCTCCAGCGCCGGCGCGACATGGTCGGTGGCGGCAATGACATCGGCCGGTGTGACCTCCCCGCCGGCAAGGTCGGTTTTCATGATGAAGGCGATCTCGGCCTCGATCCGCGGCTCGATGAAGCGGCCGGCCGGCACGGTGCCACCATGATCGAAGAACATGTCGGCGAACAGGATGCCGCTGTCCGGAATGTCGATATTCAGCGCGTATTGCATGGCTTTCGATGTCAGGCCGATCTTCCAGCCGCGGATAGCTCCGCCGGCGGCAAGCTTGCGCCTGACAAAAGCGGCCTGCACGGCATAGGCATCATCCATATCCATGCCGGGATGTGCCGCCGAGATCAGCCGTGTCTGGCTGCGGTCACGCTCGGCAATGAACAGCGCCTCGCCGGCGGCCGCCACCTGATCCTCATTCATCACCGGCATCTACTAGACCTCCTCGTCACGCACGCCGTTGCGAAGCGTGCCAAGCCCCTCGGCGGAGATTTCGACGATATCGCCGGGACGGAGCCATTTCGGCGGGTCGAAACGCGCCCCGGCCCCGGTCGGTGTGCCGCAGATCAGCACATCGCCGGGCGCCAGCGCGGTGAAGGTCGAGACATAATTGATGATCTTCGTGAAGCCGAAGATCATGCGGCCGGTGCGGTCCTGCTGGCGCAGCTCGCCATTGACCCTCGTCGTCAGCTCGATATCGGCCAACATATCCGGTCCGGTGAAAGGCAACAGTGACGGTCCCATCGCCGCCGAGCGGTCCCAGTTCTTGCCCTGCGTGACATTGAATTTGGCATGCCGCACCCAGTCGCGGATCGTCCCTTCATTGCACAGCGTCACCGCGGCGATATGGTCCCAGGCATCGGATTCGGCGATGCGCCGCCCGCCACGCCCGATGACGATGGCGATCTCGCCCTCATAATCAAGCTGTTCGGATTCCGGCGGGCGGACAAGGTCATCACCATGGCCGACAAACCCGGACGGAAAGCGCACGAAAAGCGACGGGTTCAGCTGCGATGTCTGCCCGTCCTTATATTCGTCATTGCGATCCGGAAAATTCACCCCGACGCAGACGATCTTGCCGGGGGTGGCCTTGCCGGGGACGCTCAATGGCGCCAGCAGGGTGACATCGGCAAGCGCCGGACCGGCATTGCCTTCGGCGGCGACCAGTGCGGCCAGCGCGTCGGCATTGGCGGCGGCGGCAAGGCTGTCGAACCGGTCGGCGAACAGATCTGTCAGGTCGGTGACGGTGTCACCGTCAAGCCGCCCGAAGCGGGTCTGTCCCTGATGGAGGAAGCTGATAAGGCCTGTCATTGAAATATCTCCTGCCGGGGTCGGAGCGCCCTAGGGGGCGACGATGGGCTGTGCGCGGAGGTCCGGCGCCTGCGACTCGGTGCCGGTAAAGGTCGTGCCATGCTCAAACCAGGATTTCGGTGCCGGCGCGCCCCATAATGTCTGGCGTTGCGGGTCCTTCAGATCCCAGTGGATCGGCTCATGGTCCGGATCGACGGTCTGGTAGTCCGAACAATAGATCTCGGTCCGGTGGCCATCGGGGTCGAGGATATAGAGGAAGAAGGCGTTGGCGATGCCATGCCGGCCGGGGCCGCGTTCGATATTACCGACATAGCCGGTTGTCGCCATGACATCCAGAAGATCGATGATGTTCATCGGCGTCGGCACCCAGAAGGCGACATGGTGAAGGCGCGGACCGACACCGTTGGTGAAGGCAATGTCATGAACACCGCCCTTGCGGTGCATCCAGGCCGCCCAGAGCCGGCCTGTCTCCTGATCCTCGGTATATTCGGTGGTCCGGAAGCCGATGTCGTTATAGAAGGCGACGCTGTCATCGACATGCGGGGAGAAGCAGTTGAAATGGTCGATCCGCAGGGGTTTCACGCCTTTGTAAAGCGCATATTGCTGATGGATGGTCGGCAGGCGTTCCATCTCGAAATAGAATTCCAGCGGGATGCCATGCGGGTCGCGAACGCGGATCGTGCGGCCCTGAAACGGGCGCTCAACCCATTCGACATCATGCCCCTTCGCGGCAAAATGGGCGGCGGCGCGATCGACATCCTCTTCCGAGAACAGGCGGAACGCCATATAGCTGCATGACGGCTCCACACCGCGGCGCAGCACAAGGCAATGATGACCTCGTTCTTCCATAGCCCGCAGGCAGATGATCTCGGAATCCTCGAAGCTGACCTGAAGGCCAAGCGTATCGGCATAAAAAGCGCGGCTGGCGACAAGGTCGGTGACAATCAGCTCGGCATGCGAGACGCGAACGATATTGAAGTCCGGATAGAGGTTTGGCGCGGGGACGGGCATGGCGCGCTCCTAGAGGCCGAGTTTCGGGACGTTGCGCGGCGCGGTGGCAAAGGCAACATTGCGGGTTTCCATGTAGAAATCGAATGACCAGTCACCGCCGTCACGCCCGATCCCCGATTCCTTGGTGCCGCCGAACGGGGTTGGCAGATGCCTGACATTGTCCGAATTCACCCAGATCATACCGGCATCCATCCCATCGCTGAACCGCAGCGCGCGCGTCACGTCATTCGTCCACAGATATCCGGCAAGACCGTAGGCCACATCATTGGCAAACCCAAGCGCCTCATCCTCGCTGTCGAACGGGATCGCCGTCAGGACAGGCCCGAAAATCTCCTCGCGCGCCACCCGCATGGTCTGGCTGGCACCGGTGAACAGCGTCGGCGCGACATAGCATCCGGCCGCAAGATCGCCCTCCATGACCTTCTCACCGCCAGCGGCGATGGTCACGCCCTCAGCGCGGGCCACGTCGAAATAGGACAGCACCTTGGCTTCATGGTCGGGATGGATCAGCGGACCGACAACCGTGTCTGGGTCAAGAGGATGACCGATTTTCAGGCGGCGCGCCTTGTCGGCCAGGACGGCGACGAAGTCATCATGGATTGATGAGTCAACCAGAACCCGGCTTGACGAGGTGCAGCGCTCACCATTCAGCGAATAGATCATGAAGGCGGCAGCATCAGCGGCACGTTCCAGATCGGCATCGGCAAACACGACCACAGGGTTCTTGCCGCCAAGCTCGAAATGGACGCGTTTCAGCGTATCCGCGCCCTGCCGCATGATCAGCTTGCCGGTCGCGCTCTCTCCGACAAAGGCGATGGCCTTGATCGCCGGATGCTCGGTCAGCGCGCGGCCCGCCTCCTCGCCAATGCCGTTCACAAGGTTCCAGACACCGGGCGGCAGTCCAGCCTCAGCGGCGATATCCATCAGGATGCGCGCCGTCAGCGGTGACAGTTCGGCCGGCTTGTGAACAACGGTGCATCCGGCGGCCAGCGCCGGCGCAATCTTCCATGTCGACAGCATGAAGGGTGTGTTCCAGGGCGTGATCACCCCGACCGGCCCGATCGGTCGCCGCGACGTGACATTCAGCTGGTTCGCGGCATGAAGGCTCTGCCCGTCGCGGGCATAGGGTGCCTTGTCGGCGAAGAAGCGGAAATTGTCAGCCCCGCGCAACGCCGCCTTCGACATGAAACGCAGCGCCTGGCCGGTATCGATGCATTCAAGAAGCGCGATTTCCTCGGCCCGCGCCACAATGCCGTCGGCAATCCGGTGCAGGATGGCGCGCCGTGCCGCCCCGTCCATGTCGCGCCAGGCCGGAAAGGCGTCGGTTGCCGCCCTGGCCGCCTCGTCAATATCCGCCGCGTCACCCCGCGCCACCGCCGCAACCTCAGCCATGTCGATGGGCGAGACGCTGTCAAACGTCCTGCCGGACCGCGCCGGACAATCCGCCCCGCCAATATGATTGAGGATGGGGTGGTCGCGGAACGGCGCCAGAAACGCCTGCGCCTTTGCAAGATTGTCAGCCAGGGCCATGAGAACTCCAGAAGTCTGTCTGGCCAGAAGATTGACTTTGACCATGACTGTGATTTAATTCACATGTTAAGTAAATGATCGGGCAAACAATCCGGCAAGTCAATAGCCCCTCGACACTGGAAACTGACCATGGCGCATCTGAGTTTCGAATATTCGGCCAATCTGGAAGCCGATCTGGATCTACAGGCATTTTGCGACCGGCTGCGCGACGCAATGGTGGATTCGGGTGTCTTTCCGCTTGGCGGCATCCGTGTTCGCGGCACGCGGGTCGATGTGGCGACCATCGCCGGCGGCGAGGATGAACCCGGCTTCATCGACATGACGCTGCGTATGGGCATGGGGCGTGATGAGGATGTCAGGGTGGCCGTGACCGAGGCAATCTATGCGGCGGCGGAAAGCTGGCTGAAACCACGGATCGCCGACCGGCCATTCGCCCTGTCGCTTGAGGTGATGGAGATTGCATCCCGTTTTTCCGAGAAACGGTTCAACACCATCCACACATTCCTGAAGGAAAGCGGGACACGGCGTGGCTAAGGCACCGCGCTATGATGACTCGCTGACCATCGCGCTGCTGCGCGCCCGTGACGCCGTCACCGCGCAGTTTCGCGACCATGTCGGCGCGGCTGGACTGACACTCCAGCAATGGCGGGTGATCCGGGCGCTTGCCGGTGGCACGGCGCTCGACACCACGACGCTGGCGAGGCGATGCGTGATTCTGGCCCCGTCACTGACCCGTATTGTGCGTCATCTTGGTGAGTCCGGTCTTGTCGAAACACTGGCGTCGCATGACCGGCGGCAGCGGGTGATCAGGCTGACGCCGGAGGGCGAAGCACTGTTCACAGAAATCTGGAAGGTATCGGAACAGAAATACGCCGCCATCGAGGATGCCTTCGGCAAGGATGAGCTTCGCGATCTGGTGATCAGCCTGAATCGCCTTCGCGCCTGTCTGGAACCGGACCGGGCAATCGGGGACGCGAGCGCCTAGTCGTTCCGGCCATGATAGGCCAGATACCAGTCCACAAAACGCTTCACGCCGTCCCGCACATCGGTGTCAGGCGCGAACCCGACCCAGTCCGCCAGTTCCGAGGTGTCTGCACTTGTCATCGGCACGTCCCCCGGCTGCATCGGCATCATGTTCTTCTTCGCCGTGGTTCCTAGCGCCGATTCCAACGCGCCAATGTAGTCCATCAATGGCACCGGATTGCCATTGCCGATATTGAAGACGCGGAACGGCGCGCGCGAGGAATGCGGATCGGGTGCCTTCGGATCAAAATCCGGGCTTGGCGTAGCGGTCTTGTCCAGCACCCGGATCACACCCTCGACGATATCATCAATATAGGTGAAGTCGCGCACCATCTCGCCATTATTGTAGACGTCGATGGCCTCGCCCCTGAGCATTGCGGCCGCGAATTTGAACAGTGCCATGTCCGGTCGACCCCACGGACCATAGACGGTGAAAAACCGCAAACCCGTTGTCGGCAGATCGAACAGATGGCTGTAGGTATGCGCCATCAACTCATTCGCCTTCTTCGTCGCCGCGTATAAGGAAACCGGATGGTCCACACTGTGATGCTCGCTGAACGGCATCTGTTCGTTGCCGCCATAGACCGATGATGAACTGGCATAGACAAGATGCGCGACACCATTATGCCGGCATACTTCGAGGATGTTCATGAAACCGGCAAGGTTGGCATCAACATAGGCGTGAGGGTTCTCCAACGAATATCTCACGCCGGCCTGCGCCGCGAGATGGATCACCCGATCAGGTGTTTCGGCAGCAAAGATATCGGCCATCGCATCCCGATCCTCGATCGAGATCACATGATTTGAAAAATCAGGATGGTCCGCAATCCGCGCCAGACGGCTTTCCTTAAGTGACACCTCGTAATAATCGTTCAGATTATCAATGCCGACAACGCTGTCGCCGCGCGCCAGCAACCTTTCAATGCAGTGCATGCCGATAAATCCGGCGGCGCCTGTTACGAGAACCTTCATTGCCTACACCTTTTCCCGGGCCTTGATGGACCGATCACACCATACCGCCGGGCTTGCCACCGTGCCGATAGGGTATGACCGAAATATTCCGGCCGATCTGGATTGTCATCAGATCCTCGGCAACCACCACCGTGCCGTCATATTCACTGGCAAGTTCCGTCATGACATCATTGATCGGCACCGGGTCGGGAGGAAGCAGCACAAGATGTGTCAACATGGCAAGCTTCGGCCGTGTCTGCGCGAAGACCCGCCCGACCTCGGCCGGGGTCGCGTGATGATCAATCGCCACTTTTACCGCCGGAAAGTTGGCCAATGTTGTCGCGCTTGCCGCTGCCACCTCATGGACGAACACATCCGCGCCCTGCGCCTGCGCGATCAGATTTTCATTGTAGCGCGTGTCATGGCTGTGAACGAAGACATGTCCGCCATATTCGACCCTGAACCCGTAGGCCGGCCGGATGAATTCCCCGTGATCGACCTCGATAGCGCGGATCACCAGCCCCCCGCGGTCAAAGACGACACCCTCGGCATATTCATGCGGGATGATCCGCATATGCTCAGGGTCGATTTCATTGTCGGCGACGCGAATTGCGCGGTCGGGGCCGGTTGCCAGCCAGGCGCCATCGGCGATGTCACGTATGCCGGGCGGGCCATAGACCTGCAGTGGCGCGTTCCGCCCGCCAAATTTTTGTGGAATCGTGCCGGTCATCGCAATGTCGAACAGGCCGGCATAATGATCGGAATGATAATGCGAGATGATGATCGTATCGACGCAGCCCACCCCGAGGCCAATCTGCGATAGACGAATGGCCGTCCCGCGCCCACAGTCGATAAGGACACGCTGGCCGCCGGCCTCGATCAACGTCGATGTGCCGAAGGCGTTGATCTGCGGGTTGGGAATGCCGGTGCCAAGAAGCGTGACCTTGAGAAGGTCGTCCTGCGAAGTCATATCAGTCATTATCATCCCCGATTCAACGCGCCCAAGGCAGATACCGCCACAAGACAGCACGTCAGCTTCCGGCGCGCAAGCCCCGATCCTGTGGATATGGCGCACCATGCTTTTTTGGTGGCGTCGCAAGTCCCCCGCCGGTAATCATGCCAGGGCATGACCCAGACACAGCCCGCGAGGAGCCGCCAATGTCCGATGTGTTTATCTGTGATGCCGTGCGCTCGCCCATCGGCAGGTTCGGCGGCGCGCTGTCCGGGGTGCGGGCCGATGATCTTGCAGCGCACCCGATCAGGGCGCTGATGGCGCGCCATCCCGATCTCGACTGGACGGCCGTGGATGAGGTGATCCTCGGCGCCGCCAACCAGGCCGGCGAGGACAACCGTAATATTGCGCGGATGGCCTTGTTGCTGGCGGGCCTGCCACAAAGCGTGCCGGGGATCACCGTGAACAGGCTTTGTGCGTCGGGCATGGAGGCCGTCGTCGCCGCCGCCCGCATGATCAGGGCCGGTGAAGGCAGCCTTGTCATCGCCGGCGGGTCGGAAAGCATGAGCCGCGCGCCCTTTGTCATGCCGAAGGCGGACAGCGCCTTTTCGCGCAAGGCCGAAATCCATGACACGACAATCGGCTGGCGCTTCGTGAACCGGCAGATGACGGCGCTTTACGGCACCGATTCCATGCCGGAGACAGCCGAGAATGTCGCCGAAAGATGGAAAGTCAGCCGCGCCGACCAGGATGAATTCGCGCTGCGCTCACAACAGAAGGCCGGGGCCGCGATGGCCAATGGCCGACTGGCCGCCGAAATCGCCCCGGTGGTGATTCCGCAACGCAAGGGCGACCCGGTCACCGTCGATACCGACGAACATCCGCGTCCGCAGACGACGCCAGAGCAGCTTGCCAAGCTGCCGACACCCTTCCGCGAGGGCGGGTCCGTCACCGCCGGCAATGCCAGCGGCGTGAATGACGGCGCCGCCGCCATGATTATCGCCGGTGCCGACGCAATCTGCACGCATGGGCTGGTCCCGCGGGCGCGTATCGTCACCGCCGCCGCTGCCGGTGTTGAACCCGCCGTTATGGGGATCGGGCCGGTGCCCGCGACACAGCGTGCGTTGGCGCGGGCCGGCCTGACGATCGACCAGATGGATGTGATCGAGATCAATGAGGCTTTTGCCGCACAGGGGCTTGCCTCGATGCGCGAGCTTGGCATGGCGGATGATGATGACCGGGTGAACCGCAATGGCGGTGCCATCGCGCTTGGTCACCCGCTGGGGATGAGCGGGGCCAGGCTGGTGATGACGGCGACCGAGGAACTGCAGCGTCTGGATGGCGCGCGTTATGCCCTGTGTACGATGTGCGTCGGCGTCGGTCAGGGAAGCGCAGTCATTCTGGAGATATGTTGAGGATCGATAGCTGAATGCGGATCAGGCTGCCACGATACCGGAATCGTCATCCTTGGCGAAATGCGGCATCACCTCTTCGGCGAAATACTGGATCGAATCCATCGTCTCGTGAGGGTCGCAGCCGAAATTCACATTCATGATGATCCGGTCGACACCCATCTCGTCATAAGCCGCCAGCTTGTCGATCATTTCCTGCTTCATGCCGATCAGAAGGCTTTTCGCCAGCTGGTCGATGGGCTGGCGCCGCGGCAATGCCCGCACGACACCATTATCGACAAACCCGGGGCCGCCATAGACATTCTCAAAACGTCCCAGGAAGGCATGCGCCATCTGGATCCGCTCGCGCTTTTCCATCTCGCTATGACACATGAAGCCGACGCGAAGCAGGGTCAGGGAGGTCTCTCCTGCGTCACCAAGTTCATCCTTGCCGCGATTGAACGCCGCCACTTGGTCACGCAGAAAAGCTTCATTGCCAGGCTGCGGGGTCGTCTGGACGTGATAGCCCTGCCGCGCGCAATGGTAGATGGCATCGGGATTGACCGCCGCCATCATCATCTGCGGTCCACCGGGGTTCATCGGGCGCGGCATCACAGTGATCGGGCCGAATTTGTAATATTTGCCATCCCATGACACCTCCTCCTCATTGAGGAGCGCGCGCAGGACCGCCAGTGATTCATCGAACCGCTCGCGGGTCTCATGCATCGGGATGCCGAGATTCTCCATCTCATAGGGGAAATTGCCGCGGCCGACGCCAAGCAACAGCCTGCCTTCGGTGAAAATGTCAGCGACAACAACCTCGCCGGCGAATATCCGCATGTCACGGATCGGCAATATGGTGATGGCGGTGATGATCCTGATCTGCTCGGTATGCGCCGCGATCTTGACCGCGAACTGCAACGGCGCCGGCATCATCAGACAATTCATCAGATGATGTTCGGTTATCGTGACCGAATCGAATCCTAGCCGATCGGCAAGCACCGCCTGGGCGAGCATGTCCTGATAGACACGGTCGCCACCATAGGACTTGTCAGGATAGTCCGCCGATAGCTGGATACTGAATTTCATTAGTCCCCCTGATCAGGCTCCAAGGCCTCGAGCAATTATTAGACTATACTTAAACTATCATTACGCCAACAACAAAGGCAGTGCGGCTAGGCGGTGTTGGCATCCGTCCTTGCCACAAGCAACCCGCCTATGGATCCGCGCGCCACATAGTCCGCCACGATCAGCGAGATCAGCCAGCCTGTCGTGACAGCCGTCGCGATGCCGACCCAGACACCCAAGACGCCAAAATCATAAATCATCACATAGACATAGACGAAGAAGGCGACGCCAAAGGCCTGCCGGTACGCACCGATCCAGAACGTCCAGATGGGACGTTTGAGCGCCTGCAGGAACGAATTGATGGCAAACAGCATCATGTAGATGGGCAGAATGAATCCGTCGATGCGAAGATAGCTGACGCCAATCCTGATCACCTCCGGATCATCGGTAAAGGTGCGCATCAACAGCGGCGAGGCAAAAAACAGGATCGGACAGGCAACAGCCATGAACATCCAGCCGAACTTCCAACAGTCGAACAACGCCTGGCGCACGCGGTCATGGTGGCCGGCCCCGAAATTCTGCGCCGCGATCGGCAGCAGCGCGCCGGTGAGGCCGAAGACTGGCAGCAGAAACAGCTGTTCAACCCGCAGTGCGACACCGTAGGCCGCCACCGCCGAGGTGCCGAAGCTCTTCAGATAGAACTGGACGATGAAACCCGCCGACATCATCACAAACATGGTCATCGTGACCGGCAGCATCTGCCGCGTGATCGCGCCATAGGTGCCAAGCTCGGGCCAGAAGCAGGACCGTGTGACGCCGGCCATCAGGTCAGTCTTGAACAGCCGCCGGATCACATAGATCATGATGCCGGTCTGGCTGAGCACGGTGGAGACGGCGATACCGTCAAACCCCATGCCGTCCCAGACCCCGGGAATGCCGAAGACAAGCAGCGGGTTGAGCGCGATATTGGCGAAAAAGGCGGCGATCTGGCCGCGCTGCATCGACACGGTATCCCCCTGCGACTGCAGCAATCCGTTGACCCCGAAAGCCAGAACAAACCCCGGCAGCGCCAGCAGCAGAACCAGCAGATACCGGGTACCGGCATCACGATATTCACCCTCGGTCGAGACAAGCTTGATCAGTTCCGGCCCGATGAACCAGGCCGCGACCATCAACACGGCGCTGATGATGACGCCAAAACCGATGCCGCGCGCGGCGACGATGCGCGCCTCCGCATCCTTTTTCGCGCCGATGGCGTTGCCAACCAGCGCCGTCATCGCCGAAGACAGGCCGAAACCGAAGGTGATGAACAGGAAAAAGGCCTGAAAGGAAATGGCGAGGCCGGCCTGCGCGGCGGTGCCGATGAGACCGGCAAAAAACACATCGACGACATTGTACAGCGTCGTGAAGACCATGCCGATGGCCGCCGGAACAGCCAGCCGCCGGAAATGCTGCGCCAGCGAGCCTTCGGTCAGATCATAGGTTCGCGCCATGTAAAGGGACCTCGGCCATCGTCGGATTGTGGAGGCAGATGATGTCTTTGTGACAGTCCGCGGGGCGGGCCGGACTATGCGCCCGGGCCGGTGAAAAGTCCATGTCCGGTGATGCGATTATTCGGCCGGAACGCGGTCAAGCCGCTGCGAGTCCGCCTGGATAGGCAACAGCACCCCGGCCATCACCACAAGCACTGCCAACCCGCTCATCAGGCTGAACAGCGCCGCCATCTGATAGCCGGCCTGAAGAATGGCACCGCAGATCGGCAGCACCGACGCGCCAATGGTCAGATTGACCATGAATTTCACGCTGAGAACACGGGCCCGCCAGCTATCCGGAACATAGCGCGACAGAATTGTGTCGGTGATCGGGATCTGTCCAAAGACAAAACACATCGCCACCAGCATGGCAAAGAACAGCGCGTAATCGGTGAAACGCGCCGCAAGCGCGACAAACACCACCTGCCCGATCCCGATCGCAAACAGCACCCATTTCGGGGCGACGCGGTCGATCAGCCAGCCGACCCCGACCTGGGTGAAGGAGGCCACCGCATAGACAATCGAGGCCAGCAGCCCGGTCATCGCCACCGAGGTCGAGATGTTCGGCAGCGAAATCTCGAAATAGCGCGGCACGACAAAGGTCATCGCCCCGAAGATGAAGCCGCCACTTGCCGTTGACAGCAGCATCGCGCCAAGCGCCATCCGCCAGCCCGGCGCAAAGCCTGTGGCCTGACTGCTGCCGGCATGCGCAGCCGGCCTCGCCTCATCGGCAAGCGCCATGATGAAGAGGATGCCGTAGCCGATGCAGAACAGGCCTGACGCGATGAAGCAGAGCCGCCAGTCACCGACAGTCAGCAGCAATCCGATGATCAGCGGCGCCGCCGCCACCCCCATATTGCCGAAGACGCCGTTGATCCCCAGCCGCAGGCCGATGCTGCGGTTGCCCTTGATCAGCATGGCGATCCCGACCGGATGATAGATCGCCGCGAACACGCCGATCAGACCGATCGCCGCGCCAAGCTGCCAGACAGATTGCGCGAGGCCGGCCAGAATGGCGGCGATGCCGATGCCAAAATGATAGACAACCATCAGCAGCGAGCGCGAATAGCGGTCGGCAAGCTGCGCCGCGACCGGCGCCATGCCGCCGAACAGCACGAAGCCGGCGACGCCATAGATGATGATCTGTTCATAACCAAGGCCGAAATACTGACCGGCATCATAGGCCGCCTTGGCAAAGACAAGCATGATGAAATGGTCAAGAAAATGACTGATATTCAGATAGATATCCGAAATCGTCTTTGACCTTACAGCGCTTGTCAAATTCATTCTGTGCCGCCTGCCCTCTGTTGCACGCCATGCCCGTTACGGTGATACCATGCTCGCACGAGCTTACCAGCCACTAACACGGCGTTGAAGACCCTGTTGGCGGAGTTGGTTGCCGCACGGCGAGATTGTCTGTAGCGTCGGGCGACGCTGAAAGGAAGTCAAGTCATGGAATGTTGCGGCCCTGGATATGCAAGCCCAAGCGAGGCGATGAAGGCCCCGCGCGAGGAAATCCTCTATACCATCGCGATATATACCGGCACCGGCATCCAGAAACCGGATTATCTGTGCACGATTGACGCCGCCCCGGACAGCCCGACCTATTCGCAGGTCATTCACCGGCTGGAAATGCCGAATATCGGCGACGAGCTGCACCATATGGGCTGGAATGCCTGTTCATCCTGCTTCGATGACGGGTCGATGAGCCGCAGCTATCTGCTTGTGCCGGGAGTGCGGTCATCGAATATCTATATCGTTGACACCGCCACCGATCCGCGGGCACCGCGCCTTCACAAGACCATCAAGGGCGCGGATATCAAGTCGAAGACCGATCTGTCAGCGCCCCACACCGTGCATTGCCTCGGCTCGGAAATCATCATCTCGATGCTTGGCAACGCCAAGGGCGAGGCCCCGGGCGGCTATCTGCATCTCGACCGGGATTTCGAGATTCTGGGACGCTGGGAAAATTCGATGGGTGACATCCCGTTCGGATATGATTTCTGGTACCAGCCACGCCACAATGTA
>Ga0181579_10000401_pt1 | contig 34719 bp, 27 predicted proteins | sample 071ome_24_FD_132996 | JGI IMG/M metagenome (GOLD analysis project Ga0181579, IMG submission 132996) | Coastal salt marsh microbial communities from the Groves Creek Marsh, Skidaway Island, Georgia - 071402CT metaG (megahit assembly) | ecosystem: Environmental > Aquatic > Marine > Intertidal...
ACTGGGCTCTTCCATTGCCCCGATTTTCTTCAACACCATGGAAGATGCCGGCGGCTTCCCCATCGAATGTGATGTGGACAGCATGGAAACCGGCGATGTTATCGACATCCATCCCTATGAAGGCAAGATCACCAAGCATGGCAGCGATGAGGTCATTTCCGAATTCAGCCTGAAAACCGAAATGCTGCTCGATGAGGTTCAGGCCGGCGGGCGCATCAACATGATCATTGGCCGCGGCCTGACTGACCGGGCTCGTGAAAAAATGGGCCTGGAGCCCACCGATGTCTTCCGCCGTCCCAAGGCCCAGGAAGAAACCGACAAGGGCTTCACACTGGCCCAGAAAATGGTGGGCAAGGCCTGCGGGGTGAAAGGCATTCGCCCGGGTACCTACTGCGAACCGCGTATGACAACTGTGGGTTCACAGGACACGACTGGCCCGATGACCCGAGACGAACTCAAGGACCTGGCCTGCCTGGGCTTTACTGCAGACCTGGTCATGCAGTCCTTCTGTCATACCGCTGCCTATCCCAAGCCCGTCGATATCGAAACCCAGCATTCCCTGCCGGATTTCATCCAGACACGCGGTGGTGTTTCCCTGCGTCCTGGTGATGGCATCATCCACTCCTGGCTGAACCGCATGCTGCTGCCCGATACGGTCGGCACCGGCGGTGATTCCCATACCCGTTTTCCGATTGGCATCTCCTTCCCTGCCGGTTCAGGCCTGGTGGCCTTTGCCGCAGCAACCGGCGTGATGCCCCTGGATATGCCCGAATCCGTCCTGGTGCGATTCAAGGGTGAAATGCAGCCCGGCATCACACTGCGTGACCTGGTCAATGCCATTCCCTATGCAGCGATTCAACAGGGTCACCTGACCGTTGAGAAAAAGGGCAAGAAAAATATCTTCTCCGGCCGCATCCTGGAAATCGAAGGGCTGCCTGAACTCAAGATTGAACAGGCCTTTGAACTGTCAGATGCCTCGGCCGAACGTTCCGCTGCCGGTTGTACCATCAAGCTCAACCCTGAACCCATCAAGGAATACTTCAAGTCCAATGTCACCCTGCTGCGCTGGATGATTTCCCAGGGCTACGGCGATCCTCGCACCCTGGAGCGCCGTGCCTGTGCCATGGAAGAATGGCTGGCCAATCCGGAACTGCTGGAAGCGGACAAGGATGCCGAATACAAGGAAGTCATCGAGATCGACCTGAACGAGATTACCGAGCCACTGCTGGCCTGCCCGAATGATCCGGACGATGTAAAACCGTTGTCCGAAGTCGCCGGTACCGGTATCGATGAAGTGTTCATCGGTTCCTGCATGCTCAACATCGGTAACTTCCGTGCGGCCGGCAAGGTCCTGGAACAATTTGGCAGTGATGGCTCCATTCCGACACGCCTGTGGATTGCCCCACCTACCAAGATGGACCAGCACCAGTTGACCGAGGAAGGTTACTACTCCATTTTCGGTAAAGCCGGTGCCCGCACCGAAATGCCGGGGTGCTCACTGTGCATGGGCAACCAGGCACGTGTTGCGGCCAAGTCCACCGTGGTGTCCACCTCGACACGTAACTTCCCCAATCGCCTGGGCGATGGTGCCAACGTGTTCCTGGCCTCCGCTGAAATGGCTGCCGTGTGTTCCATCCTGGGCAAGATACCCGACATGGAGGAATACATGGGCTTCATGAACAGCCTCAATACCATGTCCGATGAAATCTATCGCTACATGAATTTCAATGAAATTGCGGAGTACATGAAAGGCGCCGAAAATGCCGCCAATATTCCCTTGCAGAATATTGAGGAAGTCCGAACTCCCTGAATACCAGGAAAAACGGAAATAAAAAAACCGCTGCTTGCAGCGGTTTTTTTATGCCGGAACTATTTCAGGCAGAGTCATACAAGGTCAGGCAGGCGCCGGTTTGGAAACGCCAGCAGCCACTTCATCATCAACGGTTTTACTACCTTCCGTGCTATCGGGAGATCCCAGTTTCAACCACAGCAGCAGTACTGCCGCAATCACTGAACCGGACCCCATGACCATGGACACCATGAACAGGTTCAGTCCACCATCAAGCAGGTAGCCCGCCATGATCGGGGACAGTACCGAACCACCCCGGCCTATTCCAACCGCAAACCCGGTGCCAGAGGCTCGTGCATGTGTCGGGAATACCTGGGCCAGTATGGCGTACATGCCAACGATGCCCGCATTGGTGAAAAAACCCGCCATGGCCACATACATCTTGATCGCACCCAGGTCAGACGGAGCACGACCGAAAATAGCGGTAAATACCCATGCCAGTACAAAGGTAAAGATAGTCAGGGATTTCAGGCTGAAACGTATGGTCAGGATGCCAAAGAAGATACAACCCAGCGCACCGCCGATGCTGGCCCAGGTCAGGGCCTCGCCGGCAAGGCTCGGTGAGAAGCCCATATCCACCACCAGTTTGGGTGTCCATTTCAGGATGTAATAAAGGGTAATGACGTGGAGGAAGTAAGCCGCAGTAACCAGGATAGTTGTCAATATCATGGTTTTGCTGAACAAAAAGGAGGTCGATACCTTGCGCGCAGTGGCTTCAATATTTGGCAGGCTCTCAACCACCTGGTGTCCCAGGCGTTTCATAATGCCATTGATCATGTCCAGGGCCCCTTCCGGCTGCTTGCGTGTGAGCCAGTGCACTGACTCCGGCATAAAAAAATACACCAGCGGAATAAACAGCAAAGTCATACCTGTGCCGAAATAAAACACCACGCGCCAGTCAAAAAACTGCAAAAGGTAGGACACGATGAGACCACCCACTACGCCGCCAATCGGGTAGCCGATGGCCATTGTGGAAATGGCAAAAGCACGTTTTTTCTGGTTCGAGTATTCAGCCGCCACGGCATTGATAGCTGCCAGCATGCCGCCGATCCCCAGACCGGTGATGACACGCCAGACCGCCAGCTCGGCCAGGCTGCTTGTGGTAGTGACCATGAACATGCCGATCACCATTGCCACCAGGCAACCCAGGATCGTTGGCCGGCGTCCGATCTTGTCAGCAACTCCGCCCAGCAGGACCGACCCCACGGCCATGCCGATCAGCTCCATGGACAGAACATACCCGAGCCCGGCATTGCCCAGGCCCCACTCCGCCGCAATGCCGGGACCGGCAAAACTGATGGCCAGCACATCAAAACCATCGAGGGCATTCAGGCCCACGGTCATGCTGATAATCAGGTACTGCAACCTGGTCATGGCGCTTGTATCAAGAATATGCCGCGGATCTGTATTCATGGTTCCCCCGAATCTCTACTGATGACCAATTACCTGGTCATCGCTTGTTTTTATATTTTGACGATTGATATGGACGAGCACTTAACCTGGCCAGCGATACTGATTCCCAGGTAAAAACTGGCACAAGCTTAATGGGGCCTCCCGATGAAAACAACTTCAGCGGCCAGCAACGGCCAACCCCGTGTTACCGCCCCGAAACTGGTGATCACTGCAGGCTTTTACTGACCACTTCATACACATCCGGAGACAGGTTGGGTTCTGCGAGAATCCTGCGCAACGCGGTCTGCATCAGGTCCTGGCGCTGGCGGGAAAACTTCTTCCACCGGGTCAGCGGCGTCAGCAGGCGCGAGGCGATCTGCGGATTGATCCCGTTCAGGGTAATGATCTGGTCGGCGAGAAATTCATAGCTACTGCCATCGAGCTCATGAAAGCCCACGGCATTGTTAAAACAAAAAGCCCCGATCACGCAACGTACCTTGTTCGGGTTGCGAATATCAAAGGCGGGATGTTCCATCAGGGCTTTTACCCGGGGCAGGTTGTCGGGAATCATGGCCACACACTGCATTGACAACCATTGTTCAACCACCAGGGTTTCATGCTGCCACTTTTCGTAAAACGCCTTGATCAATGATTCCCTGAGCGCTTCACTGTCTGGCGTGGGATTGCTGACCAGTGCCCGCAAGGCCGCGCTACTGTCCGTCATGTTGTTGGCATTTTCGTATTGTGCCTGGACGCGTTCCCAGTGTGCCGGCTTATCCAGGCAGGCCAGGTAATTAAGCGTGGTATTCCTGAGACTGCGCCTGGCCATTTCGGGTGCGCAATATTCGTACTCGGCATCACTGGCACAGCTTTCATAAACTGACACGAAAGCACTTTCCAGTTTTTCGGCCAGGTAATGTCGCAGGAATTCCCGCACGGCATGAATGCCATCAACGTCCACTTCCTCGGCCAATTCGGCCAGGTAAGCTTCAGAGGGCAGCAACAGCAGGTGCGCCAACATGGCCTTGTCGACACCCGGTTCAGTCAATGCTGAATTCAGGACGGTCGCAAAGGCCGTGACCAGGCGCTCATCCACGGTGTAGGGTTTATCCTGGTTCCTGGCTTGCAGCAGGTCATCAATCACCTGCAAGGCCAGTTGCTGCCCTGCTTCCCAGCGCACGAATCCGTCTTCTTCATGCTGCATCAACAGCATCAATTCATCACGGGTATAGGGATAGGCCAGCTTGACCGGTGCCGAAAACTCCCGCAACAGTGCAGGAACGGGTTCCCCCCCGACCTGTTGAAACACGAAATCCTCTTCAGCTTCACTGATATGAAGAACTACATCGGTCCCTGGTTCGTAATCGTCAACGTGCAAGGTGACAGGCTCACCCGCTTCGTTGATCAGTCCCATGCGCAGGGGAATATAGAAAGGGGCTTTGTCCGGTTGCGATGGCGTTGGCGGGCAAGTCTGGCTGATGCTGAGAGTGAAGGAGTCTAAATCCGCATCATAATGACCCGTAATATCCAGTTTCGGTGTACCTGCCTGGCTGTACCAACGCCTGAACTGCTCCAGGTCAAGTGAAGACACCTCTTCCATGGTGCTGACAAAATCTTCCGTCGTCACGGCCATGCCGTCGTATTTTTCAAAATAACGATCTGTGCCCTGCCGGAATGTTTCCGGGCCCAGCAGGTTGGCCTGCATCCTGACCACTTCCGCACCTTTTTCGTAAATCGTGACCGTATAAAAGTTGGCAATTTCCATGTAGGACTCAGGTCTTACCGAGTGGGCCATGGGGCCGGAATCCTCGGCAAACTGCACTGTGCGCAGCATGCTGACATCTTCAATCCGGTTGACGGCGCGTGAACCCATATCCGCTGAAAACTCCGAATCACGATACACGGTAAAACCTTCTTTCAGGCTGAGCTGAAACCAGTCCCGACAGGTAACCCGGTTGCCTGACCAGTTATGGAAATATTCATGGGCGACAATGGATTCAATGCGCTGAAAAGCCTGGTCCGTCGATGTACTTGGGTTGGCCAGCACACACGATGAATTGAAAATATTGAGCCCCTTGTTTTCCATGGCGCCCATGTTGAAATCATCCACCGCCACAATCATGAAAATATCCAGATCATATTCGCGGCCATAGACTTCTTCGTCCCAGGTCATTGCCCGCTTCAGTGCACCCATGGCGAAGTCGCACTTATCGAGATCTTTCTCCTCGACAAAAATCCGTAACTGCACCTGCCTGCCGGAGCAGGTCGTGAACGAATCATCCACAGGCTTGAGGTCGCCGGCGACCAGGGCAAACAGGTAACTGGGTTTGCGGAACGGGTCTTCCCAGGTCACCCAGTGCCTGCCCTCTTCCAGGTCACCACTGTCAATGTGGTTACCATTGGACAACAGCACCGGATAGGCAGCCTTGTCGGCTTCTATGCGCGTAGTAAAACTGGAAAGCACATCCGGCCTGTCCAGGTAGTAAGTGATTTTCCTGAATCCTTCCGCTTCGCACTGGGTGCAAAACATGCGCCGGGACTTGTACAGCCCTTCCAGGCTGGTGTTTTCCTGGGGCTTTGTCAGCGTCTCACACTCAAGGATGAACTGATCCGGCACATCGGGAATCTCCAGCGTCGTCTCGGTCACCGTGTATGCATCAGGTTCCAGTACCTGGCCATCCAGGCTGACACTGATCAGTTCCATGTCAGAACCATCCAGGACCAGTGCCTGTGATTGTTTATCATCGCCGGCATCAACATTCCTGCGTAGCGCAAGGCGCGCATGAACGAGGGCCTTGTCCTCAAACAGCTTTACCGTGAGATGGGTCTCATCGATGAGAAAAGCCGGCGGCTGGTAATCTTTCAGGTAAACGGTTTTTCCCTGGGACTCTTTCATAATGTTTCCTGGTTAATGCGTAATCTGGTTTTTAACTCGTTGTGAATGCTTCGTGACTGCTGACGATATGATGAAAAGTACCGGGCTGTTTTTCGGGTCTGGGTTTCAGGCCTGCTCAGTTCTCCGAGACAATTACCTGGTAACCGGAGAAACGCCTGAGATTGATCACGCCGGTGTCAAAAATCAGGTACTGGCCCTTGATACCCAGCAAAGTACCGGACACCTCCGCTTCCTTGTCAAAATTGAATGAACTGACCTTTTCGGGGTATTCCTGCACAGGATAATGGATTTCCACAGCGTCTACACCCGTGAGTACACTGATGGCATGCAGGCCAAACTGATGATGCAGGTCATCCAGTTCCTTTTCGCATTCCGCCAACAGCCTGTCGCGTTCCGCTGCAAGATCAATAGTCGCATTGCCACCCTTGAGCATATTGCGCCAGTTGGTGCGGTCGGTGACATGCTGCTTGAACATGACTTCGGCAAAGCCGGACTGCTGCCGTGAACGCGCACGCATGACCGGCAAGGCCTGTATCGCGCCCTGGTCTATCCAGCGGGTGGGTACCTGGGAGGCCCGGGTAATACCGACCTTCAGGCCTGAAGAATTGGCCAGGTACACAATATGATCCTGCATACAGAATTCATCGCCCCAGACAGGTTCCCTGCAGGTACCGGCGTCGTAATGACATTTTTCCGGAGAAATAACGCAGCTGTCGCACTGGGCCAGTTTCTGGAAACAGGTGTAACAATAGCCCTGGTTAAAACTCTTGTTGGTATCGCGGCCGCAATGCACACAGTTGATTGTTCCCTGGTATACAAGGGTCAGCGATTTTCCCAGCAGAGGATTCAATGGCAAGGTTTGCTCGCCCAGCACCAGGCTGTACGACACAGGACTATCCAGTCGCGTGCGCATTTTATGTAACTGTCCAGCCAGTAATTCTGACATCAATATTTGCCTGTTCGTTTAATTCGCATTGATTATAAAACTCTTTGATCGGGCGATCCGGTTCAGTTGCAATCCTGTTTCTTGGGTTTCACGTACCCGGTTCGCTGCTCAGGATCCAGGTACTTCTCATCGTAGGCAATGACTGCCTGCAGGCACAGTGAACGCTGCTCTTCAGTCAGTTTTTCACCATTCTCCCAGCGTCCCAGGGCAACAGCCTCCTTGAGCAAGGCATGAATTTCCGGCGTCATGCTATCAAGCAGGTCCTGAAGGTTTTGCGGCGAATCTGTCATGTCATTTACCCTTATAGTGCCCGTGACCGCAGGATTCTGCTGATCGTTGCCGTTGTTGCCCCATACAAAACCCCGAACAGGATCCCGCCGATATGCGCCTCATCGGCAATGAAGTCCAGGTCAATAGCCGTCATAATGACAAGGCTCAGGATAAAAAAGAATATCAGCGGACCTGGCAGTGACAAGCCCTTGCGGGAATCAAACAGTTGCCACATCCAGATATAACCAAACAGGCCATAAACCACGCCTGACATGCCGCCAAAGTAAATCGAGCCACCGTACAAGAATTGCACGGTATTGGAAAACAGCGCTATCGTGACAATCAACAACAGGAGAGCCCAACTGGGCTGGACAAACTCTATACGCCTGCCGAACTCCCAGAGCCACAGCATATTGAAGGCAAGGTGTACGAGCCCACCATGTAGCAATATGGGGGAGATCATTTTCCAAAACTGGACCAGGGAAAAGTTCTCAACCACCCTGTCCATGACAATCATGCGGGTGCCGTAACTGAAATCCGGAAACAGCATACTGCGCACCAGGTCGTTCATGGCATTCAGGGGCGCAATAAATGCCAGGATGATACAGACACCAATCAGCAACAGTGTTGCCGGTGCCCTCAGAAAGGCCATGCCGATATTGCCGAGCATCTCGCATGGATTGAAATAACCGCCGACACTGATGGAGTCCTGCTCTGTCGGCCTGATCTCTCCTGCCTGCCACTGCCGAAAAAGGTTTGCAGTCGTCATGACCTGATCCTGCCTGGCCACGGTCATGACCTGGACACCATCGACATGATGAAAACGGTGAGAGATTTTTTGTTGCCAGAGCAGACGACTGAATTGATTCAGATCGACTTCCTCCGGCACTTCCAGCACTTTAAACATGGTCTGCAGGAATCGGCTTATCTGTTGGTGGGCCGGTAAGACCAGCCGAGCTTGCTACGGCAGGTTTCGTAATAGTCATAATCGGCCGGATGCAGGATTTTCAGTTCCTTTTTCTTCTTGCGGATGGTGACCCGGTCACCAGGATTGCAGGTATGGCTCATGGAACCGTCACAACTGAGCTGGGGCAGGATGTTGTGACGATCCCCCACCACCAGCTTGAGCTCCCGGTTGCCCTCAACCACAATGGGACGGGAACTGAGACTGTGAGGATTGATTGGCACCAGTACCATGGCATCCAGGCGTGGATGCATGATCGGGCCGCCGGCTGACATGGCATAAGCCGTCGATCCGGTCGGCGTCGCCACGATAAGGCCATCAGAGGCCTGGTTGTAGACAAATTCATCATCGATATAAAGGGCAAATTCAATCATCTGGACTGCCTTACCCGGATGCAGCACGATATCGTTCAGGGCTGACCCCAGGTATTCCTTGTTGTCATCACCGATATACAGATCCAGCAGAAACCGGGACTCCATCTTGAATTCCCCGGACAAGACCTTGGCCAACCGGGTTTCCAGGTCATCAGGCAAAATATCGGTGAGAAAGCCGAGCCTGCCGCGATTGATACCCACTACAGGCAAGTCATGTTCAGCCAACACGGAAGCGACCTGTAGCAGGCTGCCATCCCCTCCTACCACGATGACCAGGTCACACTGTCCTGCCAGTTTTTCAATGGGACTGACAGGATAGCTACTGTCCTGGACCAGTTCGGCGATATTAACGTCCAGCACGATATCCACCCCGGCGCTGTCCTCAAGAAACTGGACGAGAGCCTGCAGGGAATCGGCGATATGTTTGCTGTTCCTGCCAGTGAGGCCGATTGTGGAAAACTGGGTCATTTATATGCAATCCGGGTCAATCTGAATTACTGCCAAAGAAGCAAAGTATATCACGCCGGTGGTAAGCACTTTGCTTTATTCTTAAGCAAAACAGGCCATACAAAGCCTTCCATGGTTATAATACCCGCGCACTTCAGGAGTGAAATCGTGGATATAAGTAATAGCAAAATAGCAGTTATCGGAATGGGCTATGTCGGCCTGCCCCTGATGGTTGAATTCGCCAAGCAGTATCCCACGCTTGGTTTTGATATCAACGTTACCCGCATCAATCAGCTCGCTGAAGGTCATGACAACATGATGGACCTGACAGACGATGAACTGGCCGAGGCCGCCCAGGGCAAGTTTTCATCCGAACCCGATGACCTGGCAGATTACAATGTCTACGTCGTTACCGTTCCCACACCCGTGGACAAGCAGAACCAGCCAGATCTGTCTGCCCTGAAAAGCGCCTGCACACTGGTGGGTCATTACCTGGGTAAGGGAGACGTGGTGATTTTCGAGTCCACGGTTTACCCCGGTTGTACCGAAGAAATTTGCGTCCCCATCCTGGAAAAAGTCTCCGGTGGCAAACTCAATGAAACATTCGTTGTCGGCTACAGCCCCGAAAGGATCAACCCGGGTGACAAAAAACACCGGTTAACCAATGTGATCAAGGTCACCTCCGGCTCCAGTGACGGTGCCAGCACCTTTGTTGACACCCTTTACCAGTCAATTCTGTCTGCCGGTACCCATCCGGCAAGCAGCATCAAGGTGGCTGAGGCATCAAAAGTCATTGAAAACACCCAGCGCGACCTGAATATCGCACTGATCAATGAGCTCAGCATTATTTTCCATCGCCTTGGGATAGATTCCGAGGAAGTCCTTGAAGCGGCCGGCTCGAAATGGAATTTCCTGCCTTTCAGGCCGGGCCTGGTGGGCGGGCACTGTATCGGGGTTGATCCCTACTACCTGACCCACAAGGCGCAGGAAATCGGTTATCACCCGGAAGTCATCCTGGCAGGACGCCGCATCAATGATGGTATGGGGACCTATATCGGGGAACGCCTGGTCAAGGAAATGACCAGTCAACGTATTCATGTTGTGGACTCCAGGATTCTCGTCATGGGCCTGACTTTCAAGGAAGATTGCCCGGACATTCGCAATTCAAGGGTCGTGGACCTAGTCAGTTGCCTGAAGCAATATCATGCCAACGTGGATATTTACGACCCCTGGGTTGAGGAGCAGGCGGCAATCAATGAATATGGCCTGCCCCTGATCAAGGCGCCAAATCCTGATACCTATGATGCCGTGGTCATTGCCGTTGCACACGACTGCTTCAAAAAGCTTGGGCTGGAAGAAATCCGAGGCTTTGCCCGGGACAAGCACGTCCTGTTTGATGTGAAATACCTGTTCCCCATCTCCGAAAAGCTTGTCAGGCTTTGATACCCAGACTGCGTATAACACCAGTTGTTTTATAGCGGGAGCTGTGAGGAGTGCTTAAAAGGACTCAGGGGTGCTGGTGCTGAGAGAAAACGGTGAAAGACCGTACACCAGCTCCCCGGTTTCCACCATGCGGTAGGCAACAAACACATTGACGGGCTTACCGCGTAACCCCGCGGAAGCCAGGTCCAGGTCCACAGCGATATCGAAGAGTTCCCGGTCTGTCATGTAGCGCGTGGCACTGGCCGGTTCGAGGTTTTTCAGGTTGCCATTCCACGGGACAAGCGACCCGGTAATATCCATCTGGTAAAGATTGGATTTTCCACTGACCACCACCAGGTGAGTAATGTATTTTTTGCCCAGTTGACCTGGCAAAGGCGCAATCTTCATACGCAGGTTGATGGTCTCACTAATCGAAAAACTCGTCCTGAAGGTTGTGTCAGTCGCGTTATAAGCTCCAATGCCCACCATGGCGCTTACCGGGCCATCGAAAGTCGATGCCGTTTTCCTGACCGGTATCCTGCTTTCCTGGCTGGGGTAATAAGCGGCCACCTGGTGTTTGACCAGCTTCAGCGTGGATACCGCATCTGCCCCCTCCAGGGTATTTTCACTGTCTTCACCGCAAAGGAAGGGACCGCAGGCACGGAAGGGATCAGAGAATCGGTACAGCCTGTTGACCACATGATAGTCATCCGGAAAGGCCATCACGGTGACGAAGCGGTCATCGACCCCGAAACCGGCTGACGATGACAACGTGCAACCCAATTCATCTTCACGCCGGGAGTGCACCAGGCCCAGGTTGTGTCCGATTTCATGAGCCAGGACACTGTCATCCTTGCAGTCAATATTGATGACCGAGTAGGCAAACCCCTTCTGGTAGTCAGCACTCAGGTCTCCCTGGGTGCCTTTGCCGCCGAGATTGGCAAGACCACAAAAACCATCCTCTTCACCGCTTTTGAACAGGACGACCAGGTCGCCACCGTAAAGCTGGCGCTTGCGGGAAAGATCGGCAAATGCGGGGTCATCCTGGAAAGTCAGGCGTGTCAGGTCCGTCAGGAGTGCCTCTGCAGGCTCATACTCCACTTCATGTATACCTACCGGGCGCAGAACAATACCGGCTTCACTGTCGGCCAGTATCTTGTTGGCCATGTTGAAGAGCTGGTTGATCCGCGTATCCACTTCACCCAGGTAAAATTCGTTGAGTTCAGGGGTATGGGCGACCAGCACATCAATATAAGCTGTCTGGTCTGCTGTAACAGCGAACTGGTCAGTACCGATGAGTGCCTCATTGAAATCACTGATACCATCATTATCGCTGTCCGTAGTCACATCCCGGTACACCTCGATAATGGCATCACTGCGGGTCTCATCAACCAATACCGTATTGTAGACCAGCGGATAGGAAGCCTCCGATGTCTGGACAGTAAAGGACAACTGTTTTGTCTCCCGGGCGGCAATATCACCCAGATAGCAGCTCAGCACAGGCTCATTTTCTGTGGACTGGAGAATTTCACAATCCGCGGGCAACTGTTCCAGCGTGGTGTTTTCCAGGACAAAGAATATGTCGGCATATTGTTCCAGCAACGGGGTCTCACCGATATTGTTAAAGGTCAGATCAACAGTCACCTTGCCGCCAATTTCTACGACAGGTTGGGATAAGGATTGCCTGATATAGAATGGTTCTGTAGTGACAGTATCCAGATTGCTGGTCAACGAACCAGCCGACGGCAGGATGGTTTCGGTTTTAGCTACTTCATCCCTGACATGTTCAAGCCGGTTGAAACGGCCCTTGAAATACACGCCTTCTTCAGATTGACCATAAAGCTGAAAGATGCCGGAAGGCGATGTCAAAATCAGGTGGGCTGTTCTTTTGCCTGCGGTGATCACCAGGGAGTAATCAAGCCCTGTGTCGACAATCGAACCATGCCAGCGACGATCACCATTGCTCAGTACACCGATGTCGTCGATCCGGATTCTGTAGGTTTGCGTGCTATCAACGAGGACATTGAATTCATCGCCGACATTCAGCAATGCCAGTAACTCCAGGTCCAGGGTAACGGGAACACCGTTGGTGATCTCAGGGTCCGCTGTATCCAGGCGCCAGACCTGGGCCTGGGCCTGCTGCATAAACAGGCACAGGCAGACCAGGAAGCCGACCTTCCTGATACCAGAAATCACTGCCATGTGTGTATGACGGACCTGCAACATTGCTTTACCGTATATATAATAAACTTTAAATATAGATTATAACTTATTGAATAATATATCTATATTCAAATATAACCGCGCAATCCCTGCAGTCCTCCTCCATGTATTACCAGTATACTTGAATTTTGTGGGAAAAAATCTCTTTTTTTGATGGCGGTGAAAAGACCGTACATGAGCTTGCCAGAATAAACAGGCTCCAAGATTATACCATGACGTTGTTCGTATTCTGTTAAGAAGACCATAAGTTCTGGTGAAACCTTTGCATACCCACCCAGGTGCCAGTCATCAACAATATGCCAGGGACATGAGGCCTTGAGCTGGTATCTGTTCAGTGCTGACTCAACCTCGCGAGCCAGGTAGCCCTCTCCTTTCAGCACCTGTACACCCAGCAAAGGCACCTGGCTGGTCAGTGACAGACCCGTCAGCATTGTCCCGGTTCCACAGGCCATGCAGACCAGGTCGAAATTTTCCTGACGGGAATTATCCTGATAAAGAGCCGGAATCTCGGCGCAGCCCTGTACCCCCTCAAGATTGGCACCGCCTTCGGGGACCAGGTAGAAATCCCCGTAACGCTCCCTGAGACGTGTGATGAACGCTGAAGTGGTTTTTTCACGATAGTCAGCCCGACTGACACCCACCAGTTCCATACCGGCATCCCGTGCATCTGCCAGGCAGGCAGTCAGCGGCTCGGGCAAGGTGCCACGCACCACACCGATGGTTTTAAAGCCCAGGTTTTTACCGGCCACAGACAAGGCGTGGAGATGATTGGACCAGGGGCCACCAAAACTCAGGATGGTATTTTTGCCCTGCCTGCGAGCGGCAGCCAGATTGTGCTTGAGCTTGAACCACTTGTTACCGGAAATTACCGGATGCAGCAGATCCAGTCGCAGAACTGATAACCGGATGCCCGATTCTTCCAGCAGCGGGTCTTCAACAGGCTGCACTGGTATGTCAGCCTGGATAAATGTGTCAGTAGTGTCCATTTCCGGCCCCGTCAGGAGCCGTGATTATGCGCTACACAACCAGAAATGGCATCCATCCTGAGCTGAAAGTGTGCCGTTAATTCAGGACAAGATAGCCCCTCCCGGAAAGACAGTTCCGCACGACTCGCTGCCGCTCGGACATGGCATGACTTGTGCCGCTCAGAGTCCCGCTCGCAGCGCCTACGCCGGCACCCCGTTTCGCCGTCTCACTGTTGCCAGCTGCGGCGCCGATCACACCACCCACCACGGCACCGGTAGCTGCACCAGTCAGGACTTTTTTCCCGGTCTGCACCTGGTCGGCAAAGTCATAACAGTCAGACAGGTCGGATTCCAGGGCCTCTGGATCGACTCCCCTGGTATCCACTATCGGGCGATTGCCCGTAATTTCCTCCACCTGGCGGCAGGACAACAACAGCAACAGGCCCAGGCCCAGGCCCAGAATAGTCAGTTTCATAATTTGCTCCAGTCAGAGGTCTCTTTGCTGATAACGCACGACACGGGTGCGGGTTGACTTATGGACGGAGCAAAACAGAGTAGACAGACAAAAAACCTGCAGTACAGGACAGTCCGGGCAGAACTGCGGCAGGTGTACATGGGTTTCATCAGGGGAAAATGGCGGACCGGACGGGACTCGAACCCGCGACCTCCGGCGTGACAGGCCGGCATTCTAACCAGCTGAACTACCGGTCCTTAGAATGATGCAAATTAGGCTGTTTGCAAGCAATAGCACTTTGGTGGGTGAAGAGGGACTTGAACCCCCGACATTCGCCTTGTAAGGGCGACGCTCTCCCAGCTGAGCTATTCACCCAAAGCGCTAAGGCTGCGCATTTTACCCTCTTATGGATTCATGTCAATAAAGGAAAAGCCTCGCCAGCCCACGGATTTACTACTTCGTGGTGTGGCGGAAAGTCCCGTCCCAGTCGGGCTCCAGATCCTGGCTTCTCAGGTCCGGAATACGCTCCAGGTAGACGTCATAAAGTCTGGTTTCCGGATCCCTTTCCTTTAGGCGCCTGAACATCCTTTCCGCCTCATCCCAGTGCTGCTCCACGTATTTCTTGTGGGCACGGTGATACTCGTCAACCAGTCCCAACAGCTCTTCCGAGGCTTCCGATTCAACACACAAGGGCTGGTAAATACGGATCGATTCATCCTTGCCTTTTACCTGGACCTTGTCCACCAACCTGCACAGGAATCCCTCCAGGTGATCATGGGTCTCCTCGCCAATGAGCAATTTCACGCCATAGACCTTGGTGATCCCCTCCAGGCGAGAGCCCAGGTTTACCGCATCACCGAGAACAGTGTAGGAGCGCCGGTAAGTGGAGCCCATGTCCCCCACGTTCATTTGCCCGGAATTGATGCCAACCCCGATATTGACCTCTGTAAACCCTCTGGCGAGAAATTCCTGCTTCAGCTCCTCCACTTTTTCCAGCATGGCCAGGGCTGCCTGGACAGCATGTTTGCGGTGGTCGGGATCATCCAATGGTGCTCCCCAGAATGCCATCACCATGTCGCCCACATATTTGTCGATGGTGCCCTGGTAGTCGAAAATGATGCCGGTAATCGGTGTAAAAAAATCATTGAGCATGGTTTTCAACTCGGTCGCGCTCAGTGTCTCGGAAATATTGGTGAAATTTCGGATATCCGAAAACAGCACGCTGAGTTCCTTGCTCTCACCCTCGAAGTTGTAATTCTCGGGATCGTTCAGCATGGCATCAATATGGGCCGGCGGCACATACTGGTCAAACATGCCCTTGATCGCACGCTTGCTCAGGCCCTCCTTCAGGAAACCGTAAGTCAGGTTGATGGCAGTCAACAGCAGAATAAGAAAGAGAATAATCACCAGCGATATATCAAGCTTGTAGTCAGCCCATAGTTTGAAGTTCAGCGCTGTAAGGCCCAGCATAAAGGTCAGACTGGAGACCATCAGCAGGGCTGGACCCAGCAGCGGATAGACGAATGTCAGAAAAAGGCCGGCCACAATCAGAATAGTGATAACCGCCCCCCGTTCCCAGTCAGGCTTCGAAGGAAACGGTGCCAGCTGGGAAGCCGTCAGATCGGAAATCATGGCGTTGATGGCACTGTCATTCTCACTTTCGGTGGCATCGCCAGAGTTATTGATAGTAAACGTTGGCGCAGAATTGAGAATGGCGTTGAGAATATTGGCGTGCACCTCCACTCCCGGGTAAATATTTTCCATGGGCGTGGAGCGCAGATCGAAAAGGCCCGTTGCTGTGGAACCGATAAAGACCAGGCTGTTGAACAGGGCTTCTTCTTCATCTGCATCGAGCGTGCCATTGAGCACATCAATGGCGCTGATGTAGGTAAAGGTATTTCCCCTGCCCAGTTGCGACTCTCCGATGTAGGGAACAATCACCTGCCCGAACCGGTCGGTAGGAATAAATACCTGGCCCATCTTGATGCCGGTGATTTCCCGTCGCGCTGTACCCGGCACTGGTTCTGTTTCAAGACTGAAATTCTCCTCAAAGTAATACAGCCTGGCCATATCCAGTGCCAGTGAAGGATACAGGTCATCCTGGTAACGTAAAACCAGCGGGGAACGCCTGATTACGCCATCAATGTCAGGCAGGTTATCAATGAAGCCACCACCACGGGCAGCGTTTTGCAGCAGATCCACGTTGCCCTCGTAGCCCTGCATATTGTCAATGGCAAGACTGCTTGATAACACTTCACTGATTTCAATGATGGGCTCTGGCAATGTGCCGTACTGCAGGAAGTCATTTGGCTTGAACGAAAATCCCAGTACCGCATCCGTTACTTGCATGCTCTCAGCAAACGCCTTGTCACCATCCAGGATATCCTGAAGCTCGGTCAGTCTCGGCAGAATATCTTCAAAACCACTACCACTGCCGGATTCAATGGCCTGGCGTAATTCGCCCGTGGCGTTGCGTTCATATTCTGGAAACAGGAAATCCCAGCCGACGACCAGTGCGCCGTAATTGCTGAGCTCTTCAACCAGGCTACCCAGCAAGCGCCGTGACCAGGGCCATTGACCTATTTCGGCCAGGCTTTGCTGGTTCACGTCGATTATGACAATACTGTGTTCACTTTCTGGCGGGGGTTCCAGCATGAATTCAAAACGCTGGTCATAGACCAGGTTGTCCATGCGCGTAAGAAAATTACTGAGGAAAGGTTGGTCGCTGACATAAAAAATAATAGTCAGGACGGTACCCAGCAGACCAAGAAAAACCGGCAAACGGGAGCCCTTGAGGAGAGCTACTTTGATCTTTGTCAGGGTTTTCAGGATAACTGAGGGAATACTCATGCGTCACTTGCCTGCCATTTCCTGCATTATAAGCAAAAGCACTGTACATGACAGTGGGCACTGGTTACCATCACGCCGCATCGTCCAGTACCCTGACAGCCATGGAAATTTTCAAGCGTTTTACCTTTGAAGCCGCGCACCGTTTACCCCATGTTCCGGATGGGCATAAATGCGCCCGCCTGCATGGCCATTCCTACAGTGCCGAAGTCCATATAGCCGGTGAGCCGGATGCTGAACTGGGCTGGATTATGGACTTTGCCGACCTGGCCAGTGTCGTGGAGCCCGTCATCCGGGAACTGGACCACTATTACCTGAATGACATACCCGGTCTTGAAAACCCCACCAGTGAGCACATCGCCATCTGGCTCTGGAAGCGCCTCAAGCCCCTGCTGCCGCCCCTGGTTCGAATCAATATCAGTGAAACCTGTACGAGTGGGTGTAGTTATTCAGGGGATTAGGAGCAAGGGACAAGGGACAAGGGACAAGGGACAAGGGACAAGGGACAAGAAAAGACTGATTTTTTGAAATTTTTTCAGTCAAGCCTTTATCCTGAAAATTTAGTTCATTTTGTAGGCCGGAAGAGCGTAGCGTCATCCGGCATGGCGACTGAAGGTCGCCCCGAACAGATAAAAATGAGGGCCACATGCGGGGTACCCTCCGGGCACCTTGCCGGATGACGGCGCTTTGCGCCTCTTCCGGCCTACGCGCCTTCGTTTTGGCCCAACGTGTCGTTCCTTGTTCCTTGTCCCTTGTTCCTGTTATTCCGGCAACGCCCAGTCAATCGGTTGCTGACCAGTCTTGGTCAAATATTCATTGGTTTGTGAAAAATGCCGGCATCCCAGGAAGCCCCGGTGGGCAGACAAGGGAGAAGGATGAGTGGATTGCAGGACCTGGTGTCGCTTACGGTCAATGATCTGCCCTTTTTTCTGCGCATAACTGCCCCAGAGCAGGAATACCAGGTTTTCGCGCTTTTCATTGAGTACCGCCACCACGCGATCGGTGAATTGCTCCCACCCCTTGCCCTGATGGGAAGCCGCCTTGAATTTTTCAACCGTGAGGACCGCATTCAGAAGCAGCACACCCTGCTCTGCCCACGGCAGTAAACAGCCGTGGCCGGGCGGATTGATGCCCAGGTCGGCCTGGATTTCCTTGTAGATATTTCCCAGCGACGGTGGTGTTGCCACACCCGGTAACACCGAGAAACACAGGCCATGGGCCTGGCCGGGGCCGTGATAGGGATCCTGGCCCAGAATCATCACCCTCACCTTGTCAAACGGGGTGGTGTTCAGGGCATTGAAGATGAGGTCGCCGGGCGGATAAATTTCCTTGCCCATCTGTTTTTGCTGCTTCAGGAATGCCCTGAGTGAGCGCATGTAATCCTTGTCGAATTCCTCACCCAGGTGATCAAGCCAGGATTGTTCCAGCCTGACCTGGCGTTTGCCTGAATCCGGCGCTTGAGCCATCAGCGACAATCAATCCTGCTGGGGACGCATATGGGGAAAGAGCAACACGTCACGAATGGAAGCCGAGTCAGTGAACAACATGACCAGTCGGTCGATGCCGATACCTTCACCGGCAGTCGGTGGCATACCGTACTCCAGTGCCGTAATGTAGTCCTGGTCAAAATGCATGGCTTCCTGGTCGCCGGCATCTTTTTCAGCTACCTGGGCACGGAAACGCTCAGCCTGGTCCTCCGAGTCATTGAGTTCGGAAAAGCCGTTGGCTATTTCGCGACCACCGATAAACAGCTCGAACCGATCCGTGATTTCGGGGTTGTCGTCATTGCGTCGTGCCAGGGGTGACACTTCAGTGGGATAGCCGGTAATAAATGTCGGTTGCTGCAGGGTTTCTTCCACCCTGGCTTCGAAAATCTCCAGTTGCAACTTGCCCAGTCCCCAGGAATCCTTGACTTCAACGCCCAGGGTTTTTGCCAGGGCCCTGGCGCTGTCCAGATCTGCCAATTGTTCAGCTGTCACGTTCTCGACGTCGGCCAGGATAGCTTCCAGGAGAGTGAGCCTGGCAAAGGGCTGATCAAAGTCCAGAGTCACCCCCTGGTATGAAACACTGCCCGACCCTGTGGCCTCATGGGCCAGTAAGCGCAGCATTTCCTCGGTCATGTCCATCAGGTCTGTATAGTCCGCGTAGGCCTGGTAGAACTCCAGCATGGTGAATTCCGGGTTATGACGGGTCGACAAGCCTTCATTGCGGAAATTCCGGTTAAGCTCATAGACACGTTCAAAACCACCGACAACCAGTCTTTTCAGGAACAGTTCCGGTGCGATGCGCAGGTACATGTCCTGGTCCAGGGAATTGTGGTGGGTGATAAAAGGCCGTGCCACGGCACCACCGGGAATAACCTGCATCATGGGGGTTTCCACCTCCATGAAGCGATGTTCATTCATGAAGGCACGAATGGCGCTGACGATTTTCGAGCGCACAATAAAGGTATGTCGTGACTCCTCGTTGGCAATCAGGTCGACATAGCGTTGCCTGTAGCGCACCTCGGTATCGGTCAGGCCCTTGTGCTTGTCCGGTAGCGGGCGTAATGATTTGGTCAGCAGGCGAATGCTCTCAACCCGAATGCTCAGTTCCCCCTTGTCGGTACGCATGACCTTGCCTGCGGTACCGATAATATCGCCGAGATCCCAGCTCTTGATTTCAGCTTTTTCCTCTTCAGGGAACTCCTTGATATTCAGGTAAAGCTGCACCTGTCCGCTCATATCCTGGATCACGATAAAAGGGCCACGCTGACGGATAATGCGCCCTGCCACTTTCGCTTCAACTGCCAGCTCATTCAGCTCTTCCTTGGTTTTGTCGCCATAGGCTGCATGCAGGTCGGCCGCCAGGTCGGCAGGCCTGAAATCATTAGGAAAGGCATTGCGCTGCTGCCGTATGGCATCCAGTTTCTCCCGGCGCTGTGCAATCAACCTGTTTTCGTCGGCTGCATCCTGGCTGGCAGAAGGATTGGGGTTTTTGTCACTCATGCTGTTGTCCGTCGTTAATTCGTTATTAATTTGTTACAGGCCCATTTTCAGGCTGGCTTCCATGAACCTGTCGAGGTCACCATCGAGTACCGCGCCGGTATTGCTGGTTTCAATATTGGTGCGAAGATCCTTGATGCGGGAGGAATCCAGTACGTAGGAACGTATTTGGCTGCCCCAGCCAATATCCGCTTTCTCATCCTCGATTTCCTGCAGGCTTTCCTTCTTTTTCAGTTCTTCCAGTTCGTACAGCTTGGCCTTGAGCTGCTTGATAGCCATGTCCCTGTTCTTGTGTTGTGAACGCTGGCTCTGGCACTGTACTACGATACCCGAGGGTTCATGGGTCAGCCTGATGGCTGAATCGGTTTTATTAACGTGTTGGCCACCGGCACCACTGGCACGGTAGGTATCGACCCTGACCTGGTTCATGTCCAGTTCGATTTCGATATCATCATCAATTTCCGGTGAGACAAAAACAGAAGCAAAGGAAGTGTGCCGGCGATTACCTGAATCAAAGGGTGATTTACGTACAAGCCGGTGTACACCGGTTTCGGTTCTCAACCAGCCAAAGGCAAACTCCCCTTCGAAGTGCAATGTGGCACTTTTAATGCCGGCCACTTCACCCGGTGAGACTTCAACCAGTTCAGTCTTGAATTCTTTTTGCTCACCCCAGCGCAGGTACATCCGCAGCAACATTTCGGCCCAGTCCTGGGCCTCAGTGCCCCCTGAGCCGGCCTGGATATCCAGGTAGGCATTATTGACATCCATCTCGCCGGAAAACATGCGGCGAAATTCCAGTTTTTCCAAGACGGTTCCGGCTTCATTCAGGTCGGACACCGCTTCCTGCAAGAGGCTTTCATCATCCTCTTCACGAGCCAGTTCGATCAATTCCTGTACATCAAGGAATGCCTGGTCCAGGTTACGAATGGTCAGAACGACCCGTTCCAGCTCTGCGCGTTCCTTGCCCAGTCCCTGTGCATACTCGGGCTTGTTCCAGACATCCGGCTCACCCAGTTCCCGTTCTACTTCCGTGAGGCGTTCCTGCTTCTGATCAAAGTCAAAGATACCCCCTGAGCACAGAAAGGCGCTCCAGTGATTCCTTGATTGTCTGCAGGTAATTATTAACTTCCAACATGAATGATCGACCCGAAAAAAAGGCGCTATTTTAACTGGAACCCATCCCAAAATACATCTTGGCCCGGTGCCAGAGGTCAATTAGCTGCGATTCTTCCCTGTCTTGCCCCTGCTGTGGCCCTTATACTTGGAACAATCCTGATCAATAGCTTTTTAATCACCGGAACACGACATTACTACCACCCTGTTGAACAATGCCATTATCGAATGGGATCGGGAAGGTCATCCCCATGCCAGGGACTATGGCGATATCTATTTTTCGGTCAACAGCCCCCTGGAAGAAAGCCGCCACGTCTTTCTGGTTGGAAACAACCTTCCGGAACGTATGCCCGCCGTCGGCAGCCGTCCCCTGCTGGTCGGGGAATGCGGATTTGGTTTTGGCCTGAACTTCCTGATCACGGCGGAGTATTTCTGCAAGCTGGCGCCTACCGACAGTCGGCTGCACTTTATCAGTTGTGAACTGCACCCGGTCAAACGCAAGGACCTCCAGCGTTACTACGCCAGGCTGCCTTCATCCCTCCTGCCCCTGGCAGCCGCCATGCTCTCCCATTACCCGGAACAGGGCAAAGGCCTGCATCGACTCCAGTTCAGTTACCGCCAGCGCTATATCACGCTTGACCTGGTCTATGCCGATGCCTGCCATGCCTTCAGTAACATCAGCATGCCTGGACCCGGTATTGACGCCTGGTACCTGGATGGCTTCTCCCCCTCGCGCAACAAGGCCATGTGGCAACCCCGCCTGTTCCGGGAACTGGCCGCACTGAGCCATGCAGGCACCACCATTGCCTCATACTCGGTTGCCGGTGATGTCAGACGTAACCTGGAGGCAGCCGGCTTCCGTATTGAGAAATCGCCCGGCTTTGGCAACAAGCGACACATGCTCTCGGGTGTGTTTACCCAAACCACTGCCGAGAACAGACTGGGTTGGACTACGCCATGGCCTGACAATTCAATCACAGACAATACTGTGGCGATAATCGGCGCAGGATTGGCCGGCTGTGCAACAGCCCATGCCCTGGCTTCCCGTGGAGTAAATGTCACGCTGTTTGACAAGAACAGCGCCATCGCCGAGGGCAGTTCCGGCAATCCCCGTGGCATTGTCCACTTTAACCCTGCGCGCAAACTGGATCCTGCCGCCCGATTCAGGTTGCAGGCGTTCAACTTTGCCACGCGACACTACCAGGTGCTCTCACGCAATCATGACACTGGCTGGCAAGCCGGTGGTGTGGTTCACCTGCCTGCTACGGGAAAAGACAGGGTATTGCATGAACATCTTGCCACCGAGGACCTCTATGACAGCGATCTCCTGCAGGCACTCACGCCAGCACGAGCTTCAGAGCTTGCCGGTATTGAGCTGGCCGAGCCCGGGGCATTATGGCTGTCAGCAGCAGGCAGTATCAGCCCTGCTGCCCTGTGTCACGCCTGGGCCACCCATACGGGCATCACGCTCGTCAGCCAAACACGGGCTGACCGGGCAGTCTGGAAAGACGGGCAATGGACATTATCCCTGTCTGGCCCGCAAGGCGTTCATGAAAAAACATTTGCCCGTGTCGTACTTTGCACTAACGAGCTGCCCGACCTGGTTGCCGGTCTGGATTATCCCTGTATTGCCAATCACGGCCAGACCGATACCTACCAGGTAAATGAGGCGGCTTTAGCCTCTGCCCTGCCCAAACTGGCCATTTCACAAAAAGGTTATGTCGTACCCTGGCATGGACAGGGTAAAAACTGGCTGATGGTGGGAGGCAGTTATGCCCCGGGCAGGCATACTGAGGATGCCTGCGAAACACTGAGGGCGAAAAATACCGAACTGGTCCGACAGCTCACCCCCGCGCTGATGCCAATCCTGGAAAACTGTGAGCAATCCCCTCAAAGCAGGTGCGGCACGCGTATCAGTACACCAGACTACCTGCCCTTGGCAGGCCCCGTTGAAGACACGCAGGCATGCAGAGATATTTTTGCTGAATTGACACGTAATGCCCGTAAAACCGTGCACGCCAAACCGGCCTATCTGCCAGGGCTTTATGTCAACCTGGGACATGGCTCCAGTGGGCTGACAACGACACCGCTGCTGGGCGAATACCTGGCATCACTGATTTGTGGCGATCCCCTGCCCTTGCTCAAAGAGGATATCCAGGCGATACATCCCCTGCGATTTCTGATCAGGACTATGAAGAAACAGCAGTAAACAGGATGAAAAAATGAGGAATTGTTGATCCGGTGTCAGCGATCAAAGAAGGCCTTGAGCGCTGAGGCCAGGTACAGCGTATCCTTGCTGCCTGCCATCTCCCGAATGGAGTGCATGGCAAAAGTGGGCACACCGATATCAAGGGTTTTGACCCCCAGTTCACCAGCCACAATCGGGCCTATGGTGGACCCACAGCCCATGTCATTTCTAACCACAAAAGCCTGGACCGGTATGGCGTTGTCCTCGCACAACTGGCGAAACGCCGCAGAAGTTTCACTCGAAGTGGCATAACGCTGGTTGCCATTGATCTTGATAACCGGCCCCTGGTTCAGTAGCGGGCCATGCTTGTCATCGTGCTTATCCGCGAAATTGGGATGGATGCCATGGGCATTATCGACCGAATAAAAGGTGGAATTGTCCAGGACATGACGTTTGGCTTCCGAGCTGGCTGGCGCAAACGACTCGGCTATTCGATCAACCACCGACTCCAGGAAGGGGCCCTTGGCACCGGGTGCAGACACGCTGCCCACTTCTTCGTGATCCGTGCAAATCAGGAGACTGGCATCCTCGCCCGAACTGGCCAGTAAACTTTGCAGGCCGATATAACAACTGAGCAGGTTGTCGAGCCTGGCACTGGTAATAAACTCGTCCTCCATGCCTACCAGGGCCGGCGGTTGCACATCATAAAAGCGGATGTCATAGGCATGGACTTTATCCACGTCCAGCCCCTGTTCATCAACCAGGAACTGCTGGAGCAGGTCCTTGAACACGAACTTGTTGTCAGCAGAGGATTGGGACAATACGGGAGGCAGGTAGGTTTGCGCATTGATGGCGCGTTTCTCATTGGCTTCCCTGTCCAGGTGAATGGCCAGGCTGGGAATAACCGCCACAGCTTTTTTGAAATCAACCAGGCTATAGGCCAGTTTGCCATCCTTGCCCCGGTAGTCGACCCGGCCTGCCATGGACAGGTCCCGGTCAAACCACGGATTGAGCAGGACGCCCCCATACACTTCCACTCCCAGCTGGATGTATTTCTGGCGAATGATTTCAGGTAGCGGCTTGACCTTCAGGCAGGGACTGTCCGTATGGGCGCCCACCATGTTAATGCCCGTGGTGGACAGGTCCTTGTCTCCTGTCCTGAACGCCACGATGGACGAGCCCATGCGCGTGACGTAATAACCCCGGTTTCTTTCCAGTTGCCACCTGGCATTTTCTTCCAGGCGGGTGAAACCTACAGCATCGAGTTCGGCTGACAGGCTGGCAACGGCATGATAGGGCGTGGGCGAAGCCTGAACAAACTGCATCAGGCTCGCGTTAAGTTCCTGCTGATTCATGAAATGATTACGTCGATATCAACTCAACCCGAACAACTTATTGGACTTCGAGCAACTCAACATCAAAAATCAGGGTAGCGTTGGGTGGAATAGTGGGAGGAGCACCATTGGGACCATAAGCCAGATCAGAAGGGATCGTGAAACGGAACTTGTCGCCTACTTTCATCAACTGCACGCCTTCAGTCCAACCCGGAATAACGCCATTGAGCGGGAATGATGCCGGCTGCCCCCGTTCAACAGAGCTGTCAAAGACAGTGCCATCTACAAGCGTACCGTGATAGTGCACGGTGACGTTGCTGCTCTCACTGGGCATGGCGCCGCCTGCTGCACCTTCTTCCAGAACTTCGTACTGCAGACCTGAAGCCGTGGTGGTGACACCGGCGCGCTGACCATTTTCAGCCAGGAAGTTCTGGCTGGCCTGGGCAGCTGCTTCAGCTTCAGCGGCCATTTTCGCCTGCTGGGCCATGGCAAAGGCCTGGATGGCAGCCATCAGTTCCTCTTCGGACATCTGCAGGTTGCCATTGATGGCATCCTTGACACCCTGTACCAGGGAATCGATATTGATTTCATCCATCGGCATCTGGTTGACGATGTTCATGCCGATATTGGCACCAATTCCATATCCGGCCTTGCCAGCATCGGACTCAAGGTCCACGTCCTGAGCCATCACGGAAGTGCCCAGGATTAACGCTGGAATTATGGTAAAGCTGGCTGCCAGAGACATAAGTTTCATAATACTTGTCCTTTTATCTGACCAGATTCTGGTCTTTATTTCTGACCATATTCTGGTCTTTACTCAATGAATTTTTCCAAAGACAATAGCGTCTTCAGGAACCGGCCATACTACCGGGACTACAGGGGAAATACCACCTCCGGCAAAACAATAGCTGGTTAGTTACCCTTCTGTTTTACAAGGTTTTTATCCTGATTCAGCACTTGAAAGCCTGTCAAAGAAGACACCAGCCAATCATGCCGGGACGCTGCCATATGACCACCGTAAACCGGGATTTACCCTGCCAACGCAAACCATTACCTGTCATGCCTTCCGGCAAGGCTTGCTGCCTGCTCCTGTTGCTGGCCACGTTTGGCCTGGCCGGTTGTGGTGGTTACCAGGTAGTGCTAAATGACAACATCCTGTACAACCCCACGGGTGTGCCCCTGCCTCCTTCACTGGTCAATGACGCCAACCTGCAGGGCTGCCTGAACCAGGTTTTTAACAGTTCAGGTAATGATGACCCGGAAAGCATCACTCTGCTTGCATGCCCCTCAGCCGGCATACAGAGCCTGGCCGGCATCGGCGCCCTGCCCAATCTCGAACAGCTGGAGCTCAGTGACAACAATATTACTGACCTGCGGCCGCTGCAGAACCTGAAAAACCTGCGGGTGCTCAGTGTACGTAATAACCGGGTCAACAATATCAATACGCTGATCGCGTTACCCATCCTGCGTTTTATCGCCTTACAGGGCAATATCAATATCCCCTGCAAACAGCTGGATGAGCTTGAAGAAAAGATCGGCAATTCGTTGTCCCGCCCTACGATCTGTACCGGCTGAACAACTCAGGCAGGAACACCACTATGAAAACGGAATTCGGTGTCCGGTGTTGAAACCAGGGCAGCCTCTTCGGCTGCAAAAAACGCGATGCGTTCGGCCAGGTCAGACCCATCGTACTGGCGTGCCAGGGCCAGGTAGTCTGTATAGTGCCTCGATTCCGAACGTAACAACGATTGGTAGAAGCGCCTGATACGATCATCCAGCGATGGCGCGATGGCGGCAAATCGCTCACAGGAACGGGCCTCCACGAAGGCACCAACAATCAGGGTATCAATCAGTCTTGCCGGTTCGTGAGTCCGCATATACTCCCTGAGTGAAGAGGCATAGCGTGAGGGTGACAGGTGAACATAGTCGATACCGCGTTCTTCCATCAATTCCACCACCTGCTCGAAATGCAGCAACTCTTCCCGGGCAAGCTGGGACATTTTTTTCAATAAATCCGGCTTGTCCACGTAACGATACATCAGGTTCATGGCACTGGCGGCGGCCTTCTTTTCACAGTTGGCATGATCAATTAACAACAGGGATTCATTGTCCAGTGCCCACTCGACCCATTGCGGGGGTGTTGGGCACAACAGAAATTCCTGGATATGGGTTATATCGACCATGTTGAAGCCGGGTTCAGGTATTGTCGCGGCCTGAACCGCTTTCGTCGAAAGCATCATTGAAGTCGGACTTGATATCCTCGGGGGATTTGCCGCTCTCACGGTCAGGCAGGTAGTCCTGGTCAAAAGACTCATCGATCATGGAGTCAGGCAATGACTTGCTGGCCTTGGCGCCGAGTATTCGCAATTTTTCCACGTTGGACACCAGGTTGCCATGACCTGATATCAGTTTCTTGTGGGCATTGTCATAGGCATTTTGTGTCTGGCCGAGATGATTACCAATCTTTTCCAGGTCCTCGGTAAAGCCGACGAACTTGTCATACAGCTTGCCTGCCCTGTCCGCGATTTCAATGGCATGCTTGTTCTGGTCTTCATAGCGCCAGATATTCTGGATAGTGCGCAGGGTGGCCATCAGGGTCGTGGGCCCCACCAGGGCAATATTACGTTCAAAGGCTTCGGTAAACAGGCTCTGGTCATGCTCCACGGCCAGTGCAAAGGCCGCCTCAACGGGCAGGAACATCATGATGAAATCCAGGGTCCTGACACCTTGCAGGTTCTGGTAGTTCTTTTCGGACAGGGTGCGGATGTGGGTACGGATAGACTGGATATGTTGCTTGAGCGCTTCCTTTTTCAGGTTCTCATCGCTTTCCGAATAATAACGTTCATAGGCCGTCAGGCTGACCTTGGAATCAATAATGACATCCTTGTTTTCCGGCAGGTGAATCACCACATCGGGTTGTTGCTTGGTGCCTTCTGCTGTTTTCAGGCTGACCTGGATATCGTATTCGCGCCCCTTGCGCAGACCTGACTGTTCAAGCAGTCGCTCCAGGATGAATTCCCCCCAGGCACCCTGCGTCTTGCTCTCCCCTTTCAGGGCATTGGTCAGGTTGACCGCATCTTCGCTGATCCGGATGTTGAGCTCCTGCAGGCTCTTGATTTCACGGGCCAGGGAAAAACGTTCCTTGGATTCCTTGTCGTAGGTATCCTCGACCTTTTTTTCAAATTGCTGGATTTTCTCACGCAGGGGTTTGAGGATATTCTCGATGTTCTCGCGGTTGCTCTCGGTAAAATCCCTGCCCTTCCTTTCCAGGATTTCATTGGCCAGGTTCTTGAATTCCAGGCTCATTTTTTCACGGGCATTTTCCAGCAACTGGATTTTCTCCTGGTGCTGGTTTTGCTCTTCCTGGAGGCGAGTTTCCAGGCGGGATACGTCTTCACGCAAACCGGCAATTTTTTCATTGGCGGTTTGCAGTTCCCGGTGGGAAATCTGGTTCTGATCCTGGAGTTTCTGGATTTCCAGTTGCCTGGATTGCAGTCTCTCCTTGAGGACTTCGCCGGACTCACCACCCAGGCCGCTGTCACCCGAGGAACGTGTTAACAAAAACCCGAGCCATCCGGCAAGCAGCACGAGCACCGACAACAGCGAGATAATGATCAGCGTTCCCGTAGTCATCAGGTTCTCCTAGTGATTTTTGTGCATTAACGAATTGTCAGTCTGATCAGCCTGTTATGCTTTTCTATCGACCCTGTATACCTGGTGGCTCAAATGCCTTCTATGCCAAGCCGACCGGCAACTTCCTTGTAGGTCTCTATCACATCACCCAGATCCTGGCGAAAGCGGTCTTTATCCATTTTCTTGCGAGTATCCTTGTCCCAGATACGACAACCATCAGGGCTGAATTCGTCTCCCAGGAGTATCTCACCGTTGTGCAGGCCAAATTCCAGTTTGTAGTCCACCAGCAGCATACCGGCGTCAAGAAAAAGTGACTTGAGCACCTGGTTGACCTGGAAGGTAAGCTTTTTCATGGCCTCGATATGTTCCGGGTCTGCCCAGCCAAAGGACGCAATGTGGTAATCATTGATCATCGGATCATGGAGTTCGTCATTTTTCAGGAAAAATTCAAAGGTTGGCGGATCAATCTCTGTGCCTTCCTTGATGCCATAGCGTTTGCAGATACTGCCGGCTGCCAGGTTGCGTACCACACATTCCACCGGAATCATCTTGAGGGGCCTGACCAGAGATTCGGTGTCTGACAGGGTTTTCACGAAATGAGTCTTGATACCGGCATCTTCGAGCTTTTTCATGATAAACGCATTGAAGAGATTATTGACCTTGCCCTTGTCATCCAATTGCGCAACCTTGGTACCATCAAACGCCGAAGTGTCATTGCGAAATTGCATCACGTAAAGATCCGGGTCCTCGGTCTTGAAGACAGACTTGGCTTTACCGGAATAGAGCTCTTCATGCTTTTCCATTAAATTCTCCAGTACTAATGGGGCCGGAACAGATACCGGCAGGTTACCCGGAATCAGGCGATATTGTTTCTGATCAGTCGCAACAGGGAGTCGACGGCATCCCGCATTTCCTCGGAATCTGCCTCAACATTTTCATTCAGGGACTCAACGATGACATCCACTTCACCGTCCAGGTCAATTACCAGGATCCGCAAGGGGTAGGATGGTTCAGTCTCTTTTCTGCTGAAGACACCGTTGAGTGTGACCACGCGTTTGAAAAAGCCAGGCTCTTCCTCTCTCAAACCAGTACTCATCTCATAGGCGACTTCAAAAACACCGCTATCAATATCCTGGGCAATGGTTTCGACCCCGGTCCTTTCCAGGGCCCTGTCGATGGCGGCCCAGCTGCGGCTGTATTCAGCTTCCAGGTGCAGGACTTCACGCCCGGCCGGGGTATTGACCAGGGATGCCTTGCCACGGCTATCGATATTTTCTGCCAGGAATGACACTGTCGAGGCCTGATACAGGTCTGCCACGTCAGCAAAGTAGGTGGACATATCCGTCAGGAAATCAAAGGCAACATCCGGATCGGTTGAGCTCTCAGGCCAGTTCACCTGGTCCAGCTCAGGCAGTGACTGGGCAATACCAAGATGAAGCAGGCGGATTTCCGCGCTGTTATTCTGGAAACCTGGCTCCACGGTAACGCGGATTTTTTCCTTGGACAGCACATTGCCTTCAAGGATGAACCAGCCCGTGTCCATGACACCGCGGGTGGGATTTTCAAAGGCGACATTGATACCCTGGCGGGTCCAGTAGTCCCTGATTCGTGGCCAGACTTCGCTGGGACTTACATCCACCACGATCCAGCTGTCTTCACCCAGGCGCTGGATAATGACGCCACGTTCACTGCGGCCATTAAAGGGGCGCGGCCTGGGGGCGTTGAGAAATGCCTGGGTATTGGTTTCGCTGATCTGCGGGATGACCATGAGGTCATCAATGATGTAGCTGTCGTATTCCGGGGGTATACGGGTCGGCGGCAGCACCGGTGCTTCCAGGTAATCTGCCTGGCGATCCCTGAGCAGTCCCTCTTCACCGGCAATATAATCCAGCCCCGGTATAGGCACGGAAGGCATTATGGAGCAGGCGGATAACAGGCCAATGGCGCCAAGCAGGCAGGATGCTGCCAATGGGCGTGGCCAGGATTCACCGCTGATACTGGTGATGATTCTCATGCATTTACTCATGCATTTACTCATGCATTTACCTAGCATAGTTTTTCCGTGTACTGCTGTATCTATACTCATGATACGAAATATCACAGGGCGCCTAACTTTTTGAGAGCTTCTCGTAACTCCTGGTGGAATTCCGGGGCCAGTTCAACCAGTGGCAAACGAATGCCCCTGCTGATATAACCCATTTCCTGCAAAGCCCATTTCACCGGTATCGGGTTGGCCTCCAGGAACAACAATTCATGCAGGCTGGCTATATGCTCGTTGATTGCCTGTGCTGCCGCTTTTTCGCCAGCCATCGCCAGTCGACACATTTCACTAAGTTGGGAAGGGACCACATTCGCTGTCACTGAAATAGTTCCGACAGCACCTTCAAGGATGAGTTCCAGCGAAGTGGCATCATCACCGGAATACACGGCAAAATCCTTGCCGCACAGGGACATCACTTCCCTGCCCCGTGCTACATCGCCGGTGGCTTCCTTAACGCCCACTATATTGGTTTCTGCCGACAGGGTATGAATGGTTTCCGGCAGCATGTCACAGGCCGTCCTTCCCGGTACGTTATAGAGGATCTGCGGAATATCCACCGTGTTGGCAATTTTCCGGTAATGTTCCACCAGGCCGCGCTGATTGGGCTTGTTGTAATAGGGGGTGACCAGCAGGCAGGCATCAGCACCTGCCTTCTTGGCTGCCCTGGTGAGTTCGATAGCCTCGGAGGTGGAATTTGCCCCGGTACCGGCAATCACCGGGATTTTACCATCGACATCGGCAACCACGTGGCTGATGACTTCACAATGCTCATCCACATCCAGGGTGGCCGACTCTCCGGTCGTACCCACTGCAACAATGGCGTCAGTACCCTCCTCGATATGCCACTTCACCAGGCGCGACATCGCGTCCAGGTCGAGACTTCCGTCTTCGTGCATGGGGGTGACTATTGCAACAATACTGCCTTTGATCATAACGCTGAAATGCCTGAAGGATTAAACCCGTAATTCTAGCTTAACCACAGGTAACTTTATAGTTAAGAGGAAGCCGCCTGAACGGTGGTGAACTCAGGATTCCGCACTGGGCTTGACCATCTGGCTGACTGGCCAGGCCCGAATGACAGCCTTGATGAAAGTGGCAAGGGGTATGGCAAAAAAGATGCCCCAGAAGCCCCATAGTCCGCCGAAAACGAGAACCGCCGTGATAATAGAGATGGGATGCAGGTTGACGGTTTCGGAAAAGATGAGCGGGACCAGGATATTACCGTCAATAAGCTGTAACACGGCATAGGCAATAATGACCTGGAGCAGCTCGGCACTGAAGCCCCACTGGAAAAACCCGACGAGGAAAACCGGAACAGTAATCACGGTTGCCCCCACGTAGGGCACAATCACTGACAGGCCTACCAGCACTGCCAGGATCACCGGGTAGTTAAGCCCGAAAAGCTCAAACAGGATAAAACTGGAGACCCCGACAATCAGTATCTCTAGCGCCTTGCCGCGAATATAGTTTGCCAGCTGATCATTCATTTCATGCCAGACCTGGGCCATGATGGGCCGCTTCTCCGGCAACCAGCTTTCGAGGAAATTGAGCAGCTTGGCTGAATCCCGCAACATGAAAAAGACCAGGATGGGTACCAGGACTGTATAGACCACCAGGGCGACCATGCGCGTAATACTGGACACCGAGTAGGACAGAACGACCTGGCCAAACTGACCCAGCACTCCCTGCATGTTGTTGAGCCACTCCTCAACCTGCGCCTCGGTGAACATTTCGGGGTAGTTTTCGGGCAGAACCAGCAAGAGCGAACGCAACTGTTCAATCATGCTGGGCAATTCGTTGATGAATACGGTCAGGCGGTTCCAGCTGAACGGCAGGAAAACCAGGAAAATGATAAAGGTGACACCCAGGAACAGGATATACACCAGGTAGACAGACATCCTGTGGGGAACATTGAGCTTCATGAGGGCGTTAACCAGCCCTTGCAGCATGAAGGTGATCACCATGCTCCAGAGCAAGGGCGCAATTACGCCGCCCATTGTCATCATCATCACTGCGCCGGCAACCAGCAGCAGTGCGAAAATAATGGCTTCTTCCTCTGAAAAATAACGATCGTAAAAACCGTTGAATACTTTTAGCATGCCGCTCTCTCAGACAACGTTTTCTCGGACAAAATGCGAAACCTCGTGGGGGCTAGTTTTTCTGAATCCAGTAAACAAACGTACTGTCTTCTTTGGCGAACTCCAGTAACCGGTTTCCACTTTGCTCGGCAAAGACCTGGAAATCCCTTTCAGAACCCGGGTCAGTGGCAATGACCCTGATCACCTGTCCTGATGCCATTTTGTTCAGAGACTGCTTGGTCTTGAGCAAGGGCAACGGACAGGTCAGCCCACTCAGGTCCAGTTCAATATCTGCAGTATTCAGCATGCTCTCATTTTAGCAAGGGGTCACCAAAAAACCGAGTTAAGAACGGGAATAATGTGTATTATTAATGGTCTAAGGGTTACATGCCTTACCTTTTCATGAACTTGCTGCATTTCACATATAACGCCGCGACCGCTGTTGCGACTACTGCCTCGACAGTAGTTGCGACTTTTGTGGCGACTTTTGTTGTAAAGCGGACCCACAAGGGCGCTTCGCGGCTTTTGCGTCGCTGTCTCAGGAAATCCCTTGCCGCTGCTCTGTCCGGCCTGCTTGCCTTTGGCTGCGGTTTCAGTTTGCAATCCAGCGCACAGGTCAACCTGCCCGTGCTCGGCGACTCTGTCTCGGGCGTGATCTCCACCCAGCAGGAGTATGAATTCGGCCGGGAACTGTTACGCCAGATTCGCCGTGAAACACCCATGCTGGATGACCCGTTGATCATGGAGTACATCATCAGCCTGACCTACAAGCTGGCGGTGAAAAGTGAGCTTACAGACCACCGGCTGGAATTTGTGCTGATCGACAGTGAAATCCTGAACGCTTTTGCGGCACCAGGCGGCATTATCGGCGTCAATGCCGGCCTCTTCCTGCATGCTGAAAATGAAGGCCAGTTTGCTTCCGTTCTGTCCCATGAGCTGGCCCATATCAGCCAGCGACATTATGCTCGCTCTGTCCAGCAACAGCGTACCAGTATGCTGCCCAATGTGGCCGGATTGCTGGCCAGCCTGATCATTGCCTCTACTGTAGGTGGTGATGCCGGACAGGCTGCCCTGATGACCACCCAGGCAGTGGGCCAGGAAAACCAGTTGCGCTACAGCCGCAGTAACGAGCAGGAAGCAGACCGCGTAGGTATCCGCACCCTTTACAACGCCGGATTCGATCCCTACGACATGGCCGGCATGTTTGAAAACATGATGCGGATGAAAAGTTTTTCCCGACGCCTGCCTGAATTCCTGTCCACTCATCCCCTGGATGAAAACCGTATCGCTGACAGCAAGAACCGGTCAAACAGCCTGCCCCCGGTCAATCATGTCCAGAATGTTGAATACCTGTTGATGAAGCAGCGGGTCACCATGCACTATGCCGAGAATATCGATGCCGAAGTCCAGTCACTGCAGCGGGAATTGCCCCAGTTAAATGGCGTGGAAAGAGATGCGGCGCTGTATGGCATTGCCCTGGGACAGCTGGAAAACGGCCGCTTTGCGGAAGCCTCGCAATCGCTTCAGGGCCTGCGGGAAAAGGATTCGACTCGCATTACCTATGTCATGCTGGAAGCCGATATCGCCAGGGAAGCCGGCCAATATGACAAGGCAATAGCCATCCTCAAGGACAACCTGGCTATCAACCCCAATAATCACCCGCTGACCATGGCCTATGCCATGACCCTGAATGAAACCGGGCGTCATGAAGACGCTGCTTCAGTGCTGGAAAAGCATTCCCAGGTCAAACCCAATGATCCGCAGCTATGGTTCCAGCTGGCTGAAATACAGGGACAGGCTGGCAATATCACCAAGGTGCACCAGGCCCGCGGGGAATATTTCATCACTGTGGGAGATTTCACGCGCGCCCGTAACCAGTTCAACCTGGCCCTGGACCAGGAGCGCGATCGCCTGGAACGCGCCAAGATCCAGCAACGACTCGATTACATCCGCGATTTGCAGAATCGGTACTATCGATAAACGCACGATAAACTGGCGCCAGCCAGTGCGGGTGGAATTGACTTAACTCGCCTGAAGATATTTCTGACGGAAATCCAGCATACGCTGCAAGGGTTTCATCGCCTGCTCACACAATGCCGGATCCACATGAACTTCATTGCTGCCATCGAGCAGCGTGGTATACAACGTCTCCAGCGTATTCATGCCCATCCAGGGGCATTGGGCACAGCTTCTGCAAGTCGCCCCCTCACCTGCCGTGGGTGCCAGGATCAACTCCTTGTCGGGAGCCAGTTGCTGCATCTTGTAAAAGATGCCGGCATCAGTAGCCACGATGAAGGTC
>Ga0181579_10000404_pt1 | contig 34596 bp, 34 predicted proteins | sample 071ome_24_FD_132996 | JGI IMG/M metagenome (GOLD analysis project Ga0181579, IMG submission 132996) | Coastal salt marsh microbial communities from the Groves Creek Marsh, Skidaway Island, Georgia - 071402CT metaG (megahit assembly) | ecosystem: Environmental > Aquatic > Marine > Intertidal...
AAGTGCCTGTGAATTTGGTGGTGGGTGCTCACACTACGAATCCTCGGAATGGTTGTGAAGAAAGAGTTTGCTGACAACTCGAGTTACATTGCCCTCAGTGAATCGCACAGTGCCTGTCTGGAGGTCAAGGTCAAGGCCATTGCTGCGGGTTATGAATCTTGGGTGTCTCACCACCACCGTCTGCTCGGTAAAAGCCCGTTTACGGTTTGGGTAAATACTTAGCTGAGAGGTTTCAATGCTTAGTCCGCCAAGAGCGCTTTGATCTTGATTTTGACTTACCCGTACATGGTCGAACAATTCGATTTGGTCGCCGCTGTCAGACTCAGGGCTGCCTTGAGACACTTTTCCTTGGGCGGCGCTGATCTGCCACGGTCGAAGCTGCTGGTCTTGGATTTGTATCGAGGGGCCAACGATAGCTGCGTAGTTTTGATGCGCAAATTGCTGCAGCTTGATTGCGCCAATCGAATAGCTCAACTGGCCGCTCTGGGAAAACACCTGCCAAGTAATGCCTGATGCTGTGCTCTTCGGCTGCAGGGCAAGAACCTCCTGCTGTTCACTACTAAGGGCCAGCTTCGGCGCATGCTGTTGATCCGAGAATCTCGGTGCGAACAGCAAAACAGCGGCGATTAACAACGCAGCCAATACCAATCCGCGCCAGCCTTGTAAGAAAAAAGCAGATGTCATTTTGGGCAAAGAGTTCAAATTTGGCATGTCGTGTTATTGGCGTTGCGGTTTTTTCAATCAAAGGGCCAGCGACCCTGAGCCCGCAGGATCAATTCACTGAGCTCTACCATAACGCCGTCTCCGCCGCGTCGTTGGGTTACAAACTGCGCTTTGGCCAGGACGGCGGGATGCGCGTTGGGTACCGTGGCCATCAAGGTCACAGCTGCATGATTGAACAACTGAAAGTCCTGAACGTCGTCGCCAATAGCGCATAGGTTGGCATCGGGGAATCCTTCGCCGATCAACTGATCTAACGCGGCAGCTTTGTTATCGGTGCCTTGGCTTATGTAGGTGATGCCTAGCTCGTCGGCGCGACGCTGCACCACTGATGAATTTCGACCTGTGACAATGGCCAAGGCGATACCCTGAGAACTCAATAGTTTAAGACTGCTGCCGTCCTGAACATGGAAGTGTTTTTGTTCCGAGCCATCACAGCTGTAAATGATCTTACCGTCGGTGAGCACGCCGTCGACGTCTAAAACGATGCCGCGAACATTGCCGGCGAGTTCTCGGAGCATTTTTTGGTCCTCTTGCATGACTAGGCCTGCTGGGCCAGCAAGGTGTTGTAGCCGATCCATGCGAGCAGCATCACGATGCCTTCAAAGCGTGTGATCACCGCGCGGGAATTCAAACCATAGGCGAACAGCGCGAGCATCAACGTCAATGCCAGCATCATGCCGCTGTCGCGCCACAACGCCGAGAAGTCCAAAGGCGTAGTAGTGATCAAGCCCGGAACCGCGAGAACCGCGAGAATGTTCAAAATGTTTGAGCCCACGATATTGCCGATGGCGATATCAGGCTGGCCTTTGAGAGCGGATCCTACCGTGGCGGCTAACTCTGGCAAGCTGGTACCCACGGCAACGATGGTTAAGCCGATGATCATGCTGCTAATGCCGAGTTCGATGGCGATTTCGGTCGCGGCGTAAACGAGTAGTTGCGCCGCTGCAAGCAAGACAAGCAGTCCTGTGACTAGCCAAAACACGGCGACGGCTTGGCGCATTTCGGGAAGTTCGTCTAGCTCACTTGCCAGCGTGCTTTCCCCGGAGCCGGCCTCTTTCTCCGAGCGCAAGAGCTGCCACAAAATGTAGGCCAGTCCCATAAGCAATAAAATGCTGTCAAAGGTGCCGAGTTCACGATCGAACATCAAAATAATCGCCAACACGGTTGCGCCTAACAGCCAAGGCAGTTCTCTTCGTCTAACGTTGCGCGAAAAGGGCAGGGGCATAACCACTGCCGTAATACCCAATACCAGTCCGATGTTGGCGATGTTGGAGCCGATGGCATTACCGATTGCCAAAACCGCGTTTCCCTCAAGGGCAGCAATGAGCGCCACAACAATTTCAGGTGCCGAGGTGCCCAGGGACACCACGGTCAAACCAATCACGATGTTGGAAACACCTAGGTTGGTGGCGGTAGCAGCCGCACCAGATAAAAACTTATCGGCGCTCCAGATCAGTGCGGCAAAGCCGAAAGCCATTAAGAGCAAATTGACCCACATGCGGGTATGTCCTTTGTCGTATGTCAGCCTGGATGGAAACAGAGAACAAAAGCTGCATCCAAGCGTCACGGGAGTTTACGTCGTTGCTTTATAGCAAGTTTCGCCGCCGCAGAAACGTCGGAGGCAGCGGCAGCAAAGCGTGAAAATTCAGGTGACCGCACTGTAGTCGCATAACCCGAAAGAGCCAAGCTAGGGCGTTACCTTAAAGGCAACAATGTTCGGTGTCGCGCCAGCGTTAATGGCGTAAGATAGCCCAGCCACAGGGCAGACGTTAAGCCCCAATGCAAAAGGCACTGGGAACAATGCCGTAAACACCGCAAAACAGGCAGTGAATGACATGCAGGATGATGTAAAAAATAGAGTCGCTCAGGCTATCCCGGATGCGCAAGTTACGGTGGAGGTGGACGGCAACCGCGCCGCTATCCACGTGGTCAGTGAGTATTTTGAGGGAATGAGTCGCGTCAAGAAACAACAGGCGGTGTATGCATGCATTGAGGATTTGATTGCCAGCGGCAGCCTGCACGCGGTGTCGATAAAGGCAGAGACCCCCTGAGTATTCGGATAAATGGATAAACTTCAGATACAGGGCGGAACGCCCCTGAACGGTCAGATTCGAGTCAGCGGCGCCAAAAATGCTGCCTTGCCCATTTTTGCGGGATCTCTTCTGACAGCAGAGCCGGTGAAAATTTCGAATTCTCCTCACCTGCACGACGTTACGACCATGATTGAGTTGTTGGCGTGCTTGGGCGTTGGTGTTTCTCTAGACGAGCAAATGCAGGTCGAAATCACAGCGCAGAACCTCAGCAGTTTTTGTGCACCGTATGAATTGGTGAAGACCATGCGCGCCTCTTTTTTGGTTCTCGGTCCGTTGTTGGCGCGTTTTGGTGAGGCAGAGGTTTCTCTGCCAGGTGGATGTGCGATTGGCTCTAGGCCCGTCGACCAACATCTCAAGGGTTTACAGGCCATGGGTGCCGAAATAGAGGTCACTGATGGATACGTGCGTGCGCGTACCGACGGGCGGTTGGTGGGCTGCGACATACATATGGACATAGTGACGGTTGGCGGCACACAAAATTTAATGATGGCCGCAACCCTTGCTGCCGGTACCACGACGTTATTTAACGCTGCCTGTGAGCCGGAAATCGTTGATCTAGGTGAATTTCTGAACGCGCTGGGCGCCAAGGTTAGTGGCCACGGTACGGCGACCATTGAAATACAGGGCGTTGGGCAACTTCACGGTGGGTCGCATCGGGTGATGCCGGATCGCGTTGAAGCCGGCACCTACCTTGTGGCCGCAGCGGTGACGGGTGGGCGCATACGCTTACGTGACGTTAGCCCGAAAACGCTCGGCGCAGTCTTAGACAAGTTGCAGCAGGCAGGTGCGGAAATCACCCAAGGCGAAGATTGGATTGAGCTGGACATGGGCGGACGGCGGGCCAAGGCAGTGGATATTGAGACCTCGCCCTATCCGGGCTTTCCGACGGATATGCAGGCGCAGTTCATGACGCTAAATGCGCTAGCGGAAGGCACCTCGACTATTACAGAGAACATTTTTGAAAACCGGTTTATGCATGTGCATGAGATGAAGCGGCTGGGTGCGAACATCGAATTGCACGGACAGTCCATGGCCGTCGTGCACGGGGTCGAGGAACTGCGCGCTGCGCCAGTAATGGCCACAGACTTAAGAGCGTCTTCCAGCTTGGTGCTGGCGGCGTTAGCTGCATCAGGGACAACCACGATTGACAGGATTTATCACATAGATCGCGGTTATGAGACCATCGAGGAAAAGTTTGGACAGTTAGGTGCCAAGGTCCGCCGAGTGTCCTAATGGTTGTTATATAATCGGCGTTTGGGCTGCTTTTCGTGGCGCCCTAAATCACGGCGCAAGAAACACCGCCGCTGAGTGAGCCTGTATTGCTCACCCACACTCGCTAATCGTAATTAAGGTTGAACTATTCATGGGATTGGTCATAGCCCTGAACAAAGGGCGTATTTTTGAAGAATGCTTGCCGCTCCTTGCGGCATGTCAAATTCAGCCGTCAGATGACCCAAAGAAATCGCGCAAGTTGATCTTCGACAGCGTTACCGGCGGCCATAAAATCATTGTCGCCCGCTCAGCTGATGTTCCAACTTATGTAGAAAACGGTGTCGCCGATGTTGGCATAACCGGTAAAGATACGATTCTGGAATACGGTGAAAATATGACGTTCTATGAACGTCTGGATTTAAAAATAGGCGCGTGTCGAATGATGACTGCAGGCCCCGTCGGCGTGCCTGAGCCGGAGCAGGGGATTCGCGTGGCATCAAAGTTCGTCAACATCGCCCGCAGGTACTACCAAGGCCAAAGCAAGCAGGTGTCCTTGGTTAAATTGTCCGGGGCCCTAGAGATCGCCCCGCTGCTGGGCTTGGCGGATTGCATTGTGGATATTGTGGATACAGGCAATACCCTGAAGGCCAATGGGCTGGAAGCCCGAGAAACCATATGTGATATCAGCACTCGACTGATTGTGAACCGTGCGTCTATGAAGACCAAGTTCGACCAAGTGCAGACACTGATTCAACAGTTGGAACGTGCGGTGTCTGAAAATGCCTCCGCAGCTCAGAGTTGACAGTCGTGAGGAATCTAGATGCTACAACTGCAGACTTCGCCAATCAGCTTGAGCGCTTGCTCGCATGGGATTTGGGTGTCGACAGTGAAATAGATGTGGCGGTAGCCGAGATTATTCGCCAGGTTCGCACGGAGGGCGATGCCTGTCTGCTAGCGCTTACCAAGCGATTCGATGGGGTGGCAGCCGATGACATGGCTGAACTGGAGATTACCCAAGATGAGCTGGCGAGCGCTTGGTCGCGGATCGATGCGGAGGCTCAGCAAGCTCTGTCTGCGGCGGCTGAACGTATTCGCCGATTCCATGAACACCAGCGCGAGACCTCTTGGTCGTTCACCGACGAATTGGGTTGTGAACTGGGCCAGAAGATTCAGCCGCTAGACCGAGTAGGTGTTTACGTGCCCGGCGGTCAGGCGGCGTATCCCTCGAGTGTCTTGATGACATTGATTCCCGCAAAAGTTGCCGGGGTGCAGGAAGTCATCGTGGTATCACCCACTCCCAACGGACAGCGCAACGATATGGTGCTAGCGGCTTTGCATTTGGCTGGCGCCGATCGTGTCTTTACCTTGGGCGGGGCTCAGGCGGTTGCGGGCCTTGCCTATGGCACCCAGACCCTGCCGCGAGTCGATAAAATAGTGGGTCCCGGTAATGCCTACGTGGCGGCGGCTAAAAAACAGGTTTTTGGGCAGGTGGGTATCGACATGATCGCGGGGCCCAGTGAGGTGCTGGTCATTGCAGATGGCTCCACAGACGTGGAGTGGGCGGTACTCGACCTCTTTTCTCAGGCCGAGCATGATGCATCGGCTCAGGCGATTATGATCAGCACCGATGCCGGGTTTTTAGCGCGGGCGGCAGCGATGATTGAAGAACGGCTGCCGAAGATGCAACGCGGTGAGATTATTCGGGCATCCTTGCAACAGCGCGGCGCTCTGATTTATTGCGCCGACCGCGATCAAGCGCTGGATGTGGCGAACCGTATCGCGGCGGAACACTTGGAGCTGGCGGTCGCTGATCCGCAGCCTTGGATCGACGGGCTGCGTCACGCAGGCGCGATTTTTGTCGGTGCCTATACCGGAGAAACCTTCGGTGATTACATGGCAGGGCCTTCTCATGTGCTGCCGACCTTTGGCACCGCTCGATTTGCGTCACCGCTTGGGGTTTACGATTTTCAAAAGCGCAGCTCTGTGATTGAGATATCCCGAACGGCGGTTCAAGCGTTGTCCAAACCGACGGACTTGCTTGCTACCTCCGAGGGTCTCGAAGCTCACGCCTTGGCCGCTAGAGTGCGGGGGCGCGACGCCGCGGAATGAGCAAGACGGAGCATCTAAGCCCTCCCGCTGGTAGCCGCGACGGGGCTTCGCCCGAAGAAATTTATCGGGCCAGTCTAGCGGACGGGGGGATGCTGGAGGACGAAGCTCAGGCTCGCGTTATGGCCTTGCTCGACCAACGGTTTGTGCAGTTGGCTGCCCGAGCCGCGAACAAACCGAGTTGGCTGGCGTCGCTGGCAAATAAATTCCCGCTTTCGAGGCGAAGCCGGGCTGGCGCGCCAATCAAGGGGTTGTACCTGTGGGGCGGTGTGGGTCGTGGAAAAACCATGATGATGGATATGTTTTGCCATGCATTGCCGCCAGAGCGCCGGCAGCGTATGCACTTCCACCGTTTTATGCGCCGAGTACACGAGGCGCTGGGCCGTTACGCCGGGCAAGCCAATCCGCTGTTAAAGGTAGCCGATGAAATCGCCGCTCAGGGGGATGTGCTTTGTTTTGACGAGTTTTTTGTCTCCGATATTGGTGACGCTATGATTTTGGGCGAGGTGATGACGGCCTTATTTGCCCGCGGGGTGGTGCTCGTTGCCACGTCGAATGTGGAACCTGTCGACCTGTATAAGAACGGCCTGCAAAGGTCGCGGTTCTTGCCAGCCATCGATCAGATTTATTTGCATTGCGATGTGCATGAAATTGATCAAGGCCAAGACTTCCGGCTTCGCACATTGCAGCAAGCCCGCCTCTATCACTGGCCATTGAGCGCATCGACCCATCAAAGCATGCAGGAGAGTTTTGCCGCCTTAGCCACCGATCGAGAGAAGTCTAACGTCAGGCTTCGAGTTGAAAACCGCATGATCGATGCACGAAAAGTGGCCGGAGATGTTGCTTGGTTTCAATTTGCGAGCTTGTGCGAAGGGCCCCGCAGCCAAAACGATTACATAGAGTTGGCGACCTTGTTCACGACGGTCTTGCTAAGCGAGGTGCCGGTATTGGATATCAATCGGGAGGATGCCGCGCGGCGATTTATCAGTTTGGTGGATGAGTTCTACGACCGGCGGGTAAAACTGGTGATATCCGCTGAAAAGCCGATTACCGATTTGTACCAAGGTCAGCGCCTGGCATTTGAGTTTGAGCGAACCCAGAGCCGGCTTTTGGAAATGCAGTCAGAAGAGTATTTGAGCCAGCCCCACGTGGCTCTTGGTGCAAGCGCTCCTTAATTTGTATCGAAGAGGAGTCATCGGGTGGGTTGAACCGCCTTAAGGCTGTTGTAAAGCAGCAAGTGCTCCACTATCATTCGCGTCCCTTTTTTTAGGGTAGCTCTAGTAGTAGGGCGTTGAGGCGGTTAGAGAATTCAACCGCCAAAGAGGATTTTGGCGTTCCTTAGGATTTCCTCTGAAGAGTTTCTAAGGCGTTGTCGCGAAGCAGAACGTTTCGCGCGTATCTAGTAAGAGGCAGAACATGAAAACTGTAAGTATGCGAGAGCAGGACGTGGTCCGATCTTGGTGGATCATTGATGCAGAGGACAAAACTCTGGGTCGTATCGCAACGGAAGTAGCAAGCCGCCTGCGCGGAAAGCACAAGCCTGAATTCACGCCCCATGTTGATACCGGCGACTATATTGTGATTGTGAACGCTGAAAAAGTGCGCGTGACTGGCAACAAAGAGCAGGGAAAGCTGTACTGGCGTCACACCGGCTATCCCGGCGGAATCCGCAGCACATCAGTCGAATCCATGCGAGCAGAACACCCCGAGCGCATGCTCGAAATTGCGGTGAAAGGCATGCTGCCTAAAAATCCGTTGGGGCGCGCTATGTTCCGCAAACTCAAAGTCTATGCTGGGTCTGAGCATCCTCATGCCGCACAGCAACCTCAGGTCCTGGAGCTTTAAATGACAGATTACAACTACGGAACAGGCCGGCGTAAAACTGCGGCGGCGAGGGTGTTCATCGCTAACGGCACTGGCCGAATTATGGTGAATGCACGTCCTTTGGATGAGTTTTTCGGCCGCGAAACGTCAAGAATGGTCGTTAGACAACCGCTGGAAGCTGCAGATCTGACGGACAAACTTGACCTCAAGATCACTGTCCGTGGCGGCGGCAGTTCAGGCCAAGCGGGCGCCATTCGTCACGGCATCGCTCGCGCCCTCGTCGAATATGACGAAAACCTTCGGCAACCTATGCGCCAAGCTGGATTTCTCACCCGTGATGCACGTGCAGTAGAGCGTAAGAAAATCGGTCTGCGTAAAGCACGTAAGCGTCCTCAGTTTTCCAAGCGTTAAAAAAGCTACATTTTCCTGGACCCTTTGTTGGTCATTTGTGTGGATGCGGGGGCAACTGTGTTACCCTTCGACTGTTCGGCTGGGTTGTTCGAGAGGGAACAGCCCATGCTCCCAGCGGTGAGCTGCTAGGAGAAGCGAGCTGAAAAATTGGATGAAACCTACCCGCTTGTCGAACTCCCGGTGCGATAGCGAAAAGGAGCGTGGGTGCTGAAGGCCCGTTCTGTTTTAGTGGGTACCGTTTGATCGGTATCACTGGGTGGGTTCCAAGAGGCAAAAGTGCCTCTAAGCCCGGTTCATATGAAACCAGGCGCGGACATAAAATGAGTGTTGGCGGTTGGAACGGCTGCTTACTCAAAGACGATTAATCAAACTATGGGAGCTTACCCCCGTGAGCGATGGCGCAGTGAACGATGCCTCCGATGAGGCGGAAGATAACAGCACGACAAACAGTCGGCGCTACTTTCTAATTCAGGCTACCTCTGCGGTAGCAGCAGTCGGGGCGGTTGGCGCCGCTTGGCCCTTCGTCAAATACTGGAGTCCTAGTGCGAAAGCGAAGGCGGCTGGTGCCCCAGTTCGAGTGGACATATCCAAGTTGGCCCCCGGCGAAATGCTAAGCCCGATTGTGGCATGGCGGGGCAAGCCCATATTTGTTGTTTATCGTGATCAGGCGTCCATCGACGCATTGACCACTGATGTGAGTGGCTTGGCCGATCCTGATTCGGCAAACCCGGAAATGCAGCCGGAATTTGCGGTTAACCCATGGCGTTCCGAGCGCCCTGAGATTGGTATTTACCTTGGGATATGCACCCACCTCGGCTGCTCGCCCAAGCACGTGGTAACCGACAATTTCGAAGAAACTGGACAAGGCGGCTTCTTCTGCCCCTGTCATGGCTCCAAGTTCGATCTCGCAGGTCGAGTGGTCAGCGGCGTCCCAGCACCGGATAACTTAGAGGTGCCTCCGTATCGCTTCGAGTCTGATACGGTAATTGTGATCGGCTAACGGCTGCTGGCCGCGTCGACAAGAACTTTATTGATAACTTCTCACAGATAAAATAGGTGTTGCGGAATGGATAAGACCGAAGCACAAGGCTCCAAGACAGGCCTTGCAGGTGCCATGGAATGGGTAGACGCGCGTTTTCCCGCCACAGAGACCTTCGAATACCACATGTCGAAGTACTATGCGCCGAAGAACTTCAACTTTTGGTATTACTTTGGCTTTTTGGCCATGTTTGTTTTGGTTAATCAACTGGTCACCGGTGTCTGGCTGACCATGAACTACGTACCCAGCGGTGACGGGGCGTTCGCTTCGGTGGAATACATCATGCGGGACGTCGAGTACGGCTGGCTAATGCGTTATCTGCATTCCACCGGAGCATCGTTCTTTTTTGTTGTGGTTTACCTGCACATGTATCGGGCTTTGCGTTACGGCTCTTACCGGGGACCACGCGAGTTGCTTTGGCTCATCGGCATGGTGATCTTCATTGCGCTAATGGCTGAAGGATTCTTCGGCTACCTGCTGCCTTGGGGCAACATGTCGTACTGGGGCGCGCAGGTGATCGTGTCACTGTTCGGCTCCATCCCCTACATCGGCCCAGACCTTATGGAGTGGATTCGGGGCGACTTCTTGATGTCAGAAACCACGCTAAACCGATTCTTTGCTCTGCATGTAGTTGCCTTGCCCTTGGTACTTTGCGTTCTCATTTTTGTGCACCTAGTGGCTTTGCACCACGTAGGTTCGAATAACCCCGACGGCATCGAGATCAAAAAGAACAAAGACGAGAACGGTGTGCCGCGAGATGGCATCCCCTTCCATCCTTATTATACAGTGCACGACATCCACGCCATGGTTGTGTTCCTGTTCATCTTCTGCGCGGTCGTATTTTTTGCTCCTGAGATGGGCGGGTACTTCCTAGAGAAGCCCAACTTTGAAATGGCTGACCCGCTAAAGACACCGGAGCATATTGCTCCCGTGTGGTACTACACACCGTTTTACGCCATGTTGCGAGCAGCAACATTCCCGCTCTTTGGTCTGTCGGCCAAGTTCTGGGGCTTCGTGGTGATGATCGGGGCGATTGTGATTCCCATGGCGCTTCCGTGGCTTGACCGCAGCCCGGTGAAATCGATCCGCTACAAAGGGTCAATTTCGCGCATCATGCTGTCGATCTTCGTTATCAGCTTTTTTATTTTGGGGTACTTGGGAACTCAGGCGCCATCTAAGGCAGGCACCATTGCGGCTCAAATTTGCACCGCCATTTACTTCGCCTACTTTATTTTGATGCCGTGGTACACCCGCGTTGAAAACACCAAGCCAGAACCGGAGAGGGTCACGGGATAATGAAAAAGCTACTACTTACTCTGTTATTGGCGCTACCGATTGCCGGTTTTTCGGCCGGTGGAACGGACTGGCCGATGGAGGACTTCGAGGGCGATCTGCATAATCTACCGAGTTTGCAAAACGGCTTTGCGCTTTACGCCAACTACTGCATGGGGTGCCACGGTTTGCAGTTCCAGCGCTATGAGCGAACCGCGGACGATCTGGGTATTCCGCATGACCTTGCGCTGAAGAACCTTATTTTTACCGGCCAAAAGATCGGCGGTTTGATGACCACGGCAATGCCTCGTGAAGAGTCTAAGGCGTGGTTTGGCGCTGCGCCGCCGGATTTGACCATGGTGACCCGAGTGCGTGAGCCGCAGTGGGTCTATAACTACCTGAAGACATTTTACGTGGATGAAAATCGTCCTCTTGGTGTGAACAACAAAGTCTTCGCCAACGTGGGCATGCCGAATGCGCTGCTAGAACTCCAAGGCGTACAGCGGCAAGTGTGCACCGATGGAAACTGCGACGAACTGGTTGTGGAAGAAGGAACCGGTGCTTTGAGTCCTGAAGAGTTTGATGCCGCCATCTACGACTTAACGAACTTTTTGTATTACGTGAGCGAGCCAGCACGACTGGAACGCCAGCGCACCGGGGTGTTCGTGCTGCTGTTCTTGATCATTCTCGGTAGCTTTACCTACCTGCTGAACCGCGAGTACTGGAAAGACGTAGACGTCAATCACTGAGAAAAAGAATAAGAACGACGGGGCGGTGCTTCCGCCCCTAGCCTACCCAAGGAGCGTTTCCTAGCATCGACTCTTAGAAGCCTGGAAGCGACCGTCAAAAGAGATATACGCCGATGAGCATAGTGACAAAACGATCAGCCATGACGCTGTTTTCAGATCCCCGAGATCAATACTCCCACCGAGTGCGCTTGGTCCTTGCCGAGAAAGGTGTAACGGTAGACATCGTCTCTGAAAAAGATCCAGAAGATCTAGCGGAGTTGAATCCATACAACACGCTTCCGACCCTAGCAGATCGAGATCTGGCGTTGTACGAAGCAAACGTCATCATGGAATATCTCGATGAGCGTTTCCCCCATCCGCCGTTGCTGCCGGTTTATCCGGTTCAGCGAGCGCTTTCGCGCCTCTGGATCTCCCGGGTTGAAAAGGAATGGAGTTCGCGCCTTGATTTGCTGATGATCGGCAAAGGTCGGGAAACCGTACTGAGCAAGGCACGCAAAGAACTGCGAGAAAGTATTATCGCCATCGCGCCGATTTTTGCTGAAAAACCATTCTTCATGAACGAAGAACTTTCGCTGGTGGATTGTTGTGTAGCGCCAATTTTGTGGCGACTCAAGGAAGTGGATATCACGCTACCAGAGCGGTCCACAAAACCCCTGCATCGTTACATGCAGACGATGTTCGAGCGTGACGCTTTTCGTGAGAGCTTGACCGAAGCCGAGATGGAGATGCGTGAGTGAAACGGCGCCGCCCTTATTTGCTCCGCGCTCTTTACGAGTGGATTGTTGACAGCGGCGAAGTCCCAAACGTTTTAGTGGATGCTGAAATTGAAGGGGTTGTCGTGCCTCAAGAGCATGTGCGTGATGGTCAGATTGTCCTCAACATTTCACCCCAAGCGGTTCGCAACCTAAGCCTTGGTAATGAGTATGTTATGTGCGAGGGCCGTTTTTCCGGTCGGAGCGTCGAGCTAATTTTACCTATCGAAAGTGTGCGAGCAATCTACTGTCGGGATTCTGGCCAAGGGTTGGCATTTGACGACGAAGATTTGCTGGAGGACGAAACCGGTGAGGAATCGGGGGCTGAGTTCTCTCAAGCCAACAAGCCCGAAATGGAACCTAAGCCCTCGGGAGACAAGCCGAGGCTTCGGCTGGTTTAGCGCGACGAGGCCGTCGCCTCGGAACAGACAGGGTGCAGCTCGTGCCAAATCAGCCTATTCAGGTAAGTAGTCGAAAACTTTGACGATTTTCTGAACCCCGAAGGACTTTTGGGTTTCAGCGACAACCGCATCGGCATCGCTGGGTGTAATCTTACCAAGCAGGTAGATAACGCCGTTTTCTGTTACGACCTTCACTTTCGAGCCGGGCACGCCTTCCGCCACAAGAAGCCGGGTTTTAACCTTAGTCGACAAATAGCCGTCATTGGTCCTGGCGAGCATGGAGATAGGTCCGCCTACGGTAAGGTAGTTATTCACTTTATCTGGGTCGACTTTGTAGAGCGACTCTGTGACTTCCGTTGCTTTCTCTCGCAGTGCCTGGGATGGCACTTCGCCAAGCAGCAGCACAATACCATCGTAAACAGTCACGACGATGTGGGCGCCTTCATAGCCGCCGTCGGAGGCTCGAATTTCGCGTTCAATGACAAACTCCAAGGCGTTGTCGTCGATAAAATCGCCAGGCGTTCGCTTAGTTTCTGGATTATTTGTGCATCCACCAATCGCAACGGCGACCAACAAGCCAATGGAAAAGGTTTGCAGCAGAGATCTATTTTTCATGTGAAGGCTTCTGGAATCCAAGTGACTGAGGGCGTGTAGTTTGGCCAAGTAATGGCGACAACGTCAAACCGCATTGGTCTATCTTCAGCGAAATGTTTTTGCAGATAGTGGTTCGCCGTGGCAATGATGCGCTGTTGCTTCGACCGGGTTATGGTCTCCTCGGGGCTGCCGTATTCAACATTTTTGCGATAGCGCACCTCGACAAACACGAGGGTGTTCATAGCAGTTGTCGGGTGCTCCATGACTAAGTCGATTTCTCCCCATCGACATTGATAGTTTCGTTGCAGCAGCCTTAGGCCTCTTCGTCGAAGATAGCAGGCGGCGAAGGATTCACTCCAGTGTGTCATTGCGAACGCCCGGCGGCGCAGGCTCGGAGACTAACTTCCTCTGATCCGTCGGTATTTGCTGACTTGTTCAATGGTCGTAATGTTCAGTTTGCGGTGAATACGCCCGCCCAAGCCCAGTGTTAAGTTGCCGCTTGCGAAGTGTAGGTGAATCACGCTGTTTTCCGGTAACACTGCGCTGTTATTTTTTAGCCAGTGGGCCCAGGTCGCTAAGCGATAAGCGTCCAGCCCCAGCGCGTAGAGTTCGATCAATGAACTATCGCCGAGCCGCAAGGTATCAGCCATGCGCTCGGTCAGCTCCGTGGGCTGGGCTAACATCGGCAATTCAGTGACCTGAAATGCAGCGATATCCCCAAGGTCATTGCCTCGTGCAGTTTGAGAGGTGCCATACACAGGCAAATTTTCCGCAAAATGGAATTTGAGCGCAGGCACCAAGGCCTTGGATTCCAAACTGTTGGTAAAGGTTACGACGGCGTCAAGATCTTTGCGCGCTCTGGGTAAAAACTCGAGGTCCTCTGCGATTAATGTCGCCAGCCGGTCGCGACGCTGCTGGCTGGCGTCAACACCCATGGCGACACCAACCACGTTGGTCACCTCCTTGGTTTGCTGAAAATTGGCGTCGGCAACGGGACCATTCCAAGAATCTTTTAGCGCTTTCTTGGCACGCTGAGACCAAGTCTCGCCGTTGGTTACGACCATCAAACGCAGATGCCCCAGCGCCCTGAGGTGGTTTGCCAAGGTGACTGCTTCGTCTTCAATGGCGGTGGCGAATTGATATACGTGGCGGTTTTGGTCGGGTGTCAAATCGTTGGCAATCTGGTTTAGGAGAACAATGCTGGGCTGGGAATTTGTACCGTTGAAAGCGGCGTTTCGCTTTGCCTCCAGCAAGTCCGACGCTTTAGATTTGATCAATGGTCCGACTATGACATCGCTGCCATTGTCGAGTGATTGATTGAACAAGCTTGCGGCGCCTTGGGTGTTGCTATCGAGGAAGGCGACAGTGGGCGACGCCGAACTTGCCTGTTGTTGCAGGTTCAGATCCGCAAAGTACCCGACCATGACACCGTCTTGAATGGCTTTTGCCACGGCGCTTAGGCGACCAGAGAGGGGAAGCAAAACGCTGACTTTTGGCGGGCTGAGATTCGCCAATTGGCGTAGCAGTGTGGGCGGTTGCTTAGATGCGGGGTGTTCCGGATGTTGTTCTTGCCAGCGCAGCCATGCGTGTTGCGCTTGGCTGACCGAACCGGCAGAAGCAATCGTGGTTCGAAGGTCATACCAGCGCTGGCTGATCTTTCGGGCTTGGGCGGCTGTATTGCCCGGCGTTTGAATTTTTGCCAACTGCGTTTCAAGGCTTTGGCTTTCACTCAGGTCTTTAGCTGTTAGCGGTCGTGCAGGAGACGTTGCGTCGCCCAGCAGCGCAAGCCAGAGCCGGTCCTGTTGCGCTTGTGGATATTTGCCTCTTCGTTGCTGTTCGAGTACCTGAGCCCGAACGAAGCATGTGACTTCACCCAATGCCAGACACGTGTTCAGAAAACTGGGGACATCCGTGAGGAGCGGCGATTGCATGGACATGAGCGCCAGAGAGGCTCCTTGAGCGTCGCCTTGTCGGTTGTGAACCATGGCGCTGAGACGAAAGAATGCATCTTGCAACTCCACGGCACTGTTGTTCAGGTTGGCGCTGGCTAAAAGGTCAGCCGCTTGGTCTGTCCTATTACCCCTGAGCGCCTGTTGAGCCCGCCGCAGTACTGTCCGAAGGCTTTGATCTTCCTCGCTGCTATAGCGCCTGTTGAGGGCCGGATCTTGGCTGTCGCCTGCCCGGGATGCGGATACGGGGCCGCGTTGGTTGACAGCGCCTTCGGACCGAGATTGGTTGGTGCTTTGGCATGCGCTCAAGGTCACAATACACAGACAAACGGCGAGGAAGTGTTTGGTCATGTCAGGAATTCTCTATGTGGTTGCCACCCCCATTGGACATCTGGGTGACATCAGTCGTCGAGGCGTTGAAGTCCTAAATCAAGTTGCTGTGGTCGCCGCAGAGGATACCAGACGAACTCGCGTGTTGTTGCAGCACATTGGCCAATCGAGCTGTGAGCTTGTGAGCCTCCATGAGCACAATGAAGAAAGAGCGGGACCCGTTCTGGTGCAACGCTTACAGCAGGGAGAAGATGTTGCCTTGGTGAGTGATGCCGGCACGCCGTTGATCAACGACCCCGGTTATTTGCTTCTTAAAATGGCATGGCAAGCCGAAGTTCGGGTCGTACCGGTTCCGGGCGCATGCTCGATTACGACGGCGCTGAGCGTTTGCCCAATTCCTTGCCATCCGTTTCGATACGTTGGTTTCTTGTCCAGCAAACCAAAAATGCGGCGTCTGCAGTTGGAGAACTGGTTGATGATGTCTGATGCACTGGTGTTCTTTGAAAGCCCCCACCGGATAAGGGCTACCTTGGCGGACATTGCCCAAATCACTGACCGGCAGTTGATGATCGGCAGAGAGATGACGAAGCAATACGAAACATTTGTTGTCGGTGACGCCTCTCATGTGTTGTCGCAGTTAGCCGAGACGCCAAAGGGCGAGTTTGTCTGCATTGTAGAGGCTGCCGAAAGGGTAACTGGCAAGTTTGATCAAGCACATGTGGTGGGCGCGCTATTGCAGGAACTGTCGCCGACTCAAGCTGCTAGGCTAGCGGCGCAAATCTGTGGCGTCAGGAAGAAAGAGACTTACGAACTTGCTCTGCAGCTCAGTGAGAGGAAGACCGCTGACTAAATTTGAGCAATCAAATTTAAGAGCTTGCAAAAGGCACCGAGAGCGCTTGTGCGAGCCAGCGCCTCTACGTAACCTGACGCCGAGAGTCAGCCGGACAGTCGCTGGTTCGCCCTAGGGCGAGCGGGAGGAAAGTCCGGGCTCCACAGGACAGGGTGCCAGGTAACGCCTGGGGGGCGAAAGCCTACGGAAAGTGCAGCAGAGAGTAGACCGCCCGTTAGCTTCGGTGAGCGGGTAAGGGTGAAAGGGTGCGGTAAGAGCGCACCGCGCGCGTGGTAACACGTCGTGGCAAGGTAAACCCCACCTGGAGCAAGGCCAAATAGAGATCCTTTGACGTTGTCCGCGTTGGATCCGGGTAGGCCGCTTGAGGTCGTTGGTGACGGCGACCCTAGATGAATGACTGTTCACGACAGAACCCGGCTTATAGGCTGACTCTCAATTTCTCCTCGATGGTTGTTCGCCTAGCCCACCCCCGCACAACGTGGTTGGGGTAAAAAGCCCATGCCACGTCCTGAGCTGCTCTCTTGAGGCGCGAAAAGACCCGTAAAAATTTCTTATTTTTCCGACGGTTATGGTCATTTCTGGCGGCATTGTCGGTTGACTCGTTTGCAATCCGGACTATAGTGTGCCGAATTGGGAAAAAGTGGAGAAATGTGGGTAATTTGCCGGCCGCGAGGGCTGGGTTGGTTGAATCCCGGCCTTCAGGGTCTGATCAAGGCAAATCGAATCCGCCGAAAAAGACATGTTTCGCGGCATTAGCAGTGTAACCATGGACGCCAAGGGACGTATGGCGCTGCCCGCGCGCTACCGTGATGCGGTCGCCGTTGCCAGCGGCGGACGGGTGGTAGTGACCATCGATATGCGTGAATCCTGCCTGTTGCTGTATCCATTGGCCGAATGGGAGTTAGTGCAAAGCAAACTGGAACGTCTTTCCAACATCAATCCTCAAACAAGATTGCTTCAACGTCTGTTGATTGGTCATGCGACGGACTTGGAGTTGGACGCCGCTGGGCGTTTGCTGCTGCCACCCATGTTGCGGGATTTTGCTGGTTTAACGAAAAAGTTGGTCCTGGTCGGTCAAGGTAACAAGATCGAAATTTGGTCTGCGGATCATTGGCGGCAACGTCTCGATTTGTGGCTGGAAGAAGGCGCGGCCCTGCTGGACAGTGAAGCGTTATTCGACGGGCTGTCTGTATGACGGTGTTCGAGGCTGAGAGCGAGAACCGTCAAGAACACCTGCCGGTGTTGTTGCAGGAGACGGTTTCGTACTTGTTGGGGTTCAACGGTGCCAGCGAAGCATCGGAACCCTCTGGAACTTTTGTTGACGCAACCTTCGGCCGAGGCGGCCATAGCCGCGAGCTTTTGAAGCACTTGATGCCAAACAGCAGCCTGATCGGTTTGGACAGAGACCCCGATGCAGTTGCTCAAGGTGCTGTGTTAGCCGAACAGGATCCGCGCTTTTCCATCCATCAGGCCCGATTCTCAGGGCTGAGCCAAGTGCTTAAAGAACTGAACATCGCCAATGTTCAGGGTGTGCTAATGGACATTGGGGTGTCGTCGCCGCAGCTGGACAATCCCGAGCGCGGCTTCAGCTTTTCTGCTGAAGGGCCTTTGGATATGCGTATGAATCCGGCTGAGGGGCAGTCGGCAGCAGACTGGCTGAACGCAGCCGATGAAGGTGATATCGCGCAAGTTCTGTGGATGTACGGCGAGGAAAAACATGCCCGGCGCATCGCCAAGGCGATCGTGGCAGCACGCCCTATGCACACTACCTTTGAGTTGGCCGATGTCGTGTCTGGGGCCACCCCTAAGCCCCGAGGCCCTCAGCGCAAACACCCTGCCACGAAAACTTTCCAAGCTGTTCGCATATTGGTCAATGAAGAAACGAACGAGCTTGAGCAAGGCTTACAGCAAGGTTTTCAATCCTTGGCTGTGGGCGGCCGATTGGCCGTGATTTCATTTCATTCGCTGGAAGACCGGAAAGTGAAACAAGCGTTTCGTCAGCTCAGCCAGCCACCGAAAATGCCGCGCCGCCTGCCGTTGCGCCATGTGGAGGAGCAGGTGCTCGGTCAGCTGGTATGCCCGCCGATCAAAGCTGCGTTGGCAGAGCAAACGGCCAATCCTCGGTCCCGTAGCGCTACCCTCCGGGTAATTGAGCGGGTACGCAGCAGTGATTAGACAACGATTTTATTTGCTTGCTGCGGCGACAGCTTTGTCGAAGTCCAAGCTACGCCGTCGAAAACTGAACGCTCCGACCCTGTCTGTTGGGGTATGGCCGCTGCTGACGTTGACTGTGTTGCTTGTTGGGGTAATTGCCAGCGGCATAACGGTTGTCAAAGGCGCACACGAGCTGAGAAGTCTGCATACGGCATTAGATCAGTCCCAGAAGAAGCAAGATCGTTTGCTGGCCGAGCACAGTCGTCTTTTGCTGGAGCGCAGTACGTTTGCGGGCTTACAAACTGTTGAAGTCGTTGCGACCCAAGAGCTGCAAATGGCGTTTCCCGACGAGATCAAGGAGGTAACGCCGTGAGCATGTGGCGGCATTACCTGTTCTTAGTCTGCTTTGCCACAACGGCCGTGGCTTTATCGGTTCGTGTGGTGTACCTAGGCGTCACCGAACGGGATTTTTTGCAGGAGGAAGGCGATAGGCGTTCGGTCTACCGGGAACGATTGCCGGCTATGCGGGGCATGATCTACGACCGTAATGGCGAGGCCTTGGCTGTAAGTACCCCAGTGTTCGCTGTGGCGGTAAATCCCAAGCTGTTCGATGTCACGAAAGAGAAAGACCTGAACGAACTGGCTCGTGTTCTGGAGTTAGAATCCGAGCAACTTAAACGTACGATCCTTAACAACCGGCAAAGAGGATTTTTGTATCTTCGCCGGCATTTGAGTTGGGAGCATATGGATGCCATACGTCAACTCAGATTAGGTCACGTTTCCCTCGTGCCCGAGTACCGCCGTTACTATCCTGCCGGTGAGTCCGTGGCTCACGTTGTGGGTATGACAAATATCGATGATCTAGGACTGGAAGGCATTGAACTTGCCTTTGAGGAACAGCTGCGCGGCGAGCCAGGCACAAAAACCGTTTTGCGCGATCGCAAGGGTCAGGCCATTGACGATCTGGAGTACGGCAGAGCGCCGCGATTTGGCACCGATCTGCAGCTGAGTATCGACTCGCGTTTGCAGTACATTGCCTATCGCGAGTTAAAGTCTGCGGTGCAAAGTCATTCGGCGAAGTCCGGATCCCTGATCATGGTTGACGTAAAGACCGGTGAGATATTGGCCTTGGTCAACCAGCCATCGTTCAATCCCAACGGGCCGATAAATCAGCGTATACCAACTCGTAATCGCGTGGTTACAGATACCTACGAACCGGGATCAACGATTAAACCCTTTACGGCCATGGCGGCTCTGGAAACGGGTCGTTATCGACGGGATAGCAAAATTGAAACGTCGCCGGGTTATTTCTGGATCGATAATAAGATGATTCAAGACCCGGTAAACCTGAATACGATTTCGCTGGCTCAAGCGATTCAAAAGTCCAGCCAGGTAGCCATCGCTAAAGTTGCCCTAGACCTGCCTGATGAGGCGGTTTTTACGGTGCTGCAGCGCAGCGGTATTGGTGAATACGTTGGCACCGGGCTGCCCGGTGAGGCCATTGGCCGTTTCACTAACGTCGGTCGGACCTCCAGAGTATCTCGGGTGGTGATGTCATATGGCTATGGCTTTAGTGTGACGGCGATGCAATTGGCATCGGCCTATGTGACTCTGGCCAGCCATGGGAATCGTTTGCCATTGAGCATTCTCAAGCGTGACCGCGCTCCCGAAGCAGAGCGCGTGTTTGATATAGAAGCCACCGAGGAGGTGGTGGCCATGATGGAGCAGGTGACTGAGCGGGGTGGCACCGCTGCCAAGGCCAGTATTGATCATTACCGCGTTGCAGGTAAGACCGGAACAGCCCGCGTGTTGGACCAAGGCGGCTATAACGACGAGCGCCATGTTGCGTTGTTCGCGGGAATCGCTCCCGTGAGTAATCCGCGCATTGTTATGGTGGTTGTCGTAAATGAACCCCAATCGGGTAGCGCGAGCGGCGGCCAAGTTGCTGCGCCGATTTTTGCCCGGGTAGCACAGCACAGCCTACGTCTGCTAGGCGTGATGCCTGACAAAGATGGCGAAGGCGGCGATGAGCCTCGGGCGGCGGGCGCCTTGTTGGCAAAACGAGGCCAATAATGGGGACCGAGGCATCCATGTCGTCAATTACCCAGCAAATCCGCCAGATCGAAGGCGTTGCAGGGCTGAGCGAAGAATCGGCCCTCGTGCGTCGCGGGGATGTTTTTATAGCCTGCGCTAGTGACCCAAATCAGCGCGCCCGGCACATCAAGCAAGCGCTAGAAAATGGCGCGCTCGGGTTGGTCATTGATGCACAATCGGCGGCCGCACAGGTGCCTGTCTTGCCCGTGATTCAGGTAGCCGACTTGGCCCTCGCGCGTGGTGCCTTAGCCGCAGACTTTTATGCCCATCCATCTCACGCCCTTGAATGTGTTGGCATTACCGGTACCAACGGCAAAACTTCCATCGCCTACCACGTGGCGAATCTGAGCAACCTGCTGGGTGTCAGCAGTGGCTACATAGGCACCTTGGGTAACGGTGTTCTCGGCAGGCTTGCTCCGACGTCTATGACTACGCCGCCCCCGGTGACGCTGCAGCGGTTGCTTGCCGAATACACCCATCAGGGTTTGCGGCGGGTAGCCTGCGAAATTAGTTCTCATGCGTTGGATCAGGATCGCGCCAAGCATGTTGCGTTAAATGTAGGCGTGTTTTCTAACCTGACAAGGGACCATTTGGATTATCACCAAAGTATGGAGCAATACGCCGAGGCTAAGTCCAAATTGTTCACGGGCTGGCCGCTGCAGCTCGCGGTAATTAATGCTGACGACGAGCTAGGCCGACGGCTCATCACGTGTTGTCGGGCCGATGAAGTCATTAGTTTCGGTGCTGCCGGCGACATCGCATGGCGGGCCACTGGGGTACGTCGGGGCATGCACGTGCTCTTTGATACGCCTTGGGGGCGTTTGGAGACAACGCTCCCTGTTGCAGCGGAATTTGCGTTAGCGAATGTCGCTGCCTCATTGGGCGTATTGCTGGGTCTGGGACATCGTATCGACGAATTACGCGAGGTTTTGCCCCAGCTGCAGCCAATACCCGGTCGAATGCAAGTCATCGACGGAAAGTTTGGGACCCCAAAAGTAATAGTAGACTTTGCGCACACACCAGATGCGCTGAAAAAAGCGCTGTCTGCGCTGGCCGCACAATGCCGTGGTCGCCTGATTTGCATTGTTGGCTGTGGTGGTGATCGGGATCAGGGTAAGCGCGCAACAATGGGTGTGGTTGCCGTGAACGGTGCTGACCAAGTTTGGTTTACCTCGGACAACCCCAGAAGCGAAGATCCGCAGGGAATTATTGAGGATATGCAAACCAGCCTCTCTGCCCAACAGCTTACGAAAGTGACAGCATTGATCGATCGCGGTGAGGCCATCAGTCAAGCCGTTGCCAATGCCGGCTCCGATGACATTGTGTTGATCGCCGGCAAAGGACACGAAGATACCCAAGAAATTCAGGGCACTAAACATGCCTTTAGTGATATCGAGTTCGTTGAAAAACTGTTCAAGGAGAACGCCTAGTGCTGCTTTGGTTAACAGACTACTTGTCTCAATTTGTCGGTGGCTTTGGGGTTTTTCAGTACCTGACGTTGCGCACCATGGTGAGTGTAATAACGGCGCTTGGAGCATCGTTGTTAATTGGGCCGCGAATGATTGCTTGGTTGAGCAATGCTCAAATTGGGCAGCAGGTGAGGGACGATGGGCCTTCTTCTCATTTCAGTAAGGCAGGCACTCCGACCATGGGCGGAGCCCTAATTCTTGTGATCATTGCCCTAACCACATTACTTTGGGGTGATTTAAGCAACCGCTACGTTTGGCTGGTTTTGGTGGTCACCGTGGCGTTTGGTCTCATTGGCTGGATCGATGACTATTTAAAAATTTCGAGAAAGAACTCAGACGGATTGTCCGCCCGCTGGAAGTACTTTTGGCAGTCGGTATTCGCCCTAGCAGCAGTTCTGTATCTCTACAGTGTCGCCTCGGTACCTGCAGAAACGGCGTTATACGTTCCGTTTTTCAAAAGTGTCATGGTGCCCTTAGGCGCTTGGTTCGTCGTGCTGGGCTATTTGATGATTGTTGGAATGAGCAACGCCGTGAATCTTACCGATGGCTTAGATGGCTTGGCGATTTTACCGGCGGTAATGGTGGGCGCAGCCTTGGGTTTGATTGCCTACGTCACCGGCAACATTGAATTTTCCAATTATTTGCAGATTCCCTACATTGCTGGCTCTGGCGAGTTGGCCGTGTTTTGCGGGGCGTTAATTGGCGCCGGGCTGGGTTTTCTCTGGTTTAACACCTATCCCGCGCAAATTTTTATGGGTGATGTCGGTGCCTTGGCGCTAGGCGCGGCGCTGGGCTTACTCGCTATTATCGTTCGCCATGAAATCGTGCTGTTGATTATGGGCGGACTATTTGTGCTGGAGACGGCCAGCGTCATCATTCAGGTTATCTCGTTTCGCCTCACGGGTCGTCGAGTGTTTCGTATGGCGCCCATACACCATCACTTCGAGCTTAAAGGCTGGCCTGAACCTCGTGTGATTGTGCGTTTTTGGATCATCACACTTGTCCTTGTCACCATCGGTTTGTCCACGCTGAAGCTGCGATGAAGAACGCTTCGTTAACGGTGATTCTCGGCTTTGGTGTCACAGGGCAGTCCGTTGCTCGGCATCTGAGTGAAAAGAGCCTCGCTTTTGCTGTTATTGATACCCGGTCACAGCCGAGGGCAGCGCTGCCTGCGAATGGCGAATATTATTGGCAAAGCGATAATTGGCCCCACGGCCTAGTCAAACGAGCAACCAAGGTAGTAGTAAGTCCGGGATTATCGCCCCAGCACCCGTTGGTAGCGCAGGCGCGCAATGCCGGCTTACCAGTGTGCACAGATATTGATCTTTTCTTGGCAAATGCCGAGGCGCCTGTGATTGGTGTGACCGGAACCAACGGCAAAAGCACAGTTGTTTCCTTGGTTGGACATTTGCTCCAAAACCACGGATTTGCCTGTGGGGTCGGCGGCAATCTCGGTCCGCCCGCCTTGGACTTGTTGTCTGAGCAGGCGCAGATATACGTACTGGAACTCTCAAGTTTTCAGTTGGCTCATAGCGGCGGTCTGGAACTTGCCAGTGCCGCTGTCCTCAATATTGGCGACGATCATCTGGATTGGCACGGTAGCCGTGCCGCTTACGCGGCCGCGAAGTGCAGTATTTATGATCGGGCGCAGCATCGGGTTGGTGCCGTAGGTGTCACGGACTTTGGCCTAGATGCTTGGGTTGGCAGCGATGAGCCGTTGCAAAGTGACACTTGGGGTCTCAAGGACTGCCGAGGTGAGCCGTGGGTATGCTTTGCCGACAAGCCGCTGATGCCCGCGAAGGAGCTGCCGCTATCGGGGCGCCACAACATAGAAAACTGCCTCTGGGCTTTGGCCTTGGTTACGCCGTGGATAGAGCCAAGCCTAGCTATCAAACACCTCACGAACTTTTCCCCGCTTCCTCATCGCTTTGTTTCCGTACCGGGTCCCGCCGATCTGCACTGTATCGATGACTCCAAAGCCACCAATGTCGGGGCTACCTTGGCAGCGTTGGAAGGGTTTGAACGCAATCATTCGTTAATCTTGATCGCAGGGGGCGACAGTAAGGGCGCGGATCTAACGCCGTTGGGTGCGGCCATGGAAGGCCGGGTAAGGGCACTGTTTACCCTCGGCATGGACGCCCAACGTATTAATGACATTGCCCAGCATCATGGGGTGGCGTGGCGTCAAGTAGACACCATGGATCAGGCAGTAGACGCGGGTGTGGCCTGTGCGCGGGCCGGAGACACGCTTCTGCTATCACCGGCGTGTGCCAGCTTGGATATGTATGACAACTTTGCGCAGCGAGGGGATCACTTTGCGGCCTCGGTAAGGCGCTACCTGAATTTCGAGACTTCGGGAGGGGACCTTGAGAAGTCTTGAGTTATCGTTGCCACGTCAGAGCGTCATGGTGCTTGTGCCGTGGGCCGCTCTTTTGGTCTTTGGCACTATCATGGTTAGCTCGGCTTCAGTGGCCATGCAGGGTAACTTCATTGAAAAGCAGTTCGTCAATCTGGCGATGTCGGCTTTTTTGGTTGCGCTGATACTCACGTTGCCGCTGTCTCTGTGGGCGCGTTTGTATTGGGTAGGCTGGTTGGTTTCTCTTGTTTTAGTCGTGGCGGTGCTGATACCCGGTATAGGCCACGAAGCCAAGGGAGCAACCCGCTGGATCCGACTCGCAGGATTTAATCTACAGGCCGTGGAAGTGGCTAAATTCGGTTTGATGATTTATCTGGCAGGTTATCTATCTCGTTACCACGAGCAGCTTCAGCGTCAGCCGAACCGAATTTTTATCCCCCTAGCCATGGTTTTTGTTATCTGCGGTTTGGTCGTAGCTGAGCCCGATCTTGGATCCGCCTCGGTAGTGCTTGCTGCGACCTTGTCTGTTTTGTTTATGGCCGGGGCAAAGCTCAGATTTGTCCTATTGATGGTTTTAGGCGCGGGGCTGCTGTTCGCTTTAATGGTTTGGTTAGAGCCCTTTCGTATGCGTCGCATGATCGCTTTCACCGACCCTTGGGCCGTTCCCTATGATACAGGCTACCAGTTGGTCCAGGCTCTCATCGCCTTTGGTCGTGGCGAGCTTACCGGGTTGGGTCTTGGCGAGGGCATACAAAAACTGTCCTATCTACCCGAGGCGCATAATGACTTCATTTTCGCCGTGGTTGCCGAAGAACTGGGTAGTGTAGGCGCCATAGCCTTGATCGCGCTTTATTGTTGCTTTGTCTTTGTTGTGCTGAACGTGGCGAAGAATTGTCTTTTGGCGGGCCGGCTATTTGCCGGTTACTGCTGTTATTTTGCGGGATTTATCTTTGCCTATCAGTTTTTGGTCAATGTTGGCGTTAACGTAGGCGTGCTGCCAACCAAGGGTCTGACTCTGCCATTCATTAGCTATGGCGGTAACAGTTTGATGGTGTCTTGTGCTCTGACGGCCTTTGTTTTGCGTTGCAGTTATCCGGAGAAAGCCTGATGGCAGATGTTAACGAGTACCAAGTGCCGGAAATGGGCCGAATCCGCACCATTCACTTTGTGGGGATCGGGGGTGCTGGAATGAGCGGTATCGCCGAAGTGCTGTTGAATCAGGGCTATCAGGTGACAGGTTCGGACGTGAAAGAGTCGACCAATACGGCTCGGCTGCGCAACAAGGGCGCCACAGTTTTTCTGCAGCACGATGCCAAGTGGGTTCACAGTGCGGATGTGCTCGTGGTCTCTTCGGCCATAGATCCGGCAAATCCGGAACTTGTGGCAGCTAAGGAGCGCCGGCTGCCTATCGTGCCCAGAGCCCAGATGTTGGGCGAGCTGATGCGCTATCGGCACGGCATTGCGGTGGCGGGGACTCACGGTAAAACCACGACCACCAGTTTGATCACCGAGATTTTTCGCTGCGCTGGGCTTTCGCCGACGTTTGTTATTGGCGGTTTGCTAAACAGCGCAGGTACCAACGCCGAGCTGGGCGTTGGCCGGTACCTGATCGCTGAGGCCGACGAGAGCGATGCGTCGTTCTTGCACCTTCAGCCCATGACGGCGGTTATTACCAACATCGATGAAGATCATATGGCCACCTACGACCACGATTTCGCCAAAATGAAAGCGGCCTATGTTGAGTTCACGCATCGCCTGCCGTTTTACGGCAGTGTTGTGGTGTGTGCAGACGATCCCCAAGCACTAGCGCTGAGCGCAGACTTTGCCCGCTCCGTGATCACTTACGGTTACTCCGAGGGTGCTCAAGTTCGCGCCAGCGAAGTGCAATCCGCAGGGCGGCAGTGGCGTTTCAAGGTCACTCGAGTTGGCCTTGGCGCCCCCCTAGATGTTCGTATTAATTTGCCGGGCCATCACAACGTGATGAACGCGCTGGCGGCTATAGCAGTGGCGTCCGATGAAGGGCTGAGTGATGAAGCAATCCTCGGGGGGCTGGATGCCTTTGCCGGCGTAGGACGTCGATTCCAAGTCAGTGAGACGATAGCCGTGGGAGCAAAGACGGTGACCTTGGTCGATGACTATGGGCATCACCCCACAGAAGTTGAAGCGGTGATCAAAACGGCCCGGCAGGTTTGGCCGGAGCGTCGTTTAGCCATGGTTTATCAGCCTCATCGCTATAGTCGCACCAAGGACTTGTTTGATGACTTTGTGCGCGTGTTGTCCAGCTTAGACGCGCTGATGTTGCTGGATGTTTACTCGGCAGGGGAGGCGCGCATTGACGGTGCTGACAGCAAGGCTCTGGCCCAAGCAATACGCCAGCGGGGCGAATTGAATCCGGTCTATGCGTTGGACGCCGAGGAGGCATTGGGCCTTCTTGAGAACTTTGTGTTGGATGAGGATGTATTGCTGGTGCAAGGCGCGGGTAACGTCAACGCCATATCCAACACCTTGACGGGAAATCATGATTAGGCGCGTCTTAGCCACGTTTGCTGGGATCTCTGTGCTGGTTATGTTTGCCTATGTTTGGCCGGCTCTAGACCAACCGATTCGCACGGTAATTGTCGCCGGCGAACCGACTCAGGCTGAGCGCCGTGGCATTCAGGACAGCATGTCCAAGGTCGAACTTGGCGGCATTTTGACGACGGATCTAAATGAGGTTGAAAGACAGCTGCAGCAAATGGGGTGGACGCGTCAGGTCATGGTGCGCAGACAGTGGCCAGATCGCTTGGAGGTGCGTTTACAAAAAGTGGTGCCGGTTGCTAAATGGGGTGAAGACGATTATCTGGCTGCCAATGGCGAACCGCTACAGTTGCCCAATGAATACCCGAATCTGCCGGCCTTGAGTGCTCACATCAGTTCGCCCCAGCAAACCATGGAGCTTTATCGGCTGCTGCAACTGTTCGCAGCGCGGCAAGGCTTGACCATCATGACGCTAACCGAGTCTCCGCAAGGCGAATGGGAGGTAGGCTTTGAGAACGGAATGGATTTAAAGTTAGGCAGTAGTGATGTTAACGGGCGAATGCAGCGTTTTCTTCGTGCCTATGGCGTTGCATTAAAGACGCAACAGCAGACAATTGAGTACGTTGATGCGCGCTATACCAACGGCATTGCAGTACGATTTGGTCAGCATTCAAACGCTTCGGCGCGTGCCGACGGACCGCTGCTTGGAATGGCAACGCAACTGTTGCGAACTCACACTAATGACAATGGATCGTAGTTATGGCCGCTGAAAAACAAGCACAGAGAATCGTTGCCCTGGATATTGGCACGAATAAGATCGCAGCGATCGTTGCCAACGTTAACGCTCAAGGCGAGCTAGAGATCATCGGCATTGGTACTCATCAGTCCAGAGGGCTGAAAAAAGGTGTTGTCGTCAACATTGATTCCACGGTGCAGTCGATTCAACGGGCGGTGGAAGAAGCCGAACTGATGTCGGGCTGTGAAATCGACTCCGTATATGCCGGTATTGCAGGCAGCCACATTCGTAGCCTGAACTCTCATGGCATCGTCGCCATCCGAGACCGGGAGGTGTATTCCCTGGATATCGATCGCGTGATCGATGCAGCAAAGGCAATGGCCATTCCCGCCGACCAAAAGATACTCCACGTGCTGCCGCAGGAATACATCATCGATGCTCAGGAAGGTGTGAAAGAGCCGCTGGGGATGTCGGGCGTCAGGCTGGAGGCAAAAGTACATATGGTGACTTGTGCGGTGAACGCCGCTCAAAATATCGAAAAGTGTATTGAGCGTTGCGGCCTCGGCATGAATGACGTTATTTTGGAACAGCTGGCGTCCAGCTACGCAGTGCTTAGTGATGATGAGCGTAATCTGGGGGTCTGCTTGGTAGACATTGGGGGTGGTACCACGGACATCGCCGTGTTCACCGAAGGGGCTATACGCCACACCGCGGTGATTCCTATCGCTGGTGATCAGGTCACCAACGACATTGCCATGGCATTACGCACGCCTACGCAAAATGCCGAAGACATAAAAATACGTTACGCTTGTGCATTAACACAGTTGGCGAAAGCCGACGAAGTCATTAAAGTACCAGGGGTCGGCGACAAACCTGAAAAAGAAATGTCGCGCCAAACGTTGGCAGAAGTGGTAGAACCACGTTACGACGAATTGTTTAGACTGATTCAGGCAGAACTGCGACGAAGCGGTTTTGAGAACTTAATAGCATCAGGCATTGTCCTCACCGGGGGCGGGGCCAAGATGGAAGGTTTGATCGAGCTAGCGGAAGAAATATTCCACATGCCGGTCAGTTTGGGGGCGCCACGACTCGTGGCGGGTTTGAAGGACATCGTAAGGAACCCCGTATACGCAACTAGCGTTGGCTTGTTGCAGTACGGGCTAGAGCGAGAACAGGAACGCACTGAAAAACAAAGCGGCCGCAAGAGCAGCACGTTTGAAAGTATAAGGAACTGGTTTCGCGAAAACTTCTAGCACCAGCAGGAGAAGGCGATGTTTGAGATAGTGAATAGCGCACCGCAGAACGCCGTGATCAAGGTCATTGGGGTCGGCGGCGGTGGCGGCAATGCCGTGCAACACATGGTGAGTAATGATGTCAACGGAGTCGACTTCATTGCCATCAATACCGATGCTCAGGCCTTGGATGGCTTGGGCGCGGAGAGGACGCTGCAAATCGGCAGCAATATCACCAAGGGCCTAGGGGCCGGTGCGAACCCGGAAACTGGCCGTGCCGCAGCGATTGAGGATCGCGAGCGTATCGCTGAGCTGCTCAGTGGCGCCGATATGGTATTCATTACCGCCGGCATGGGCGGCGGAACTGGTACCGGTGCTGCGCCGGTCGTTGCCGAGGTAGCCAAAGAACTCGGTATCTTGACGGTTGCCGTTGTAACCAAGCCTTTTAAATTCGAACGTCGCGGCAAAGTCGCTGATAAAGGTTTGGCAGAGTTGGTTGAGCATGTCGACTCTCTGATCACCATTCCTAATCAAAAACTGCACGATGTATTGGGTGATAGCACCTCTATGCAAGATGCTTTTGGTGCGGCTAACGATGTCCTGTTGGGAGCTGTCAAAGGCATAGCGGATCTCATCATTCTTCCCGGTCTGATCAACGTCGACTTCGCCGATGTGCGAACGGTCATGTCTGAGATGGGATCGGCGATGATGGGCACAGGTCGGGCCAGTGGAGCCAATCGAGCCAGGGATGCCGCTGAGGCAGCCATCAAGTCGCCGCTGCTGGACGATATTGATATCAATGGTGCCCGAGGCATTTTGGTCAATGTCGCTGGAGGCTCCGATCTCACCATGGGTGAATTCATGGAAGTCGGTGACATGGTGGAAGAATTCGCCTCTGAAAACGCGACCGTGGTCGTGGGCACGGTCATCGATGAAAGCTTGGGCGATGATCTGATGGTAACTATTGTGGCAACGGGTCTTGGCAAAGGCAGCAAACCGAGTATTGTCATCGACAATGATCCGGTCATTGATAGCGCTGCTGCCCAAGGCAATTACGATAGTTTCGATGAGCCGCCGCATTTGCGTAACCCAGCTCGTTACGGCAACGGTGTTGAGGGTGTGGATATTCAAGGTAGCGACCTTGAGTATTTAGATGTGCCTGCCTTCTTGAGACGGCAAGCAGATTAACGAACCGGGCTCTTTGCAACGCCCGTCTAATAGGCGGGCGCGACCCCAGTCAGAGGTACATACGTTGTCAACAGCAAACTTGCAGCAAACCTTGAAAAATAGCGTCAAGGCAACGGGGGTCGCTCTGCATTCAGGGCGCAAGGTGAATTTGACGCTGCATCCTGCGAGGGAGAACAGCGGTATCGTATTCAAGCGCACAGACCTTGGCGGCTGCGTCGAATTTCCCGCTGTGGCAAGTGGTGTCGGAGACACTCAAATGGCCACTTCGCTGACCTGCGGCGATCACCAACTGTCCACGATTGAGCACCTGATGTCAGCGTTCTCGGGGTTGGGTGTGGATAATGCGATTGTTGAAGTGGACGGACGAGAGCTTCCCATCATGGATGGAAGTGCTGCGCCCTTTGTGTTTTTGCTTCAATCAGCCGGTGTGATAACCCAGCCCGCGCCAAAGAAATTTCTGCGTATTTTGCGCAAGGTGCGTGTGGAAGATGGCGACGCTAGTGCTGAACTCGTGCCCTACGAGGGCTTTAAGTTGAGTTACACCCTAGAATACGATCACCCGGTTTTCGAAGCCCATGAACATACCGCCGAGGTCGAATTTTCGACGACGGGCTTCGTTAAGGAAGTAAGTCGAGCGCGTACCTTTGGCTTTCTGGCAGACTTCGAAAAGCTGCGCGATCTCAATCTGGCTCAGGGTGGTAGTTTGGACAACGCCGTGGTGGTCGATGATTGCAAAATTTTGAACGAGCACGGTCTGCGAGCTAGGGATGAATTTGTGAAACACAAAATCCTAGATGCTATTGGCGATTTGTACTTGCTTGGGCATAGCCTTATTGGCAGCTTTCATGGGCATAAATCCGGTCACGGGCTGAACAACAAGGTGATACGCAAACTTCTTGAGGATCCGGGCAGCTACGAAATCATCACCTTTGATGATCCGTGTAAGATGCCCGCCACCTACAGACGGCCTGTTTCCAATATTGACGCCTAACGCCTAACACCAAAGACGCCGTATCAGCCTGGCTCTGAACTTGTGCTCAACACATTGATGACTAACTCGTTTACCCGGTGAAAGGCGGCAAGCGTGTTTAAGCGCGCCAGTAGCTCCGGCCCTGCAAAGCGCATTCGAGTGGCAACGCCGGCGCTTCGGCAATTGATTATTAACCGTGATCCCCGGATATCGCTGACTTCAACTTGATGTTGCAAATTATCGTCGACCGCCGCTCGCAGCTGTTCCGTCCACGCTTTTTGGTTGGCGCTATGAGTCAGCAACTTTTGTAGCGGGCTGTGGCCCCGGCCTTCCGTTAACAGATCGTCTGCATTCTTCATCGTCATGGCGCACTCTGAGCGTGAATCGCTAGCGGTTTTACAGGACTTTACCTTATGCGGGCCGCCTTTTCGGACACTAAATTTGCACATTCACGACATTTTGCTATGTTGACGGCTGCTTAGATGACTGGCCTCGTGCATGCAGCTGCTGTTAATCAACAAAAACGGTGAACCGGTACAGATTTCGCTACCGTCTTGGAAAGTACGATTGATCGTAATTGCCTTGGTGGTGTTCTGCTCCGGGTTGATTGCTTCAGGTTTTTTGCTGCGCCAGTCCAGCATTGTCGATGCGGCGGTGATTGAAAACTGGCGTGCGAAATTACAAGAGCAAGACGCCGTGGTTGACGAGCTGCAGACCGACTCAATTGCCCGTCGTCAGGCGGTAGGTCGTCAAATTGCAGAGATGCAGGCTCGGCTTTGGCGAATGGAGGCGCTTGCGTCTTATATGCATGAGTCGTCTGGATTGCCTCAGGATGAATTCGACTTCAATGCCCAAGTGTCTCAAGGCGGCCCGATCGGTCCCGGAGCCGAAGTACTCAACGTCGAGAATTTGGATTCAAAGCTTGCGAACTTATCCGAGCGTTTGAAGCAGCGCGAAACAGAGCTGTCGATATTGGATCAGGTGCTTTTGGGTGTTTATACCCAAGAAGGAGCAACGCCCAGGGGCGCACCCATCGCCAAAGGGTGGATGTCGTCCCCCTTTGGCGAGCGAGTCGATCCAATATCGGGCAAAAAGGCGTGGCATGAAGGCATGGACTTTGCCGGTGCCAATGGGTCTGACGTCATCGCCGTTGCCAATGGAATCGTAGTTTTTGCCGGACGTCGCGACGGTTATGGTTTGATGGTTGAAATCAGCCATGGCGAAAATTTGCGCACTCGGTATGGCCACCATCAAGAACTGCTGGTGCGCGTCGGTCAAAGTGTGAAGCGTGGCGACGTGATCGGACTGATGGGCAGCAGCGGTCGCTCAACGGGGCCTCATGTGCATTTTGAAGTGCTCAAGTCCGGCAAGCCGGTAAACCCAGCGCGTTACGTCAGCGCCCGCTAGACGAACAAGCGTTTTCGGTCCAAACGTCAGCCTCTTCGCTTTCTCGATCCGTTCCCATGATTTAAATTCATTCCATAGGTCTGTGTAGATCTGGCGGCACTGGGGCTACAATCACCCTTTTTCCTACGTCGCAAACTATGGCCAACTTTCTCGCCCGACTCTTTGGTACCAAGAATTCACGCGAATTGAAGCGCATGGGGCGCTTGGTACGTCGCATTAACGAACTAGAAGACAAGTTCTCCGCTGACACCGATCTGATCGCCCACACGGCACAGTTGCGTCAGCGTTTGCAGGCGGGGGAATCCTTAGACGCGCTATTGCCCGAAGCTTTCGCCGCGGTTCGTGAGGCGGCCAAGCGAACCAAGGATATGCGGCACTTTGATGTGCAACTCCTCGGAGGCATCACCCTACACGAGGGACGCATTTCTGAAATGCGTACCGGTGAGGGGAAAACGCTCATGGCAACATTGCCGGCCTACCTCAACGCCTTGCCCGGTAAGGGCGTTCATGTGGTGACGGTGAACGATTACTTAGCCAAGCGAGACGCCCAATGGATGGAGCCTATCTATCAAGAGTTGGGTCTAACCGTGGGCATCATTCAGTCTGGTCAGCCAGCGGAAGAAAAAATGACGGCTTATCGGGCAGACATCACCTATGGCACGAACAACGAGTTCGGTTTTGACTACCTGCGGTCGAATATGGCCTTCACCGTTGAAGATCGCCTACAGGGCGAACTGAACTTCGCCATCATCGACGAAGTAGATTCCATTCTCATCGATGAGGCGAGAACGCCACTGATTATCAGCGGTGCGTCTGAGGAAAATACCTCGCTCTATCAAACCATTAATCGAATTCCGCCAATGCTGAAAGAGCAGCCCTTTGATGACACGCCAAGAGTGTTTGGTGAGCCAGAGGTAGAGGCAACGGGCGACTACATGGTTGATGAAAAAAACCGCCAGATAGAATTGACGGAGCTTGGGCACCAAAAAGTCGAAGACGCGCTCATCGATTTAAAACTGCTGGAGCCTGGAGACAGCCTATATTCTTCCGCCAATTTGAATTTGCTGCATCACGTCCACGCCGCGCTAAAAGCGCACAAGCTGTTTAAGCGGGACGATCAATACATGATTTCCTCGGGTCAAGTCATTATCGTCGACGAGCACACGGGGCGTGCCATGCCGGGTCGCAGGTGGTCTGATGGTATCCATCAGGCCGTCGAGGCAAAGGAAGGTTTGGCGATTCAGAATGAGAGTCAAACACTCGCGTCGACCACCTTTCAAAATTACTTCCGCCTCTATAAAAAGCTGTCGGGCATGACGGGAACGGCAGATACCGAGGCTTTTGAATTTAAACAAATCTATGGTCTCGATGTCGTTGTCGTGCCGACGCACCGGCCCATGATTCGTGATGATCGAAATGATCTGATGTATCTGACCCTGCAAGAAAAATACGACGCCATCGTAGAGGACATCACTACCTGTATTGATCGCGGACAACCAGTGCTGGTGGGTACAGCTTCAATTGAGAGTTCAGAGTTGTTGTCTGCGGAATTGGGTCGTCGCAAGGTGGCCCATAGCGTGCTGAACGCCAAGCAGCACGAACGCGAAGCGGACATCGTTGCAGATGCGGGACGTCCGGGGGCGGTGACCATCGCCACGAACATGGCAGGTCGTGGTACCGATATTGTCCTTGGCGGCAGTTTAGACGCTGAGTTTGCCAAACTTCCGAATTCTGATGAACATGAAATTGCTCGGATCACCAACCAATGGCAGCAGCGTCACGACGCGGTTTTAGCGGCCGGAGGACTGCACATTATCGGCACTGAGCGCCACGAGTCCCGTCGTATCGACAACCAACTCAGGGGCCGATCCGGGCGTCAGGGCGATCCGGGATCCAGCCGATTCTATTTGTCGCTGGACGATAATCTGATGCGCATCTTCGTATCTGAGTCCATCCGCAACATGATGTACAAGCTCAACGATGGAAGCGGTGAAGCCATTGAGCACAAGATGATCAATCGCTCCATTGAAAATGCCCAACGCAAGGTCGAAGGGCATAACTTCGATATTCGCAAAAACCTGCTGGAATATGACGATGTTTCCAATGATCAGCGTCAGGTCATATACCAGCAACGCCGAGAGCTAATGGACTCCAATGACATAAGTGAG
>Ga0181579_10000408_pt1 | contig 34482 bp, 35 predicted proteins | sample 071ome_24_FD_132996 | JGI IMG/M metagenome (GOLD analysis project Ga0181579, IMG submission 132996) | Coastal salt marsh microbial communities from the Groves Creek Marsh, Skidaway Island, Georgia - 071402CT metaG (megahit assembly) | ecosystem: Environmental > Aquatic > Marine > Intertidal...
CCCCTGCTATCCGCCGCATCTGATGCTGCCGGAATGGCGCGGCGCCGAGGTGGTTCCCTGGGCCGCCCGAGCCGAGAATGATTGGGTGCCGGACCTTGGCGAGCTACGCCGCCTGACGGCCAAGCCCACCGGACTGGTTATCACCACCTTTCCACAGAACCCGACGGGGTTCATGCCTGATGAGGCGTTCAACGCGGAGCTGCTGGAGATTATCGAGGCCAGCGGCGCAATCCTGGTGGCCGATGAAATCTACGCGGGCCTGCCGGCGGGTGCCGCGGACGGTCTAAGCAACCTCGCCGATCGCCATGACCGGGTGATCTCGCTGCACGGGCTTTCCAAGACCATGGGCTTGCCGGGGCTGCGGCTCGGCTGGATGGCGGCGCGCGACCCGGCCTTGCTGGAGCCGATCCGGGAGGTCTGGACCCTTTTCAACGCCTATGTCCCGCCGCCGGTGGACTTTCTCGCCAATCTCGCGCTGCGCCACGAAGACGCGATCCTGGCGCGCAACAGCCGGATCCTGGAAGTCGGCAAACGCGCGGCCGCGGAATTCATGACCCGCCACGGCAATCTCTTCGAATGGACCGAGCCGAGCGCCGGCGTGCTCTCCTTCCCACGCTGGACCGGCCCCGGCGGCACCAGCGCGCTCAGCCAGCGACTGCTCAACGAGGCCAAACTGGTCTGCGCGCCGAGCCTGTGCTTCGATGCGGGCGACGATCACTTCCGGGTAGGCCTCGCCAGACACAGCCTGCCGAAAGCGCTCCAACGGTTTGATGAATTCCTGGAAAGACTCTGACATGGCCGAGATCGAATATTTCTTCGCCGCGCATTCCGCCTTCGCCTATCTCGGCTCCAGGCGCTTCATGGAGATCGCGGCGGCGTCCGGACGCACGATCGCCCATAAGCCCTATGATCTGCGCGCCGGCATCGTCGGAGTCGGCTCCAAGACCATCGGCGAGCGAACCGAAGGGCATCTGGAGTACTTCTTCGGACGCGAGGTCGAGCGCTGGTCCGAATTCCGGAACGCGCCGGTCAAGAAGCGCCTGCCGACCCATCACCACAAATTCATTACCCCCTCCAACACCATGCTGATCGCCGGCCTGGTCAAGGGGATCAACATCGACGAACTCGCCCACGCCATGTTGGAGCAACATTGGCGCGACGACGTGGATCTCGCGGACACCGAAACCTTGAAGTCCATCGCCCGGTCGGTCGATATCGAGCCCGAGCCCCTGTTGGCGATCAGCGATTCCGCCGAAGTGCGCGCGATCTATGAAGCCAACACCAAGGAAGCGATTGAGCGATCGATCTTCGGCTCGCCCACCTACGGCGTCGACGGCGACCTTTTCTACGGCCAGGACCGGCTTGAGATGGTTGAGCGGGCGTTAAGCAAGCCCTTCACGACCCGCTTGCCTGCATAAGCCAATACCAAAGCGCGAATGAGTCGGCTTCCGGCGGCCCGGGATTTCACCATCCAAATGAAGTTCAAGGCGTCGCCTCGGCACGATCCCGGCGCCTATCCGGATCTCGGCGATCCGTTAAATCGTGATTAGTCGCCGGCTAATCGTCCAACTCGGGAAATCGGTGCACGATCCGTTCGGCCGAGGCATGAACACCATAGGTTTTCAGGGGAATCTTACCCGTCGCCCGGAAGCCGTGCTTGACGTTTGGCGGCATCGCCAAGGTCGTGCCGGGGCCGATCTCCACCGTCCCCTCGACACCCTCCATCCAGGCCACGCCGGTACCCTCCAAGACACTCACTACCTCCATGTAAGGATGAGAGTGAGTTCCCGTGGAGTATCCCGGCGGCGAGACCTGAACGCCGATCCGCACCGGCGTGGAGCCTTCGTCGTCGCCGACGATGGTCTGATAAGTCGCGCCATTGGGGAAAGACTGCTTGGACACGTCATCGAGCTTTATGATCGCCACGACACCCTCCTCGCCATGAAGCCATCAAGGCAAAGGCTATCAGGTCATTCCGGGCCGCGCCATCACACGTCGTCGCGGATGCCGTGCCAGATCTCTCGGCGCCAATGGATCGCGATTCCGATACTGGTCAGCAAACCGCCGACGCTGTAGATCGACACGGTCATCGGGAAGCCGATGGCCTCGATAATCGCGCCGGCGCCCATCAATCCGATCGGCAGGCCGTAGACGGCGAGCATCCGCACCCCCATGACCAGGCCGCGATATCGCACTTCGGCGCTGGCCAGCAGAGTGACCGCCATGGCGATCATCGAGAGGCTCTGGATATATCCGGTCAGGAACAGGAAGGCCTGACCGGCCAGTTTCGCCTCGACCATGCCGAAGCCGAACAAGGTCACATGCATCAGCCAGATATTGATGATCATGAACCGCGCCGGCCGCCGCCAGCCACCAAGCATGGTCATGGTCAAGGAGCCGAGCAGCGCGCCGCCCGCGTAGGACGCGACTAGATGGCCGAGACCGTTCTCGTCGACCAGATAAATCTCCTTGGCGACATAGGGCAAGATACCGTGGGAGATCGGAAACACCGTCACATTGACCAAAAAGGCGAGCCACATGGCCGCCAGGATCATCGGCGTCGTCCAGACATAGCCGAACCCGCGTTTCATATCGCCCCAGGGAGAGGGTCTCGCACCGCCCTCGCCCGCGTTCGCGCCGCCGCGCACCCTCGAAACCCCGAAGGTCAACAGAAAGCTCGAGACGTGAAACACCACGATCACCATATAGGCCGGCCCGATCCCGAATTGCGAGAACAGACCCGCGCCGATCAGCGCGCCGGCGATCCGCGCCGAATCCATCGTGGTTCTCGACACGCCCATGCCGCTCATCAGCAAACGCGAGGGCATGGTGTCGCCGATCAGGCCGTTCCGCATCACCAGGTCCGAGGGTCGGATCAGCCCGGCGAAAAACGCGATGATGAAAACATGCGTCGGCGTTAGGCTGTCGGTCACCGCGAAGCCGAGCAAAACCGCCGCCAGGATCGAGTACATCGCCCGCATCGCGCACAGCACTGTCCGCCGCCCCAAACGGTCGCCGAGCACACCCAGGATCGGCGCCACCAAGGTGCCGATGAACTGCATGGAGCCGAATATGGTCAACGCCAGCACCGACTCGGTTTCGACCAGAATGAACCAGCCGAGAATCAGCGTCTCCATCTCGAAGGCCCAGGAATTCAGCAGATCCGCCGGCCATTGAAAGCGAAAACTCTTCACCTCGAAGGGCGAGAACACGGAAGGTTTGGCGGGCTGAGACACTGGGTAACCGGCTAGGGAGGACGAAGGCGCCACTTGAGCACGCTTTCGAGAGATCTCAAAGCCGCATAGACTGCGACGAGCGAACCAGGAACGGATTTGAAGGGATTTTTTGATGGCACGCGAAGTCACCATGGCTCTCCTGGACGAGATACAGGACGGATTCAACCAGCACGATGTTGACGCGATCCTCTCGCACTTCACCGATGACGGTATCTGGCTGATGGCCAGGGGGCCGGACGCGCCCGAGGGGCGTCGACTGACCGGCAAGGCCGCGATCGGCGAGGTCTTGCGCGGACGCTATGCCGAAATCCCGGACATGCGCTGGGAAGAAATGCGGCATTGGGTCGTCGATCAATCGAAGGCGATCTCGGAATGGGTCGTGCGCGGCACCCCGAAAGGCGGCGAGCCGTTCGAGTATACCGGCTGTGATCTTTGGGAGTTCCGCGACGGCTATGTCTCCAAGAAGGACACATATTGGAAGTTTATCGGCTAGTCGCGGCAAAAGACGGCGCGACGGATAAGGGAGGCCCCGGCCTCTCTTGTCCTCACCGGTAATCAGCGCGTCGACGTTAGGCTTCGAGCCGAATTACAACCTTGCCGACAACCTCCCGCCGACGCAGCATCTCGAAGCCCTCCAGCGTATCGGCGAAGGGGAGTTCGGCATGCACCCGGGGGCGAATCTTGCCGCTATCGGCGAGATCCCAGATCGCCTTGCGGTTCTCGCGACCGCGCTCGGGAAACCGGCGACCATACTCGCCAGCCCGCACGCCGACGATCGAGTATCCCTTGATCAGCGCGTGATTGGTCCGGGCCGTCGCGAAGCGCCCGGAGGTGAAGCCGATCACCAGCAGACGCCCGTCGAAATTGACGCAGCGGGTCGACTCATCGAACACATCGCCGCCGACCGGATCATAGATCACGTCGGCGCCGCGCCCGTCGGTCAGCGCCTTGACTTGGTCCGCGAATCCGCCGGTGATATTGACCAGATGATCGGCGCCGTACTCGCCCAGCACCTTGAGCTTGGCGTCGCTGGACGAGCTGGCGATCACCGTCGCGCCGAGGCTCTTGGCCAGATCCACCGTCGCCAGCCCGGTCCCGCCGCTGGCGCCGTGCACTAGCACGGTCTCGCCGGCTTGCAGATTGGCGCGCCGGACCAGCGAGACATAGGCGGTCAGATAGGCCGAGGGATAGGCCGCGGCCTCGGCGAGGCCGAGCGCGGCGGGAAGCGGCTCCAGGCTCGCCGCCTCGGCCAGCGCGTATTCCGCGAATGCCCCGTGCCGGATAGCGGCGACAACGTGGCTGCCGACCGCCGGCCCCCGGGCACCGTCGCCAAGCGCCACGACCTCTCCCACCAGATTCATGCCCGGTGTGAATGGCGGTTCCAACTTGAGCTGATACTTGCCCTGACAAAGCAGAATATCGACGAAATTCACGCTCGCCGCCGACACCCGGACCAATGCTTGGCCGGGTCCCGGTTCGGGCACGGGCATCTCGCGAATGCCGACGCCGGAAAGATCATCGGTGATGGCATCGCAAATCAAAGCGCGCATGGAGGTCACGACTGACTCCGCTATTCCAGGACGCCTAACCTTGTCCGTCTCCTAGATCTGAGGCGGCACCGGCGTGATGACCGGCTTGCCGTCGAAATAGGCGCGCAGATTGTCATAGACCAGATCCGCCATCGCCCGCCGGGTTTCGTGGGTCGAGCTGGCGATATGCGGGGTCAGCACCACGTTCTCCATGCCCATCAGTTCCGCGGGAACGGCGGGCTCGCCGTCGAAGACATCCAGGGCGGCGCCGGCGATACGCTCGTCCAGCAACCCCTTGACCATCGCGTCCTGGTCGATGATCGGGCCGCGCGCGGTGTTGACGATGAAACCGTCGGGGCCGAGCGCCTCGAGCACGGCGGCGCTGACCAACCCCCGGTTCGCCTCGCCGCCCTCGCAGGTCACCAGCAGGACATCCGCCACCTCGGCAAGCTCCACCGGTCCCGGATAGGAGCGGTAGGTCATGTCACCCAGCGGCGCTATGTCGTGATAGCAGATCTGCATCCCGAACACCTCGGCCCGCCGGGCCACCGCCTTGCCGATCCGTCCGAGCCCGAGAATGCCGAGCCGCTTGCCGCGCACCGTGGTGCCGAGATCCATCCGCCCCTTCAGCCACTTGCCGTCGCGCAGGAACCGCTCGGCCTCGCTGGTCCGGCGCAGCAAGCTCAGGATCAGGGTCATCGCCAGATCCGCCACGTCGCCGGTCAGCACCTCCGGTGTATTGGTGACGATGACGCCGCGCTTCTGCGCCGCCACCACGTCGGTGGCATCGAAGCCGACACCGAAGGAGGCGATGATCTCCAGATTCTCCAGCCGGTTGATAAGCGCCGCGTCCGGCCCCTTGATGCCGCCGGCCAGGATACCCTTGATGCTCGGCCCGATCTCGGCGAGCTGTCTCTCTGGATCACTCGGCGCGGTGAAGTCGTGGACGGTGAATTCCTTGCTCAGCCGTTCGATCAGAAACGGCGGAATTTGCGCGACTTGCAACAGATCAACCATGGCGGGCCTCCTCGGGCGGGTAATCGTGATGTCAATGGTTTGGCACGAGCGGCGGGCCGGGGCAAGGAACCACGATCAACCTGATGATCGCCCCCGGGATTGCCGCGGCTTTGCCCGCGCGCTTACAATCGCCGCCAACCGATCGAACCAACGAAAGCAAGAGAGGAAAAGCCGTGGCTGACAGCATCACCATGCCGGTGGAGGAGACGCACATCATGATGTTCGCGCGCTCCATCGGTGACGACAACCCGGTCTATCAGAACGCCAAGGCCGCCGCCGATACCGAGGTTGGCCACGTGATCGCGCCGCCGACATTTCCGCGCGCCGTGGCCCAGTTCGATCCGGACTATCATCTTCGGCCGAAGACCGACGTGAAGTGGTTCGGCTCGGGCAAGAACCCGACGGGCCTGACCGAACCGGCGAAGAGCACCGGCGGCCTGCATGCCGAGATGCATTTCGAGTATCACCGCCATCCCAAGGCCGGTGACGTCCTGACCGTCACCACCCACGAGGGCGAGAAGTGGGAGAAGGAAAGCAAGCGCGCCGGCAAGCTGATGTTCTCCGAGACCATCCAGGAATACCGCGACCAGAACGGCGAGCTTGTCGTCACCGCCCGCTCGGTGGGCGTGAAGACCGAGCGTCCGGTCGAGCAGGGCTAAGGGGAGAGACGATCATGGCACTCAAGGCAAGCGCGCTTTCCGTCGGCGACACCCATAGCGAGGTCGTCGTCGACGATCTCACCCGCACCCAGTTGGTGATGTATGCCGGCACCTCCGGCGACTACAACCCGCTACACACGGACGATGTCTATACCCGCGAGGTGGCCGGTTATCCCGGCGTCTTCGCCCATGGCATGCTGTCCATGGGGCTGACCGGCAAGATGCTGACCAATTATGTCGGCGACGGGCGGCTGAAGAAGTTCGGCGTGCGGTTCACCAACCAGGTCTGGCCCGGCGATACCCTGACCTCGACCGCCAAGGTGGTGGAGATCCGAGACGAGGACGGCGACAAGGTGGTCGATCTGGCGCTGGAGACGGTGAACCAGTACGGCAAGACCGTCGTCACCGGCAGCGCCACCGCCAGGGTCGATCCCTGAGGGGAGGTGTTCTCCAACCTAAAAAACTCCGTCATCCCAGCTTTCGCTGGGATGACGAGTTATGAGGGGTTGCCAAAGTGACCGGTTGTTTCAGTGAAGGCGGTTGACAATGTGCAAGGGCCGCGTCCGATGACGTCCACCCTTTCCCCCTCATCCGGATGGGGCCGCCTCGCGATCGTGGTTGGCGGAGGCTTGGTCACCTATCTGCTGCTGTTTGTTGCCCTGGACGAGCCTATCACCGCTTTCCTCGTCTGGATCGAGTTCCTCGCTCCCGCGGCGGGGTTGAGCGGTCTGTGGCTTGTCTTCGCCTCGCCGGTCCTGTTCATCCTCGCGGTATTCGCTTGCGGCTGGATTTCGGCGGGGTTCCAGCGGCGGGCGGATTAGAGCCTGGCGCCACCGCCCCCTCAAACCCCCATCCGTTTGGCGATGACGTTGCGTAGGATCTCGCTGGTGCCGCCGCCGATCATCCCCATCCTGGCCTCGCGGAACAGCCGCTGCATGTCGCCCTGGACATAGCCCGCCGCGCCCATGATCTGCATGCCGAGATCGGCGACCTTGAAGTTGTTCTCGGTGGCCACGACCTTGGCGACGGCGGTCTCGGTGACCGCGTCGGCGCCGGCATCCAGCATGTCGGCGGTATGGTAGGTGGCCAGCCGGGCGGTCTCCATCAGCATCCGCATATCCGCGAATTTGTGCGAGATCGCCTGAAACTCGCCGATCGGCTGACCGAAGGCGCGGCGGTCGCGAGCGAAATTCCGCGCGACCTCGATACATTTGATACAGCCCCCCGCCGCCGCCGCCGCGATCAGCACGCGCTCGAGGTTGAGGCCGCGCATCAGGCCGTGCCAGCCGCCGTTCACCTCGCCCAGCAGACGATTGGCGGGGATACGCACCTCGTCGAAAAAGACCTCGTTCAGCAGGGTCGAGCGGCTGCCCAGCGGATCCATCGGGCGGGCCTCGAAGCCGGGATGGGCGGTATCGACCCAGAACAGGCTGAGGCCGCGGCGTCCGGCGTCGGGATCGGTCTTGACCGAGGTGATGAGATAGTCGGCCTCGTGGGCATTGGTCACATAGACCTTCTGGCCCGAGATCACCCAATCGTCGCCGTCTCGAACAGCGCGGGTGCGGATACCCGCCGCGTCGGAACCGCTATCCGGTTCGGAAAAGGCGATGGCGGTACGGATCGAGCCATCCTGCATGCCGTCCAGCATCTCGGCCTTGAGCGAGTCGTCCGCCAGATGCTGAAGATACCGCGCGCCGTAGATCGCCGTCGACATGAAGCCCACGCGGATGCCGGGGTGATGATAGCCGAGCGCCTCGATAAAGACCGCGAGGTCGCGATGGCTCGCGTCGTGGCCGCCATGCGCCGCGTCATAGGCGAGCTTCAGCCAACTATCCGCCGCCAGCGCCTGATAGGCCTCGCGCGGGAAGGCCCGGTCACGGTCAAGTTCGGCGATCCGCTCCGGCGGCAACACCCGAGCCATCAGGCCGAGCACCGCGTCACGCATCAGAATCTGTTCCTCGGTAAAACCAAACGTACCGTAAGGCATTGTCTTCTCCTAATCCGGGACGAGGCCCAACCCATTTACGCGGCTTGGCCTTCCATTGGTATCTGTTATCAGCGTCGCCCTGGCGAACGGCGGGGCCTCGGCTCCGAGATTTCCGCGTGATGGGTGCTTCCCCGCTTGGCCACCCCATCGCGAGGTCCTGCCTTGCGCCAGGACGACGGGAAAAAAATCGCCCCCAAGCGCTCGTCGCCCTGGCGAACGGCAGGGCCTCGGCTCCGAGATGTCCGCATGACGGTTGCTTCCCCGCTTGGCCGCCCCATCGCGAGGTCCTGCCTTGCGCCAGGACGACGGGGAAAAAATCGGCCCAAGCGCTCGTCGCCCTGGCGGACTCCAAGACGACGGGGAGTTCGTTTGTTGATGGGATGCGACTGGGCAAGGGCGAGACGATATCAAATCTCCGACGCCTCATCGCTTTCGGCGCCGTTTAGGAGTTGATGCACCGCGATCTGTGGCGGTGACCTGGTCTCGGCGTCCGCCAAGGCCTCGCTCAGGTGCCGTTCCAGGGCCAGTTCCTCCAGACGCCCAGGGTCGGTGGCCTCGACGAAAATCGTGAGATCGGAGATCGCGTCTTCCTCGGGGCGCAGATCCCGGTCCTGGCCGGGCTGGCTGCTGGCGTCGATATCGGCGCGCCAGATTTGGCCGGCGATCACGCCGGGGCGGGTGATGGCCTCGGGCAACCACTGCTCGGCCAACCAGGTCTCCAGCGCGTCGTCCCGGCCGCCGACCAGGGACAGGCGCACGGTCATCGCCGCCGCGCCGAACCCCTGGCCGATCCGGCGGATCACGTGGCTCGCGGTGCGGTTCACGTCCCGAAAATGCGGCAGGATCCGCTGGGTCCAGGGCGAGGGATTGTTGGTCTGGGCGAAATAGACCCCGCTGGAGACCACCGCCGGTTCGTCTAGCTCGAAATAGGTGAAGAATTTCGGAGCACCCGAAACCGTTCGATAATGCCGCGCCCGGCGGATACCGGGGACCGAGACCCGCTCGAACATATGCTCGCGATCATACCAGGCGTTGTAGTCGTCCTCCGCCTCGGCGTCGATGCCGGACCAGACCGCCAGTGTGCACTTGCTCATGACGTGTTCCTCGTTGACGGGGAGCCGGTGGCGTCTGGGCTCCATGGGAAGAAACGGATAGTCGCGGTCATCTTCACATGGCCGCCGCGCTTGGTCATAGTTCCGGCTTGCATCGGGGATGTTTCATCGGAAATGTGGAGTGACGCGCGTGGAGTGGTTGAATTTTGAAGGCAAGACGGTGCTCGTGGTCGGTGGTTCCAGCGGCATCGGCAACGGGATCGCCCATGGGTTTCGCGACCTCGGCGCCGATGTGCATGTCTGGGGCACGCGGGCGAGCGCCGAGGATTACGCGGGCGAGGAAGGCTCGGAGATGACTGGGCTGACCTATAGCCAGGTCGATGCCTCGGACGACACGGCCGTCGCCGACGCGCCGGTCGGGTTCGACAAGCTCGACGTGCTGGTGCTCTCGCAAGGTCTGGTGCTGTACCGGCGTCAGGAGTTTTCCATCGAGGGGTTCCGCAAGGTCGTCGACGTCAACCTCAACAGTGTCATGGCCTGCTGCGCGCGCTTTCACGAGATGTTGAAGGCCACCGGCGGTTCGGTGACGGTGGTCAGCTCCGTCGCCGCCTTCGCGGCGACCATCGGCAACCCCGCCTATAACGCGTCCAAGACCGGCACCCTCGGCCTGGTCCGCACCCTGGCTCAGGCCTGGGCCCGCGACGGCATCCGGGTGAACGGCTTGGCGCCGGGGCTGGTGGACACCAAGATGACCAAGATCACCACCGCCAACCCGGAACGTCTGGCGGAGCGCTTGAAGGGGATACCCGCAGGCCGTCTTGGCACCCCGGAAGACATGGCCGGTGTCGCGTTGTTCCTCGCCTCGCCGATGGCGGCCTATGTCACCGGACACACGATCGCGGTGGATGGCGGACGCACGCTCTAGGGATTGCTCAACGAAAAACACCGCCGGCACGGATGCCGACGGCGCTTTTTCGGGTTTCCGCCCGTTTCCGGGCGGCGCGAGGCTCGGGTGAACAGGCCGTCGCTGTACTCGTAGGTGATGTCGGCCTTGGAGCCGAGGATTTCGAGGGTCAACGGCTCGGGCACCGGACCGCCGGCGACATAGTCGATGTCCTCGTCGCCATCCAGCGGGAAGAGCTGGCCCTCGCCCGGACCCAGGTCCTGGTTGTGGTTGTTGCCGGCCTTGATCGACACGGCGACCAGTTCGGCATCCGCGAAGTTGTTCTCGACGAAGTTGAAGTAGTCGACATTGTCGAGGTCGGATTCGCCGCTATCCCAACCGTCCACCTTGACCTTCAGGATCTCGCCGTCCGGGTTCTCCAGGTAGAACACGGTGTTCGAGATCGCGTGCTCGGCGGTGCCCTTCTTGTTCATGAAGGTGCCGAAATGGTCGTCGTCGCCCGGGCCGCCCGGGTCACCGATACCATCGATGGTGATGTCGACGGTGGTGGTGGCGAAACCGCCGTTGCCGTCGGAGATGGTGTAGGTGAAGCCGTCGGTCGCGCTTTCGCCGGTGTTCAGATCGTCGAACGCTCCATTGGGATTGTAGGAATAGGTCCCGTCGGCGTTCAAGGTGACGAGCGCGCCCGACTCGAGGGTGATTTCGCTACCCACCGCCCCGCTATCGCCATTGACCGCGCTGACATTGATGGTGTCGAGGCGGTCGATATCCGAGTCGTTGTCAAGCACGTTGCCGGAAACCGTGGTCGCCTCGTCGGTGGCGTTGGTATCCGGGTTGGCGTTCGGGTCGTCGTTCACGCCCTCGACGGTGATGGTCAGCGTGGCGGTATCAGTGCCGCCATTGCCGTCGTCGACGGTGTATTCGACCGTGTGCTCGATGGTCTCGCCGACCGAAAGATAGTCGGCGTCGGTGGCGTCGACACCGTAGGAGCCGTCGGCATTGACCGTCACGGTGATGCCGTCGGCGATCTCCGTGCCCTGTCCGACCAGCGCCGCGTCGCCATCAATGGCGGTAACGGTCAGGCCGTCGTTATTGGCGTCGCCCGCGTCCTCGTCGATGTCATTGGCGAAGACATTGCCCGTGCCGACCTCGTCCTCGAGAACCGTGATCGCGTCGTCGATCGCGTTTACCGGATAGGGGGCAACGCCGTAAAGCTTGTCAGAGCCTTCCCGGGCGCCGTCGGCGTCGCCGACCGAGGTCTGGCGCACCGCGATGCTCTCGAGCGCCAAGTCGTCCAAGGTCAGATCGCGGGTATAGGAGGACAGCACGAAGGTCGTGGTCTGGATGTCGTCGCCGGACATGCCGGCCGTCCCGAACTCGATTCCGACCTCGTAAGGAGCGTCCGGAACGCCGCTCACGGTGGCGCCGTTGCCGAGGTTGGTGATCGAGCCGCTTTGATCGAAATCGGTGATGTCGCCGCCAGTAACGGCGAGGGTGCCGAGAAGCGCGTCATCCGCGACGTCGAAGAACAGCCCGCGGAGATCACCGATCTGGTTGTCTCCGTCATCGGTGTTGGTGACCGTGAAGGTCAACTCGCCAGTGGCGGTTTCGGAAATAGTCAAAGTCGCCGGCGCGATTTCGTCGCTGCCGGTCTGGGTATCCAATACAAAAGTAAGTGACCGCACCGGGTCTCTCCCCCAAAGATTAGTTTGCGCGGTGTCATTGCCGGCGGCCCCGGTTTTGCCCGTGGGGATCGACGTTTTGTCGGTCCACGGCTCGGAAGGTCGCCTTCATCACAAACGCTTGAGTGGGATTTAGGTAGAATTTTATGCACTATCAAACTAACTTCGCGGCTAATTCGCGTTCAAATGTTATAAATTGCTCGATTTATTGTCTAATGCATTGAAAAACATAACTTTTTTCATCAAAAAAAGCAAAAAAACGGACTGTCCGAGGACAGCCCAAGTTTTGGGGAGGCAGAGACCCACCGCGTCGCGGCGGGGTAGGAAATCTCGTGGTGGGGGGATGACGGCGCTTAGTGCAGGGTCACCGCCTTGGGTCGGATGCGGGCCAGATAGGCGCGGGCCATCGCCTGGTGATGTTCGTGGACACTGTCGAGATAGCAGCGCGCCTGGTGGGCGTCCTGCATCGGGCCGCCGTCGTCGAGCTGCTCCAGGATACAGGTGGTGCCGATATCCGAGAGGCTGTCATATTCCTCGTCGGTCAGATTCGGGACCGTGGCCAGGAAGTTATCGGCGAAGCTGCCGGCGAAGCGCTTGATGGCGCGGCGACGCAGATCCCAGGGCAGCGTGCGCAGATGGGCCGCCCACTCTCGGATCGCGCCTTGAATCTCCTCGGGAAGTTGGACCGTAATCCGGACATGCATCTCGGTGACATTGGCATTCGCGGGGTTCGGCAGGCTCTCGGTGTACTCGACACCGTCCCAGCGGATATCGCTGGAGGTCGTCCATTCGTCGCGCTCCAGCGGCTTGTCATGGATACGCGGGTTGATCTCGTAGGTTTCGAATTCCGACATTTCTCTTCTCCCAGTGCCTTCCGTTGATCGGTCGGCTTCGCTGGGAGGGTTTGCAAGGCCGGTGCCAAACCGCGCCAAACCGCGCGGGAGAGCGTGCCTGGAATGTGAAAATCCCTATATCCTATTGTTTTCATTAAATTAATTTATTTGGACGAGAATGAAAAAGGCACCACGCAAGGCGATCCGCCCCGCCAGGCGGCAAAATCGGCAGGGCTTATCCGGTATCCTGCCCGGCAAGAATTTCTGATTGGATCGAAAGTGGCGCGGCGCGGCGAGCCCCGATCGCGGCTCACTCCTCTCGCGTTCTATGCCGCCATGACCGGGCCGTCGCCGACGATCGTGGTCCGATGCATGACCCGCCTCTCCATCGGATCATGCGGCGTGACAATGTGCATGGTGCAGCGATTGTCCCAGAGCAGGATGTCGTCGGTTTCCCACTTGTGCTTGTAGACAAAGCGGTCCTGACCGGCGAACTCGGCGAGCTCCTGGATGAAGTCACCGGCCTCGGCGTCCTCCATGCCCTCGATCACGTCGTTGTAGATCGGGCTGATATAGAGCGATTTTCGCCCGGTCACCGGGTGCCTTCGCACCATCGGCTGCCAGACCGGCGGCAGGACCGAGCCATCTTGTTCCGATTGCTTCTTGGCGCCCGAGATCCTGCTGAGCTTGTCGAAGTCATGCAGCGCCTTGCGACCCTCGACCTTTTCCTTCCACTCCGCCGGCAACGCGTCATAGACCTCGTACATATTGGTGAAGCAGGTGAGCCCGCCGGTGCGGCTAACCTCAACCCCGTGCAGGAGCGAGCCCATGGCCGGGTTGTCGCGATAGCTTGAATCCGTGTGCCATTTCTTGGCGCTAGAGAGCTGTTGCTGAACCGGGTCCGACGGCGGCACCAGATTGCCGTCCTCGTCGGTATTGGCGACCCGGAAGATCTCCTTCATGAATTTCGACTTGATGATGTTCTGGTGAAAGATTTCCGGCTCGCCGAAATATTTCGTGACCGCCACGTGCTGCTCGTCACTGATCGCCTGGCCCGGGAAGACCAGAACCAGATATTTCATCCAGGCGGCCTTGATATCCGCGACGGTTTCAGGCGACAGCGGCGCCGAGAAGTCAACGCCCGAGACCTCGGCGCCGATGACCGGGTGCAGGGAGCGGACCGCGAGCCCCGTCTTGGTTTCCTCGGTTGCGAGTGCCATTTGATATCTCCTTTTCGTGGCGGTGTTTACCGCGAGCGAATCACGAACCCTAAACCTCCGGGTGGTCGGCGAATTCAAAGCCCATGGCGCGGGCGTGATAATAGATGCCGCCGTCCTGGATGATCAGGAACTTGGCCTGCTCGGTGCCGTCATTGTGGTGCGAATGGACCGAGACGCCCGGCGTGATGGTGGTTGCCCAGGACGCCCAATCCTTACGCACGCCGTCAATCAGGGAGAAGCATCCCTCGCCCTGGATCACCAGGGAAACCGCGACGGAGTTATGCCGGTGCGGCGGCTGCACGAAGCCCGGCGGCAGCGTGTTCATCGCCACGGTCAGGGTCGGCAGCACGTTGCGGCTGGCTTCCTGCTTGGCCGAGGAGAGCACCAGCGCCGAGCCCGGAATATCCGCGTCTCGCCCGACCTCGTAGATCAGCTCGATCTGCCGGTCCATCTCGGCGGCGGTGTAATGGACGGTGTCGGTCGGCGCGTTGCCCGGCGCCGGAGCCTGAAGGTTCTCGAAGGCCAGTTGCGGCTCGTTCGTCACCACCCAGAGCACCGCGTCCTCCGCGCCCGCCGCATGAACCTGGCTCTCGTCGCCCGGCGTGACGAAAATGTCGCCTGGCCCCCACTTCACCGTCTCCGCGCCCGAGACGGTCTCGCCGGTGCCTTGGATGACATAGTGAACGGTGCCGCTGGCGACGAAATTGGTTGAGAGAGACTCCCCGGCCCTGATCCGCGCGTAATAGGCCATGACCAGGGGCGAGGTCGCGGGAAAGGCGCATTCCATCGCCGCCGAGGAATCGCAGGGGATCAGTCCGGTCGGCGTCGCCGGATCGAGCGCCCGGTTCGGCTCGTCCACGAAGACCGCGTTCGGCACCTCGGGCAGGATCACGTTGAAGGCGTTGCCGGTATTGAAATACCGCGCCCGCGCCTCGGCCTGGCTGGCGGGATTGGCGGCGGTTTGCGGCGGCAGGTCGGCGATGGATGTCGGACGGGCGCTATCAGGCACGGATGCCTCCTATGAAGCTGAACAGCGCGCGCAGTTTATCGTTTTCACCAGCCTCGCGCATCAGGGATGTCGATCACGGGTGTGGTTGGTGCGCCAAGCGGTTCCCGTGTCATAGTCCGCGAAATGAGCGACCCGCCCCCGTCTTCGACGCCCGGCCTGATGACCCCAGGCCGCCGACGCGTGATCCTGATGACACTGACCGCCTCGGTCGGGATCTTCGTGCTGACCTCGACCCTGGCCAATGTGGCGCTGCCGCAGATTCAGGGAGCCTTCGCGGCGACCCAGGATCAGATCACCTGGATCGTCACCTCGAACCTGCTGGCCATGGCGGTGGCGACGCCGATGACCGGTTGGCTGGACGGACGGTTCGGCCGGCGCCGAGTGATGCTGTGCGCGTCCGGCGGCTTCATCGCCGCCTCGATCCTGTGCGGTCTCGCGACCTCGCTCGAGGAACTGGTCTTCATGCGGGCGTTTCAGGGTTTTTCCGGCGCCCCGCTTCTGCCGCTCAGCCAGGCGATCATCATCAGCATCTATCCCAAGGAGGATCACCCCAAGGTCCTGGTGCTGTGGAGCATGGGCGTCACCATCGCCAGCATCTTCGCCCCCCTGGTCGGCGGCTATATGTCCGAGGACTACAGCTGGCGATGGGTCTTTCTGATGATCGTGCCGCCGGCGATAGCCTGTTTTCTGCTGATCTGGACCTTCATCGACAAATCGGACGAGGCGCCGAGCACCGGTCGCTTCGACTGGTTCGGCTTCATCTTTCTCGCGGTCGCGGTCTCGGCTCTGCAGATCATGCTGGACCGGGGTCAGCGCCAGGACTGGTTCGACTCGCCCGAGATCATCGCCGAGGCCGTGGTGGCCATCGCCGCCTTCTATCTGTTCATCGCCCATGTCAGCACGACCGAACACCCGTTCCTGCGCCTGAAGCTGTTGCTGGACCGGAACTACGCGGTCGGCATCATCATCGGCTTCACCTTCGGGATGCTTTACTTCACGACCCTGGTCCTACAGCCGACAATGCTTCAGAGCCTGCGAGGGTATCCGGACTCGCTGATCGGTATCATCCAGGCCAGCCGCGGCATCGGCCTGTTGAGCGGGTCGGTGGTCCTGTTGTTCCTGTTGAGAAACATCGACCCGCGCGCGGTTCTTTTCATCGGCTTTCTGATCCAGGGCATCGCCGGTCTGGCGATGTCGCAGTTCGACGTGAACATGACCTTGTTCGCGGTTACCTGGACCACCATGCTGCAAGGGTTCGGGGTCGGGATGATGTGGTCGCCGATCTTTCTCGTGACATTTGCGACCCTGAACCAGCGCGACGTGCCGGAGGCGGCATCGGTCTTTCACCTGTTGCGCAATATCGGCTCCAGCGTGCATATCGCGCTGACCGCGACCCTGGTGGTACGGAGCGGCCGAACCACCTATTCCGAGCTTGTCGAGGCCCTGAACCCGTTCAACGAGGCGCTGGCTTTCGAAACCGTCATGGGTCGCTATTCCATGGCCAGCGAGGGCGGCCTGATGGTGCTCGCCGGCGAGGTCGGGCGCCAGGCCTCGCTGGTCGGCTATACCAACGGCTACTACGCCTACGCCGCCGCCGCGATCCTGGTGATGCCGCTCGCGTTCCTCGCCAAGCGGCCGCGATTGGGGTGATTGTGCTCCGGATAAACGGATGGGGATTGAAACCCGCCGGTCGGGACCGATATGACCTTGGCTCAGACAATCTCTCCCTAGAGGCACCGACATGACCAAACCTCTCCTCGACCACCAGGCCCTGACCTTCGACTGCTACGGCACCCTGATTGATTGGGAGAGCGGGATCTGGGACGCGGGGCAGCCGTTGATTGCCATGAGCGGCCGCGACGACATCACCCGCGAAACTTTCCTGCGGGCCTTCGCCGTCGCCGAAACCGCCCAGGAAGCGGCGACGCCGGACATGCTTTATCCCGAGTTGCTGACCCATGTGCATAGGGCGCTGGCCAAGGAGTTCGATCTGAAATCCAATAGCGAGCTGGATCAGGCCTTCGGTGCGTCGGTGCCGCATTGGCCCGCCTTCCCCGACAGCGCCGACGCGCTCCGGGTGCTGAAGAAGCATTTCAAGCTGGTCATCCTCTCCAACGTTAATCGCGACGGTTTCGCCGCCTCCAACCGCAAGCTCGGCGTGGAGTTCGACGCGATCTACACCGCCGAGGACGTGGGCTCCTACAAGCCCAACCCGCGCAACTTCTCCTATATGATGGAGCGTTTGGCCTCCGAGCACGGGATCCAGCCCGACGGTATCCTGCATACCGCGCAATCCATGCATCACGACCATGTCCAGGCGGCGGCCCATGGCCTGGCGATGGCCTGGATCGACCGCCAGCGCCTGTCCGAGGGCGGCAACTGGGGCGCCACGGCCGAGGTTGCTAACCGGCCGACCACCGACTTACTGTATTTCAGCATGGGTGAGATGGCCGACGCGGTTCTGGCCGCGGCCTAGTCTTCACCGCTTGCAAGTCCCGCCGCCGGGATTGAAGATCGCTCCCTGATCCAGACGCGTATGTGGGAGGGCGTGATGAAGGGCGTTGTTTTTCTCGGTGACCGGAAATTGGAAATCCAGGACTTTCCGGACCCCACCCCCGGACCTCGGGACGTGATCCTGGAGATCAAGGCCTCGGGCATGTGTGGCAGTGACCTGCACCGGTATCGCGAGACCTTCAATCCCGGCAACTTGACATCCGGCTTCAAGATGGCCGACACCCCGATGATCGCCGGGCACGAGCCCTGCGGCGTGGTGGCCGAGGTCGGCTCGGCCGTCACCGAGGCCGAGGCGCGCATCGGTCAGCGGGTGATGGATCACCACTACGAAGGCTGCGGCACCTGCAAGCATTGCAAGGGCGGCTGGCAGCAGATGTGCCTGGACGGCACCACGGTCTTCGGCTCCAGCGGCCATGGCGCGCACGCCAAATACATGAAGGTGCCGGTTTCCACCCTGGTGCCGCTGCCCGACGCGCTCTCCTTCACGACGGGCGCCGCGATCTCCTGCGGTACCGGCACCGCCTATGGCGCGCTCAGGCGGGTTCAGCTACAGGGCGGCGAGACCATCGCGATCTTCGGCCAGGGCCCGGTCGGCCTGTCGGCGACCCAGCTCGCCACCGCCATGGGCGCGCGGGTGATCGCGCTGGACATATCCGAGGAGCGCCTGGAGATGGCCCGCAAGTTCGGCGCGGCGGAGACTATCAACGCCGGCTCCAACGACCCGGTCACCGCGATCCGCGACCTCACCCATGGCGAGGGCGCGCACAAGACCCTGGAAGCCTCATCGGCCCCCTCGGCCCGTCAGGCGGCGGTCCAGGCGGTCCGCTCCTGGGGCACGGCCTGCTATGTGGGCGAGCGCGGCAACGTGATGATCGATGTCAGCCCCGACATGCTGCGCCGCCAGGTCACCCTGGTCGGCTCCTGAACCTTCTCGACCCAGGGCCAGTCCGACTGCGCCGAATTCGTCGCCGACAACAACATCGACGTCGAAGCCCTCTTCACCGACCGCTGGACCCTGGACCAGGCCGAGGAGGCCTATCGGAAATTCGATACCCAGACGACGGGCAAGGGGGTGATTGTTCCGAACCAAGACCGCAAGGTTCAGCCCGGCCTCCATCGTCGCCCCGGCAAGGCGGGGCCAAGCACCGCCAATATGCCACTCGTCCGTGCTGGAAGCGGATCACGCCGAAACTCCCAAGCTGGGCCCCGCCTTTCGCCAGGGCGACGGTGGCATTGTCTTCTCTGGTCACTTCCCATCCCCCCATTGCCCCGTTCCACCGCATCCGCCAAACTTCCCCCTCCCCCGATGCCTCCGCGTCGACCCTCCAGCACGGAGCCAAATCATGCCCGTCATGACCGGCGGCCAGGCGGTCGCGAGAGCCCTGATCGACAACAGCGTCGATACCGTCTTCGGCATTCCCGGCGTTCAACTCGACCCGCTTTATGATGCGTTTTACGAGCGCCGGAACAACCTGAAGGTCTGGCATACCCGCCACGAACAGGGCGCGGCCTTCATGGCGATGGGTTATGCCCAGGCGACCGGGCGGACCGGAGTCTTCGCGATCGTGCCGGGGCCGGGACTGCTGAACGCGATGACGGCGGTGATCACCGCGAATTCGGCGAACCAGCCGGTGCTCGGTATTACCGGACAGATCCCCTCGCATCAGATCGGCATGAATTACGGCATCGCCCATGAGGTGAAGGATCAGCTCGCGATGAGCCGGGGCGTGGTGGATTGGGCCGAGCGGGCCAACGCGCCCGCCGATGTACCGGCCCTGCTGGACGCCGCCTTCACCCATTGCCATTCCGGGCGCAACAAGGCGGCGATCTTCGAGATGTCGCCGGATCAGTATCTGGCCAAGGGCGAGGTCGCGCCCCTGCCCGCCGCGACGCCACTTCCGGCGCCGGAGCCCGAGGCGGATAAGGTCGAGGACGCGGCCAAGCGCCTGCACGGCGCCAAGCGCCCGATCATCCTGGTCGGCGGCGGCGTGGTCGGCGCCGAGGCCGAATTGAAGGCGGTGGCCGAGAAACTCGGCGCGCCGGTAATCATGTCGCCGAACGGACGCGGCGCGCTCTCGGACGAACATGAACTCGCCTTCAACCAGCTGGCCGGACAGCGGCTTTGGGGCGAGGCCGACGTGGCGCTGGTGGTCGGACGGCGGTTTTCCACGCCCGGGCTTGCCTGGGGCCGGGCCGGCGAGGTTGAGCTGGTCCGCATCGACATCGACCCGACCCAGATCGTCAAACCCCGTAAATCCGACGTGGCGCTGCTGACGTCGTCCGAGATCGGTCTCTCCCGCCTCGACGCGGCGCTCGGCGCGCTCGGACCAAGACAAACCACGCTCTGGGACGGCGCCGACGCCATCCGCCGAGAGGTCGCCGAGCAACTGGACGGGCTGGAGCCGCTGTCGGGCTATAACCGAGCGGTGCGCGCCGCCCTGCCGCGGGATGGGATGCTGCTCGCGGATGTCACCCGCTTTACGGTTTTCAGCCGCTTCGGCATGCCGTTCTATCAGCCCCGCAGCTTTTTCATGCCCGGCTTCCAGGCGACCTTGGGCTGGAGCTACCCCGCCGCGCTCGGCGCCAAGGTCGGGGCGCCGGACCGCAAGGTCGTCGCCACCGTCGGCGATGGCGGTTTCGGCTTCACCATGCAGGAAATTGCAACGGCGGTTCTGCATGACATTCCGGTCACCGTGGTGGTCTTCGACAACAGCGCCTACGGCAATGTGAAGACGATCCAGGCCAATCAGTTCGGCGGCCGCCACATCGCCGTCGACCTCGCCAATCCGGACTGGGTCAAGATGGCGGAATCCTTCGGCATGAAGGGCGAGAAGGCCGAAAGCGAGGCCCAACTCGAGGAAGTGCTCTCCCGCCACCTCGCCATGGACAAGCCGAGCCTGATCACCGTCCCGGTCGGCGAAATGCCGAATGTCTGGAGCCTGGTAAGGCGCCCACCGTCGGCCGGCGGCGGGTGAGGTTCCCCCATGATTGACCCCACCGCCCTCGCCACCACCCATGACAGCGAGCATGATCCACGCAACGACACGATCAAGATCTATGTAAACGGAGAGCTCTTCCCGCGTGACGAGGCCAAGGTTTCGGTCTTCGACAGCGGCTTCATGCTCGGCGATGGCGTCTGGGAGGGGCTACGGCTCTATGGCGGCAAGCTTGCCTTCGTCGACGATCACATGGACCGGCTATTCGAGGCCGCCAAGGCGATTGATCTCGATATCGGCATGACCAAGCCCGAGCTCGTCGCCGCGCTTTACGAGACCCTGGCCGCCAATGGCATGACCGAAGGCGTGCATATTCGCTTGATGATTACCCGTGGCAAGAAGAAGACGCCGTTCCAGGACCCGCGCTTCAGCATTTACGGCCCCACCATCGTCATCATCCCGGAGTTCAAGGTAGCGAGCGAGGCGACGATCAATCGCGGCATCCGGCTGTTCACGGTCCATGTCCATCGCGGCGCGCCGGATGTTCAGGACCCGAAGCTCAACAGTCACAGCAAGCTGAACTGCATCGTCGCGATGATCCAGGCGATCAAGGCCGGCGCCGACGAAGGCCTGATGCTCGACCCGCACGGCTTCGTCTCGACCTGCAACTCGGTGAATTTCTTCATTGTCCGAAAGGGCGAGGTCTGGACCTCAACCGGCGACTACTGCATGCCCGGCATCACCCGGGCCAAGGTCATCCAGGTCTGCCGCGAGGCCGGCATCCCGGTCTTCGAGAAGAATTTCTCGCTGGTCGAGACCTACGGCGCCGACGAGGCCTTTGTGACCGGCACCTTCGGCGCCCAGACGCCGGTGGTGGAAATCGACGGCCGGATGATCGGCGACGGAAAGCCCGGACCGATGTTCTGGCGGATACGGGAACTCTATAAGGCGATGGTGGCCCGGGACGTTGCGCGGACATAGCGCAAGCTCGGGCGGGGGCCGGACTTGCAATGCTTCCGCCGTACCGGCTTGGCCTCTTTCGGCAAGACGCGACGCGAATCCAAGCATGAAAATCTGCTAATCCTTTCCGATCAACCATCCTAACTGTTTGTAAATTTTTTCTCATTTATTCCATTGCTTACAAAAAACATTTTTTTGCTCTTATAATACTTTTTACTCAGTAAAATCGTCAGATTCTCGACAGTATGAGATGTTTGGGGGGAGTTTCAATCATGGTTGGCTTCAAAACCCTTATCGGCGCCGGCGCGTTGATTTTTCTGGCGAGCTTCGCGACATCCGCCGAGGCCGCGAAGCCTGGATGCGAGGCCGATCCCGGGAAGCCGATCCCCCACGGCAATGAATCGTTCAAGAACGCGCCGCGCGCCGATGCGATCCAACGTATTGAAAACCCGGCGTTTTATCTGCTCGATGTCAAAATGGCCCACAATCGGATCGGCGGCTGCGACGTCAACCTGCGCAGCTACAATGGCGGGCTTACCGGCGGCACCATGCGGGTCAATCCCGGCGGCACGTTGAGGGTCCTGGTGCGGAATTTTCTCGATAAGAATCCCGATCACCCCGGCGCGAACCCGAACATTCCGCCGCATATGCCGAACACCACGAACTTTCATTCCCACGGCTTTCACGTAAGCCCCGACGGCATCGCGGACAATGTCCTGCGACAAATGCCCCCCAGGGCCGAGGACACGGAAGACAAGAGCCGATACCTGCCCTACCTCAACCCGACCTTGAGGGGCGAGTACCCCGTGGTGATCGAAGTTCCGGCCAACCATCCCTCGGGCACCTTTTGGTATCACGCGCATATTCACGGCTCGACCGCCATGCAGGTCTCCAGCGGCATGGCCGGCGCGCTCATCGTTCCCGGCGGCCTGGACAACGTTCCGGAGATCAAGGCGGCCGAGAAGAACGAGAAGATCATGCTGTTCCAGCAGATCGCCTATAACGAGGACGGCGAAATCACCGACTATTCGACCTTGGGCTCGCAATGGTGGAACGATCACAATCGCCGAACCACGATCAACGGCCAGATCGCCCCGGTCATCGAGATGCGGCCCGGGGAGATTCAGCGCTGGCGGATGATCCACGGCGGCATCAATGAAGCCATCAAGATTAGCATCGTGGAAGCCAAGGCGTGGCGACGCGGGACGCCAACGCGGCCAGTCCAGCCCCGGAGCAGATACTCCTGAACGAGATCGCGGTGGACGGGTTGGCGACCGGACGCTGTGATACGTGGAAATCGGTGACGCTGTATCCCGGCTATCGCAGCGACGTGCTAATCAAGGCGCCGAGCGCGCCCGGCGAATATGTCGTGCTCGACGCCGAGAGCGACCAATTGGAATCGCTGTACGAACAGGCCGAGCCCCGCGAGGTGCTCGCGCGGATCAAGGTGGCGGGACCGGCGAACGACATGCGGCTCCCGTGCGCTCCCGGTGAGTTGGCCGACTGTAAGGCGATCAAGGACATTACCCAGGCGGAATACGAGGCCAATAAGGGCGAGACTCAGACCATCGAGATGAGCTTCGTCGGCCAATTCGGGGCGGTCAACGGCATCCCCTATGACACGAACAACACGCCCCGAAAGCTTAAACTCGGCACGATCGGAAAATGGGAACTCAATAGCGGCGTGCATCCCTTTCATATCCACGTCAATCCCTTCCAGACCACCCGAAAGGGCCCGGACGGCAAGGACCAGATCGTTTGGCGGGATACCTATCGCACCGGCATCAAGGTAGCCGACGGCGTCCCTCCCGTGGAGATCATGTCCCGCTATGAAGTCTTTACCGGGAACTTCGTCCTGCATTGCCATATCCTGGACCACGAGGATAAGGGAATGATGGAGGAAGTGGCGATTATCAAGTAGCGCTTTCGCGAAGGCCATCGAAGCCAGGCAACGGCGCGCGGGGCAAATCAAACCGCTTTAGCCGAATTCGTCGATTGAACCAGCGACGGAAACCGCGATCAGTCGAGAATCACATGCGGCAGGAAGCGAGAGCTGTCCTTGGTGATCGGCGAGTCATCCTCGCGGATCCCCATTCCGCACGGGCGGCTGGCCACCAACCAGGAGCCGATGACCGTGTGATTGCCCTCGAAGACCGGCAGGGGGTGAAGCGCCTGGACCACCGCGCCCTCGGCGCCATACGGCCCTTCGACGGTCAGGGTCTCGGCTCCCGGTCGCACCATCTCCACGTTGCTTCCCTCGCGGGATAGCAGAGGTTTGCGCACATAGCCGCCCTCAAGATCGGCGGCGCGGGGGTCGTCGGCGAAATAGGCGGGCAGCAGATTGGGGTGCCCCTCGAACATCTCCCAAAGCAGGGGTAGCAGGCCCTTGTTCGACAGGATCGCCCGCCAGGGCGGCTCGATCACCTTGGCGCCGCTTTTCGGCAGGACCTCGCCGAACTCGTCCGCCATCACCCATTCCCACGGATACAGCTTGAATAGGGTCGAGATCGTCATGTCGTCCAGGTCGGTCATCCGCCCGGACGCGTCGATGCCGATATCCTCCATGTATATGAAGGTGGTCTCCAGTCCCGCCTGGGCGGCGCATTCCTCGATGTAGCGCACCGTGCCCTCGTCCTCGTCGCTGCCCTTGCAGGACGCCCGGTGCAAACCCTCGGGTATCCCGAAGTTCCGGAAAGCCTCGACCATGGTCTCGTGGATGGAATTGAACTGATCACAGCCGGGCGGAATGATCTCGCGCTCCATCGCCTGTTCCAGCCAGACCCACTGGAAAGCCGAACTCTCGTAAAGCGAGGTCGGGGTGTCCGCGTTGTATTCCAGGAGCTTGGCGGGTCCCTTGCCGTCATAGGATAGATCAAGCCGGCCATAGAGATTGCGGTCCTGGCCCATCCAGCTCGCGCGAATATAGTCCCAATAGCTCTCGGGGATCGCCAGCTTCTCGAGGATCTCGGAATCGTTGACGGCGCGGGCCACCACGTCGAAGCACATGTTTTCGATTTCCCCGCTGGGGTCCTCGATATCGTCCTCGATCTGTTTCAGGCTAAAGCGATAGCAGGCGGTCTCGTCCCAATAGGCCGCGCCGTAGAGAGTGTGGAAATTGAACCCGAGCGCCTCGGCCTGGGATTTCCAGTCGTCCCGCTCGGCAATGGAAATACGCTGCATGAGACGGTCGATCAGCCGCCGAAGCTACGCCGGAAGCCGCCGGTCGACGCGCGGGCGGCGGAGCCAAATCCGCCACGACGGATCGTCGAGGTCTTGGTGCTCGGCGCCCGGGCGACCTGACCCGAAACCTTCGAGATCCCTGTCTTGCCGGAAACCTTCTGGTTGTCGCCGGTGCGGAAGTTCTTGGGGTCGTCCTTGGAACGATAGAGCGGCTGGGTGGCGACGCCGGCGGAGCGTCCCGCCATCATGTAGCCCATCATGAGCGGCATGAAGACCGAGCCGCCGCTGGCCGTCTTCTGCGGCGCGTCCTCGCACTGACCCTCGCCGAAATCCGCCTCGCAATCCGCGACCGAGGTATATTTCGGCGCGACCCGGACATGCTCTTCCTGGGCCTGCTTCATATTCGCCTCGCAGGCCTTGATATCGAAGCCGTCCTGGGTGGCGCATTGTTGCGCGTTCTCGAAGACCGCCACTTCCTCGGGGTTATCGCAGGCGGCCAGGGTCAGCGCCGTCGCGCTCATCAGCGCCAAGGTCAGGGTTCTCGATCGTTTCATCTCGGCGACCTCGTGAAAGACGGGGTGAAGGTCGGATTGGACGCATTCTAGCTCAAGAGCAAGGCGGTCACAACGCGCGGCATTCGGCGCGACCACCAGGAAGAGGCGCTGGACAGCGGAAGCGTTTTCCCCCACGCTTTCCGGGATATCGTTGTCCCGGTGAACCGTGAGGGAGTTGGCTTTCAATGGCGGAAATCAACACATTGTCCGCGATCGAGGTTATCCCGTTGGGAGACGCGCTGGGCGCAGAGGTACGTGGTATCGATTTCGCCCGTCCGGTGCCCGACGCCGTGCGCGATCGGATTGTCGAGATTTGGGCGGAGCATCTGGTTCTTCTGTTCCGGGGACTAAACCTCGACGATGATCAATTGCTCGCCACGGCGGAGTTGTTCGGTGGCCAGCAAGCGGCGAAGTCACGGGATTACTTCATTCAGGCCGGCGTCAAGCCCGGGGATAATGACCGCGTCGCGACGCGTCCCGGGATCTCGATCATCTCCAACGTCGATGACCAAGGGCGGGCCGGCGTCGCCGCCGAAGCCGATCGCAGCCTCAGCCTGAAATGGCACTCCGACAATTCCTACGCGGAAGTCCCGCCGACTGGGAGCCTGCTGCATGCCCATGTCGTGCCCGTCAATGGCGGTGGCGAGACGTCGTTCAGCAACCAGTACCTCGCTTATGAGAAACTGTCGGACGATCTGAAAGCGGCGATCGAGGGCAAGCACTGCGTCCACGATGACCACCGCAATACATCGGCGAAACTGCGACCGACGAAAAAACAGCCGCAAACGCGCCACGACATAACCGGCCCCACCCACCCTCTCGTGCGCATCCACCCCGTGACCGGCAAGCGGGCGCTCTATCTCGGTCGCCACTATGAGTGGCCGTCAAGCTACATCGTGGAACTGAACGACGAGGACAGCGAAGCCTTGCTGGCGCGGCTTTGGGAGGCGGCGACGCGGGACGCCTATAACTGGACCCATGCCGACTGGCGCGCGGGCGATCTGTTGATGTGGGATAACCGCTGCACCATGCATGCCCGATCACCGGTCGATCATTCCCAGGCGCGGGTCATGCACCGGACCCTGATCAAGGGCGACCCGGTGATCTCCGCCTGGAACGCAACGGGGGCCGCGGCGGAGTAACGGAACGCAATTCAGCGGAACCTTGGAACGACCGGTGGGCCCCTTGCCCCGCTGAATTCCCAAGCGTGGTTTAAAACCGACTGCCCTGAACGCGACCCACGCGTCGGATGTAGACGCGACAGATCGGGATTCGCCTCCTAGTTTCAGATTGATAGCGACCGAGGATGAAGGAACAAGCCTTCGATCCCGGCGCTCCCTAAATCGTTGGAGTACGCCGTGGTAGCCATCGCCGCGCCGTCGTCGCCCTTCGCGGTGACCAGCATCGTCCTGTCGATGAGCATGATCGCCATCGGCAACGGGCTGCTATTCGCCTATATCCCGGTCAAGCTCGCCGCCGAGGGCTTCGAGCCTTGGGTGGCCGGGGCCATGTTGACGGCGATGTCGGCGGGCGGGATCGCCGGATGCCTGCTGACCGGGCGGATGGTACGGGCGGTTGGTCACGCCAGGGTTTTCGCGTCGCTGGCCGCGCTCCTCGCGTTCTCGGTCATGCTCATCGCGCTCGGCACCGAGGCGACGCTGTGGTTGCTCTCCCGGACGGTTTACGGCGTCAGCGCGACCGGATTGTTCATCGTCTCGCAAAGCTGGCTCAACGACGCGGTCGGCAATGCCTGGCGCGGCCGGGTGATCGCGGTGTTCTATATGTCCTATGTGTTGGGGTTGGGCCTCGGCTCGCATTTGCTGACGTATATTCCGCTTGATGGGGTTCGGGCACCGTTGTTGACCGTCGCGTTCATCACCCTGGCCATCCTGCCGGTAGGTCTTACGCGCTTGCCCCCGCCACCGCCGCCGGAAGCGGTCTCGATCGCCTTTCGTTCGGTCTGGCGAGTTTCCCCCGTCGCGTTGGTCGCGCTCTCCTGTGTCGGTGGTCTCACCTTGCTGGTTCAGGGTTTCGCGCCGATCTATGCCTCCGCCGAGGGCTATGCCAAGGACGACGTGGCGGCGCTGCTGTTGTTCATGCAGTTCGGCATGATCGCCATTCAGTTACCCCTGGGTTGGCTGTCGGACCGGATCGACCGACGTTGGGTTCTGATACTCGCCACGGTTATCCTGACGGCGGGAGCGATCACCGCGACCCGCTCGAACGGGGTCGATCTGATCTGGCTGATCGTGATCTTCGCGCTCTGGGCGGGGGCGACGGAAACCGTCTACTCGGTCGCGACGGCGCACGCGAACGACCGCGCCGACCCTCAATACTACGTCTCGTTGTCGGCAACGCTGCTGGTCGCGTGGTCCATCTCGGGATTTGTGCTGCCAGGCCTCGCCACCGCCCTTACTCCCGTCCTCGGACCCCAGGCCTTCATGTTCGTCACCATCGCCGTCGCCATCGCTTTCGCGGGATTCGTGGTCTGGCGGGTAATCAACAAAGAGCCGGTGCCGGACGAGGAAGCCGAACCCTTTCAAGCCATCAGCGCCCAGGCCCCTCATACGCCGGAGCTCGCGCCGCTATCGTCGGAATCCTGATCGCCGTCCGACATCACCGGCGTGATGGACGCGCCGACGCGCGTCATTGACCATTGCGGCGGCGGGCGCGCCGGTCTTTGATCCTTCCTGAAACTCGTGTGAAGGAAATCAAGACCATGGCGAGCAATCCGGGACGCATCCTCACCACCCACGCCGGCAGCCTTCCTCGACCGCGATCCCTTATCGATATCTATGTCGCGCGCTCCAACGGAGAAAGCATCGACGAAGCGGTGCTCGATGCCGAGGGCGAGGCCGCGACCCAGTGGGTTGTCGACCGGCAACGCGAGGCCGGAGTCGACATCCCCAGCGACGGCGAGCAGGTGCGCGAGGCCTTCTTCCTCTATCTGCAACGCCGCATGACCGGCTTTGGAAGCAGCTGGGACCGTCCGGCGGGGAACGAGCTCAACAACTATCCCGAATTCAAGGCACAGCGCCGCGAGGTTCAGGTCAAGGGCCGCGCGGTCAGCAACCTGCAGCCGCCGATGGCGATCGATCCGGTAACCTATGTCGACAAGGAAGCCAACGCCGCCGAGATCGCGACCTTCAAATCCGCCCTCTCCACCGCCGGCGATGCCTTCGCGGATGCCTTCATGACCGCGCCGTCACCGGGGATCGTCGCGACCGCGATCAAGAATGATCACTACGCGAATGACGACGACTATCTCGACGCGCTGGCCGATGCCTTGGCGTTCGAATACAAGGCCGCCGTCGACGCCGGGTTTATCCTGCAAATCGACGCGCCGGATCTCGGGCTCGAGCGGCACATGCTGTTCCACGACAAGCCGCTGTCGACATTCATCGCCTTCGTCGACAAGGTCATCGCCCGGATCAACCGGATGATCGAGGGCCTGCCGCGTGACCGGGTGCGCCTTCATGTCTGCTATGGCAACTACGAATCCCCGCATGACCAGGACGTGCCTCTGGGCGACATCCTGCCGAGCCTGTTGCAAGCCAATGTTGGCGGGTTTCTCTTCCCCTTTGCCAATCCCCGGCACATGCACGAGATCAAGCTGTTCCGCAACGGACAGCTGGCGAATGACCAGTATCTGATCGTCGGCGCGGTCGACACGCTTACCGCCTTTGTCGAGCATCCCGAAGTCATCGCCGATCGCCTGGAACTCGCCGCCGATGCCCTGGGGGACCCGTCCCGCGTCATGGCCGGCACCGATTGCGGCTTCGATACCTCCGCCGGCATGGGCCGGCTTACCTCGGATGTTGTCTGGGCCAAGCTGCGGGCGCTCTCCGACGGCGCGGCGCTGGCGAGCAAGCGGCTGTTTTGATGCCGCCGTGTCGGTTTATCTTGTCGCTCAAGACCCTTCGAGACGGCACTTCGTGTCTCCTCGGGGTGAGTGCCTTGAATGTTTTCATCACTCACCTCGAGGAGCCGCGGAGCGGCGTCTCGAAGGGTCTAGGCCACGGTTAAGGAGCCTCCCATGACCGACCCCGTCTACGAAGCCTTCGCGATCAAATACGGCGAGCGTGTCGGAACCCGCGGCGACATCTTCATGAAAGGCGACCCCCACGACGCGCCGCTGGCCATGGACTACTACATCTGGGTGATCCGCAACCAGGAACGCACGATCGTGGTCGATTGTGGCTTCGGCAAGGAGGAAGGCGAGCGACGGGGCCGCACCTATCTGCGCTCCCCCGCCGAGTGCCTGGCGTTGGTCGGTGTCCGTCCCGAAGAGGTTGAGGACGTGGTCATCACCCATATGCACTACGATCACGCCGGCAATCTGCCGATGTTTCCCAAGGCCCGGTTTCATATCCAGGATTCCGAGATGGCCTACGTGACCGGCCGGGCGATGACCCATCCGTTCCTGCGTCATTCCTTCGTGCTGTCCGAGGTCCAGGAAATTCTGGCCATGGTCTATGGCGACCGGGCGGTTTTCCACGACGGCGATGACGACCTGTTCGACGGTATCACCCTGCATCATCTGCCGGGGCACGCAAGAGGGCTGATGGCGGTTCGCGTGCACACCAAGCGCGGCTGGGTGGTTTTGGCCTCGGACACCGCGCATTACTACGAAAGCATCGAGAAGGAGCCGGTGTTCCAGACCCACGAGAATGTCTTCGACATGCTCGAATCCTACCGCAAGCTTCTGAAGCTCGGTGGCGAGGTGACCCGCATCGTCCCGGGCCACGACCCCGAGGTGGTCAAGCGCTATCCGGCGCCGTCACCGGAGCTCGAAGGGATTGTCGCGGTTCTTGACCAGGAACCGCGCCGATAACACCCGACATGACTCCCATCTCAACGAAGGAAACCGACATGGCAAAGCAAACCGTCTACGAATTCATCCCGCAACTCGGCAAACTGCGCGACGAAGTGCTGTTCGGCGACGTCTGGGAACAACCCGAGCTCACCAAGCGCGATCGATCGCTGGTGACCTGCACGGTGCTGGCGGCCCTGTATCGCACCCCGGAGTTGAAGGGTCATCTACAACGCGCGCTGGACAATGGCGTCACCGCCGAGGAACTGAAGGGGATGATCACCCATGTCGCCTTCTATTCGGGCTGGCCGACGGCGGTGAATGCCGGCCGTGTCCTGCAGGAAGTGCTCGGCGACGACGCTTGATCGGCTGACAAGACGACATCGAGGAATCGAGGATCCAATGCAACAGCTTGCCACCGGATATGGTCTGGTAGAGGGGCCGACTTGGCACCCGTCCAAGGGTCTGCTCTATAGCGATGTGTTGAACGGCGGCGTCTTCTCCATCAACGAGGCGGGCGAGATTTCGACCGTCGTGCCGCATCGCAAAGGCATCGGCGGTATCGTCTTGCACGAGGATGACGGGCTGGTGGTCGGCGGGCGCAACCTTTCCTTCAAGAGCTTCGACGGAGAGCGCTCGGTTGTCCTGCTCGACAACGACGTGACCGAGGTCGCGGTCGGTTTCAACGATTTCACCACCGATTCCAAGGGCCGGATCTATGCCGGCTCGCTCGCCTTCCAGGTGTTCGGCGGCGGCGATCCCAAACCCGGGCATCTGCATCTGGTGGACCTGGACGGATCGATCCGGACACTCTCGGACGGCGTCATGCTGACCAACGGCATGGGTTTCTCGCCGGACGGCAAGCTGTTGTATCACGCCGATGCCCGAGACGACGTGATCCGGGTCCATGACGTCCACGAGGATGGCGGCGTCGGCCCGTGGAGACCCTTCGTCAAGACCCCGCCGGAAGCCCATGCCGACGGTCTGGCGGTGGCCGAGGACGGCTCCGTCTGGACCGCGATGGCGCATGGCTCGAGGGTCGACGTTTACGAGCCCGACGGCTCGCTCCGCAAAAGCCTGCCGGTCCCACTGCCGATGGTGACCTCCGTCTGTTTCGGCGGCGCCGATCTGATGGATCTTTACGTGGTCACCGGAAGCCGCGGCGGCCCCCACGACAACTGCGGCACCGTCTACAAGACCCGCGCCGACGTGCCGGGCCTGCCGGTGGCTGAATGTCGGGTTCGGTTGGGATAGGAGCGGTCGAGACCCGGCTCCGCCCTTTAGGTGACGTGTTGGTGATTGTTTCGCCGACGCACCGCTAGGCTGGCTTAGGTTAAGAAAATTTATATTTTAATATTGATCAAATATCTGACTTAGAATCACTTTGATTATCTCAGTCAAACCCCCTTCACGGCGAGGCGGCGTTCATTGACGACTACCATGATCCTCTCCTACGATAATCATCGCAACGCACGAGGGAGAATGAGATGGTTACCCGCAAGTTGCCAATCCTCGGCTTTATAAGCCTCGCGATCGCGACGACCTTTTATCTTGTGACCCCGTCGGAACTCCGCGCCCAGTCCCGCGACGCGGTTCTGGAATGCGATGGCGGCCTCTTGGTTTGGAGCCAGCCGAGCGGGGGGCGTTTCCTCATCTTCTTCAAGGGAACCGGCAAGTTCCGATCCCTTGATGTCGAGGCGAATTTCGGGCGCAAGGTTCTGTTCGGGATCACCGGGCGCGGGCGCAACCAGATCCACGCCAACACCAAGAACGGCACGGTGCGCTGTCGCTATCGCTAGCCATGAGGATCGGATATCTCTCTCCTGGATGACGGACCCGGCGGGATAAGGCATGATGAGCAGGCCATGACAAGGCGCGCGGTCGGTTACAGCTCGCCGCGCCCGCGAACCGAAATCGAGGATGTCCCATGCTCTTGGATCTACCGACGGCCGCGCGCTACAACGCCTGGGCCAACAAGCGGCTTTATGCCGTCGCCGGACAACTGACACCCGCGCAATTCGCCGAGGATCGGCGCGGCTTTTTCCAGTCGGTTAAGGGAACCCTCAATCACATGCTGCTCTCGGACCTGATCTATCGAGAGCGACTGGAGAAGAAGCCGACGACCTTCACTCGGCTCGACGAGATCCTGTACGAGGATTTCGCCCCTCTGCGTGACGCGCAATTCGCCCAGGATGCCTGGTATGTGGGGTTCTGCGAGGCAATGGACCCCGAGGAACTGGAGGGCACGCTGTCCTTCGATACGGTTGAAACCGGGGAGTATTTCAGCCTGCCGCTACGAAACTGCCTGACCAATCTGTTCCAGCATCAGATTCACCATCGCGGCCAGACCCACCACATGCTGAGCCACGCCGGCCTCGAGCCGCCGCCATTGGACGTGGTGAAATTTTCTTCCGGGGAGGAATGAGCATGGCCGCCGTCAACACCGGAAGCTCGCAGCCCGTCTATCTCGCGGTCCGCGACGACTGGCTCGCGCGCGTGAACGAGGAGATCCTCGAGCCGGATCTGCCGATCGTCGATCCGCATCATCATATCTGGGACCGCCCTGGCTGGCGCTACATGATCGATGAGCTGGCCTCCGATCTCTCCAGCGGCCACAACATCGCGGCCACTGTCTTCGTGCAATGCCGCGCCATGCACAGAGCCGATGGCCCCGAAGCCATGAGGCCGGTGGGCGAGACCGAGTTCGTCAACGGGGTCGCCGCGATCGGCGCCAGCGGGCTCTACGGCAAGCAGCGTATGTGCGCGGGGATCGTCGGACACGCGGATCTCACCCTCGGCGCGGCGGTGCGCGAGGTGTTGGAAGCACATATCACCGCCGGCGGCAGGCGGTTCCGCGGCATCCGCCATATCTCCTCCTGGGACGCGGATGCCAGCCTGATGAATCCCGGCTATCCAGTGCCCGAGAAACTGCTGAGCCAACCCGGTTTTCGCGCCGGGTTCGCCGAGCTCGGCAAGCTCGATCTGTCCTTCGACGCCTGGCTTTACCATCCCCAGATTCCGGAACTGACCGATCTCGCCCGCGCCTTTCCCGAGACGCCGATCATCCTTGATCACTGCGGCGGCCCCCTCGGTATCGGCGCGTATACGGGCCGGACCGATGAGGTTTTCACCGCCTGGAAAGCCTCGATCACCGAGCTCGCGAGCTGCCCCAATGTAACCGTCAAGACCGGCGGCCTCGGCATGCGCATCAACGGCTACGACTTTCACGAGCATGCCGACCCCCCCTCCTCCGACCGTCTGGCGGAGGCGTGGAAGCCCTATATCGACACCTGTATCGAGGCTTTCGGCGCCGACAGATGCATGTTCGAAAGCAACTTCCCGGTCGACAAGGGTTCCTACAGCTATCCGGTCTATTGGAACGCCTGCAAGAAACTGGCGCGCGGCGCCAGCCCCAATGAGAAAACCGATCTGTTCAGCGGAACCGCGGCGCGGGTCTATCGCATCGAGGTGCCGTCCTGAGCCAAGGCCCGGAACAGCGCCTCGCCGCGCTTGAAGCCCAGGTCAAGTCGGACCTGGCGCTGATCGAGCATCCCCGGATGCCATGGCTGACGCCACGCCGCGCCCCGGACGGGAGCGAGGCGTTGGACGTGCTGATCGTCGGCGGCGGTCAATCGGGTATCGCCACCGCCTTCGGGCTGAAGCGATCACGGGTCGACAATTTTCTGATCGTCGACAAGGCCGCTCGGGGCGCCGAGGGGCCGTGGCTCACCTTTGCCCGCATGCCGACCCTGCGGAGCCCGAAGGACTATACCGGCCCGGATCTGGATATCCCCAACCTCGCCTATCCGTCCTGGCATATCGCCCGATATGGCCAAGACCATTGGGAGGCTCTCAAACTGATCGGGCGCGAGGATTGGGGCCACTATCTGCTCTGGGTCCGGGATGCCATCGGGCTGGAGGTTGAGAACGGCACCCAGGTTGTCGGGATCGAGCCCGATGGCGGTCTGCTCGCCGCTGAACTCGTAACCACCGAGACCGGCGCGCGCCGCCGGATCCACGCGCGCAAGATCGTGCTTGCCACGGGTCAGGACGGCATGGGCCATTGGTGGATGCCGCCGGAGGTGGAGGCCCTGCCGACCGAGCGGCGCGCCCATGCCGCGGACGCCATCGACTTCGAGGCCCTGAAGGGTGCCAGGGTCGCGGTTCTAGGCTCCGGCGCCTCGGCCTTCGACAATGCCGGCGCGGCCCTTGAGGCCGGCGCGGCGGAAGTCATCCTGTTCAGCCGCCGCGAGAGCCCCCAGGTGATCCAGCCGTACCGATGGCTTACCTTCAAGGGCTTCCTCGCCCATCTCGGTGATCTCGAGGATGAGTGGCGCTGGCGTTTCATGCGCCGGATCCTGGGGCTGCGAGAGGGCTTCCCGCAGGAGACCTATGAC